>Ga0268298_10004195_pt1 | contig 14215 bp, 11 predicted proteins | sample WWTPWeurt_MetaG_FD_194462 | JGI IMG/M metagenome (GOLD analysis project Ga0268298, IMG submission 194462) | Activated sludge microbial communities from WWTP in Nijmegen, Gelderland, Netherland - WWTP Weurt | ecosystem: Engineered > WWTP > Aerobic digester > Activated sludge | place... | reverse complement strand
GTCATTCGCCGCCGCTCGCCTCGCTCGTCGCTCTCGTGCGCAAGGCCAACGACTTCGATGGCGACGGCTATGGATCTCTGCTCGGCGAGAACGACTGCGCCGCGTTCGACGCCCACATCCATCCATTGGCGCGCGATCTGCCCGACAACGGCGTGGACGAAAACTGCGACGGTCGGGACTTCCGCTTGGAGGACGCGCTGCGGGAATCGGCCGGCAAGCAGCTGCCCGTGCCCGAGCCGTTCCGTGGCGAGCCCAACCTGCTGCTCGTCACCATCGACTCGCTGCGCTACGACCACACCAGCCTCGGCGGCTGGGCAGCGCGCCGCGGTCGGGACACCACACCGAACCTCGCTCGTCTCGCTGCACGCTCGGCTTCGTTTGCTTTTGCCAACGCACCTTCGGCCGGGACGATGGCGTCGGTGCCGTCGATCTTGACCTCCAAGTTCTTCCACTCCGGGCTCGCGCTGGACGAGAAGGTGACGCCTGGCATGCCGCCGCGACTCCGGCGGGAGAACGTGCTCGTGGCCGAGATCCTGAAGCGCAAGGGCTACGTCACGGGCGCGATTCTCGGCCACGTCTACTTCAACGACTTCGGCCTCGAGCAGGGCTTCGACACCTACGACAACGAGCTCGGGCGAACGCACGACCCATCCGCCGTCACTTCGGATCGCCTCACCGACAAGGCGCTCGACTGGATCGCTCGACGACGCGGACAGAAGTGGTTCCTCTGGCTTCACTACCTCGACCCGCACGCGCACTACGTCGCCCACCCCGGGTTTCCGAGCTTCGGAAGCAGCGAGGAAGATCTCTACGACGGCGAAGTGGCCTTCACCGATCACCACCTGGGGCGCCTCGTAGATGCCTTGCCCGAGCGGACCGCCATCGTCGTGACCGCGGACCACGGCGATGGCTTTCGCGAGCACGGCTTCACGAACCACGGGCAGGCTCTCTACTTCGAGCTCCTCCACGTCCCGCTGCTGGTCCACTCGCCCGGAATCGAGCCGCGGGTCATCGAAGGGCCCGTCTCCGGCATGGACATCGTGCCGACGCTGGCCGCTCTCGCCGAGGCGGACGTCTCGGACCTGTCGTTCGAAGGCGAGAGCCTCGTGCCGCAGCTCTACTACCGGCGAGACGCGCGCGACAGGAGCGTGTACGCCGAGACCAACTGGCCGAGCGTGCTGCGGGCCGTCATCACCACCGAGCGGAAGCTCGTCTACCGGCTCGAGGACAACCTCTACGAGCTCTACGATCTGAAGGCGGATCCCCGCGAGCAGCGAAATCTCTGGCCCGCCGAGCGCGGACCGAGCTTCGAGCCTCTCCGGCGGCGCTTGGACGATTGGCTGGAGCGCGTCTACTACGCGCGCGAGCCCGCTTCGAATCAGGTCATGCAGAAGCTCGACGGTGTGCTCCTGAGGGAGGCGCCGCGACCCGCTCATCCGCTCCGCGACGTCCGCCTCGACGCCGGGCGCGTCGAGGTTCTCGGGTTCGATCTCGAGCCCGCACGCCCGCGACCCGGGGACGCGCTCGAGGTCTCCGTGTACCTCCACGTGCGCGCGCGCGCCGAGCGCGATTGGCGGCTCGTGCTCGAAGGGCGCACGAAGGCCGGGCCAGTGTCGAGCCCGCCGGCGGACCGACTCCTTCCCCCCGCGCGCTGGCGCGAAGGGGAATTCGTTCGGGCCGTGTTCGAGCTCGCTCCCGGGACGCTCGATTGGTCGCTGAAGAAGGTCGGCGGCGGCGTCGCCGACGAGGTGGTGCGCCTCGGCGCCCTGCCGCGCTGACGGACGTGCCGCTTTCTGCGAACATCGGTGCGTGCCGACACGCAACGTTCCTCTGATCGAAGTCCTCGGGCTCTCGCCGTTCGCTCTCGCGCTTCGGCAAGCCAAGCTCGCAGTGCTCGGAGACGGGGGCGACACGCCGCGGAGTCGCTTCGGGCTGTCGAGCCTCGGGATTTTCACTCCGCGGCTCGCCGTGTCGACCTGGCTCGGGCGCGTGCGTGCCGATCGCAAGGTGCCGATCTTGAACCTGGTGAACCGCACGCCGACTCCGGTCGCCGACGGGTGGAGCGTCCGCATCACCCAGGTTCGCGACTTCCGTGGCGGGCGCCTGACCTACGACAGCCACAACGGTACCGATTTCGTCGTACCTCCCGGCACGCCAGTGTGCGCCGCCGCCCCCGGACGCGTCGTTTCGGTACGCCGCGAGTTCAATCGAGGGGGGCTGAAGCTCTACATCGACCACGGAGGGACGCTCGTGACGACCAGCAACCATCTGGCGAAGGTGCTGGTCGAAGTCGGGCAGGACGTCGCACGCGGCGAGCTCGTCGCGCTATCGGGCTACTCCGGGCTCGACGCCGTCGTCGGGTTTCCGTGGGTCGCACCCCACGTGCACTACAACGTGTGGTTGAGCGGTGTCGCGGTCGATCCCTTCGCCGCGCGGGACGACGAGCGGAGCCTCTGGCGCCGGCACAACGCCCCGGTACCGCTCGCACCTGGCGAAGGCGTAGAAGACCCTCCGTGGTCGTCGTCGTTCTCCGAGGCCGGAGTTCAGCGCTGCCTGGCGGTCTGTCGCGATGGTGCCGTTCGCGATTTCGTCGAGGGCCTCGCCAGCGTCGAGCGACGCGGCGCAGAGCTCCTCATCGAGAGCATCACCTATCCAACGCGCTTTGCCGTGGAAGAGGCCGGGCGACGACTCTTCGACACGCCCGCCTCGCGCGAGCCCCGACTCGACCTGCCTTTTGCCGCCAGCGATTTCGATGGAGCGTTCTGCATCGAACGCTGAGCCGGTCAGCGTGGCATTCGTCCCGGCGCGCCCACCGAGCAAGAGCCGACGTGGTCGATTCCCGTCGCGCGAAGGTCCGCGACTTCGGCGCGTGAATCTGCCTCCACGCTCAGGATGACCTCGATCGGAGGTTCGCCGGTGCCGTTCGAGTGCCCTTCTGCCGAGTGCCAAGCGTAGTCGTCGGAGAGCTCGAACTCGCGAGAGATGCCGAGGGAGCTCGACGTCACGCGGAGCCTCCCGGTACCCGCCAGAAGCACGTCCAGCGTCACGCTGCCGGAGCCAGACTGGAGCTCGAACGGCACGCGCACGCTGCCTGCGCCCGGACCCAGTACGAAACCCAAGCTGTCCGCCGTAAGCCCCGAGGTTCCTTTTGCGCTGCCGGTGACGGGACATCCTTCGGCGACCCCGCAGGCGCGGTCGAGCAGTCGCGGGTCCTCGGGGCCGGGGTCGTGGTAGTCGAAACACGCGCTCAGACCCGCGAGAGTCAACGCCCACAGTCCTCTCTGAGCTCGCTCAGCCACCCAACACCAGCGTGAGCTCGAGGTGGAGGGCGCCATAGTCGTAGTCTCGACCCACGGCGCCTGGCGGGTTTGCAGGAGCCAGCGTGTACGCGATGGTGGCGCCGAGGTACGAGCTCGGAGACCCAGCGCCCATGCGGGCGTACGCACCGAATGCTCCGCCATATTCGAGTACGGTCTGGCTTTCCCCGTCCCCGTGGAGCGAGAGCGTTCCCTCGAGGACGCCCGCCTCCGGCCCGATCAGCAAGAGCACGCTCGCACTTGGGCAGAGGACGAGCTGAAGTGTGCCTCCGACGCGCGCCACGGTCTGCGCCAGAACTGGAGCATCGGAAGTTGGCGAGTCCGTGCCGCGGCCGACGCCCGCGTACCCGCCGATGGCAACGCGCTGTCCGAGCACGCCTGCCGCGCCGAGCGAAATCTCGGCACGCGAGTCGAGCGCGTAGCCGTCCTTCTCGAGGATGGCGTCGTGTTCGCTCGGTCGTGTGAACCCCAAGCCGAGCCCGGTCCAGAACAGAAACGAGTGGGGAGTCGGCTGCTCCTTCGGGGCGCGTGGTTCGGTCTGCTCCTGCAACTCCCGTGGCGACTCGTCGTCGTACCCACCGGGCGGGGGCTCGGCCGCGAGCCCCTCGAGGGCGAGAAGGATCCCCAGCATGACGCGTGCACTAGCAAGGCGCGTGCCTTGGAAAGTCCCGCGGCGAGTCGGCGCGCCGAGGTCTTCACGTGTGATCCGTCGATCCGATACGTATTCTGTTTGCCACATGAGCTCCAAACCTTGGCTCTTCGGCGCGTTGGCTTCGGGGCTCGTCGCATGTGGTGGCAGCGACGATGCGGCCGGTGGAGGTGCGGGGGGCGTCGCGAGCGGTGGAGCTGCCGGAAGCGGCAGCGTCTCTTCTGGCGGAACCGCTGGAGTGAGCGGTGGCTCCGGTGGCATCGGCGGGAGCAGCGGCAGCAGCGGCAGCGGCAGCGCGGGAGGCCAAGCCGGCGCGCCTACGAATTGTGCGACCACGCCCACTCCCGTTCCGGGCTCGAGCGGCAAGAGCCTCATCGTCGCATCGGATGGGGACGACGCCGCGGGCGACGGCAGCCTCCAGAAGCCGTTCCGAAGTTTGAAGAAGGCCTGCGGTCTCGCGGCGCCCGGCGACGCCATCGAGCTCCGCGGGGGCACTTGGAGCACGGCGCTCGAGACCTGCGGCGCCAAGGGCAGCGCCGACCACCCGGTCCACATCCGCCCCCACGCGGGCGAACAGGTGGTGTTCGACGCCGCGGGCAAGACCCTGAGCAGCAGCCAACACGTGATCCAACTCAGCGGCGCGAGCTGGGTCGTCCTCGACGGCATCGAGGTGAAGAACTCGGAGGGGCGTGGCGTGGGCTACTACGACTCGTCGGGTGTCACGCTGCGCAACCTGAAGATCCACGACGTGAAGTTTCGCGCTCTCGGGGGCGGTGGCGACGACATCGTGATGGAGAACAACGAGATCTGGAACGCCTCGCTCACCAACGAAAACAACTCCGCCGGTGGCAGCGGTTGGCCTGGCGTCATCCAGACCTACATGAAGCCGGACGACACTCCCTCGAAGAACGTGGTCATTCGCAACAACTACGTTCATGACGCGTGGGGGGAGTGCGTCATCGCTCTCTTCGCGGATGGCGTGGTCATCGAGGGCAACCGGCTGCGTGATTGCTACAGCGTGAGCCTCTACGTGGACAACTCGAAGAACGTGAGCATCCTGCGTAACCAGATCTGGACGACCACGAGCCAATACGACAAGAACGGCGGCCACGCCTCGGGCATCACGTTCGCCAGCGAGAACTACGCTGGGAGCGAGCCGAAACAGGCCGTCGAGAACCTGCTGGTCGCCAACAACGTCATCACCGACACGGGCATGGGGATCTCGCGCTGGCAAGACCCGGCCAACACGGCCACGCACAACACGTGGAAGGACGTGAAGATCCTGCACAACGTGATCCGCGGCGCCACCAAGGTCTCGCTCTACGTCGAGTCCGTCGGGTCCGCTCCGGCGCCCATGGGCGGTCAGATCGCCAACAACGTGATCTGGAAAGGCACGCAGGGCGCGCTCAGCCTCGAGGATCCGAGCGCCTGGCAGGTCGGCCCCAACGCTTGGCCCGACGGAAAGCCCGCCCTCGACGCCAACGCCGCGAGCTTCGCCGGCGATCCCGGCATGACGGCTCCGACGAGCGCCGCGGATCCCGAGGGTTTCGAGCTCGGCCCGAGCTCGGCGTGCAAGGGCAAGGGCGTGGCTGCGCCTCCGGTTTCGGTGGACTTCTGGTGCGCGCCCCGCAGCGCGACTGCTCCGAGCCTCGGTATCCACGAGCCCTGAGGCCCAGCGGCGCGCTAGGGCTCGCGAAGCAGTCCACGGAGGCGCTCGGCCGATGGAGACGAAGGGTGCGTAGCGAGAAACTCATTGGCAAGCGCGCGGGCTTGGGAGCGCTGGCCCGCGATCCAGAGCGCATCGATTTCCAAGATGCTTGCCTCGGGCGTCAGCTTGCCCCTTGGAAACCGCCTTCGGTACTCGGCGAGCGCCCTCAGCGCAGCGGGCCCGTCCTTGCGGCGGACGGCGCTCGACGCACGCTGGACGAGCGATGCCTCCTCGAGCAAGGTGTCCCCTGGGACGCTTCCGTCGAGAGCATCCGCCGCAGCCTCCGACGTTGGTGCGAGCGACGGAAGCACAGCCACCGAGCCCCGTGTGCGAGGACTGCCCGCGGAGCTGCTGGACCAAGCACTAGCTGTGACGAATGACGGCGCCTCGCCGCGTACGCTAGTCCCGGTTCGTGAACCGCTGGGTCTGCCATCGACGCTGGACGCGGGCTGCCCGCTCCTTGGTTCGACGAGAGCACCGCCTCCGACGCTCACGACCGTGCCTGCAAGGAGTCCAACGCCGACCCACTTTGCGAGAAACAGCGGCCCGGTCGCGCTCGCTCCGGCGACGCTTGCGCTCGTGCTGATGCCGGACAGGACTCCCGCGGAGACGAGCAGCTTCCGGACCTTGTCAGGGGACGGTTCGTCGCGGTCACCCGCCGAGAGCAGACGGGCGATGAGGGACCCGTCATTCCGCGGAAGCGAGTCGTCTGTCATCGTTCGCCTCGCATGTTTCGTGCTTTCGCTTCGTGCCGCGCCACCCGAGCGCGGAAGTCTTGACGAGCAGCGCGCAGTCGCGAGGCGACAGTCCCACGCGGGATGCCGAAGACCTCGGACATGTCGTTCAGGCTCAGACCCTCGAACTCCGCCGCGATGAACACCGCCCGGAGCTCCAAGCTCATGTCTCCGAGGATGTGGTCCAGGAGCTCGAGCGCTCTGCGTTGGTCGAGCGCCGCGTCGGGCTCTGGCTTCGGATCGCGGACGTCTTCAAGCTCGAAGTTCGACTCCCGCCGACCAGCGACTCGTCGAAAGGTCGCACCGATTCGAAATGCGGTGCTCAGAGCGAACGCACGTTCGCGTCCTTCCCGGATGCTCGGCAACCTCCGCGCAATCACCAGCAGTACCTCCTGAGTTGCATCGTCGGCGTCTGCCTCCGGGAGTCCCAAACGACGCAGGAACCTCCACACCACTCGAAGGTTGGTTCGGCTCACCTCGGCCAGCCGCGTGTCCGGCGGAGCCGAGGCGCTAGCCGCGGGTGGCTCAGCTTGCGTCAGTAAACGAGCGGGCAAGGGGCACACGCATATGCAGTCTTGCTCGTTTCGGGATCAGAAAATGCGAACGGCCGCCCCAATTCCGAAGGCCAGCGCGAGGGCTCGGGTCCGGTAGAACGGACGATGCGGGGACTCAAAACCGTAGTCATATCGTGTGGCTGCCAACAGCGCGGAGGCGTTGGCAAGGAAGAAGAGCGGCCCGCCGGCGTCCCAGTCGACTCTGCTTTCCAGGCCAAGCGCGAACCACGGCCGCGTACTCGTATGTGGCACATCGACGGCGAGTCCGCGCGACCTCAGCGCTCCGCCCTCTGCCACCGCGCACGGCCTCACGCGGAGGCGGCTCCCGGCGCGCAACGGGCAGACGCCCGTACGGACCGCGTACAACGACAACTCCGCTTCGGAGACCGCCGCACCCAGGATCCCGGTTTGCGCCAAGACAGGTCTCGCGTGCAAGAGCGATGTCACGCTGTCGGTTGGCGACCATTCCAGGGCTACCAACGGAGCCGGGGCGACAAGCGCGACCGGTGCGGGCCCATACTCGACCAGTACATCGAGGCCCAAATGCCCGTGCAGCGCGCGGTCCGGATGGCGCTCCGGAGTGCGAACGCGCTGCGTGCGGGACTTCGCGCCGTTGGGTCTGATGCGCGGGGTGGTGGTTCCGAAGCCGGCCGCGTCCGGACCGTCTCTCAGCGTGTCGTCCGCGCGCGGGTCCAATGCCAACGCGACCGCGATCGCCAGCGCGGAGGCCACGGCCTCACAGCGCTCGCCGGTGATCTGGCGGTGGGACGAAGTCCCGACACGCCCGTGCGAGTCCAATGTGCCCAAGTACTCGCTGCTTCCCCGCTCGATCCGAATCTGGAACTTCCGCGTGGCGCTGCGCGCGACGAATCGAACCTCGCCAGTGCGCGCTAGGACCTCATCTTGGAACTCGCGAGCGGTGGGACAGTCCCCAGGTGCCGCGTAGTCGAGCGAAACCGGCTCGGAAGTCTCGGCAGCCGATTGACTCACGCAGAGCAGCCACCCCAAGAAGAGGCGAGTCGCGGCGGCGCGAGGGCAACTACAGATGCGCACCTGGCCTGAATGTTCCTGCGGCGCCAGCAGCAGTTCAACCTGAAAGCACGCGCTACTATTTCGTGATCCGTTCGGTGCCTGAGCGACATATGCAAGGGCCAGGTGGTGAGTCCAGGGAAGGAGCAGTGTGATGAACCGATTCGTGGCTAGGACGGTTTCCCGCTGCCTGTTCATCTGCGCCCTGACGAGCATGAGCTCCGGGTGTGAGTCCCCGGTCAGCCTGGGCGAGGACCGCGACGCCGGTGTGAGCGACGCCGCGGCGGACGCGCCGTCCGAAGGTGGGCCGGGCTGCGTCTGGCAGGGCAAGACCTACGCGTACGGCGCGTTGGCGCCCTGTTCCGATGGCTGCAACTTCGGATACTGCAGCGCCGAGTTCATGGGCGGGCTCGCCAACTGCCACGCGGCGAGCTGTTTCTGCACCGCCACCTCTGGCGTGTGGCGCATGGGAGAGACCTTTCCGGAGGGTGACGGATGCACGACTTGCACGTGCTCGTCGTGTACGCCCGCCGTGTGCCCGAAAGGCAAGTGCAGCTTCGCGGGCAAGGACTACGCCGTGGGCGAAACGTTTCCTGCGGGTGACTGTTCGACCTGCGCTTGCACGGCCGACGGTATCGAGTGCACCGTGGTGGATCCCAAGCGCGAGTACTTTCGGCACTACGAGCTCGAGAGCGAGGCCGCCTGCCAAGGCTGGCAGGCCAAGTGCCCACCCAACACCAAGGCCTTCGGCAATCGCTGCGGCTGCGGTTGCGAGCAGAGCAAGGACTGCCCCGACTGGATCGACTGCAAACCCCCGAACGACTGTGCAGCCGAGGTGAGCCAGTGTCCGTACTCGGGGACGTATTGACCGCGTTCGTGCGGCCTTGGCTTCGCGGCCTCGCCTCGTGGAGTCGCCAGAGTCGCGACTCGTGATTTACTCTGGGTCTCGCCTTGGCGACCTACTTCCGTCACGACTTGCGCGTCGCACCCTGCGACACCTGCGGCGGTCCGCTCGAGGCGGGCGCGCTCGGCGGACGCGTCACGTGTCGCTACTGCGCCGGACAGCAAGACCTGACGCCGCGTGAAGAAGCTCCCCTGTTGGTGGGGCCGCGACTGCCTGAGCCCGAGCGGGCTGCGTTGCTTCGGGCTCGCGATGCTTTCGCCCAACCGATCCCCGCCGCGCTCCGGGATCTGGTCCTCGGCGACCGACTCGTGCCCTGGCTCGTGCCCGTGGCGCTGGCGCGCTGGCAGATGGCGCGGCGCTCGCTCGCCGGCGGCCGGGACCCTGCCGCTGCCGAAGAGCTCTTCGCGCTCACGCGGGCGCTCGGGCAGCACTACGAGCGCCAGGGCGCTTGGCTCGAAGCGCGCGCGCTCGCCGAAGGTGCCCTCGACGAGCTCGACGATCCACGCAAGCGGCAGGTGCTGCGGGCGAACCTGGCGCGGGCGGCGGCGCTCACCGGCGATCTCGGCGCAGCCGAAGCTTGGCTCGCGGGCTGCGACGCGGTGGCGGCGGACCTCGACGCGGACGGTGCTTACCGGCTCGCGCGTGCCTGCATCGAGACCGCGCGGGGCAACTCTGCGGCGGTGCTCGAGACCTTGGGCCGAGACGTGACGGATGTCGCGTTGCCGAACGAGCTCGATCCGCTGGCTGCGTTGCTACGTGCCAACGCTTGGGAGCGCCTCGGCTACGCGGACCGAGCGTCGGAGCTACTGGTGCACCTCGCCGAGTACGGCGGTCCGGTGTTCCACCTGCAGGCGCGCGAGATCGCCGATCGCCACCCCGAGCTCCGCCTCGCGAACGCGGCCTACGCGCGTGCGGAGCCTCGCCTCCTCGCCCTCTGGGAGGCGCGCGCCTCTTTCGTCGGGACACGGGTCGCCGGCTGCTTCCTGGTGGTTGGTATCGGCGTCGTGCTCGGGACGTTGGCAGCGCTCGCGGTCGTGACGGCAGGTACGCTGGGTTTCGCCGAGCTCGCGGGTTGGTCGATTGGCGAGCTCGTGTTCACCGCGGGCGCGGGAACGCTGTTCGGGCTTTCGCTCGTGTCGATGCTGGGTGCGGTGTTCGCCCTGGTCGGATTCGACGACTTGCGGAAGGCCCGCTCCGACCGCTGGCTCCGCGCCCACGGCCGCTTGGTTCCGGGTGTGGTCGTGCAGCGCATGGCCACGGGCAACGAGACCGTGGGAGTTCCGGAGATCGCGCTTCGAGTGTTGGTGCTGGACGGCGACCTGGCCTACCTCGCGTCGACGGATACCTACCTGCGTGAGCCCGACAGTCGTGCTTTCGCCCGCGGCGCTCCCGTCGCTCTGCGGATCGATGCGTCCGACCCACATAGATTCGCGCTGGTGGCGTGATGAAGACCGGTTTCTTGGATCGCGTCACCTTGTGCTCGAGCTGCGGCGCTCCTCTGCAAGCGCCACCCGACGTGCGCGCGGTGCGTTGCACCCAGTGTGGAGCCGAGAACCAGGCCATCGTCCGCGTCGACGACGCCGTCTCCGAGGGTTGGTCGGAGAGCGAGCTCGCGCGGGTTCTTCGTCTTGCCGAGCAGCGGCGCGCATTCGACCCGGATCCGTCCATTGCCGCATTCGTAGCGGGTATGCGGCTCAGCGCCGCGGCCGGTGGCCAGGCGTTCGGCAGCTGGCAGGCGCTGCGGGGAGCTCTCGCTCCCGGTGACGTCGCGCGCGAGCGACCGTTCGTCGAGCTCACGTTGCTGCTCGCGTGGCAGGCAGCGGAGCAGGCCGAGCCACATCGCGAACGCGGGCTCCTCGAGACGGCGCTGGGCCTGGTGCGCATGCCTCGCCATCAGCAGCTGCTGCGAGCGTCGCTGGCGGTTCTCGCGTCGCGGATGGGAGACGCGAGCGGTGCGGAGTCTTGGCTTTCGCTCGCGGACTCCCGCTCGTCGGACCTTCGAGCCGACTCGTACTATCGCTACGCTCGAGCCTTCCTCCACACCGCGAGCGGGGAGCTCTCCCGAGTGCTGGGCGTGCTCGGCGGAGACGACGTCGCCGTTCCGATCGTGGACGAGCTCGCGGGGCCCTGCGCCCTGCTCCGCGCCAATGCTTGGGAACGTCTCGGTCGGCCTGGTACTGCGGTCGATCTCTTGATCCACCACAAGTTCGAGGGCGATCCATTCGGTCAGCAGCTCACTCGTAGCTTCCTCGACATCGCACGGAACCTCGCCCTCTGTCCGACCAGCGAGCCTCGCGCGGAACGCGAGCGCCTGCTGTCACTCGGGCGCAGGCGCGTTCAGTGGAGCAAAGGCATGGTGGTCATCTTCACCATGGCGCTCCACTTCTTGGCTTCGGCCGCAATCCTGGCGCTCTTGGGCATCCTCGCGCTCTTCTCCCCTACAGGTGGGCCGCTCGTGGGCGCGTTGCTCTTCGCTTTCGCGCTCTTGATTCCGGCGCTGCTGTTCCTCGCGATTTTCTGGGGGCCCTATCGCCGCACGCACGCCCAACGTGCCCTTCTTGCCCATGGCGAAATCGCGCCCGCGAGGATCGAGCGCTACACCGTGCTGGGCGAATCTGCGGCCCGGACGGACTTCGCAGCGACGGTTCGCGTCGTGCCGGATCGCGCGCCCCCCCTCGAGGTCGAAACCACCATCGGGGCCAGCCCCGAGCGCTTCGCGGAGCTCGCCGCCGGACGTCCATTCACGGTCCGCTACCGAGGCGGGGGCATCCTCATCGAGCCTGTACTGCGTTGAGAGTCGGCGCAGCTCCGCTGGGGTATGTTGCGATGGTGCACGCCGAGGGTGAAGCGGAGCTCCTGGCCTTGATCTCGAGGGATGCGCCTGCCTTGGCGTGCTCCGTCGCGTTCGGGATCCCCGCTCCGCGTGGAGTGCGCGGTTGGAGTCGGCTGGGCGCGCAGATCGTCGAGGCGCTCGTCAGCGGCGCTGGCGGGCTGAGTCCGGCTGATCTCACGGCGTCCGGTGTCGCGCTTTCGGCGTTCACCGAGGGCATCCTGATCGCACCTGCGGAGCGTCGCGCAGAGCCGCTCGGCAGGGCTTGCTGGATGCTGAGGGGGCCTGCGGTTCGCCTCGCATGGTCCGAAGCCAGGTCGCTCGTCCGCGTCGAGCGGCCCAACGCCGAGCAGCTCTTTTTGACGCTGCCGGTCGGTGGCGAAGAGCAGCGCCACCTCTTCTGGAACGGGATCGCGGGTCTCCCGCGAAATCTCGAAGCCGCTCGTGCGCTGGTCGCGAAATTCGACGACGCTCGAGTGTCCTGAGCGCCGTCGAGTCCGCTATGGCCCGCGCTTCTTCAGCATCGCAGCGTGAAGGTCCTTCTGGCAGAGAGCAGCCGGCGGGATGTTCTCCACCATCCAGTCTGGCGACGCTGTCCCGGTCGAGCCGCGCACGCTGACGAACGTGAGCAGGGGGCCGAAGTCGGTGGCGGGGAGCGTGATGTCCTTGCCGGCCGTGAGGTTCCAGTACGTGCTGCGCGCGCCCGAGTGAGGCATGCGAAGCGGGGCCGTGCCGCCGCTGGCGAATGGACGGTTCCCAGCGCCGAGGTCCAACGCCGAGAAGAGCGTGCCGTAGTTGCCACGACCGTGGTGATCCATGTCGATATCGACGCCCTTGCCGTCGGAGAACACGGTGGCGAAGGCGTAGTTGTCGACGGTGAGATCGTGAATGAAGCGCTTCTTCACGTCGAACTTGGTGAACCAGAGGTCGGCGCCTCCACCTGCGTTCAGACCGTGGTGGCCCGTGAGCGAGCCACGGTCGAAGTTCGTGTCGAGCACCACGTCGGTCACGGTGCAGAAGAACGAGCCGCCCAAGTTGACCCCGTAGTCCGAGTTGAGCACGGCGACGTCGCGAACCCAGCTGTCGCTCACGCCTTGGAAGTAGATGGCGTTGTAGCCGTGCTCCTTGAAGTGCCCAGGGTAGGGGGTGCCCGCGAATTCCATCGTCAGGTGTTCGACGCCGACTTCTTTCACGCTGGGGGTGAAGGCTCGTAGCTCCGGCGTGAACGTGGTGTTCACGTCGAGCGGCAACGGGCGCTCGAGGGTGATCTTCCCGCTCTCGACCGCCGCGATGGGGCTCGCGAACTTGAACACCGTCTTGCCGGTGTCCTCGTCCACGTCGCCGGGGTAGTAGCCCTCGTGGAACAGCTTCAAGAGGCCACCGCCGACGTCGGTCTGGAGCAGTCGCACCCACTGGCCTTTCGTGAACCCGGCGCTGCTCGACACGGAGAGCTGCTTCTCTCCGCGCTTCGCGTTGGCCGTCACGTTCGCGAGTGCGGCGCCGCCGATGCTGCCCTGCACCGTGATGAACCCACCACTGAAGCTCCAGTTCGATTGGCCAGCCGAGTTGAACGTGAGCCCGTAGACGTCGCCCAGGGCTTTCGGCAGGTAGAGCGTCGTCTTGTCGCGCCCGGCCCCACGCAACACGAGGTTCGATTTCTTGATCTCGAGTCGTTCGGAGATCACGAATTTGCCTGCGGGGATCGTGATCACGCCGCTCGGAGTGCCCGCGATGGCCGCGAGGAACGCTTGAGTGTCGTCGGTCGAATCGTCGGGCGTGGCGCCGAAGTCGGTCACGCTCTTCGCCGGGCTCGCGGGAGTGGGTAGCGGCACGTTTCCCGTGCGATAGCCGGCCCAAGCCCAGTCGAGGAGCCGTCCGTCGGGTTTCCACGCCTCGCCATCGAGGCCATAGGTCGTCGACGGCGTGCAGTTCGGAGGCGCCCCTCCACTGCCGCCCGAGCCCGAAATGCCGGCCGCGCCCGCGATGCCTGCGCTGCCACCGACGCCCGCCGAGCCCGCGATTCCGCCCGCGCCGCCCGCGCCGCCCGCGCCGCCGGTGGCGCCCCCCGCGCCACCGCTCGCCTGGCCGCCGCTGCCGGGCGCCCCTTCGTCGGAACCACCGCCGCACGCCACGAGCAGTGCACACGCGAGACCCGAGAGGCTCCTGGTCGAAGTCATCGCGTCACGATAGCGCGAAGCTCCTGTCGTTGCGGGGATTCCGAGTAGTTGCCCTTCGACCTGCCGCGGGTGGGCGGGACATCCCAAGTTCGTCGTTGCCCATCACGCGTGAATGTCTCACGGGCAAGCACGCGAGCGAAGCGAGCCCGCCGAAGGCGGCGGGGGGAGCGGTCGCAGCAGCGAGCCGCGGGGGGGAAGGCCCCCCACGATTACAGGATGCCGTCCCATCACGCGTGAATGTCTCACGGGCAAGCACGCGAGCGAAGCGAGCCCGCCGAAGGCGGCGGGGGGAGCGGTCGCAGCAGCGAGCCGC
>Ga0268298_10004192_pt1 | contig 14219 bp, 14 predicted proteins | sample WWTPWeurt_MetaG_FD_194462 | JGI IMG/M metagenome (GOLD analysis project Ga0268298, IMG submission 194462) | Activated sludge microbial communities from WWTP in Nijmegen, Gelderland, Netherland - WWTP Weurt | ecosystem: Engineered > WWTP > Aerobic digester > Activated sludge | place... | reverse complement strand
TCTGCGGTGTAGAAACTGATTCGTTTCAATTACTGACCCGTTTGCATCAATGGCAAATTCAAAAAATTACAGTCGATACAGAACCAACTGAACGGCGAAGCGCAAAGCGCCCGAGTGGGAGCGACAACGGCAGCGACCACGAGGCCGCATTTGCGGCGCAGCCGCCTTGGAGTTCTGTTAATAACTATACGCAAGAAAATAATCATATCTGATGATACCAATAAAATATGTTTAAATAGTGGTGTTAACTGCAAGATTCAATTAACAGTTTAATGAATAAGTTGCAGTGCTGGTCAGTTACAAAATAATGAAATCAGATTGAAGATCAGAAAAATGTTGAGAGCTCTTTCTTTTGCCTTTTAAGTATTTTATTGAAACATAATTGTTTGTATATTATGTGGTTATATTTTTTGATTGGATAACGATTAAAAAAATCTGGCAAAGCTTGTAAAATTATTAATCAGAATTCGCTTGTCATTAACATGATGTTAGCCAAAATTGAGAGCTATATGAACGGATATGGATATCCAAAATATAAAAAGAGTCAAAAAACAGGAAAGATTGGTGAGTCATATATAAATATTTTTGTTCACCAGCAACTTGAATGGATATACCGATCCGTTCCGCAAGAATCTGACTTCGGAATTGATGGATACATAGACATTATCAAAAATGAATTTGTAACTGGACAAACGATTGGAATACAAATCAAATGCGGAGATTCATATTATAACAAAAGAACCGAGGGCGGTATTCGGTATGATGGCGAGAACAAGCACCTTAACTTTTATATTAATTGGGGTCGACACAGAATTCGGAATATAAACCCCGTTAAGGATTTTGCATCGTGCGCAAAGGCCTGAATTTCCCCTGTTGTATGACTTTACTTTGATGCCATATATAATCACCTGTCAGGCTGATGTGCTCCCATCCTAATGGAGAAAGATATTGGTACCAATCGGGATTAACCTTAAAGCCTTGTTTCTTTAGGGTTTCTACGGCTATTTCCATATAAACTGTATTCCACAAAATGATTGCGGCGGTAACCAGTGTCAAACCGCTGGCTCGGTAGTGCTGTTGCTCATAGCTGCGATCCCGAATTTCGCCTAAGCGATTAAAAAATACCGCGCGTGCCAAGGCATTCCGGGCTTCGCCTTTGTTTAATCCCGCAGTCACTCGACGACGTAATTCTACACTTTGTAACCAATCCAAAATAAAAAGAGAGCGTTCGATCCGCCCAAGTTCCCGCAATGCAACCGCTAAACCATTTTGCCGGGGGTAACTGCTTAATTTCCGTAAGAGTAAGGATGCCGTAGCTGTCCCTAGCTGGATGGATGTCGCTAATCGCAGAATACCATCCCAAAGTGTTTTGATACAATTGACCTTTATCTCATCACTGATCATCGTTTGCAATGCTGGATAAAGTTTTTGTTGTCCCGGCGGGATAAATATCTTGGTATCGCCTAAATCCCTGATTCTAGGCGCAAGCCTAAAGCCTAAGAAAGGCATCATGCCAAACACCTGATCCGTAAACCCTGATGTATCGGTGTAATGTTCCTCAATGATTAAATCTGACTCGTGATAAAGCAAGCCATCAAGCACATACGTTGAATCACGCACACCCACGTTGATAACCCGGGCATGATACGGGGCATATTGGTCTGATATATGTGTGTAAAACTGCCTGCCCGGTTCTGCGCCATACTTTGGGTTTACTTGTCCTTTACCTTGGCTGACACCGCCTGTGCGAAACCGCTGCCCATCTGATGAAGACGTTGTGCCGTCACCCCAGTTGGCGGCAAAAGGATGTTTGGATTGAGCGTTCGTCAACTCTGCCAATGCTGCGGAGTAGTTGTCATCACGGATATGCCATGCTTGTAACCAGGCCAGTTTAGAATAAGTTGTTCCAGGGCACGATTCAGACATTTTACTCAAACCTAGATTAATGCCGTCAGCCAAGATCGTTGTCAAAAGAAGATTTTTGTCTTTGGCAAGATCGCCACTTTTAAGATGGGTAAAATGCTGTGTAAAGTTAGTCCACTGGTCAACTTCCAGAAGCAGTTCGGTAATTTTGACATGGGGCAATAACGCGGTTGCTTGATCGATGAATTTCTGTACGTTTTCTGGAATAACCGCATCGAGTGGCGTAATTTTAAGGCCCGACTCCGTGATCACTGCATCGGGCAAATTATCGGCAGCGGCCATCTGGTTAACTTTAATTAATTCGCTTTCTAGTAACGCCAGGCGTTCATGCAGGTATTGGTCGCAATTCGTGGCAACTTTTAACGGTAATTCGTTATTTTGTTTGAGTTGTGCATATCTTTCCGGTGAAATCAGATAAGTGTTGAAATCCTTAAACTGACGGGAACCTTGAACCCATGCGTCACCTGAGCGTAACACGCCTTTTAACTCGGACAGTAGGCATAATTCGTAATAGCGACGGTCAATACCTTTGTCATTGAACACCAAATCGTTCCAACGTTTTTTTATAAAAGTCGTCGGCACATAAGGGGGTAATTTGCGGGTATTATCCCTATTTAATTCGCGTAAAATGGCAATGCCCTCCACAATGTCTTGAGAGGCTGGTGTTGCCTGTATTTTTAAGGAATCTAGAAAGGCGGGAGCATAGCGCCGCAACGTACTATAACTGTCACCAATCAAAGCCAGAAAGTCAAAATTTTCAGGTTGAGCAAGCTTTTGGGCTTCTATGACGCTGGCTTCGAATTCATCCCATGAGATAACCGACTCAATTGCCTTGAATGGGTCAGTGCCATCTTGTTTCGCACCGACTAATGCTTGGCCAACTTTACTGTATATCCGAATTTTACTATTAATATCCTTACCCGACTGCTGAAAGCGTTTTTGATGCTTGTTTTTAGCGGCATTGAATAGCCTGCCAATTATCCGGTCATGCAGGTCAATGATTTCGTCAGTAATCGTTGCGGTGCTTTCGAGAACAAGCGCAACCAAGGTAGCATAACGGCGCACAGGTTCAAACTTCGATAAATCCTGGGGTGTCATCTGTCCACCCTCTCGCGCAATTTTAAGTAGCCGGTTTTGGTGAATGCTGGAGTGGTAGATTTGTTCCGGCATATTTAGTTTTTGCAATACCTTAAGACGTTCGATATGTTCCAGCATTTGCTTTGAACTGGGTTTACTCGGTGATTGGCGTAACCACACTAACCAGGTAAATTTACTTTCAGGTTTCCGTTGAAGTAAGTCATCGAGATTTGTGTAATGTTCATCTGATAAAGACTCAGTGAGCATTTGATAAATCTTGCGATTGGCTTTGGTAATCGCCTCGGAACACAGTCGCTCTATGACATTAATTGAGGGCAATAGAATTAATTGCCCACGCAAATGCTCAATCAGTGTCGTTGCCAGAACAATACCTTTGTCGGTATGCATAGCCAATTCTTCAAGAAGTGTCAGTTTTTCACGGTAGACCGACATGGTGAATGATCTGAAGCCGTAAATTGTTTGTAACTCGAGCAGATGTTCATGAAAGGTATTTTTACGGGCCCCGTAACTTTCCCAGGCAGATGGAGAAATGTTCAGTTGCTGGGAAATGAACTGAATGACTTCTGGGCTTGGCTGATTATTAGAGCCAAGCATTACACCTGGGTATCGCATGTAACATAATTGGACAGCAAAACCTAAGCGGTTTTCTGAGCCACGATGCTGCTGAATAATAGCGAGATCAGATTCATTGAAGGTATAGTACTGAATGACTAAATCATCATTCGGCAAGGCGGTTATGTTATCGCGCTCTGTTGCGGAAAGGATGGATCGACGTGCCATAGAGTTTCGTCACTTAATTAAAAAAACAAGGATATAATATTACATAGACTATTTTACGGGTTAAGTGACATAAAATGACCATATTAAAAGCAGTAAGACTTATGTCACTTAAACGTTCGTTTAGGTGACACCATGTTGATTGGCTACATGCGCGTTTCTAAGGCAGATGGCTCGCAGGTTTTAGACCTGCAACGTGACGCCTTATTGCAATCGGGTATTTTACAAGAGCACCTTTACGAAGACTTTGCGTCAGGAAAAAATGATGACCGACAAGGGCTAACAGCCTGCCTAAAGGCGCTAAGGAAAGGCGATACCCTGATCGTTTGGAAATTGGATCGGTTGGGTCGCAACTTACGTCATCTTGTTAATACGGTGCATGAATTAGCCAGCAAAGGCATAAGTTTTAAAGTATTGACTGGCCAAGGGGCGCAAATTGATACGACAACTTCTCAAGGGAAGCTCGTGTTTGGGATATTTGCCGCACTAGCCGAATTTGAACGTGATTTGATTTCTGAACGAACCAAGGCCGGATTAGCTTCTGCCCGTGCTCGTGGCAGAAATGGCGGCGCACCTTATAAAATGACCCAGGCTAAATTAAGATTAGCTATGGCATCAATGGGGAAACACGAAACAAACATTAGTGATTTATGCAAAGAACTGGGGATCACACGCCAAACGCTTTATCGACATATTGCCCCAGATGGATCTTTGCGAGTAGACGGCGAGAAGTTACTGAAAAAACCTTAACGGGGTTTATATTCCGAATTCTGTGTCGACCCCATGCAGCCAAATCAGCAAAACCTTGGCAATCCGAAGTTCACCTGCATCTTCAATCGTCGCTTTAGGGCGCGCCCCGCCAAGCGATGAGCCAGGCTGCGCAAGAATGGCAAGATCAGCGGAGGTCTTGATACCGCTCTCGAAATGCCTGGCTGCGGTTTCAAGTTGTCGCATATGAATCAGCTTTGGGATATTTCGTATGTTGGGTTATTCTGCATAAAGGTACGTAACGCGCCATAGTATTTCTGCCATGTTATTGAAAATGAATCAATATCATCTTTTTTGGAACTTCCAAATTTAAGTGTAAAAAACAACTAGATTTTAGGGGTTGAAGAATAATCGTTTTTCATTAAAATTCAGGCGATTAGTAATTCTTATGCGGTGCGTTATGTATTTTTATGCAGAATAACCCAATAGCGAAGCAGGGGGGGGATACTTCATCAGCAAGCGTGATTCCTGTGTCCCAGCCTGTCATAGCATTACCGAGAACAAAACAATCGCTCTCAATGCTTTCTGATGCGGTCGACTGGTCGCAAGTTGCGGCCTGTGTCGCCAATAAGACTAATTGCGTTTGTTATGGTCATCAGGCGCAACGTTTGAATATTGCGCCTGAAACCTGTTCTGCAGCGGTTAAATTTGGATGGTTAGCTAAATAATTATGAAAAAATTCAGTAAATACGACACTTCCTTCAGACAAAATCTATAAGTACTCTATTTTTCTTTCCAATAGGAAATTCTAATTGTCTCTGTTTATCTGAGCTGGTTTAAGAATTATTCTTTCAATTTATTTTTTATACCTTTTGGCTTTTGTAGAAATTTTATTTGACTGTACATGAATGAATTTTTTAATAATTTCTTCCTGATAACTAGGTGACAAGTTACTGAAAGCATTATAATTAATCTTGAATTCAATTAATTTTTTTTCAAAATCGGGCCGAAGTTCGGGCTCTACTATAATCCCTTTTTTTGATGTAACACATACTAAACCCAATTCTGGCATTTCATCTTCAATTCTAGTAATCAATTCAAAATCATCTGTAGTGTTAAGAAACATAAACCAGTCTTTTTCTTTCCTGATAGGAAAAAATTTCTTAAGAGGAGTTAAAATAAACCCACTTGCTCTAACCCATTCAAAAATATCACGAAAGAACTTTTCTGCGGCTATATAATCTTCTTTTTTTGCTATCACATTATTAATATTTGTTTCTTCTTCTCCATTGTTAACGATTTTTAAATTTTCTTTTAGATCAATATTTAAAAGCATTTTTCGAATTAATTTTGCTGTATTGTGTACTTTTAGATCTACTGAACTTGGGCATTCTTTTTGATGATCCCAAAAAGATTTTAATACGTAGTTTTCTACATCATCGCGGCAATTATCGAAGTAGTGAATATTTTCTTTTATTCCTAATATTACCTCCATCCAATTGACATGTACGAGATTTAAATCTCCTCCATTTTTTAAGGGTGCTGGATAAGAAAATGCAAATAGCGAGTCTCCATTATTATTGATTAAGGTGGTTTCGGAATTACATCGTTGGATAAATGTATCGGAAAGTGTTTTTGAACAAACTAACCCAGAAAAATTTAATAATTCGCATAATTGATAAGCTTCAACAATTCCACTTCCCGCTAAACATGAGTCTTTTAAAAAAAAATCACCTTCATGTAAAACGCCTCGAATTGGCAAACCATGGTTATGCATTTCATTAATAAGTAATGATGAACACATTTTCATATGAAACATACCAAGCATAAATATTTCAAAATTGTATCTTGGGAAGTGAAATGAAGGTAAAGGTAATGTAAAAACTATAGTGTCAGAAAAAACCAAATGCTTTCGAGTTAGACTAAATTCATTAGCATATTTTTTTGAAAATTTGCTGAATATTTCATGGTTTTCTATACTTTTACTCCAATTTTCCGAGTAATCAGAAATTATTTTGGGCATACTAGTAATAATATCAAATACTTTATTTATAGATTGTTCGGCAGAATTATTTTTAAGAAAATTTTGATACCCTAAAATATCAAAAAAACCAATAAGCCCTTTCATTATTTATTCCATTAAATTTTAAATAGTTTACAAAGCAAAATGCGTATTAATTGATGATTGTGCCAGAATTCATTGAAGTGGCTTATGAAAAAATGAAATACACTTTAACTTTATACTTTGGGAGTGAATGGGTCGCGCCGCCGACCGGCGCGAAGGGTATGCACCCAAAAGGGGCATGCTGCCCGATCCCTAACGCGGATTATCTTTATCCTGACTTCCCCATTTTGCTAAACAGAATTTGATTTTGATTCTGTGAGGTATAATCTTGGAAACAATCTTAAGAGGATAAAATCATGGAGCTTTCCGCCGTATTAACACCAGCGCCAGAAGGTGGTTATGTTGCCTTCAATCCTGAAACCGGAACGACCACGCAAGGCGACTCAGTTGAAGAAGCTTTGGCTAATTTAGCTGAAGCAACGGAACTATACCTTGAAGAATTTCCGATGACCATATCTACTCGTTCACTGTTGACAACCTTTCAAGTAGCTGAGCATGCCTAAATTGCCCGTCATCTCTGCGACAGAAGCGATTAGGGCGTTCGAACGGTTGGGTTTTAGCATTGTACGCCAGCGCGGCAGCCATATCGTGCTTCGAAGAGACTCATCTGGCTGTGTCGTGCCAAACCATCGCGAACTGAAAGTGGGAACATTGAGTGGCGTACTTAAGCAAGCTGGAATATCACCCGATGAGTTTATAAAAGCGTTGCGCGCATGACATCCTCTTACAGCAAAATTGCTACCATGCCTACACATGCTTTGTATTCGCATTGCTGTCTATGATGTAAAAATTGCAATCATGGTAAAAAAATCTAATCAGCATTATGTACCACGATTTTATTTTAATTTTTTCTCGACTGATAAAAAAACAATCTGTGTGCTTAATAGAAAAAATGGAGCCACATATAAACTTGCACCAATTAAAAGTCAAGCCTCTAAAAACTATTTCTATGGCAATGAAACTATTGAGGATGCATTATCTAATTTAGAGGGTCACTTCAGTACAGTTCTTAGGCAGCTTAATGAAAGTAATAGTTTTGATAAATTTGAATCTGATAATCTTTTATTATTATTGCAGAACATTATGCTTCAACGATCTAGAACGGTTACATCTAGAAATAACAAGGCAGAATTTTATGATCTAATTACAGAGTATGAGTTAGAAGTTTTCATTAACAATGATCAAACCCTATCTGATGAGGAAAAAGAAGTATTACGCAAAGAACAAAAGAACATTAGAGCAAATCCTAAACCTCATCAACTCATGGAGATGAAAATCAACGTCGAGTTAGCCAATCATCTTAGTGATTTGATGCCAATTATTCTTTTAAATAGAACTAATAGACCCTTTATTTTTGGTGATGCACCAGTTATATTTATTAATCCTTATCAAAAACGAATTAAATTCTGTGGTGTGTTAGGAGCTAAAGCATCTGGACTTTTAATTTATTATCCAATAAGTCCAAGTCGCGCAGTTTTATTAGTGGATAGTTATATATATAAGGTCAAAAAGTTAATCAATTCAGTTGTGAAGTTAACACAATTTTCAGATATTGCTAATCTTAATAAGCTACAAATACATAACGCAGCAAATACGGTATATTTTTCAGAGTATAAATATGCAGATTATGTATCCGAGTTATGGCGACAAGAAAGAAACGCGTTATCGAATGACCGAGGCGCAGTGGTTGAAGCTCCCGGGGTAGATCAGAGTGGTAATGGTATTGGAGATATAATTCACACTTTTGAACATCAACTGCCTTTGATTCCAAAATTTTCGTTTCTTCAACATTCAGAAGTGAATGAGTGTACTCACGCATTATTAAGGGATAATTTTTTTCTTAACAAGCAGTCACGCTCGGATTTGACTCAATATTTAGAAAAACTTCTTTGTAAAATCAACCCAAACCGGCTTTCCAATATTAATTGACGTTTATAAAAATCAGCCTTTACTTCAAGTGCGTTGATTTCTTCTGCATACTTTTCAATATCTTTTTTTAACATTCCGATCTCACGTTTCAAGCTAGAAACCTGCTGAACTTGCCAAAATAAGGCTCTAATTTCGTGAGGACTTAGACCTCGTCGCCATTCAGGTATGTATAACAGACTGTTTTTGAAGTAATGCCCATCCCAATCTGTACCTAATAGCGCACTTGCTTCACCAAGAATATATAACCTCAAGAGACGGGATGCTGATTCAGATATCTTCTTAGTTCCTTTTTTCCATTGCTTAATTGTTTTTTGATTCTCCCCGGTAATTCTTTCGATTTCTTGGCAGTCGATGCTTTTAATTAGATCTTCCATTTTTTCTGCTTAAAGGCGACATCATTACAAACTATTGGAAACTAAATCAGTTGAACAGCATAGTGTTCCATATTGATTTAAAAGGTTTATATCACTTAACGGATATAAGGATATTCAGCGAAATGTGAATAAATAGGAAGGAATGTTGAGGGAAGTTCGAATGGATATGATCTTATGAAATTTTTTCCTTTGATGATTAAGAATATATTCTATTTTACATAATGTATATTATTGGCAATCCATGGTTTAACCATAACACACTGATTATGAATAGTTATGAAGTAAAAAACCTTTCGCATGAAGGACTCAGATCTATTAAATGCCATCCATAATCCATGCTTTCGTGCAAAATACGTATAATAAGAATTGATTGATCGATAATACGATAAAATACGACATGCCGCCCTGATTTTCGGCCTTTGATAACTTTTGGCACACCACAGCTGGATTTTCCAGTATCTGGGTGGTTATGCTTGATATGGTTTTGTATAGCTCTTCAGTATATTTGGCGGTTTGTTCTTCGCCCCATTTTGTGAAGGTATAAACTGCAATAGTACTTAAGTCCTCTCTCGCGGGGTCGGTAATAATCAGTTCGTAATTACTGGACGATGACATCAGTGTTTACAACTATCTAGCCACTTCTTGCTTTTGATATTCCGTCTTGTATTACTTCATCAAATAATTCACGAGTAAGTGGCTGTATCTGGCCTTCTTGTATCGCCTTCTCTCCAATTTCTAGAGCGGTAAGTAAGCGGTTCTGTTCACTTTCTCTTTGTTTGCGCACAGTAGCTTCAGACAAGCTACTATAATAACCATTCTCAACTTTGCTACGAAGGTAGGCTTCGTCAACTTCAGCAAATGATACTTTAATCATGGTGAATTTCCCGAATTATCTGACCTGATTGGTTATTCTGCATCAATAAGGGTTTACCCCTATTGATGGAAGAATTCTTACGGCTTACCAGCAAGGCAACCAAGCTATTTTGTCCAACTTGTGCTGACGAGATACAGAAGTTGGGTGTCTGGCGTCAATTACCATGGCCGATTTCACGACAATTATGATGCGCAGATCCCTTAAATGCATAATTGTTATGGCTTGGCTAGCTAAATAGGCATATTCTAGGATTCAGTGTAACTTCAGCTCTTGTATGTTTTTCTGTATCAAGTTTTTTAGTCTTCAAGCACATGAATGTCATAATGAGGAAATATCCCCTTTGCAGCTACAGCAACTCGTGCTTGTTGGATATCAGGAACGAATAAAACCACGGCCAGATCATGGACTGCTCTGGAGCAACAAACATAAAACAGTCTCCGTGTCCTACTGAGCACAGAATCTACGCCTTCGTTGATATTTTCGCGATCATTGTTAGATAAGGGCGTTATTCCAAAATATTTGCCAAAGGAGAAAAGATTATATTCACTCTCCTCATCATCCAGAACAACTAGCACGCGTTTAAACTCAGCACCTTTGACTCCCTGTTGTGTTGCGAAAGGAGACTGGTCTTCGATATAGGTGCGATACCCCCATAACTGAGCGGCAGGACAGTCAAGAAATGCGTTTACTGCTGCATCCTGCGTACCTGTTTCATCTCCATCACCCGTGCAATCATCAATACCTGTAAGAAAACGGATAAACCGCTCATCCAGACTAATAAGCTCTTGAGCATGCACAAAGATCAGAACATGCCGGACAGTTAATGTTTCCATTTCTCCTAGCATTTCGACCAAGCGAGAGACGTCCGTCCTTAGCCGCTTGAATAGCTCAGCTACATTCTGTCCAGCCACGCATTCTTTCGAAAGAAGCGGACAATTAACCCGCAATGCTGCAACAACGTCGAAGTCAACACCAGCACGCGCTGAGAGAACCAGTGGAAGAATAAAGGTCATGAATGGCCGTAGCACCCACGCAGAACCATCCAGCAAGCCGTCTTTAAGACTTGTAGCGCCATTATCGTTCAGAGCTGCATATATATCCGCGAAACCAAGCCTTCGTGCGGCCATGCGATGAACGAGCACAAGGACACGCACATCAGCGTCTTCATTATCACATTCCCATAACGGATCATAATTTGCTTCAGAAAGCCATCGCCGTACTTCTACGAGGCGTTCGCTTCGTCTAGCATCTGCTGGCAGGATAAACAATCTAGCAGTTCCTTCGACAGGTTCAATAACGCCGTCACGATCTAATGTCCGTCCCCGTATCTGTTCGAGCCCGTCATCTTCCGCCCGAATCCGATTGATGACGCGCAGTACACTCACGGGGCAGCGAAAGTTCTCCGGTTTGGTGATTGCGTTCCAACCCCCACTAAGCAGGATGGGTCCAATACCGGTTGTGTAAATCTTTTGCATAGGATCACCGAAAAACCCGAGGCAGAAGCTACCACCGACAGTGTCGGAGATCAGCTTCAGGGCGTCAACAAAGATTGAACTCGTATCCTGACTCTCATCGACAAAGATGAATGGGAAGCGTCTGGCAATCAATGTGCGTAGCAACGGGCGGTCAGTGATTAATGCCGGTCCAATTTTGAGAATGTCATCGTGCCCGAGAGTGCCGTTAGCATAATCACTTCCCGTTCCATAAGTGAAGCGAGTGATAAAGCCTAATTTCCTGTGTTGAGCTTGATATTGCTCGATATCGCGGGTTAGATTTTGACGCGTTCTTTCCTGGGTTCTTGGTCTATCAATTTTTTCTCGAGCCTCTGCGATTTTCTCGTCAATTCTACCAGCTACCCATTCACGGATATCATTCTGAAATGGTCGCACCACAGTCCAGAGAAAACTGTGAATAGTTGATACGTGAAACAAAGGTGCATTTCCGACGTCGCCCCATATCTCCCCAACGGCTATTTCGGTATAAGTGATGCACGCAATCTGCTGCCCACACCGTCGTAGATCAGAGCCCCTCGTTCTAGCAAGGTGATCGAGTGCTTTAACAAGCGATGTTGTTTTACCTGAACCAGCTCCAGCAACCATCACGAAACTGGTTAACGCGGGTTGATCGAGACAATCACGTAATTGAAGGTCGGCTTCAGTGTCAGGCTTTCCGATCCGGCTCGTCATGTCACGACCTCATCAACTACGGGAACAGAATGTTCAGTTGGAGGAAGAGGAGTAACCTCATCCTGAAGCCAATGAAGCCCCTTCGCTATATAGTCCGGCACCGCCCAAGCTTTTGGTTCTTCCGCAAGAAGAGCGAGAGCAAAGTCAGTCTTTTTGAAAGACGTGCTTTTGATTCTTTTGTGGAGACGATCAGCAAGTTTACCTAGGCTGAGCGTTTCATTCTTGGGAATTCTGAGTTTGAGGTCGGAACGTTTCTTATCCTGGCACCATTCGAGATTTTCGAGCGCGAATGCCTCTTCTAATGTTCGTCCAACGATAGATTCCGTAACGCCCTGCCAAGTAACATCAACCTGAGTCTGATAAGTTATACGAACCAAAGAATTAACCTTTTCGGTTCGCAGCTGTGTCCGCTTCTCGGCGGTCGCCGCCAAAAGGTCAGAAATCATCGTCTTGCCTGGTAACCATTGGATTAAGGTCTGATTTGAGGTGACAGCGCCTGGTTCAAGGACAGGGCATGCACTGCCTTCGGTACTCTGGTCGTCTATCTCATCTGCCGCTTCATTATCATTCTCGGCAGCGGGCGCTGACGCACCGATTACGCTATCAATGTCAGTAACAATGAGTGCGGTGATCCCAAGAAACTCGATGAGTGAACGAAAGCGATAACCGAAAGCGCCGCCGATTTCAATGATGCTTAAATAGGAAGATTTAAGCCGTGGTGCTGTCTTCTCAACCATTTGTGGAATTAGGAGGCGCTCAACATTGCCTTCAACAAGCACCGCAGCGTCAGCGAAAAAGAGGTCGCAGTGTGTTAGTTTTAGGTATCGTTCCAGAAAGTCGCGGGTAGGGTTCTCAGTATCAGCATAGAATGCGGAGAGGTTCAGCACCTCAGATGACTGTCCTGTAGACGAAGAATAGCGACGGAAATAGCGGATCGGCCTGAAACCTCGTTCGTAGAGAATATGAGGCGAGTGCGTGGTAACAACAAGCTGGCTGCGATACTGTGTAGCATCCTCTTCTTTGATCGACAGGATGTCGAGCACCTTATGGATAAAGACCTGTTGCAACTGAGCATGGAGATGCGCCTCGGGCTCCTCAATAAAAACGAGATGAAGTGGTGGTCGATTCTCCTCAATGTCCAGCCACTGAGTATGAAGATCGAGCAATTCCACGACCATATAGATTAGATTCTTGAATCCGAGACCATTATAGCGGTCGGGTAGAGTTGGAGCGTCGACGCCATTATGCGGTTCACCGAGCGCATAATGAACCCTCGCTCCATCATGGCTGCTCATTATAGTGGCGGGGTTTAACACTGACTTGATAAGCAATCGTGGATTGGTCAATCCGGGATAGCCCAAATCGGCCAAACGACGGAGGGTTGGATCGAAAACCCGTGCCAAATGGTCGTTCAACAAGGCTTCGGAGTCGGTTAGCGCGCGCATCGCATCGTAGTCATCTCCGCGCTTTTCAAGATTACGGTCATAGAAACGACTCAGACACCGCGACAAATCTTCGGTACGGCTTCCACCAGTACTGTCCGACAGATGGCGTTGAGCATTGAGGAAATCGACACGCATTAGCGAATTTAGCACTTCTTTGCCCCCACGACCCTTGTCCGGGGTTATCTGAAGCGGCTCGTAGCCTTCTGCTTCGACGAATGACGCATTGAAACGCGCATGATCCAGTACATAATAACGAAGCTCAAATTCGCGGCGTAGATTGTCTTCTAGATATTCGCATAACGTACGTGGCAATGGGTGATAGTCCGCATTTCCATTTTGGCCTAGTCGTATATTTTTTTTTGCCTTAGCGCGAGCTTCATTGAAACAGGTCAGTAACGCTGTCTCATCAGAAGCTCCGAATTCTATTCGGAGCCCAACCAGCGAGCCTTCCCAACTTAGGCTTGGTAAGAGATCTACGACTCTATGCAGGTCAGCTGCTTCAACATGAAACCATATATCGATAGAAATCCTAGGAAGTATGGCCCCCTCTTTTTGATCGCCAAACGCATCAATTTCCCCCCAACATTCTGAATTGAAATCATGAATAGAAAAACGATCACGGGACGCAGCAGTGAACAACTGGAGTGCTTGAGCAGTAGATGTCTTTCCACTGTTGTTTGCACCTACAAAAATTGAAATATCTGAATTGAGATCAATCTGTACATCTCTAAGTCTGCGAAAATTTTTTATTCGCAGCGCATGAATGTGCATGCCAACTCC
>Ga0268298_10004191_pt1 | contig 14223 bp, 10 predicted proteins | sample WWTPWeurt_MetaG_FD_194462 | JGI IMG/M metagenome (GOLD analysis project Ga0268298, IMG submission 194462) | Activated sludge microbial communities from WWTP in Nijmegen, Gelderland, Netherland - WWTP Weurt | ecosystem: Engineered > WWTP > Aerobic digester > Activated sludge | place... | reverse complement strand
GCTTCGACGTTTGGGAGAAGCTCACCGCCGAATATCTGGAGACGGTGCTGCGCAGCCCGGCGGTTTTGCAGCCGAGCGGCACGATGCTGACCGCGGTCATGAAGGCCAAGGCGGCCAGCGACAAAGCGGCCGCGACGTGGTGGGGAGCCCTCGGCCTGCCGACCAAGCGGGACCAGGAGCGCACCCTCCACGCCCTCAACGAGCTGGAGTCCAAGATCCTCGATCTCGAGGAGCGCTTGGCCGAGAGGGATCGCGCGTGATCCCCGCGGTCCTGCCCGCGCCGCGCTACGTCTTCGACCGGCTGGCGGAGCGCCGCGCGCGGCCCCGCTTCATGGTGCCGGTGTCGAGCGGGGGTTGGCACCCGGTGACCTGGCAGGCCTTCGCCGACCAGATCAGCCAGATCGCCATGTACCTCGCCGGCGATGGCCTGGCCCCAAACGGCGCGGTGGCCTTCCTGGGCCCCAACCGCGTGGAGTGGATGTCCGCCGCGCTCGGGGCCCAATCGGCCGGCGCCGCGGTGGTCCCGATCTACCCCGCCTCCACCGCTGAGCAGATCGCCTATATCGTCGAGCACTCCGACGCCGCCGTGCTCTTCGTCGACACCGAGGCGCTGCTCGAGCGCGTCTTCGAGCGCTGGAGCGCCTATCAGAACGTGCGCCGGGTGATCTGTCTCGACGACCGCCTCTCTCCCAGTGAGATCGCCGCTCGGGTGAACGCCCGCGGTGGCAGCGCGCCCGCCCCGGCCGAGATCGAGCAGAAGTTTGTCTCCTGGTCGACGGCCATCAGTCGCGGCGAGGCCCGCCTGCGCGAGGACGCCGGGGCCTTCGACGCCCTCCTCGGCAAGCTCGAGCTCGATCAGACCGCGGTGATGATCTACACCAGCGGCACCACCGGCAACCCCAAGGGCGTGCCGCTCACCCATCGGAACTACTCCACCAACGCTCGCGACTGGATGGAGGCCTTCGAGCTGGTGCTCAAGGAGGACGCGGTCGATCTCTTCTGGCTCCCGACCAGCCACATCTTCGGCTTCGGCGAGCTCCTCAACGGCAACATCCTCGGCTGGACCAGCTACCTCGGCACGCCCAAGGACGTCTTGGCGCTGCTCCCCGAGGTCAAACCGGAGGTCTTCTTCAGCGTCCCCGCCTACTGGGAGAAGCTGGCCAAGGTCGCGATGGCGGCCGATGATGCGGCGCAGCAAAAGGCCCGACTCGTGCAAATCACCGGGGGAAAGCTGTCGTTTTGCCTCTCGGGTGGCGCGGGCCTCAAGGCGCGGGTCAAGGAGTTCTTCCGCGACGCGGGCATCCTGATCCTCGAGGGCTACGGCCTGACCGAGACCTCGCCCACGCTGACCTTGAATCGCCCCGACGACTATCGCTTCGACGCGGTCGGCAAGACCTTGTCCTCGGTGCGGGTGAAGCTGGCGCCGGACGGGGAGATCTTGGCCAAGGGCCCCAACGTCTTCGGCGGCTATCACAAAGATCCAGCAGCCACGCGCGAGGCCTTCAGCGAGGACGGCTGGTTCAAGACCGGCGACATCGGCCAGTTCACCAGCGACGGCTTCCTGCAGATCGTGGATCGCAAGAAGGAGATCCTGGTGACCTCCGGCGGCAAGAACGTCCCACCGGCCAACATCGAGCTGCGCCTCAAGGACGATCCGATCATCGCCCAGCTCGTCGTCTTCGGGGACGGCCGCAACTACCTCGTTGCGGGGGTGTGGCTCAACGAGGAGAACCTGAGCGCGCGCTTCGACGCGGAGGGTGTCCCGCACGCCGCGCGCGATGAGGCGACGCGTTTGCTGGTCGCCGAGAAGATCGAGGCGGTCAACGCGGAGCTGGCCACCTTCGAGAGCCTCAAGAAGTTTAGGATCATGGATCGCCCGCTGACGGTCGAAAGCGGCTTCCTCACGCCGACGCTCAAGCTGCGGCGCAAGAAGGTCTACGAGGCCTTCCGCGCCGAGTTCGAGGCGCTCTATGGCTGAGGCCCGGGGCGAGAGAGGCCGGGGCCTGCTCGCGCGCCTCGTCCAAGGTCGTCCGCCGGTGGGCACCACGCCCTCCGACGTGATCGCCCATGAGAACAAGTGGCGTCTCCTCCGCTATCGGCGGCCGGCGGGCGCGGGTGCTGCGACGCAAAAGACCCCGATCCTGCTGGTCCCGAGCCTGATCAACCGCCACTACGTCCTGGATCTGCTCCCCGGCCGCAGCTTCGCCGAGTATTTGGTCGGCGCGGGCCACGACGTCTTCATCATCGACTGGGGCACGCCCGGCCCCGAAGATCGCTACCTCGAGCTGGACACCATCGCCGATCGCTATCTTGGCCGCGCTGTCCGCGCCACCGCTCGCGCCGCCGGCACCGCCACCGTCCACCTGCTCGGCTACTGCCTGGGCGGCACGCTGACCACCATCTACGCTGCAGCGCACCCCGAGCGGATCGAGTCGATGGTGGCCTTGGCGGCGCCGATCCGCTTTCACGACGACGGCCTGCTCTCGACCTGGACCCGCAGCCCGAGCTTCGATGTGCCGGCCATCGTGAAGGCCTGCGGGAACATGCCTTGGCAGCTCATGCAGGTCAGCTTCGAGCTCCTCAAGCCCACGCTGAACTTCGTCAAAGGCCTGCAGCTCGTAGAGCGCTCCTGGGACGATCACTTCCTCGACGCCTTCTTGGCGATCGAGACCTGGGGCCACGACAACGTCTCCTTCCCAGGGCGGGCCTACGAGCGCTACGTCGCTGCGCTCTACCAAAACGACGATCTCATCCATGACCGCTTCACGCTCAGCGGGAGGCCGGTGCTGCTCCGCAACATCCGCTGCCCCACGCTGGCCGTGACCTTCGAGCATGACCACATCGTGCCGCACCAGAGCGCTTCGGTGCTGCTCGAGCGGATCAGCTCGACCGATAAACGCGCGCTTCACCTCGCCGGGGGGCACGTGGGGGCGGTGATCTCGCAGAAGGCTTCCAAGGCCCTCTGGCCTGAGCTGTCGCGCTGGTGGAAGGAGCATGAGGCTCCGCTTCCGCAGCCGGCGCCGCGCCCCTCGGTGCGTCCTTGGCCCATGCCAGAACAACCGGCCGGGGGGCCCAGAGAGAGCTCGAGTTCATGACCTTAGTCCTGCGTCGTCTCCTCCTCCTCATCCCTCTACTCAGCGCCACCGCAGCCCACGCCGACTGGTCCCAGCGCACGCTGGCCGGCATGCAAGTCCAGCTCTACACGCCCCAGTCGATGGGCTCTTATGCCAGCGGGCGCGGCCTCATGATCGGTCTGCACGGCTGCACGCAGCAGGCGACCGCGCTGGCCCAGCACGGCAATTGGGAAGCGGCGGCGGAGCGGCGGGGCGTGGTCGTCGCGCTGCCTCAAGTCCCCAACGGCGGCGTGATCGCCGGCTGCTGGGACTACTACGGCGCCAACCACACGCGCACGACCCGCCACGACGGGCCGGTGCTCAACCTCGTCACGGCGCTCCTCGGCGACGCAGCGCTGCACATCGATCCCGATCAGGTCTACGTCAGCGGCCTCTCCTCGGGGGCGGGCGAGGCGATGGTGCTCGGCTGCTTGGCGCCCGACGTCTTCGCGGGCGTCGGCGTCAACGCGGGGCCCACGATCGGCACCAGCTCCGGCGAGATCTCCACGGTCTCCACCGATCGCGCCACCGGGGTCCGCGACTGTAAGGCCGTCGCCGGCGCGTCCAGCGGGGGCTTCGACACCCAGCTCTACTCGGTCATCGCGGGCACCAGCGACTTTCTGGTGGCCCAAGGCTACGCCGCGCTCGACGCTGAGGTGATGCGCACGATCTATGAAGACGGGCAGGGCGCCTTCCAGAGCGCGCCGATCGACGTGCCCCAGCTCATCGGCTCCATGCCGCAGGGTACCGGTACCTTGTGGTCCGATCCCAGCGGTCCGCGCGTCTCCTTGATCATGGTCCAGGGCATGGGCCACGCCTTCCCGGCGGGCAATGGCACGGGCGCCGAGATGTCCTTCATCGCGCAGCGCGGGCCGTCGTGGCCGGACTATCTCCTCGACCTCTTCACCCTCCACAACCGGCGGGTCAGCGGCGCTCCCATGGTCGACGCCGGGACTCCGCGGCTCGACAGCGGGACGGCCCCCGCCGACGCCGGCTTCGTCCTCCGCGATGGTGGCTTGGTGGCCGCAGATGCTGCGCCGCCGCATGACGCCAGAACGGGCGCGGACCGGGCCCCCAACCCCGGTCCCGACGCCGGTCTCGCATCCGTCGATGGCGCCTTCGCGGACCCGGACGGCGGCTCGGGAGATCCCGATATGAAGGGCGGTTGCAGCTGCAGTTCCAGCACTTCCGGGCTCTCTGAGGCCCTCCTGGGCGGCCTCCTTGTGCTGCCGCTGGCCCTCCTCCGCCGCCGGGCTCGGCGCGCGCGCTAGACCCGGCCCCCTCGACCGAAGGGGTGGGAGCCTTCCGCATCGGTCATGTTGTGCTGCAGCAAATCGCGCTTGACGTTTTTGCATTGCACCACTAGCGTCCGCCGCACCGTAGAGGGCTCGGTCGATCGGCGGTCGCCACCGCGCGGACGTCGAGGCAGGGTCGCTCTTCCCGGAGGTCCACCATGCGCGTACGCCCACTACTCCTGGCCCTGTTCTTCACGGCCTGCGGTCCTGGAGCTCCTGACCTCACCCCGGCGATCGAGACCACCTCTCTCGGCCTCGGGACCTACTCCGAGCTGACCGGCTTCGGGAACAACCCCGGCGCGCTCAAAGGCTACACCTACGTCCCGGAGAACATGCCGGCCAACGCGCCCCTGGTCCTGGCCTTCCACGCCTGCTCGCAGACCGCGGCGGACTATCAGAAGGCCGGCTGGAACCAGCTCGCCGACCGCCTCAAGTTCTACGTGCTCTATCCCGAGCAGCAGCCCGCCAACAACGCCGCCCGCTGCTTCAACTGGGCCGGTGAGTTCGGCGTGCCGACCAACCTCTCCCGCGGCCAGGGCGAGAATCAGTCGATCATCCAGATGATCAACAAGATGAAGATGGACCACTCCATCGACGCCTCGCGGGTCTACGCCAGCGGTCACTCGGGCGGCGCTGCCCAGGTCGCCTTGATGCTCGCGACCTGGCCCGACGTCTTCGCGGCCGGCGCCACGATCGCCGGCATCCCCTACCGCTGCACCGTCAACTTCAGCGAGGTCACCACCTGCCTCTCGCCCGGCATCGATCGCACCCCTGCTGCCTGGGGTGACTTTGTCCGCGCGGCCTTCACCAACCCCGGCGCCAATCCCCGCGTCACGATCTGGCAGGGCTCCTCCGACACCACGGTCGTGCCCAGGAACCAGACCGAGCTCCTCGAGCAGTGGACCAACGTGCACGGCATCGACACCACCGCCGACGCCACCGACATGCTCGATGGGGCCACCCGCAACAGCTACAAGGACGCGGGCGGGGTGACCAAGGTCGAGACCATCACTATCCCCAACATGGCCCACGGTACGCCGGTCGATCCCAGCAACGGCTGCGGCCAGGCCGGCGCCTACTTCCTCGACGTGCACATCTGCTCGACCCAGCGCATCGCTGAGTTCTTCGGCCTGGACAGCACGACCCCGGTCGACACCACCGACCCCCTGGTCAACATCACGGCGCCGGCCAACAACATGAACGTCAGCGGCACGGTGAACATCACGGTCAACGCCACCGACAACATCGGCGTCACCGCGGTGGAGTTCTTCGTCAACGGGACGCTCCTGCAAAACGACACGACCGCGCCCTTCGCGGCCTCCTGGGACACCAGCGCGCTCCCCAACGGTGACTATGCCTTGCGCGCAGTGGCCCACGACGCCGCGGGCAACACCGCCGAGGACAACGACACCACGGTCCGCATCACGACCGGCCCGATGGACACCACGCCCCCGACGGTGAACATCACCTCGCCGGCGAACGGCGCCATGGTCAGCGGCACGATCCAGATCCAAGTCACCGCCACCGACAACGGCTCGGTCGCCAAGGTGGAGTATCTGGTCGACGGCACGAAGGTCGGCGAGTCCCTGACCGCGCCCTATACCTTCGCCTGGAATACTTCGGGGGTCAGCGCCGGCTCGCACGCCCTCGGCGCTCGCGCCACGGACGCCGCCGGAAATCAGGCCACCGACTCGGATACTTCGGTGACGGTCATGGCCGGACCCACTGACACCACGCCGCCGACCGTCGACATCACCTCACCGGCCAACGGCACCAACGTCAGCGGCATGGTCCAGATCCAGGCCTCGGCCAGCGACAATGTCTCGGTCGCCAAGGTGGAGTTCATGGTCGATGGCACCAAGATCGGTGAGTCGACCGGCGCGCCCTACTCGGTCATGTGGGACGCCTCGGGCGCCGCCGCTGGCGCGCACGCCCTCTCGGCGCGGGCCATCGATCTCGCAGGAAATGAGGCCACCGACGCCGATACCTCGGTGACCGTCGGCGGCGCCGCCGACACCACGCCCCCGACCTGTACCATCACCTTCCCCGGCGCGGGAGAGACGCTCAAGGGCATCGTCACCTTGAAGGCCGACGCCAGCGACAACGTGCGGGTGGGCCGGGTGATCATGTTCATGGACGACATGCCCATCGGCACCGATTTCACCGCGCCCTATGAGTTCCTCTGGGATACTTCGGTGTTCCCGGAGGGGAGCCATGAGTTGCTCGCGCGGGCCTTCGACGCCGCTGGAAACTTAGGACCCAGCATGCCGGTGACCATCACCGTGAGCCACGAGCCCGAGCCCTCTCCCTCGCCGTCCAAGGTCTTCGCGGGTCAGCGCCACTGGGGCTGCTCGGCGCTGGGGTCGGCGGCCGATCCGCTGCTCCTGGTGGCCCTGGGGCTCTTCGGGCGGCTGTGGCTGCGCCGTCGGCGCGGGATCGTCATCGGCCTGTGCGCCGCCGGGATCTTGGGCGCTTTGGTGGGCTGCGGCGCGGACGACGCCTTCGTCGATGGCACCGACATGACGATGCAGGGGGCGTACTCATCGCCCTCGCGGATCTTGGCCTACCTCGACGGCAAGACCATGGTGATGGAGGGCGACGCCATCCCGACGCACCCCAACGGCTTCAGCCAAGACACCAACTTTGGCTCGGCGACGCAGTGCTACAAGAAGGTCACCATGAAGGACCAGGCCAACCGCATCCAGGTGGTGAGCCAGCTCGGTACCCTCAAGGACGCGCCGACCACCGGGACCACCGGGAGCTGCGATCGTCAGTCGCTGGCCTCGGAGCTGACCTTCGACTCGACCGCCGTGCTCATCGAGAACGTGAAGGGCAACGGCACCTGCTTCGACTTCACGATCACCTACTCGGCCTTCGGTCAGGAGGGTCGCGGGAAGATCAGCGAAGACGGCAAGACCTTAGTGCTGGAGCTGTTCTTCAAGGACCAGGCGACCGGGCACCGCTGCGCCGCAGGTGATCCCGGCTCGGCCACCGTCACCTTGAGCCAGCAGCCGTTCACCGGCAACGCGCTCCAGACCTACTCCATCACCCAGTAGCGGGGACCATAGTTATGCATACGGTGCGCGCTTCGCGATCGGCCTCTACGCCGACGCTCAAGAACCTCTCTCGCCTTTTCCTCGGTGCCTTGGCGCTGGGGGCGGTCGCTCCCGCCTCCGCGACCCCGGTGCCCGGCCTGCACTATCCGGAGTGGGTGGAGAACAACGATCGCTCGGCTGATCCCACGCCCAATGAGTTCAAGCTCATCAACTATTTTTTGACCCGCGGCACGATCACCAATCAGCTGGCCGATCCGGCGGGCCTCAAAGGCGTCTCCCTCGGCCCCATCGGCATCGGCGAGAACGCGGGCAGCTCGACCGGCGTAGGCGGCGGCTCGGCCTACTACATCGAGCAGCGCTGGATCCCGGTGCTCTCCTATAGCCCGCACTTCGTCGACGGCCTGGCCACCTTCCGGGCTCAGTTCGAGGTCGACTTCATGTGGGGCCAGTCGGCCAACCAGATCCAGCCCAACCAAGGCGGCGGCTTCAACGCCGACCAGGTCAACATCCAGACCAAGAACGTCAACGTCTCGATCTACCCGACCAAGAACCCCTATAAGTTGGCCATCACCCTGGGCACCCAGGCGATGTATGACACCATCTACGATCCGGCCATCACCTCGCTCTTCGACATCGTCCGCACCGGCTACAAGCTGAGCTTCTTCGGCTCGGACGCGACCGGGGCCACGATCTACGGGCGCTACGGCGGATTGTGGAAGATCGGCTTCTTCCCCCTGGGAGCAGCCCAGCCCGACAAGGCGACCAAGAACGACTCCCGCCTCTCCTTCGTGTGGATGGCGACCTTCGACTATGCCTATCAAATCCAGCCGGGCACCGTCATCGGACTGTCCTATTGGCACCTCGGGGACGCCACCAAGGGCGCCGCCTACGCCTACGAAGGCCTGGTGAAGAGCGGGCCCTCCTCGACCGGGCTGGCCTCCTATACCGGGGTGGCCCGCTTCGACATGGACGCCCCCAATGGCAACGTCGAGTACATCGGGGCCCACTTCCACCACAACATCAACTTCGCCACCGGTGACTTCGCGGCCTCGGGCTTCGCCATGGTCAACGCCGGCAACTATACCAGCACCAAAGCGGACACCACGCTGCTCAAGAGCCTGGATATCTTGGGCGCCTCCGCCAACCTCGAGCTGATGTACAACTATGGGCAGACCGAAGGCGACCTCATCACCTTGGAGGGCATGCTCACCTCAGGTGACTCGAACCTCGGTGACGATAAGTTCACCGGCGCCTTCACCCTGAACAACTACGGCCTCCCGGGCGCGGTATGGTTCAACCACAAGACGCTGCTCCTCTTCCCCTTCACCAACACCGTCAGCAACTATACCGGCTCCGTCACCGACATCTCGAACCAGGGCTACGGCCTGCTGGCCGGCATCGCCTCGGCGGCCTATGACATCGTCCCGAACACCCTGAACGTGAAGGTCGCCGCGGCCTACGCCCAGTCGATGGTCAAGCCCCCGCCGACCGCGCTCGGCATCGCCCGCGGCCAGACGATCGGCGCCGAGCTCAACCTCGAGCTCAAGTACACCATCCGCTACCTGATGACGGTCGGCTTGCACCTCGGGGTCATGACGCCGGGCGCCTTCTACGACGGCAATCTCCAGGTGCGCGGGCTCCCCTGGGCCGCCTTCACCACCTTCACCTGGTACGCGTTCTGAGGTCTGCCATGAAGAAGCACGTACTCATCCTCGTCTCGCTCCTCTTCAGCGGCTGCATCACCAGCTACGTCCAAAACGGACCGCTGGAGTTCCAAGACATCCCCTACGCGGGCCCCACCGGGAAGGCTTGGCCCGAGAGGACCGTGGAGCTCCCCGGCGTGGCCGAGACCTACGGGATGCAGACCATCCCCAAGGTGACTTATATCGACCTGAACCCCGAGGGCGGCCAGACCTTGGTCTTCCTCCACGGCCTCGGCTCCTATTCGAAGTTCTGGAAGCACCAGCTCGAGACCTTCGCTGGGCAGGGCTGGCACGTCATCGCCATCGACATGGTGGGCTATGGCAAGAGCAGCAAGCCCGCCTCCTTCCCCTACACGATGGCCTCGATGGCCGACGTGGTCTGGGAGCTGCTCAAGACCCAGGACATCCAGCGCCCCACGCTGATCGGCCACTCGATGGGCGGGCAGGTCGCGATGTCCTTTGCGATCCGCTATCCCAAGGACGTCGCCGCCTTGGTGCTGACCGCGCCCGCGGGCTTTGAGAAGTTCAGCGCGCACGAGCGGCAGTGGTTCACCGACGTCTTCTCCACCACCTTGGTGAAGAGCGCGCCCGAGGCTGGTATCTGGAGCTCGGTGCGGCGCGCCAACTTCTACCGCTGGGTCCCCGAGGACGAGTGGCTGATCGAGGAGCGCGTGCGGCTGGCCCAGAGCAAGGAGTTCGACCAATACGCCTATGCGCAGGTGAAGTCGGTGCACGGGCTGCTCGAGACCGCGGTGATCCGCGATAACCTCGGCCATATCTCGGTCCCCACGCTGATCATCCACGGCAACCAGGATCGCCTCATCCCAAACCCCTTTCTCCACGGCGGGGAGTCGGAGACCTTGATGGCCTGGGGCGCGCAGCAGATCAAAGACGCCAGCCTCATCACCCTGGAGAACTGTGGCCACATGGTCCAAATCGACTGCCACGTGGACTATAACCGCGAGGTCGGGAAGTGGCTCGAGGCCCACCGCTCGGCGGCGCCCGCGGCGGAGGCCGAGCGGGAGCCCGCGGGGGAGGCCGCACCAGAGCCCACGCCCGCACCCAAGAAGCGCGCGGCCCCGAAGCCGCCGCCGGCCGAGACGCCCCCCGAAGGCGATCCCCAGTAACTCAGCCCCGCCGCCGGCGGGCGGCCACCCAACTCACCCGCCACCAACAAGGAGTACTTCCGTGCAGCTCGAGCAACTCAAAGTCATCGTCACCGGCGCCGCCCAGGGCATGGGCCGGCACTTTGCGCTTCGCCTGGTCGAAGCTGGGGCGGCCGTCGCCGCGGGGGACGTGAACACCGACGGCCTCGCCAGCCTCGACGCTGAAGCCAAGGGTAAGAAGGGCAAGCTCCTGAGCCATCGCCTCGACGTCAGCAATGAGCAGGAAGTGGGGACCTTCGTGGCCTGGGCCCAGGAGTCGCTGGGCGGCCTCAACGGCCTGGTCAACAACGCCGGCATCATCAAGGACGGCCTCCTGGTGAAGAAGGACCGCACGACCGGCGCGATCACTACTCTCTCGACCGCGGACTGGAACGCGGTCCTGGCGGTGAACCTCACCGGCGCGACCTTCATGGTCCGCGAGGTGGTGTCTAATATGGCGCGCCGCGGCGAGAAGGGCGTGGTGGTCAACCTCTCCTCCATCTCTCGCCACGGCAACCGCGGGCAGTCCAACTATTGCGCGGCCAAGGCGGCGCTGGCGACCAACACCAAGACGTGGTCCCAGGAGTTCGCGGCCTTTGGCGTCCGCGTGGGCGCGGTGGCGCCGGGCATGGTCGAGACCCCCATGACGCAGGGCATGAACCAAAAGGCGCGGGACGCCATCGTGACCCAGATCCCGGTGGGGCGGATCGGCCTCCCCGAGGACATCTGGCTGGCGGTGCGCTTCGTCCTCGAGTGCGACTACTTCAACGGGCGGACCATCGACGTCGACGGCGGCCACAATTTCTGAAACTGATTTTGTTGCAGTGCAAAAAAGGCGGTTGACGGGCCCTCGGGCTGTGGATAGGGTGGCTTACGTTCGGACCTGAGAATACCGAAGGAACCGACCAAAAGAGGAAACAAGCATGGCCAATCCAGAGACTGCGCAGTCGCAAAAAACCACCAGCATTCCGGCGTTCAGCGCCTTCCCCTTCACCGGGCTTTGGGAAGAGCACGTCAAGCGCGTTGAGGCCTACTGGAAGGAGCTCGAGGCGATCGAGCAGAAGAACATCGAGCAGGCCCGCACGATGATCGACGAGGGCGCCCGCCTGATGAAGGCCAGCCTCGACTACTCGCTCAAGGTGAGCGCGGAGTTCCGCAAGATCGCCCTCGACGCTACCCAGCGCGTCACCCCGAAGGTTTGAAGATGAAGCTCGCCACCACCCCTAAGGACATCGTCCACCGGGAAGGTACGGCGAGGCTTTACCGCTTCCGCCCGGCCGATTCTGGCCGAGCGGAGGCGGGGCCCCCCGTGCTACTGGTCCCCTCCGTGATCAACCGCTGGTACGTGCTCGACCTGCGGCCGGGCTCGAGCGTCGCCGAGGCGCTGGTGAAGTCCGGTCTCGAGGTCTATTGCCTGGACTGGGGCGTCCCGGAGGACGAGGACCGCTACCTCGAGTGGGACACGCTGTTCAAGCGGCTGGGGCGAGCGGTGCGGGTGACCCAGGAGCTGTCCAAGTCGCGTCAGGTGGCGCTGCTCGGCTACTGTATGGGCGCGACGGTGGCGGGCATCTATGCGGCGCTGCACCCCGAGCAGATCGCGGCCTTCGTGAACTTGGCCGGTCCCTTCGACTTCAGCAAGGCCGGCTTCCTCGGCGAGATGACCGACCCGCGGTGGTTCGACCCGGAGGCCATCGCGGCGCAGGGCAACGTGGGCCCCGCGCAGATGCAGAGCGGCTTCACGGCGCTGCGCCCCACGGGTAACTTGGCCAAGCTGATCGGCTATATCGATCGCTGGCCGGACCACGAGGGCAAGGATGCGTACGAGGCCCTCGAGACTTGGGCCAGCGACAACATTCCCTTCCCCGCGGCCGCCTACGTCCGCTACATCAAAGATCTGTACCAAGAGAACCAGCTCGTGACCGGCAAGCACTGGGTGCAGGGGAGCCGGGTGGATCTGAAGAAGATCACCTGCCCCGTGCTCACGGTAGCGGCCGAGCGCGACAACATTTGCCCGGTCGGCGCGGCGAGCGCGTTCAACGATCTCGTGGGCTCGGTGTCGAGGGAACTCTTCGTGGTGCCCGGCGGGCACGTCGGCGCGGTGGTCGGCAGCCGGGCGCCCAAGGTCCTCTATCCTATGCTCGCGCAGTGGTTTCGTACGAATACGCAGTTTTCGCTGGCTCCGCGGTCCAAGACCGCAGAGGCCTGAGCTCGGAGGTAAGTCATGGCTTGGTGGAAAGAGCCCACAAAGGGGCAGTGGTTCACGTTGCTCGCAGCCTGGGTGGGCTGGATCCTCGACGCCTTCGACTTCACGATCTTCTTGCTCGTCATCCCCGAGATCTCCAAGGAGTTCGGGGCCAGCCTGACGGTGACGGTCGGGGCGATCACCGCGACCCAACTCACCCGGCTCCTCGGCGGCTTCGTCGCAGGGAGCTTGGCCGATAAGTTCGGTCGTAAGTTGCCCCTGATGATCTCCTTGGTGTGGTTCGCCGTCTGCGACGGCGCGATCGCCTTCGCCCCGAGCTTCGCCTTCGTGATGGTGTGCCGAACGCTCTTTGGCTTTGGCATGGGCGCCGAGTGGACCGCTGGGACGACCTTGGCGATGGAGAATTGGCCCAAGCGGAGCCGCGGCATCGCCTCGGGAATTCTGCAGGGGAGCTGGGCCATCGGATACTTGCTGGCGGGCCTCGTCGCCGGGTGGGTCGTGCCCGTCTATGGTTGGCGGGCCCTCTTCATCATCGCCGCGGTCCCGGCCTTGCTCGTGCTCCCGATCCGGATCTGGGTGCCGGAGTCCGAGGAGTGGAAGCTCCAGCAGGCCGCCGCGGCCGCGAGCGTGGAGCGCAAAGTTCGGGTCCCGCTCAGCAGCGTGCTCGGGAAGCTCGGCTGGGGCGCCGGGATGATGGGCGCCGGGCTCGCCGCCTACTATTCGCTCACCGCGCTCTATCCCACGGTGCTCAAGATCGACCGCGGCATGGACCCCGCCGCCGTCGGCACCATCATCGCGCTCTTCAACGTGGGCATGATGCTCGGCTCGATCGCCTGCGGCTGGATCGCCGCCAACCGCAGCGTGGCCTGGGCCATCGCCGCGCCCGCGCTCTTGGTGATCCCGTTTCTGCCGCTGTACGTCGGCGAGGTCCCGGGCTGGCTCGGCGCCGGCGCCTTCTTCGGCGGCTTCTTCGGCGCAGGCTACGCGGGCGTGACGCCGATGATGCTGGCCACGCTGTTCCCCGCGGAGATCCGCGCGCGCGCCACCGGCATCGTCTATCACGTGGGGGCGTTCGGGGCGGCCTTCCTCCCGATGGGGCTGACCGCCATCGCCGCCTCCGCTGGGGTGAGCCTGGCGCAGGTCATGATGCTCTCGGTCGCGTTGTTTCAGCTCATCCTGGTGGGTCTGCTCACGCTGCGGCCCAAGGAGCTGCGCAGGTCCTCCGAGGGGGAGCCGGCGCTGGCGACGAGCAGCCTGGCGCACTGAGCAAGTCGCTGGGGCCGCGCCGGCGGGGCGGGGACCTCTTCCTCTTCGTCGGCAGCCGCTGCCGCAGTGCGAAGGTCCTCTTCTGGGACGCAGAGATCCGCCGCCTCCACGACCGACTCACCGCACTGACCCGGCAGCTCGCCGCGGCGCAGAACGCCGACGCGGCCACCATCCAGGAGCAGTTGGCCCTCCTGGACCGAGGTCGTTGATCAACTATAGGCTGGGTGATTCACCGTCGCCAGGAGACCGTGGTCTCACCCGACCCGCGTGGGTCGCGACCCATAAACCTCCCCGCGCGCGTCGAAGAACCGAAGCCCCGTGCTCGGCCTCCCCTCGATCACCAACCGACTGTCATGGACCGCGTCGTGGTGCTGAGTACACAGCGAGGTCATCGTCATGGCTTCCGCCCATGGCCTGCGCGCGAAGGTGATGGACGTCGACG
>Ga0268298_10004190_pt1 | contig 14227 bp, 11 predicted proteins | sample WWTPWeurt_MetaG_FD_194462 | JGI IMG/M metagenome (GOLD analysis project Ga0268298, IMG submission 194462) | Activated sludge microbial communities from WWTP in Nijmegen, Gelderland, Netherland - WWTP Weurt | ecosystem: Engineered > WWTP > Aerobic digester > Activated sludge | place... | reverse complement strand
GGAAAAGTCATGTCCATGGCGATTGCCCCGGGGGCCGCCGAAGCGACCCCCGCTAGGCTGTCAGCGGCTCGCCTTGGGCAGTTTGAACACCCACATGGAAGACCCCTGCGTGACCTGCTTGGTCAGGTCGGCCATGTCGCCGCCCCACAGCGGCACGGCACCGCCGTAACCGGAGCTGATGCCCAGGTACTGCTCACCGTCCTGCTCCCAGGTGATGGGCACCGAGACGATGCCGGAGCCGGTCTGGAATTTCCACAGCTCCTTGCCGTTCTTGGCGTCGAAGGCCTTGACGAAGCCATCCGAGGTACCGGTGAACAGCAGGCCGCCGGCGGTGGTGAGCGTGCCGGCCCAGAGCGGGAAAGTTTCCTTCTGCTCCCACACGATCTTGCCGGTCTTGGGATCGATTGCCCGCAGCGTCCCCACATGATCATCGTACAGACGCTTGATGCGGAAACCCTGGCCCAGGTATGCGGCGCCCGCCTTGTAGGTCAGGTTCTCGGTCCAGTAGTCCATGGCCCAGTGATTGGCCGGAATGTAGAACAGCTCGGTCTGCGGGCTGTAGCTCATGGGCATCCAGTTGGTACCGCCCAGGAAGGGGGGCGAGACGAAGATGGATTCGCCCTTGTCGGCCCCGGCCTTGGGCTTGGGCGGATGCTGCCCCGGGACGATGTTCGGCTTGCCGGTCTTCACATCCCAGCTCTTGGCCCAGGTGATGCCATCGACAAAGGGCCAGGCGCCGATCAGGGAAGTCGGCTGGTTGGGATAGCCTGCACCGGAGGAGAGCTTTTCCCGGTCGGTCACGAAGAAGTAGCCATTGCGGTCCGCGTGGGCCGAGGCCTTGACCAGCTTGCCGCTCTTGGGATCCTTGTACTCGAAGAGCACCACGGAATTGTTGCCGGAGAAGTCCCAGGCATCGTTGGGCGTGTGCTGGAAAAAGCCCTTCAGCTCGCCGGTGCTGGCATCCACATAGGCCTGGCCGGAGGTGAAGAGGCTGTCCCAGTTGCGGGGATCGTCGCCTTCCTTGGTGCGATGCCAGGTGTTCCAGGGCGCCGGGTTGCCGGTGCCGATGACCACCATGTTCTTTTCCACATCGAAGCTGGCGGTCTGCCAGGGAGCACCGCCGCCGTGGTTCCAGGCATCCACGATCTTGCCGTCCTTGTCCCGCGGCCAGGAGGGCGCCTTGGCGTCACCAGTGGGCGTGCTGTCCTTGCCGTTCAGGCGCCCCATGTGGCCTTCGACCATCGGACGGGCCCAGACTTCTTCGCCCGTCTCGGTGTCACGGGCGAAGAGGTAACCCACCACGCCGAATTCGTCGCCGGAGGAACCGTGCACCAGCAGCACGCGGCCACTCTTCTGATCCTTGACGATGAAGGGGGCACCGGTCATGGTGTAGCCGATCTTGTGGTCGCCCCACTTCTTGCTCCAGGCCACCTTGCCGGTGTCCTTGTTGAGGGCCACGATGCCGGCGTCGAGGGTTCCGAAATAGATCTTGTCCCCGTAAATGGCGGCACCGCGGTTCACCACGTCGCAGCAGGGACGGATATCCTCGGGCAGACGGTGCTGGTATTCCCACAGACGCTTGCCCGTCTTGGCCTCGATGGCATAGACACGGGAATAGGAGCCGGTCACGTAGATCACCCCATCGTGCACCAGGGCCTGCCCCTCCTGCCCCCGCTGCTTCTCGCCACCAAATGAAAAACTCCAGGCCGGAACCAGGTTGGCGACATTCGCGGTGTTGATCTTGCCGATCGTACTGTGGCGCTGGGCCTTGAGACCCAGACCGTAGCTCAGCACGTCGCCCGGCGTCTTGTCGTCGTTGAGGATGTCTTCCCAAGTGACCTTGCTCCCGGCAAGGGCCGCACCGCTGAATAGCGTGGCCACCAGGGCGGCCACCAGGGTCGGGCGGGAATTGAAGCGGATCGCGTTCATTTAAGTTTTCGTCTCCTGAATGAGGTTCTTGATCGGCCCTGCGGCAGGACCGGCTCGCCGTTTAGAAAAGCCGGGCCAGTATAGAAAGGCCCCCACTCCCCGGTCTCGGGACGAAAGCGCCGATTGACCAGGACTCCTTCCCCGCCAAATCCGGAAATCTTCCCGCCATGTCGGGATTTCTTCCCCCTGAGGAAGCGCGGGATGAAACTTGCTGCACAATGCAGGCTTTGAAAAAACCAGGACATGCCATGGACCTGAGATGGCGTCTGCTCGGTTCCCTTGGCATTCTGCTGACGGGGCTCATGCTGATGGCGGTTGCCATCAATCTCTACTCGCTCAAAGGGGATATTCGCAACGAGATCGCCGCTTCGGAAAATCTCGCACGCGTTCTCCTGGAGGCAGGCCGCATTGCCGCCGAGACTCCAGCCCAGGAGGTGGAGGCCCAACTTGCCGCGCTGCTGCAGGAAAGACCCCTGCGGCACCTGAGCCTTGCGGTCAGCGGCATGCCTCCCCCTGGCGGGGAAGAATCGGCCTTCCTGCACCAGGTTGCTCTCTGGCTGGGTTTCGGTCCTTTGCCCCAGAGTGGCCAGGATATCCGCCTGGGCGGGCAGATCCTGCGCGTTGCCGCCAATCCGACTTCGGAAATCGAGGAGCGCCTGACCGACACCCTCAGGCTGTGCGTCACGCTCGCCCTCTTCTCCGCCGCGACACTGGCGGTGGCCTGGTGGTCGGCCCACCGCGCGCTGACCCCGGTCCGGGAACTCGAAGGCGGCCTGCAAAGGCTGGCGCGGGGCGAGGATGCCGCAGCGTTACCCGCGTTCGCCCTCAAGGAATTCCGCCGCGTTGCGGCGGCCATCGACGAACTGGCGGCGGCCCTGGCCGCCTCCCACGCCGCGCAACACCATCTGGCCCGCCAACTCATCTCCGCCCGGGAAAACGAGCGCGCCTCCCTGGCCCGGGAACTGCACGACGACATGGGTCAGAGTCTTACGGCCCTCAGCGTCACGGCGGGTTTCCTGGAACGTCACGCTGCGGAACTCGATGCGGAGCGGGTCGGCGAATGCGCCCGGGATCTCAGACGCGATGTCCGCGCCAGCCGGGAGCAACTCCGCACCATGCTACGCAGTCTACGGCCCCACGGGCTCGACATTGCCGGTCTCCCGAGTGCCCTGGAGGAACTTCTGGACAACTGGCGTCAACGCAGCCCGGACGTGAGCTTTCGCCTGGAAATCCGCTCACCGCTTCCGGAAGTGCCGGAAGCCGCCTGCCTCGCCCTCTACCGCATTGCCCAGGAAGCGCTCACCAACACGGTTCGGCACAGCAAGGCCACGACCTGTCTCGTCGCCCTGGCGGGTGACGCGGAGCACATCGAACTGCACGTCGAAGACAACGGCAAGGGAGTGCCACGATCCGGCTTCGCCCGGGGTACCGGCCTGCTCGGCATGGAAGAGCGGCTGGCCATGGTCGCCGGCCGTCTGCGGATTGGAGACGCGACTCCCAGGGGTTTCGCCCTGCGTGCCACGATACCGCTCCCGCTTACCCTGGAAGAAGCCCCATGATCCGCATCCTTCTGGTCGACGACCATGCCGTCGTCCGTAACGGCTACCGCCGGCTGCTCGACGCCGAAACCGGCCTGCGCGTCGTCGCCGAAGCCGCCAGCGCCGAAGAAGCCAACGCCGCCGTCGCCCGGGAAAAACCGGATATCGCCCTGGTGGACCTCACCCTCAAGGGCAGCAGCGGCATCGAAGCGATCCGCGGCATGCTGGCGCGGCGCCCGGAAATGAGGATCCTCGTGCTCTCCATGCACGAAAGCGCCAGCCACGTCACCCAGGCCCTGCGCAGCGGCGCCCATGGCTACCTGACCAAGTATTGCGAACCCACCGAAGTCATCGATGGCATCCGCAAAGTCATGGCCGGGCGGCGCGTCTTCTCCCCCGAGATCGCCGAAACGCTGGCCCGCCAAGCGGTGGAGGGCGAAGGCGATCTATCCCATCTCACACCCCGCGAATTCGAGGTCCTTCGCCTGCTGGTGCAGGGCGAAACGCCGAGCGGAATCGCCGCGTCCATGCACCTCAGCCCCAAGACCATCCTCAATTACCTCTCGATCATCCGTCAGAAACTCGACGCCGACACGGATTTCAAACTGATTCAACTCGCGGCGCGCCACGGCCTGGTCAATATCGCCGACCCGAGGGGAGTCTAGCGGTCAGGGAAGCGCCCATCCACAACCCGCGTCCCTTCGCTAACTAGTCATTTCAGGCTAAGATGGCGGGGTGACTCAATGTCCATTCCTGCAACACCCTCAATCCACTGGAGAATCTCATGTTCACTCGCTCCGTCAAATTCATCCTTGCCAGCGCCTTCTTTGCTGCCAGCGTCGGAAGCGCCTTCGCCGACGCCGCCAATGACGAAAAGATGAAGAAGCTCGCCACCAATGCTGGCTGCTTCACCTGCCACGCCGTGAGCGGCAAGGGCCCCACCGCCCCCGGCACGGACAAACCCATCGGCCCCGCCTGGCTTGATGTCGCCAAGATGTACGGCGGCAAGCCCGGTGCCGCCGACTTCCTGACTCGCGTCGTCCTGGAAGGCTCCAACCCCTACTCGAGCCACTGGAAGAACAAGGTCACGGGCGTGGCCATGCCGCCCAATACGGCTGCCATTTCCGAAACCGACGCCCGCTCCCTCGTCTTCTGGATTCTGTCCATGAAGTAAGACCGGGAGCCCTGTTCCGGGCAGCGTGCGAACCCGATTCGCACCCCGGAGGCCTTCCGTTGTGCCACGCCCCGCCCCGTCGCGGGGCGTTTGCATTGCGGGGAGTGAAGAGGATGCTCCCCTGCATCCACGGGCATACCGCGTCCAGGGCATTCGGCGCCCCCTCACCAGTCCAGCGAGGCTGCGCCGATACCCGGGAGTCAAGCCCCCTCGGTACCCCGATCCTCGCCCGACCCCTGCGACACCCCAAGTTTGCGGTACAGCGTTGTCCGCGTAATCCCCAGTTCTCGCGCCGCAGCGGAAATGTTGCCGCGGTGCCGTGCCACTGTTTCCCGCACCAGGCGGGCCTGGACGGCCCGCAGGTCGGCGCTCGTGGCGCGAACCCTCGACCCCCGAATCTCAGTCGGGACGTGGGTAAGGCCGAGGGTCTCCTCACCATCAAGCAAGGCAATCGAAAGCCGCAGCACATTGCGCAGTTGCCGGAGATTCCCCGGCCAGGCATATGCCCGCAGCGCACGGAGAGCCTCGGGATCGATACGGATGCGGCTCGACCCGGCCTCATCGACGAGCATGCGGCGCACGATGGCATCGAAATCGCTTCGCTCACGCAGTGCGGGCAGGGTGACGGTCATTCCCGACAGGCGGAAAAACAGATCGGCGCGGAACGCCCCCCTGGACACCAGATCCTGTAGAGACTGGTGGCTGGCGCAAACCAGGGAAATGTCCACCGGATATTCCCGCACGCCGCCCAAGGGGAGCACCGTCCGGGTCTCCAATACCCTCAACAGAACCGCCTGCAGCGGCAAGGGCATATCGCCAATCTCGTCCAGGAAGAGCGTCCCGCCGTTCGCTTCCCTGATCTTCCCCAGCGCCCCCGTACTCTTTGCATCCGTAAAGGCGCCCTCGACGTAGCCGAACAATTCGGCCTCGATCAGCCCCGCGGGAATGGCGGCGCAGTTGACCGCGATGAACGGCCCTTGCCGCCGCCCCCCGGAAGCATGGAACGCCCTGGCAAACCACTCCTTGCCGGAACCCGTTTCTCCCTGAATCATGAGCGGGATATCACGATCAAGGATGCGGCCCGCCAAGCGCGCCGCTTCCGCCAAGCTACCGTCGCCACTGTCCAGATCCGAGAGCCCCCGCTGAGGCACGAGCGGGTCCGCCTCCGCGGCATCCGATCCCCCTTGTCCCCTTGGCCGGGAAAGGCGGGCAAAGCAGACATTTCCTCCCTGCCCCGACACGGCAATGGATTCCTCGGGGAAGTCTCTTCCTCTTCGCAGCAACTCGCTCCACGACAGGCCCCAGCGCTCGCTCCACGAACACCCGGGCAAGGCCTCCAGGGGCAAAAGCGCCGCCGCCGCGCGATTGCGAGCCATAAGCCGTCCCGTCGCAGAAAAAACGGCAAGACCGTCCAGGGGGGAGCCAAACAAGTCCCTGCTGCTCTGGAGGGAAATGGTCCAGGCATTCTTGGGGACAGCGTCGACCAGACGATCCTCGATCAGCGAACGATGCATCTCGACCAGCGCCCTGCCGCAAGCCAAGTCCAGGCGATGGGCTGCCCCGATAGCCAGCACCCCCACGATGCGATCATCGATTCCAAGGATCGGCGCAGCGACACAATAGAAGGACTGGTTCTGGGCAAGAAAATGCGAGGGCCCCAGTATTTCCACCGATACCCCCTCGGAAAGGCACGTCCCGATGGCGTTGGTTCCCGCAACCCCCTCCGACCAGCGTGACCCGACCACCAGGCCCAGGCCCGTGCCCATCCTTCTGGCTGCGTCATCGCCAAGACAGGCGAGCACCGAGCCCGTGGCATCCGCCAAAACGACGAGGGTCGCTGTTCCGGCCAGCAGCCGGCCCAAGGACTCCAGAACGGGCAGGGAGAGTCGTGACAGGGGCGCGTCGAGCCGGGAGGGAAGTCCCTGAATTTCCGCCGAATCCGCCTCGGCAAGTCGCTTCCCGACGAGCAAGCCCGCGGCACGGCAGCGCTGCCATGAACGCTGAATCGCGTCGGGGGGAAGGGAGGGGAATGTCTGTCCTTGCATGCCGCAACCTATGCACATTCCATACCGATTGGGAGCGCCCCTATACACGGGCGATGACCCCGCGAAACTGCTCCATGCCTGAACAACTGCTGCGCACTTGACCATGGCCCTGACCTCGACAAAGGTCTTAAGCACTTTGGCAGCATGCACGCCAGGCAACTGTTTTAATTGAATTTTATGTATCATCCAGGGTGCCTCGAAACTTGGCACGGCCCATGCTGGAGGAGCCTACCGATCGCCAGGCCCGACTGGCCGTGGGCGTCGGGTGTTTCGCCCCCTCATGGGGCGACATCCGAAGCATCGCCCGCCCGACCAGTTTCCAAGACTCCGTTTGTAAGAGATTGTCAGCAGGGGTAACCGCAACACAATCCCGGTCAACCAAGACTCGAACGACACGCTATATCCTCACCACCGTTCAAGGCATCATGATGCGACCCGTTGTCCCCGGCCCTTATCCGACGATCCCGGTTCCACCGCAGTTGAGAAGTCATGGCCCCATCGGTGGAGAAAGTGCGTCGGCAGTTCCTCAATCACTATCAGATGCCAGTTGGTCCGCACCTGCGGCCCACGGCGTTGTTTGACCCACCCTAGAAAGGAAAACAACCATGCTGCAGAAAGCCCTCGTTCCCCTGGTTCTCGCCGCCGCCTGTGTCGCCATCCCCGCCCAGGCCTCCGAAGCCATCGTCAAGAAAGCACGCTGCGTCGCCTGCCACGCCGTCGACAAGAAAATGGTCGGGCCGGCCTACAAGGATGTCGCCGCCAAGTACAAGGGTGATGCCGGCGCCGCCGCCAAGCTGGCGGAAAAGGTTCGTGCCGGCGGTACGGGTGTCTGGGGCCAGATTCCCATGACCCCCAATGGCCCGGACAAGATCAGCGATGCCGATCTCGCCGAAGCCATCAAGTGGATTCTCTCGCTGCAGTAAAGTGCCACACCCCTGGGGCGGGTCTTTGGTGCCCGCCCCAGACCTCGAACGCGCTCTATCGAATCCCTGCGGAAAATCGCGGGCCTAAGGCGGCTACCGCTTGGACAACCGTCCGGCAAGGCAATCGCGGTCTTCGTGCATTAGGGACCGGACCTACTTTTCCCAGCACGCCGTGCCCGCTGGGAAATCCGGGAAGCCTCACAACGGCGCGACGCGCCGTTCACACGCCACACTCCCCACACCACAGTCCGTGGCGCTAAAACCAGGACAGTCTATTTCTCCTGCCCAGCGGCCCCCGGAAGCATCCGACCGAGAACGCCGTCGCGCTTGACCCCATGCGCCAGGGCCGCAGCAATGTGAAGCGCAGCCAGGCCGGCGCCAGCCCAGACGAAGACCCAATGGGCACGCTTGAAGAGTTCGTTCAAATCCTTGTCCGGCCACCCGGCCTTGGGCAGATCGATGCCGAAGAACTTCATGGGAAAGGTCGTGAACGAAGACGACAGGTACCCGGCCACGGGAGCCAGGACCAGGAAGAGGTAGAGCGCGTGGTGCACCGACCGCGCCGCCAGAACTTCGAAGCGTGACCCGGGCAAGGCCGGCGGGCTGTTGAGCCGGCGCCAGAAAAGCCGCAGCAGAACCAACAGAAAGGCCAAAATCCCCAGGGACTTGTGCAGGCTGAAGGCCGCACTCCTCTCGGGGCCTTTGGGGAGATCCAGCATGGTCCATCCGAGCCAGAACAGCCAGAAAATCACGGCGGCCTGCAACCAGTGCAGCGCGATCGCCGGGGTACCGTAGCGAGGACTCGCCATATGCTCTTACCGGTTGAAGCGGCCCACCTTGGGCGGGGCCGCGGGGAGGGATCGCTGGTCCGCGCACAGCCCGGACCAGCGCGAAACGCGAGCGTCAGCCCGGCTGATAGGTAGCGTTGTGGCGCTTGAAAATCGCCGCAAGCGTTCCATCCGCCTTGAGCTCTGAGACTGCCCGGGTCAGAGCTGCCGCAAGCTCCATCTCTTCGGCCTTGACGGCCATCCCCAAGGACCAGCCCGACACCCGCAGTTCGGGCATTTCGACGGCGTCGACGACGAATTTCGACTGCCCCTGCATGACAGCCTCCAGTTCGGTCCGGGGCCCCATAATGGCCGCGATCTGTCCATTGGCGAGAGCCTTTGCAGCCTCGGTGTGGGACTTGAAATGCGCAACGTTTTCCCGCAGCCGCCCATTGAGGGCCGCCAACAGAAAATGGTCGGAAAGCGTGGCGATCTCGACGCCAACCTTCTCGCGGGTGAATACCTCAAGGGCCACCGCGGCGGAACCAACCAGCTTTTGAACTTTGGCCGGATCACGGGCCACCGCGATGGTTTCGCGGTGATAGGGAGCAAAGATCCGGACCTTGTCGTTCTGGCGGGCAAGGTGCTCGTCCACCGGAACATGCATCATGACGTCGGCAGGCTGGGTCCCCAGGTAGTGCCCCTTCCAGACCATATTGCGCAGATCGTCGTTCATGTCCTCGTCGGCATTGAACCCGACGACTTCCGCCGTAAGACCGAGTTTCTCCGCCAGCGCACGGCCGATATCGGCATCGATGCCCTTGGCGTCTTTTGAATAGGGCGGGAAGTCGTTGTAAACCGCAATCCGGAGGCGACCCCGCTTGCGGATCCCCTCCAGATCGGTTGCCGCCGCCGGCAAGGCACCGGCCAGCGGCAAGGCAGCAATGGCCTTCAGCCAGAGACGACGATCACTCGACATGCACGGTTTCCAGATACGCACGGATGGCCCACATGGCTTCCTGAGCGAAGGTCCCCTCGAACGGAGGCATGTACACGCGACCGTCACGAACCGAGCCCTTGCGAATGCGCTGCATGAAAATTTCGTCGCCATCGTCACCCTGGGGCAGGTAGCGCAGATCGGGGGCGATACCGCCCGAAATGGCCTCGATACCATGGCAACGGGCACAGTTCTGGTTGTAGGCGGAGGTGCCGACCTTGATGGCGGTGGCGTCCTTGCGGTACGGGTTGCTCTTCAGCCATTCGGCTCCCACGGGTTTGAGCCCGGTCGTATCGACGGCCTGGGGAACCACGTCACCGTGGGCGAACGCCGGGGCGGAAGCAGCGGAAACCCAACAGGCGACCGCCAGAGACGACAGAAAGCGGAAGGAAATTTTCACATTAGCTCCTTTTATGAGTATGCGGACAACGGCAAAAAATCCCTGGACCATAGCAATTTCCATTCCACCACCGGGGCCAGGAAGGGGACTCCGAGTTTACACGGGTTAACGGGCGAAATGGAATCCGGGCATACCCTGGCGGGAGAAAATCCTTGCTGCGACCGGGGGGACTATTGCTAATAAAATGGGCAGGTGTTACGTTATTAAACACAATCTCGAATAACACTATAACAACAGCGTGGAGCAGCAGCAGATGGGACAACTACAGCATGCGGGCGACGGGCACGGCGCTCGCCTGAAATTGGCGCGTGAACTTTTTTTTGTCAGGGGCGATCTCCCAGAAGGGCTGGTGGACCCCCTGATTCTCCGGTCCTGGGAGCGTTGCCGCCGCTTCGGTCTGGTCGAAACGGGATTCGCTCCCACGTCGGACTCCCTGGACCGGATGGCGCTGAAGACCGAGTTGGAACGCCAGCGCGATCTCGTGGCCATCGGCAAGCCGATCATGGAGCATGTCTTCGAACAAATCCGGGAGTCCAGCAGTATGGTCATCCTCGCCGATGCGAATGGCCTTCTGCTCCACACTCAGGGTGATCCGGACTTTGTCGACCGCGCCCACCGCGTCACGCTCTCCCCGGGCGCGTCCTGGGACGAGACTTGCCGGGGCACGAACGCGATCGGCACCGCCTTGGCCGAGGAGTTGCCGGCTGCGATCTTCGGGGCTGAACACTTTCTCGAACACAACGCATTTCTGACTTGCTGCGCGAGCCCCATCTTCAGCCCCGACGGAAGAATGCTCGGCGTCATCGACATTTCCGGGGACTATCGCAATCATCAGCGGCACACGCTCGGTCTGGTGCGCCTGGCATCCCAGTTGGTCGAGCGGCGCCTTTTCGAGCACCTCCATTCGCGCGACGTATTGCTCAGTTTTCATCGCCGCCCCGAATACCTGGGCAGTCCCAAGGAAGGCTTGGCGGCGGTTTCCCACGATGGGCAAGTCCTCGCCATCAACCAGGCGGGCCTCGAACAGTTGGGTATCCGGCGCGTCGACGTGGTGCGGCGCGATTTCTCCATGGTGTTCGAAACCAATTTCTCCACATTGATCGATCGACTCCGGTCCGATACCCAGGCGATGGGGGAAATTTCGGTCGGGGGGCACCGATTCTGCGTCCAGGTGCGCGGACAGTTCCCCGTGATCTCAGGTTCCGGACGTATCTTCGAAGAACCTGCGCTCAGTGCCAAACCCGCCCGCCGACCCGATGGATCGGGTTCAACCGGCGGTCCCACCCTCGACACGCTGAATGCCGGCGATGCCCAGTTCCAGTCCGCAATCGAGCGGGCACGTCGCATCCTGGGCAAGGACATTCCCATCCTGATTCAGGGGGAGTCGGGCGCCGGAAAGGAAATGTTCGCCAAGGCCTTCCACAATTCCGGTCCCCGGCGCAGTGGTCCCTTCGTGGCACTCAACTGCGCCGCCATTCCCGAAACGCTGATCGAATCCGAGCTGTTCGGCTACCAAGGTGGCGCCTTCACCGGAGCCCGCAAGGAAGGAGCTCCCGGCAAGATTCAGCAGGCCCACGGAGGGACGCTGTTCCTGGACGAAATCGGCGACATGCCGCTCAACCTGCAGGCCCGCTTGCTGCGCGTGCTGCAGGAACGCAGTATCACGCCGCTGGGGAGTTGCCGCGCCGTCCAGGTCGACATTTCCCTGGTTTGCGCCACCCACCGCAAGCTGCGGGAGGAAGTCGCGCGGGGCGGGTTCCGGGAAGATCTCTACTACCGTCTTAACGGCCTCTGTGTCACTCTGCCCGCCCTGCGGGAGCGCCACGACCTGAGGGAGCTGGCCATGACCCTGGTCCGTCACGAGGCGGGCCGGCGGGAGAACCTGCGCTTCTCGGAGACGGCTCTGCGCACCATGGAGCTTTACTCCTGGCCCGGCAACATTCGGCAGTTGAACAATGTGATTCGCGTTGCCATCGCCTTGCTGGACGACGACGAAGACACGATTACAGACGCCCACCTCCCCGAGGAAATGTTCGAGTCCAGCATGGCCGGCAAGCCCGGCCCCTGCCGGGTGCCGGACAGCGTCGCCGGGTCCGCAGCCAGCGAACAACCCGCAGTTGGAAGCGCGCGCAGCCTCGAAGAAATCGGCCGCCAGGCCGCCCTGCGGGCACTTGACGCCGCCGGAGGCAACATTTCCGCTGCGGCGCGCCAGTTGGGTATCAGTCGTAACACCCTGTACCGCAAACTCGGGCGCTTCTGAACGAGCAGGCGCCGCCCGACTGCCCAAGGGGCCTCACCGAGGGGCTTTCCCCTGGGCGGCTCCCGGTGTCGTCTCCGGGGCCGGGGCGGGCGCGAGCCATTTGGCCAGGACGATGTACAGGGCGTCCGGGTCGACCGGTTTGCTCACGAAATCGCTCATCCCCGCAGCCATGCAGGCAGCCTTGTCTTCAGGAAAAGCGTTCGCGGTCATGGCCACGACCGGCGTGTGCGCCCAGCCTGGCAAATCCCTGATTCTTCGGGTTGCCTCCAGGCCGTCGACGTGGGGCATTTGCATGTCCATCAGCACCAGATCGTAAGGATTTCCGGCGGCAAGAACGACCGCTTCCTCACCGTCGCAGACAATATCGACGGTCAGCCCCACATCGGCCAAGAGTTCGACAGCGACCTCCTGATTGATCGGATCGTCCTCGGCCAGGAGGATTCGGGTACCCGGACCCCGGGCACGCAAACTCTCTTCGGCACCGGCCGGGTTCGCCGCCCGTTCCGTAAGCACGGCGGCTGAAGGAGGGCCCGCATCCAGCGCCTGGGCGAGGGTCCGCGTACTCAGGGGCTTGAGGAGGACGCCCGCCATGCCGGCCTTGCCGGCCCGCAGTCCGAGGCTTTCGTCGCCGGACGCCGTCACCAGGAATCCGGCGGGCGACGCGGCTCCGGCGGCTTCACGAATGAGCTGGAAGGTTTCGATACCGTCGATATCCGGCATGTGGAAATCGAGCAGAGCGTAGTCGAAATCGCGACCGGCGCTCCGAGCGGCGTGATAGGCGGCGACCGCCGCAAGCCCCGTCCCGACGGCCTCACACTCCATCTCCATGCCAGTGATCAGGCGTTCCAGGACGCTGCGGGTGATGGGAAGGTCATCGGCCACCAGAACCCGTTTCCCGGCAAAGTGCTTCGCCCCTGGTGCAAGGACCTCATGGGACACGACGCCCAGCCGCAGCGTCAGCCAGAAGGTGCTACCAACCCCCAGAGTGCTACTTGCCCCGGCGTCTCCGCCCATCAGGCGGGCAAGGCTGCGGGTCACGACCAGACCCAGCCCGGTCCCGCCAAAGCGGCGCGTCGTGGAGGAATCAGCCTGCTCGAACGGTTCGAACAGCCGTTGCATATGCTCGGCTGAAATGCCGATCCCGTTATCCTGCACCTCGAAGCGGGCCAGCACGCTCCTGTCGTCCTGTTCCAGCACGGAAGCGCGCAGGATCACGCTCCCCGCCTCGGTAAACTTGACCGCATTGCTCAGGTAGTTGAGCAAGGCCTGGGCGATGCGGGTCGGATCCCCCTCCACCGCATGGGGCAGGTCTTCGCAATCGACCACCAGTTCCAGGCCCTTGGCCTGTGCCCGCTCCACGATCATGGTGCAGACCCGGTCGACCAGGGCTCGCGGTTCGAAGCGCGTCCTTTCCACCTGCAACTTTCCCGCCTCGATCTTGGAAAAATCCAGGATGTCGTTGATGATCGCCAGGAGATGGTCGGCGGATGCGGCAACCTTGGCCAGACGCTCGCCCTGCTCCGGGGTGGGATGGGTTTTGCGCAGGCGATGGGTCAGCCCGATGATGGCGTTGATCGGCGTGCGGATTTCATGGCTCATATTGGCCAGAAACTGACTCTTGGTCCGGGTGGCGGTCACCGCATGCAGGCGGGCTTCCTCCAGATCCCGAGTGCGCTCTGCAACCATGTCCTCCAGATGGTGACGGTGAGCCTCCAGTTCGAGTGCAACCCGTTTCTGCTCGGTCATATCCCGGCAGGAGCCGAGAAGATTTCCATCGGGCAGGACGATGGCATTCAATTCCACCGGTACGCGGGAGCCATTCTTGCGCAGCAAGACGAGATCGCTGCGCAGGTGCCGCTCAGCCCGAATTTTTTCCACTCCGGCCCTTACCTCGTCCAGGCGCTCGGGGGGCACCAGTTGCCACAGCAGCATCCCCAGCAGGTCGCCTGGTGTGCGGCCGACCAGTGCGCCTGCCTGGCGGTTGGCGTACACGCAGCGGTAGTCGCTTCCGATGATGAAGACACCATCGGCCGACTGATCGAGGATCCCCTGGAAGGCCCGCTCCCGGTGCGCCAGGCGTACCGCCGCGAGCAGGCGCTGCTGCCGCAGGAGCAGCAAGAGGATCGCCGCAGCAGCGAGGAGCACCCCGAGCGCCGCAAAGGTCGTCTGCAGGGCAAGGTCGCGCAGATCGCCG
>Ga0268298_10004189_pt1 | contig 14229 bp, 6 predicted proteins | sample WWTPWeurt_MetaG_FD_194462 | JGI IMG/M metagenome (GOLD analysis project Ga0268298, IMG submission 194462) | Activated sludge microbial communities from WWTP in Nijmegen, Gelderland, Netherland - WWTP Weurt | ecosystem: Engineered > WWTP > Aerobic digester > Activated sludge | place: Netherlands... | reverse complement strand
GCTCGACCCCGGCTCGGCCAAGGTGACGCTGGACGACAAGCCTGTGGGCGTCACCGAACTCGAGCTCGAGGTCTACCCCGGAACCCACCTGGTGCGCCTCGAGCGCGACGGCTACCGCGCCGAGACCCGCGAGGTGAGCGTGGAGGACGGCGAGCGCGCGCTCCTTGACGTCGAGCTCGTGCCGAGCGCCGGTGCTGGAGATCACGCGACAGGGGACGCGAAGCGTCGTTCTTCGCGCTGGCCGTGGGCGGTGCTCGGCGCCGGCACGCTCTGTCTCGTGGGCGGCGGCGTACTCCTCGCGATCGACGAGGACCGCGCGACCTCCGGCGGAGTCCGCCTCCCGGAGTACCGTGACACCGCGCTCGGCGGCGCGATCCTCGGCGGCGCCGGGCTCGCGGCGATCGGCGTGTCGACGTATCTCCTCGTGACGCGGGAGGCGCGGTCGCCACGACCCGCGGTGGCGGTCTTGCCCGGCAGCGCCTGGGTCGGCGTCGCGGGGGCGTTCTGACGTGAGGCGCTGGCGCTTCGGCCACGCCGTCGCGATCGTTGTCGCCACGCTTGTCGCGCTCGTCGCCTCCGCCGCGCGCTCGCCGGCCTCGGCACAGACGCTCATCGTCGAAGGGCACGTCGGCGCGAGGAGCCCGGATGCCGAGCGCGTGCTCGGCCCGGTGCGGTCGGCGCTCGAGCGCGCGCCGGGGACCCTCGCGACCGCCGACGTGTCCCGCCGCTACCGAGCCGAACGCTCGCGCGCGGGCGCGGGCCATGGCGAAGCGTCGGACCTCCAAGCGCGGCTCCGCCGGCTCGTGAGCGCCGGCAACGACGCCTGGATGAACGCCGACTTCGATCGCGCGCGCGCGATCTTCGAGCGGGCGGTCGAGGTCTCGCGCGAGGCGCCGAGCGAAGCCGCGGGACGCATCTCCTGGCGGCCGATGGTGCAGCGGTCCCTCGTGGGCGTCGCGCTCTCGGCCAAACGCCGCGGCGACGGCTCGACCGCCGAATCCGCGATGGCCGAGTTCCTGCGCACCTACCCGGGCGACGTCGTCGACCGGACGACGTTTGGTCCGGAGGCGTGGAAGCTCTACGAGGCGGTGAGGAAGTCGCTCTCCGAGCAGCCTACCGGGCGGCTCACGGTCTCCGTCGACGACCCGGACGCCGTGGTGTTCGTCAACGAACGCTACGCCGGCGTCGGCTCGGTTCGGCTCGAGGACCTCCTCCCGGGCACGTATCGGGTGCACGTGCGGAAGGGCGCCTCGCCCGGACGCATCTACGACGCCCAGGTGCTCGGCGGCACAGAGGCCGTCGTCGAAGTCACCTGGAGCTTCGACGCCGCCCTCTCGACCGACGGCTGGGTCGGGTTTTCGTTCCCAGACGAAGAAGCGAAGGCGCGCTTGCTCGACGTGTACGCGCTCCGCCTTGGCCGGATGCTCGGCGCGAAGACGATCGTCGTGCTCGAGCTCGACGGCACCGATGAGCGCCGCGCGGTAGCCGGCTCGGTGCTGTCCGTCGACAGCACCCGGGCAACGCGGACGGCGAGCATGGCGGTTGCCCCCGTCGAGCCGTCCGCGGAGACGCTCGCCACGCTTGGCGACTACTTGTCAGGTGCGCGGCCGGGGCTGCCGCAGGGGGCCGTCGAAGTCGCGGCGGAGAAGCCGCGCGGGCGGAAGGAGTGGGGGCACGCGCTCCTGTGGGGCATCGCTGGGGCGGGCGCTGCGGCGGTGCTCGGCGGCGTGACGCTCGTCGTCCTCGACGGTCGCTGCAAGGACCTCGATCCCGACTTGCGCTCCTGTCCGACGATCTACGACACGAAACTGCTCGGCGTCGCGACGCTCGCGCTCGGCGCGGCCGCGCTCGGCTCGGCCGCGTACCTTCGCTACCTGCGTGGAAGGCGTCCACGCACCACGCCCGTCGCCGCTCTCGCGCCGAGCGGTGCGTACCTTGGCCTCGCCGGGACGTTCTGACGCGGTACCTGACGCAAAGGCGGGCGGGTCACGGTTCAGCCTTTCAACCATTGCCGTGCCGGCAGAGTTGCCGTTGGCCCTCACTTGATTGTTGCGATGACCGCCATGGAGTGACCGTTCCGTTCGAGTCCCGATTGGCGCGCGTGCGGTCTGCACATCGCCCGTCCGCTTCGCGCATCCCCGCGTGACGAGGAGCGGGGATACGAATCCGGACACTGATGTCCCGTGCCCGCGGTTCTTGGCATCGACGCGTTAGAGGGCTCGATTCCCGCCCTGTGGGGGTGACCTGTGTTCGCGAACAACAAGACGTCGACAACGAAGCACCTGGTTGTTGCGACGAGGCGGCGAGCGTGATTCACTCACGCCAAAGGCCAACGCATGCGACACCCCACAATCTCAAGCGTAGAGCAGGTCGTCAGCGTCGCGGCCGGGACTTGGGATGGCCCGCGTTGGCTCGCGTTGCTCGTGCCGCTCGTTGTGGCAGGGTGTCATCAGACAACGCCGGACGCTGTCGAAGTCCTCCCCTTCGGATCTCGTGCTGACATGGTCACTGAACTCGGCGCGCATCCGGGCTACACGCTCGCAGTCGACTGTGGAGACGCGACGGTGGGTCGTGGAGACTTGACGCTTGTCGGTGACGCGTCGAAGCCGCCCGTGGATGTCGGGCAACTCAAGCAGTTGAAAGATGTGATTGTTGTTCCCTCCGTGCGCGACATCGACTTCTATGCAGGCATCGGGTTCGGTCGAGTCTGTCACGCTTGGGGCATCTTCATCACACTCTCGTCCTGGGCGGTCGTTGACCCTGCGATCGCGAGACTAGGGCTATTGGTCGACATGGCAAGCTCGCGGATCAATATCGAATTGCGCATCGTGCCACCGGGGAGCAAGTAGTGACTGAGTCGGATGTCGTGATGGCAGCTTGGCGCGAGTTCGACGATGTGCCGGACCTGTACCACATCGGGCTCACATGGATGTCGACAAAAGGGTCTTGGGCGCCGACTTTGGTGTTCACTTTGCGCGACAAGCGCGTGCTCTGGGGTATCCAGAGAAGACTGCGCATTCCGAGCCGTTACATGGGCTGCGTCACTAGCATCCGTGACATCGGGCGGGTTCGTCTCATGTCCGGCGCGCCTGATGAACGTCATCATGACGTCGCGCGGGGCGGAGTAGCGATTCGGCTGAAGACTGGCTCGGGAACACTGGGGTGTTTTGTCAGGACCACGGAATCTCACCCACGAGGTGCCGGAAGGATCGCGCTTTTGACCTGTCAGCATGTGCTCCTTTCGGCGAAAGATCTGAATCCAGGGTCGGCGCGATCCGTCGGGCAACCCGAATCGCATGGCTGCTGCGAGAGCTGTGACTTCCAGGGGAACATCATCGCGCACGTGCGCAGTTCGGCGCATTTGAGCGAGGACGCAGATTCAGCGATCGCTGAACTCCGATCCGGCACGCGATGGGCACCGGAGATATATGACGAACCTTCGCCGATTCCGATCACCGGAACGCATCAACTAACAGAGCAGGACCTGGCAGGCGACTCGTATTTTGTCTGGAAACGCGGTATCGCAACGGGCCGGACGGAGAGCACGGGAGTACTCACGGGAGTTGCCAGCGTCGATCGCCGGGGTGAAGGGACGCACAGCTACGTGCATCGTCACTATCGGAATGCGATCGAGGTGCTTCCGGTTAGCGGGCGCTTCGGCGATCACGGCGATTCGGGCGCGGCGCTTCTCAATGCGAACAACGAAGTGCTCGGGATCTGCTTCGCCGCGGGCGAAGACGGATCAGTGTTCGCCGATCCCATCGGTGTCATCGAAACGATCATGCGTGTGCGTGTCGCCACTGCGAGTAACACACCTTCGGGAATCCAAGTGGCCGGCGTCGTTGAGGAGCCGGCGGCTGGAACGCGACCGAGGGCACAACTGAACACACGTTCGGCCGGTAGCCTGCTCGATTCTCGAGAAATTCTCCGCAGTCTTCGCGCGTCGGATGTTGGACTCGAAGTCGAGCGAGCCCTTCTTCGTCATCGGCCGGAAGTCGAACGGCTTGCCGTGCGCACACGGGCCATCGCTGCTTGGCGATACTGGGGCGGACCGATGGTGGTCGAGAGGATCTCCGAGGGGATCCCGCGCGATGCAGCCGTGCTTCCGTCGTCGATGTCACACAGGGAGACCTCGGCTGCCATCGCGTACTTCGCCGCTCAAGTGCACCGCTTGGCCTCACCGGCTCTTCGCGCAGACCTTGCGCGACTGACGCCGGCGGTGCAGTCCATCGTGGGAATGAGCGTCCAAGAGATCGCGGCCTTCTCGCTTTGCGCGATGGCCCCGGAGACGATGCCGTGACCGGCATCGCGGATGAAATCCTCCTTCGCCTTGGGGACGTGCTGGCACCACTGGCCACTCTCGACGCCGTAGGCTTTCGCAGCGTAGCAGCCGACGCTGGAGTTGTTGCGCCTGAAAGTGCGTGGAGCGCGGCAGCCGAGATTGTCGAGGCAGTGCTCTCCAACTCCGCATCAGTCACGGGCGCCGTCGACGCGCTCGAGCAGGCAGTGGATGCCCAAGCGCGCCTGGTCGCGGTGGCTGCGCTCGTTGCGACGACAAACGCCACGCTCGGTAGCCTCGACGACCTCGAAGCCGCGCTGGCGACGACTGGGCTCGCGAGGGCGATGGCCGACTACCTGCTGATTCGTTGGGCAGAGGCGGCACAGCCTGGCATTCTCGCTGTTGGGGTCCTTGTTGGTGGCGTCGTCCGACATCGTGACGCGCCGACGGAGGCGGTTCCGGAGCCGCCTATCCACCGTGCGCTGCTGCCGGAGCGGTTGGTGCGCGCGCTTCACTCTCCATTGGCGTTGCTGCTGGAGCTCTATGGAGACGGGGCGGGCGGATGGAACGCCGACGTGCTACTTGGCGTCATCGCAGACGCCGTGGCTGCAGCGGCGGAATACGCCCGCCGCGTGGAGGGACCAGAGGGAGCACACCTCGAACTTGCCGCATTCGACCTGCACGTTGGCAGCAGTGCAGTGCGCGCTGTTCCTGTCGCGTCGTTGGCGGAGCCATTCGAGTACAGCGCGTCGTGGCTGACCTCCGCGTGGCGCGCGGAGGCTCGTGTCGACCCCGTGCCCGAGGGTACGACCGTCGGGATATCGACTTCCGGCGACCTCACTGCTGAAGGTATCGGTGCGCAGTCGCTCGGGTTCGAGGCGTCGCTCCGGTACGTGGGTGTCGCTCCGCTGTCCGTTGTGGCGATTCCTGGTGTGCGGCTTGCCGCCGGCTCATTGCGCCTCTTCGTCTCCGTCATGGCGGGCGCGTCAAGCGGTGCATTCACCGTGGGGGTATCGGTCGAGGAGGGCGTGGCGGAGGTTGCCCCTGGAGCGCTTCTTGGCCCGTTGTTGGGCGGGATGTCGTCGGTGACGTTCGACGGAGGGCTCACGTGGACGCTGCAGCGCGGCCTGACGATCAACGGCGCCGCGGGCACAGAGATCCAGCTTCCTTGGAGGGGTTCTCGGAGTAGTGGAGTCGAGACGCTCACGCTCGAACTCGTTGCCGCTGACGGGGAGTCCTCACAGATTCGACTCGCGCTTACGTTCGGCGTGCGCGTCGGCATTGGACCGGGCGTGGTTCGTGTCCGAGGCCTAGGCGTCTCGCTGCGGGTGACAACGGACGCTAGCTACCGTGGCGCGCTGGGTCCCCTCGATGTCGAGACAAGCGCGACGCTCCCTGACGGAGCGTCGCTCGAACTGGATGCCGTCGTGGCGCGTGGTGGCGGCTTCTTGCGGCATGTGGCGAGTGGCCGATACGTCGGCGTCCTTGACCTCGATGTGTTGGGAGTACGTGTTACGGCTGCAGGCGTGCTCGAGACGAACGCTGGTGGCTACTCATTTGTCGCTTCTATTGGTGCTGAGCTCTCTCCGGTACAACTTGGCCTCGGGTTCCATCTCGACGGTATCGGGGGGCTGGTCGGCATCCACCGTCGCGTCGACACGGACGCCCTGCGCGCCTCCCTCCGCACGCCCGCGGGCATGGGCGACATCTTCTTTCCGGCCGATCCCGTTGCGCAGGCGGATCGCATCACGACCGACCTGGCGACCTACTTCCCATCCGCCAACGGCCGGCACGTCTTCGGGCCGGCGGTGAAGTTCGGGTGGGGGACACCGACGATGGTCCGCGGCGAGCTCGCGGTCTTGCTTGAGCTGCCGGCACCGGTGCGGGTCGTCGTGCTCGGCACGGTGTCGGCCAAGCTGCCCACGGTCGACCAGGCGATCGTCGACCTGAACGTCGACGTCGTGGGCGAAGTCGACTTCGCGCAGAAGCGCGTGGCGATCGATGCATCGCTGCGCAACTCGACGATCGCTGGCTTCCCGATCACCGGCGACATGGCGTTCCGCATGGCCTGGGGCAGCCCGCCGAGCTTCGCGCTGGCGATCGGCGGGTTCCATTCGCAGTTCCCGACGCCGCCCGGGTTCCCAGAGCTGCGCCGGATCCAGATCCCGCTCGGCGCCGGCGACGACCCGCGGCTCGACGCGCAGGGCTTCCTGGCGCTGACGTCGAACACCGCGCAGATCGGTGCGCGGATCGACCTGTACGCGTCGGCCGGCCCGCTCAACATCAAGGGCGGGCTCGGGTTCGAGACGCTGCTCACGTTCTCGCCGTTCCAGCTCCAGGTCGACGTGTGGGCGGGCGTGGCGCTGCGCCGCGGCACAAGCACGCTCGCGAGCATCCACTTCGACGGCCACCTGAGCGGGCCCAAGCCGTGGCGGCTCGACGGCAAGGCGTGCCTCTCGCTGTGGTTCGTCGACCTGTGCGTGCCGATCCATGTGTCGTTCGGTGGCGGGGCAGCCGTCGCGTTGCCGAGTCGCCAGATCTGGCCTGCGCTCCACGAGGCGCTGGCGACGCCGGCCGCCTGGGCGAGCGCGGTGCCACCCGGGCTCGCGGCGGCCATCACGGCGCCGGCGAGCGGCGCAGCCGCGGCCACCCGGCTCGAGCCGTGCGCCACGCTGACGGTGACCCAGAAGGTCGTGCCGCTCGATCGGCAGATCACGGCGTTCGCGCATGGGCGGCCGGAAGGCGTCGACCGCTTCCGCGTCACCGGCGTCCAGCTCGGCGCGGCCGCGGTGCCGGCGGCGGACATCACCTCGGTGACCGAGTGGTTCGCGCCGGCCCAGTTTGAAGAAATGAGCGAGGCCGACAAGCTGTCGCGGCCCGGCTTCGAGCAGATGGTCGGAGGCGTCTCGATCGGCGCCGCGACGATCCGCGCCGGCGCGCCGCTGGTGCGGGCGCTCGACTACGACACGGTCGTGGTCGTGAACGGCGAGCGGCAGGTGGCCTCGGGGTATCGCCCGACGCGCGCGCAGCAGATCGAAGGCACGCTCGCGGCGACGTCGGCCAGGCCGCCCTTGCGCGCGACCGGGGCCGCGGCGTTCTTGCCGCCCGCGGGACAGCCGCCGCGGCTGCGGCTGGTCGAAGAGACGTTCGTCATCGCGTCGACCGATGAGCTGGCGCCGCGATGGGACCTGGCGGCGGCGGGCACCCGCGGGCAGGTCGAGCTGGCGCTGCGTGCGCACCTCGCGGCCAATCCCGGCGACGCGGGTCGACTGCAGGTGGTGCCCTCCTTCGAGGTGGCGGCATGAGTGACGATCGCGCGGCGTTGCGGTTCTACCCCTGGGTCCGACGCGGCGGCACCGCGTACCTGACGACGCCCGATGCCGAGACCGCCGCGGCACGGGCGACCCTGGACGCGACCGTGACGGTGAACGCCGTCGCCGATGGGCTCACGGCGAGCACGACGCTGGAGCTCCTCGGTCCCGCCGACATCGTCGGCTTCGATGCCCGGTCGATCAGCCGCCGGTCGCCACCCGTGCACACGCTCGACGCGGAGCCGAACTACTTCCCGGCCGTCGAGTTCGACCAGGCCGACCTGCCCTGGCGGTACACGCCTGCCCGCGAGGACGCGAGCGGACGCGTGCGGCCATGGCTGTGCCTGCTCGCGTTCAAAGAGACCGAGCTCGAGCCGTTCATGCCGGCGACCGCCGGGCGCTCGCTCGAGTCGGTCGTCGTCAAGACGGGGACGCCGATGCCTCCGGCCGACCAGACCTGGGCCTGGGCTCACGTGCAGGTGAGCGGCGACGACGATCTTCCGTTGCTCGAGGTCGTGACGATGTCACCGCACCGCTGCCTCTCGCGGCTGCTGTGCCCGCGTCGCCTCGATCCGCGCACTAAGTACTGGATGCTCCTCGTGCCGACGTTCGAGGTCGGACGGCGCGCCGGCCTGCGTCTCGCGATCAGCGACACGACGCTGGGAGCCGCGTGGGCCGGCACGACGCTCGACGCGCCGCTGGAACTCCCGATCTACCATCGGTGGACGTTCACGACCGGGTACGACGGCGACTTCGAGTCGCTGGTGCGCCGGCTCAAGCCCGCGCCGCTGCCCGCGACGGTCGGGACCCGCGGCCTCGACGTGGCGCAACCGGGCGCGGGGTTGCCCGCGCCCACGGCGGCGCCACTGCCGCTGGGAGGCGCGCTGCGGCCGCCGGGCACCGCGACACCAGTGGCGATCGACCCGGCGTTCACCACCGGGTTGACCGGCCTCCTGAACATCCCGGCCGACGTGCGCGCGAGCGGCGGCACGCCGGTGGTCGCACCGCCGCTCTACGGCGCCTGGCACGCGAAGCGCGAGCGGCTCGCGGCCGATACGCCGCCGTGGTTCGCCGCGCTCAACACCGGCCCCGAGCCGCGCGTCGCGGCGGCGGCCGGCACCGCGGTCGTACAGCAGAAGCAAGAGGACCTGATGGCCTCGGCCTGGGAGCAGGTCGCCGGGATCCGCGAGGCGAACCAGCAGCTGCGCGCGGCGCAGGTGGCGCGCGCGGTGGGCGAGCGGCTGTACCAGCGGCACGTCGTCGCGGCCGACGATACGAGCGCGCTCTCGCTGACCGCGACCGTGCATGCCCAGGTGCGCGGGTCAGCGCGGACCGTGAGGGCCTCGTTCGACGCCAGCCCGGCGCGCCACGCGCTCGTCGGCGGGGGCCTGCGCCGTTTGGCCCGGCCGCTCGGTCCGGTGGGCCGCCGTCAAGGGCGCCCCGATCGGGTCGGGGCGAGCGCGCTCGAGCGCGTCAACGACGCGTCTCTCCAGGTGTTGGCCGAGACGCCGCCACCGCTCTCCTCGGACGTGCCGACCGTGGCCTGGTTCGAGGGCGTGACCAAGGCGCCATTCCCGAGCGGCAAGGACGTCGAGAACGCGCCGATCGCAGAGGAGGCGTGTGCGTGGGACCCGGTCGACGGGAAGGCGCCAGACAAGTGGGACACCGGACGCGGCGAAGACAGCCCGTCGATGGCCGCGTTTCGCTCCGCCGCCAAGGCGCTGCTCGGGCGTGAGATCGTGCCCGACAAAGGCCAGATCTTGCGCCAGCTCGGGATCCCGGCCCTGCGCACGGTCGTCCAGTCGGCGATCGACCCGCGCACGACGATCGCGCAGGGCTTCGGCGTCCGCACGATCCCGGCCGCCGGCTTCAGCTGGGCGCCGCCCGATCCGCTCGAGCCGGTCATGGCACACCCGGAGTTCCCGCAGCCGATGTTCCGGCCGCTCGCGGCGCTGTCACCCGACTGGATCCTGCCGGGCCTCTTCGATGTGCCCGCCGACCGCGTGACGTTGGCCAAGACCAACCAGCCGTTCATCGAAGCGTACATGGTCGGGCTCAACCACGAGTTCGCTCGCGAGCTCTTGTGGCGCGAGTACCCGTCGGACCAGCGCGGCAGCTACTTCCGTCAGTTCTGGGAACCGAACGGCGCCGCCCCGACGCCGGACATCACCCCGATCCATGGCTGGGGCGCGACGGCGCTGGGCGAGCACCCGGCGCGCCCAGGGGCCGGCGACGAGCTGGTGCTGGTGGTGCGCGGGGAGGCGCTGCGCCGCTACCCGGGCACGCTGGTCTATGCCCAGCGCGCGGCGATCGCGTCGGGCGTCCTCGGCCTGGCGGTCGACGACCAGCAGCGGCGCCCGGTCTTCACCGCGCGCATCGAACCCGACGTCGCGCTGTTTGGGTTCGCGCTGACGGAGGCGGAGGTGCGCGGCGATCTGGCCGCGGGCATCCCGGGCTGGTTCTTCGTCTTCGAGGAGCAGCCGGGCGACCCGCGCTTCGGCCTCGACACCGGCGCCACGACCGCGCCCGGCACCTGGGACGACCTGGCCTGGGAGCACCTGGTCGCGGCGCCAGCGCCGGTCACGACGGTCGACTACATCGACCTGAACCGCGCCGAGCCTGCAACCGGTGCCCTCGAGACCGCAACGGGGCCAGTCTGGCACGCCGGTCCGCCGGGTGGGCGCGTGGCGCGAGGCGCCGACCACGCCGTCATCACGCTCCAGCGGCCGGTGCGCGTCGCGCTCTACGGCGCCGACCTCCTGCCCTGACCGTTTCACGCCGAGGATGTACATGGGTGACCTTGCGCTCGAGCTCCAGGGGCTCAGCTCCGATTTTCCGATCGCGCTCCTCCCGGTTCGCTTGGAGACGCGCTTCACCGCGAACCCGCCGGCGCTGCGGATCCGCATCTACCCCGACGAGATCTTCGCCGACAGCCATCGTCGCGCGCCGACCAGCGCCGAGTGGCAGGACGCGATGGCGTACTGGACGACGGGCTGGGAGCCGAGCGCCGAACTCGACGCCTGGCGCGCGTTGACGACGCGGTATACCCCGGAGCGCGCCGCCTGGCTCGTCGAGATCTCGACACCGACGAACCTGGCGGAGCGTCCATCGCAGTCGCCGGCGTTCCCTGCCGTCGAGTTGAGAGACGACCGCTTGCCCGAGGTGCGCGCCGCCGCGCTGCCGCGCGCCTGGACCGTCATCGCGTATCGTGGCGGCATCGAGCGGGCGCGCGCGTCGAGCGGCGACATCATCGAGCCGCTCGCGCTGTCGTTCGCCCCGGACGTCGCGGAGGGCGACGCCGCACTGACCGAGTTCGGCGAGCTGACGATCGAGCGCTCGCTCTTGTGGGCGGTCGACTACGCCGAGGCCGAGCGCGTCGGCATGGCGGTCACGATGCCACTCACGGCGGACGACCTGGCCGAGGGCTTCGATCGCGTCGTGGTGCTCGGCGTCCGCACGCAATCGAGCGAGACGGTCGCGGCCGCGGAGCTGACCGAGTTGCTCGCCGCTCATCGCTTCACGCGGGGCGTCGCGCTGGTTCCGCAAGGGACGCCGACCAACAACACCGCGAGCGCGCCGTCCGGATACCCGCCACCGGACGACGTGGCGGGTCGCTTCGCGGTCGAGCGCGGTGGCAGCGCGGGCCAGCCAGGCACCGACGGCCGCGCCCTGGCGACCGCGCTCGGCGCGGTGGCCAAGCCGCTGCCGTTCGCGCACGCCGCGGGCGCCGACGGCCTCGAGCAGGCCCGCGCAGCGGCGATGAACGTCGCGCTGTGGCCATGCACGCTCGGCTACTACCTCGAGCAGATGATCGCACCGCACCTGTCGCCGACGCAGATCGCCGACGTGCGCGCGCACTTCCGCGATCACGTGCGCGGGCGCGGTCCGCTGCCGCTCGTGCGCATCGGCCGCGTGCCCTATGGCGTCCTCCCGACGACGTCGATCACGGCGTGGGAGCCCGCGAGCGATCCGATCGAGCACGGGCTCGCCTCCCTCCTGGTCGCGTGGCGCGCAGCGTTCATCGCGCGCGCCGCGAACGTGCCGCGCGTCGGCGCGTCCAACGATCCCGACGCCGACCTGCTCGGCGTGCTGGCGCGCGGGGCCCAGAGCCGCGAGCTGCGGTCCCGCGCGGTCTACGGGCCCGCGTTCATCCACAACTTGCTCGTGCTCCTCGGTTCGAGCGCCGAGGGGCTCGATCTGGCGCGCCCGACGCTCATCGCCCAGGCGCTCGCCGAGGCTGGGCTGACCGGCCTCGCGCCACGGCTGGCCCAGATGACCCTGGCGGATCGGGCGCTCCGGATCGGGCGCGCGCTGGTGACCACCGCGCCGCTCTCCGAGGTGAGCCGGCTCGAACCGAACTACATCGAGGAGATCCGGGCGGCGACGGTGGAGGCGCTCCGCCAGGCCGGCGGCGCGCAGCACCCGGCCTTCGGCAGCCCGCTCCTGTACCACCTGCTGCGCCAGGCGACGCTCGTCGAGCTCGCGCGCGTGGGCACCGGGATCGCGGTGGTCGCCGGCGTGGCCGACGCCGTCGACCAGGTCGAGCGCGAGCTGTACCGCATCGGTCCGGGAACCGAGACGCGGCTGACCGCATGGGAGCGCCTCGACGCCCCCATCGCCGGCGTGACCGATGGCCACCCGCTCGGCATCTGGCTCACCGATCCCGCGTCGACCGACGCGATCCGGGCGACGGTGCGCGAACACCGCGCGGCCCTCGCGACCCTGGCAGAGACGCCGACGGCCGAGCTCGCGCGGCTCGCCGCTGAGACCCTCGACACCTGCTCGCACCGCCTCGACGCCTGGCTGACGTCCTTGGCTGCACGGCGCCTGGCCGAGATGCGCGAGACCAACCCGGAAGGCGTGTACCTCGGCGCCTATGGCTGGGTCGAGAACCTGCGCCCCCGCGTCGCGCCACGGCCCGGCACGGCCGGTGGCTACATCCACGCGCCGTCGGCGGCGCACGCGGCGACCGCCGCGGTGCTGCGCAACGCCCAGCTGACCCGGACCGGCGCGATGCGTGACCAGGCCGCGGTCGACCTGTCGTCGACCCGGGTCCGTGGCGCGCTCGAGCTGCTCGACGGCGTCCGCCAGGGGCAGCCCCTGGGCGCGATCCTCGGCTTCCGCCTCGAGCGAGCGCTGCACGATCGGCAACTCGATCAGTACATCGCGCCATTCCGTAGGGCGTTTCCGCTCGGGCGCGATCCCGCGATCGCGGCAGAGCTGCCAGGGGAGCGCATCGCGGCGCGCAACGTCGCTGACGGCCTGGCCGTCCGAACCGCGTTCGCCGGGCTCGACCTCGCGACCCTGCCGTGGGCGACGACGTTGTCGTTCGTCGCCGGAGTTCATCAAGCGGCGGTCGCGGCGGTGTTCGCCGCGCTCGATCATGACGTGGACGCGGTCGCGGACGTACTGCTGGCCGAGTCGGTACACCAGACGATCCAGGGCAAGACCGAGCGCGCCGCGGCGACGCTCGCGTCCCTGGCCGGCGGCGGCGCGATCCCGGACCCGGAGGTGGCGCGGACGCCGCAACGCGGGACCAGCGTCATGCACCGGGTCGGACTCCTGCTTGGCGCGCCGCCGCCCGCGACCTGGCCCGAGACGCCGCGCTCACGCGCCGAGCCGCGGCTCGCGGCGTGGGTCGCGCAGCGCTTGCCGCTCCCGAACTTCGTGCAGTGCAAGGTCACCTACCCGTGGACCGGATCGGACGGCACGAGCACGCGGTTCTCGGTCTGGGTGACGCCGTCCGAACTCGGCATCGGCCCGCTCGATCTCCTCGCGCTGACTCGCACGACCGATGCGAGTGGCCAGGGCGAACTCGAGGCGCGCGTGCGCGGCTACGCCGCGATCGGCATCGGCGCGAGTCACGACGTGGACGTCTCGTACGAGCGACACCCGGAGATCGCGGTGGTGTCCTTCCCGGATCTCCTCGACCTGGCGCGCCTGCTCGATGAGGCGCTGCGGCACAGCCGGCCGCTGACCGCGACTGACCTCGCCGGCGTCGGAGCCGACGTCGTCAGCGCGGCAGACGAGAACGAGCTGATCGCGCGCGCGACCGCGACGGTCGCGGAGCTCACGGCGCGACCAGCGAAGGCATCCGACCTACGTCAAGCCGCAGCTCGAGGCGCGTGCGCCCAACCAGGTGTGGACGTGGGACATCACGAAGGTGCCGGGCCCGGTCCGCGGCATCTACTACAGCCTCTACGTCGTCATCGATATCTTCAGCCGGTACGTCGTCGCATGGACGGTGGCCTTGACCGAGTCCGCCGCCATCGCGCAGCAGATCATCGACGCCGCCTGCGTCGAGCAGCGCATCGTGCCCGGCCAGCTCACGGTCCACTCCGACCGCGGCTCGCCGATGACCGCCAAGTCGACGGCGCAGTTCTTCGTCGACCTCGGCATCATCCAGAGCCACAGCCGGCCCAGCGTCTCCGACGACAACCCGTTCTCCGAGGCCGCCTTCAAGACCTTCCTGTACCGCCCCGGCATCCCTGACCGCTTCGGCTCCGTCGAGGACTGTAGACGGCAGCTCAAATCCGTCGTGATCTGACAGTCGACGCGGCTACGCGGACTTGCGCCGCGGCCGGCCTGGCGGCGGCGTGGGACGGTCGTCGGGGTCGAGGCGGTGCTTGTCGCGCCACG
>Ga0268298_10004188_pt1 | contig 14230 bp, 10 predicted proteins | sample WWTPWeurt_MetaG_FD_194462 | JGI IMG/M metagenome (GOLD analysis project Ga0268298, IMG submission 194462) | Activated sludge microbial communities from WWTP in Nijmegen, Gelderland, Netherland - WWTP Weurt | ecosystem: Engineered > WWTP > Aerobic digester > Activated sludge | place... | reverse complement strand
CGACCTCGTCTCCGTGGAGCGCCACTACCTGCGAGCCGACGGGGGCACCTTCTGGGGCCACCTGTCGGGGCGCCGCCTGGAGAACCCGGACGGGAGCCTGCACACCCTGGTCGGCATCATCACCGACGTCACCAAGCGCCGGGAGGCGGAGGAGCGGCAGCAGCTCCTGCAGGCCCAGCTGCATCAGGCCCAGAAGCTGGAGAGCCTCGGCAGCCTGGCCGGCGGAGTCGCCCACGACATGAACAACGTCCTGGGGGCGATCCTCGGCCTGGCCTCGGCCCACGTCGAGTCGCTGCCAGCGGGCAGTCCCGCCCAGCGGGCCTTCGGCACCATCATCAAGGCCGCCGAGCGGGGCGGCAACATGCTCAAGGGCCTGCTCAGCTTCGCGCGGCAGAACGCGGTGGAGGAGCAGCAGGACCTGGATCTCAACGCCATCATGCGGGAGGAGGTCCGGCTGCTGGAGCGCACCACCTTGTCGAAGGTCCGGCTCACCCTGGACCTGGACCCAGACCTGCAGCCGGTCCGGGGAGATGCCGGGGCCCTTACCCACGCCCTCATGAACCTCTGCGTGAACGCCGTGGACGCCATGCCGGAGAATGGCACCCTCCTCCTTCGGACCCGGAACCTCCCCGACCGCTGGGTGGAGGTGCAGGTCCAGGATTCGGGCACGGGCATGCCGAAGGACGTCCTGGACCGGGCCATGGATCCCTTCTTCACCACGAAGGAGGTGGGCAAGGGCACGGGGTTGGGCCTGTCCATCGTCTACAGCACGGTCAAGACCCACCAGGGCGAGGTGGAGCTCAGGAGTGAACCGGGGCAGGGCACCTGCGTGGTGCTGCGCTTCCCCGCCAGCGACGGCCTGGCCCAGCCCGTCGAAACCTCCGGGGCGCACCGCATCCTCCCCTTCGACGCCTCGCTGGAGGTATTGCTGGTGGACGATGACGAGCTCATCCAGAACTCCATGCTGGGCATGCTCGAGCTCCTCGGCCACCAGCCCTGCCTGGCCACCAGTGGAGAAGAGGCCCTCGTCCGGGTGGAGGGTGGCCTGCGCCCGGACGTGGTCATCCTGGACATGAACATGCCGGGCATCGGCGGGGCCGGAACCCTGCCTCGGCTGCGGGCCCTGCTGCCCACGGTGCCGGTGCTCCTGACCACGGGCCGGGCGGACCAGACTGCCCTGGATCTGGTGCAGGCCCATCCCCACGTCACCCTCCTTTCCAAGCCCTTCGGCATGAAGGAACTGCAGGCCCACCTGGCCCCCTTCGTGCGGAGCTGAGCCCGGGGGCCGTCAGGCTTAGGATGGGAGGCCTATGACCTCCCCCGGCGCGGCTCCTCCCCTCCTCGGCCCCGACGGCCGGCTGCTCTTCGTGACGCGGGCGGCGCGGATGTTCTCGTACGGCTTCCTCTCCGTGGTGCTGGTGCTGTACCTGGCCGGGCTCGGCTTCGGCGAGGGGCGCATCGGCCTGCTGCTGACCCTCACCCTGGTGGGGGACACGCTCATCTCGCTCTGGATCACCCTCCACGCGGATCGCGTGGGCCGCAAGCGCATGCTCGTGCTGGGCGCGGCCCTCATGCTGCTGGCCGGCGTGCCCTTCGCCCTCAGCGGCGACTTCACCGTGCTGGTGCTGGCGGCCACTTTCGGCGTCATCAGCCCCTCGGGCCACGAGGTGGGCCCCTTCCTGGCCATCGAGCAGGCGGCCCTGTCCCAGGTGCTGCCGGAGGACCGCCGCACCGGCGTCTTCGCCTGGTACAACCTGACGGGCTCCTTCGCCACCGCCCTGGGCGCCCTGGCCGGGGGCTGGACCGCCCAGGCCCTGCAGGGCTCCGGCCTGGCCCCCGTGGCCAGCTACCGGGTGCTGGTCTTCGCCTACGCCGCCGCAGGTCTCCTGCTGGCGGCCCTCTTCGCGAAGCTGAGCGGGGCCGTGGAGGCCCCGCCCGCCGGGCCCGGGGCCGGACGCTGGGGCCTCCACGCCTCCAAGGGCGTGGTGCTGAAGCTGTCGGCCCTGTTCTCCCTGGACGCCTTCGCCGGGGGCTTCGTCATCCAGAGCCTCGTGGCCTACTGGTTCCATCAGAAGTTCGGTGTGGCCCCCGGCACGCTGGGCTCCATCTTCTTCGTGGCCAACGTGCTGGCGGGCCTCTCCAGCCTCTACGCCGTGCAGCTGGCCGGGCGCATCGGCCTCATCCGCACCATGGTCTACACCCACATTCCTTCGAACGTGCTGCTGATCCTGGTGCCCCTCATGCCCAGCCTGCCCCTGGCCGTCGCCATGCTGCTGCTGCGCTTCAGCATCTCGCAGATGGACGTGCCCACGCGCCAGGCCTACACCATGGCCGTGGTGGCGCCCGACGAGCGCTCCGCCGCCGCCGGCGTCACGGGCATCGCCCGCACCACCGGCGCGGCCATCTCACCCATGCTCGCCGGCCCCCTGCTCGCCATCCCGGGTCTGGCCGGGCTCCCGTTCTTCCTCGCGGGGGGCCTCAAGATCCTCTACGACCTGCTGCTCTACCGGAGCTTCAAGGCCGCCGAGCCCGGCGATCGAAGCAGACCTTCCCGGGAATGAATCCGACAGTCTCTGTCTAGCAAGGGCCAGGCGCGCAGGCGCGGGTGCCCCGGCGGCAGATGCAGCATTGGCGAGGCCTTCCGGTACTACTTGGATCCCATGATTGGGTGCTCCCGTCCTAGTCATCCCGATCTACCTGGATCGCGCGTCCGGCCTTCGGCGCGGGTGTCGAAGAAAAAAAATCCCGCCTCAAGCCTCTGTGAACGCTCGCCCTGGCGGATCGCCTAGACCTTTCGATCCTTGACGCGTTCCAGGCCGTGGGACATGTTTGCCCTACCGCTCCGGTCTTTGGATACCCGGAGCCTCAGACCTCGATCGTTGTCGGACATCCGGCCTGGCTGCCCTTTCGGGGGTGGTCCCTCGCCAGGGCCGGAATCCGCGTGGTGCACCCCTGCGAGCGAGACGACGCGTTTGTCCCGAGGCCGCCCCGGCCTCCACGGTTTCCTCTGCTCCTCGCCGGGCCACCCTGTCTTCAGGGTCGCATTCGAGGTGTCCAGCTCTTCCAAAGGAGCACTCCCATGAAATCCCGAATTCTCGGCCTCTCCTCGTTGCTTGGGGTGGCGCTGCTCACCGTGCCCCACCTGAACTGCGGGAAGGGTTCCTCCCAGACCGCGCAGCCCCCCGCTTCGGACCCGCCCGCAGCCGCGGCCCCCTTCACCGTCACCGAGGTGGCTTCAGGGCTGGCCCGGCCCACGGGCCTCGCCCTCGGCGGGGCGAACACCCTGGTCGTGGCCCAGGACTCCACCAACCCGCTGGACGCCTCCATCGCGCGGATCGACCTACGCACCGGCTCCCTGCGCGTGCAGGGCGCCGAGCCCGCCGTGCGCTCCGGCATTGCCGCGAACCACGCCGGCCGCCTCTACTGGGTGGATTCGAACCGGGGTGCCCTCATGACGCAGGGGGCCGCCGATTCGGCCCCCGCCGTCCTGCACGCCGGCGGCATGCTGCCCGCCACCGCGCTGGCCGTGGATTCCGCGGACCGGGTCTACCTCGCGGGCACGACCTCTGGCGGCATCGCCGCCGTGATCGTTCGGGGCGGGGCGATCTCCGCCATTCCCGATCCCGCCGGGCCGGAGAAGACCACCCTCGTGGCGGCCGCCTCCGGAGACCTGTACTGGACCAGCAGCGCCGCCGGGCTCATCTACCACCGGGCGCCGGATGGCTCCGGCAGCGTCCTCGTCTCTGGCCTGCAAGCCCCCCGTGGGCTGGCCCTCGACGCCTCCGAGAACCTCCTCTACTTCACGGAAGTGCCCACGCCCGGCGTGGCCGGGACCTCCGGTGGACGCAACACCGTCAATGCCCTCGACCTCGCCTCCATGACGCGCACGGTGATCCACAGCGGAGATCCCCAGCCTTCGGCGGTCGCGGTGGCCCCCAACGGGAACGTCTACTGGACCAGTACCAGCCGCGGCGTGATCATGGCCGCCGTCCCCTCGTCGGCTTCCAAGGCCAAGGCCCAGTTCACGGCCACCCTCAGCGGCGCTGAAGCGGTTCCGCCGGTCTCCACCCAGGCCACCGGCCAGGCCACCTTCTCCCTGGCCACCGGCAGCAGCGATGACGACGACGACCATGTGTCCTCGGGCCAGGCCCTGCGCTACGCCATCTCCCTCACGGGCATCCGGAATGTCCGCCGCGTCGAGATCCGGCAGGGACAGCCCGGCGCCACGGGCCCCCTGGTCGCCACGCTGTCGCGCGGTGAGGACTTCGGGGAAGACGACGATGACGACCGTGACGGCCGTGGCTTCGCTGTGAAGGGAAAGCTCCGGCCCCGGAACCTCAAGGGCCCCCTGGCCCGGGATTGGACGGGCTTCACTGCGGCCCTGGCCAACGGCGGACTCTACCTGAATGTGCTCACCCGGGCCCAGCCCACGGGTGAGGTGCGTGGCCAGATCCTGCCCGTGAGCGGAACGCCGACCAACCGTCCCCCGGCGGCGGCGATCACGGCCCCCTCGGCGGATGTGACCATCCAGGCGGGTCAGTCCGTGTCCTTCGCGGGCACCGCCTCGGATCCCGACGGAGATGCCGTCAGCGTGCTCTGGACCTTCGGCGACGGGGCCACCTCGGCCATGCTGTCGCCCGGCAGCCACGTGTTCGCCATGGCGGGCACCTTTACCGTGCGATTGACCGCCACGGACGCCAAGGGGCTGGTGGATCCCAACCCGCCCACCCGGACCATCACCGTTCAGGCCTCCACCGGGAACCGGGCCCCCGTGGGGACGATCACGGCCCCCGCCGGCAATGTCACGGTGGTGGCGGGCCAGCCCGTCTCCTTCTCGGGCACCGCCACGGATCCTGATGGCAACGCCGTGACGGTCCTATGGGCCTTCGGGGACGGCGGCACGTCGACCCTGCTCGCTCCCGGGAACCACGTCTACAGCGCCGCCGGCACCTACACGGCCCGCTTCACGGCCACGGATTCCCTGGGCCTGGCGGATCCCAATCCGCCCACCCGGACCATCACCGTGCAGCCCGCGGCGGTCAACCAGCCGCCCAACGCGGTCATCACCGCTCCCGCGGCCAATGTCAGCATCACGGCCGGGCAGTCGGTCGCCTTCGCGGGCACCGCCTCTGATCCCAACGGCGATCCCGTGACCGTCCTCTGGTCCTTCGGGGATGGCGGCACCTCCACACAGCTGGCGCCGGGCAACCATGTCTTCGCCGCGGCGGGTACCTATACCGTCACCCTGACGGCCACGGACTCCATGGGCCTGGCCGATCCCACCCCGGCCACCCGGACCATCACCGTGACCGCCGTGGGGACCGCCACCACCTTGACCCAGGTGCAGACGGCGATCTTCACGCCGCTCTGCACCAGCTGCCACGGCCAGAACGGGGACGCCGGGCTGAACCTGAGCGCGGGCAGTGCCTACGGGAACCTGGTGAACGTCGCCGCCACCACCCGCTCTGGCCTGCGGGTCGTGCCTGGCAATCCCGGTTCCAGCGCCCTGGTGGCCCAGATGGCCGGCGGCCACCGGAACCTGTCGGCTGCCAACCAGTCCCTCATCTCCGCCTGGATCTCCGCGGGCGCGCTGAACAACTGACCCGCCTGTTCGCCCCATGCCCCGCCTCCCGCCTGGGAGGCGGGGCATGGGCTTCGACGGCCGGAAACGGCGCCACGGCGCCCGTCTGCAAAGGTCTCAAAAATAGTATTAATTCGATCACGAGCTGTTGTTCCAACAGGATATTTCCTATTCAAGGGGAATCCGGAGGACTAGCATCAGGACCGCCCTCCGGAGGTGGGCCGCCATGTTCCATGCAACCTTCAAGTCCCTGCTCCCCAAGCTGGCCTTCGTCCTGGCGCCGGCCCTGCTCGCCCAGAGCGGCCCCATGCCGCCGCCCCCGCTGATGCTCTTCGTGCGGGAGGAGGTGAAGCCCGGCCACGGCGCGGGCCACGCGGCCACGGAGTCCGCCTGGACGCGGGCCCTCACCAAGGGCAAGTCCACGGACCACTACCTGGGCATGACCGCCATGACGGGGGCCTCCGAGGCCTGGTTCATCATGGGCTACGCCAGCTACGCGGACTGGGAGGCCAAGCAGAACGAGTTCGACAAGAACCCGGCCCTGAAGGCCGAGATCGACAAGATCTCGGCCCAGGACGGCGAGCACCTCAGCGGCACCCGCACCCTGCTGGGGGCCCTTCGGCAGGACCTGAGCTTCGGCCCCCCGGTGGAAATCGGGAAGATGCGCTACTTCCGCATCCGCACCTTCCGCGTGAAGCAGGGGCAGGGCAAGGCCTTCGAGGAGGGCGTGAAGCTGGCCCTGGCCGGCTACGGGAAGAGCGGCTACAAGGCCTCCTTCGCCGTCTATGAGATCGCCGCGGGCACGGGCTCTCCCACCTACCTGATCCTGCGCCCCCTGAAGTCCCTGGCTGAGCTGGACGGCATGGCCGCCTCGGAGAAGGCCTTCCAGGAGGCCCTGGGCGAGGACGGCCAGAAGGCCATGCAGAAGGTCTTCATGGACACGGTGAACTTCGTCGAGAACCAGCTCTTCGCCTTCAGCCCCAAGCTGAGCTTCCCCGGCCCTGACGTCACGGCCAGCGATCCCGGCTTCTGGACGGTGAAGCCCTCCGCGGGGGCCAAGTAGGCAGGCATTCCGGTTCGGCGCCGGGGCCCCTGGCGGGTTCCGGCGCCGATCCTACAGCATCGGCCCGCCCTCGGCGGCCTGCTCCATGTGGCCCTGGAAGCCCTTCATGACCAGGCCGTGGACGACGGCCTGGGTGTACCGGTAGAAGAGCCAGGGCAGGGCCGGGTTGAAGTCGTGGATGGCGAACAGGGTGAAGCGGCCGCCCAGCAGGTCGCGGAACTCCAGGCGGGCCGTGCGGCCCCCGAGCATGCGGGCCAGGGCGCCGCCGGTGATGAAGTACATGCGGCGGTCCGGCGTGCTGTGGGTGGGCTTGAAGTCCAGGCGGAGCAGGCGGAGCCGCGTCAGCCGCAGCCGCACGGTCCAGGAGCCGTCCGCCTCGCGCTCCGTGGCCACGAAGAGCTTCATGAGCGCCCCCAGCCAGGGGAAGTAGTGCTCCGCCACCCACTCGGCGTTCCGCCCCTGCGGCAGGCGCAGGCGCTGGATGGAGCGCACCCGGCCCAGCTGGCGCAGGGTCTCGTCATCCATGGTCCGCTGGGGGCTGGCGGCCTCCCCCGCCGGTGACTGCCGCAGGGACTGGGCGAGGATCTGCTTCAGGGGCGTCCAGTCCCGGGTCACGGCCTGCTGCACGGGGTTGTCCCCGCCGTGGGATTCGGCGGCGAACAGGTCCAGCAGGTAGGTGACGAAGTCGGGATGCAGCTCAGGGTTCAGCCGCTTCAGCAGGGCCGCGAAGGCGCCCTGGGGCAGGTCCTGCCAGGGCGCGAAGTGGACCGGGCGGCCCAGCAGGTCCGCGGTGTCCTCCAGCATCCGCCTCAGGCTGGTGGGCTCGGGTCCGAAGACATCGAAGCTGCCGCCGAAGGTCTCGGCGCGGCCCACGCAGTGCTGGAAGGCCCGCAGCAGGGCCGCCAGGGAAAGCGGGCGGATCTCGTTGGTGGCCAGGTGGGGCAGGGGGATCCGCGGCAGGGTCTCCACCATCTGCACCAGCAGCCGCGCCAGCTCGCCGCCGGGCCCCACCACCAGGCCCGTGCGCAGCACCGTGAGGGGCACCCCGCGGGAGGCCAGCACCTCCTCCCGCTCATGGGCGTCCCGGGCCGTGGGCCGCTCCGGGTGGGCCAGCAGCGGGGCGCGGCAGAGGATCTGGCGCACGCCGGTGCGGGCGGCGGCCCAGGCGAAGTTGTCGGCCACCAGCAGGTCCATGTCGCGGGACTGGGCCTGGTCCAGGCGGGCCGAGGGGTCGCGGTTGTGCACCAGGTACACGGCGTAGTCCACGCCCTCCAGGGCCCGGGCCAGCTCCTGCCGCGAGAAGTGGTCGCAGCTGCGCACCTCGTCCTGCGCGCGCGGCGCCTGGCGGGTCAGCGAGCGCGTGAGGATGCGCAGGTCGAAGCGGTCGCCCAGGGCCTCGCAGAGCGCCGCCCCGATGAAGCCGCTGGTGCCCGCAAGGGCGACCCGGGGTCGGGAGGGGGAAGCAGGCGTGGGCACGGGCCGAGCATACCAAGGGCAGGGGGTGGGGCTTCGGTTGGAAAGGAATTCAGTAAGCGGAGGAAAGCAGAGAAGGACAGCAGTCGCTTCCCGACGAATGGCCACACTCAGGCGGTAAAGCCTTCAACCGTGCATGCCGCGACCTGACCATCGGCGAGGCTCAGCAGGTTCTTTTCAAGATCAAAACCGGAAACCACAGATTCCACAGATGGCACAGATGGGCGCCGACCCCATGCTGGCGAAGCGGCATTTCCACGAGTGCTTTTCCCAATCTGTGTGAATCTGTGAAATCTGTGGACCCAGCGCTTTTCTCCGCTCTCCCCAGCCCCTCCGCTCTCCTCCGCTTATCTGATTCTTTTCCCCGCAATGGTGAGCGCAGGCCCAGGCTCAGCCCTGACCGGTGTTCATCGGCTCTTATCGGTGGTTGATTTTTGGGAGGGCAGCAGGTCCACGAAGGTCTGGATGGCCTTCAGGCAGGCCTCGGGGCGGGTCTGCAGGATCCAGTGCGGGCCCCGCACCGTGGCGATGTCCAGCTGGGCGCGGTGGGCCTGGAGCCCGTCCGTGGCTGCCTTCGGCACCAACCGGTCCTGGCTGGCGCGGAGGGCCAGCATGGGCACCTGTACCTGGGCGAGCAGCGCCGTGTGGTCCACGGCGGCCACCGCCAGGGTGCGGCCCTTCATGGCGGCGGTGGGGAAGTGGGGGAGCATGGCCGTGGTGAGCCGCACCAGGTCCTCGGCGGCGCCCTTGCCCAGCAGCAGGCGGCGCAGGAGGGGCAGGGGCAGCTGCAGGGGCGGCAGCAGGCGCAGCAGGGGGCGCAGCCAGAGCCACTCGGGGCGGGGGTTCCGGGCGAAGCTGCTGCAGAGGATGAGCCCCAGCAGACCCTCGGGACGCTCCGCCGCCAGGGCGATGGCGATGGGCCCAGAGAAGGATTCCCCCAGCAGCAGGAAGGGGCGGCCCTGCGGCAGCGCCTTCCGGGCGAAGGCCGTGCAGTCCTCGTAGGTGGTCAGCTCCGGCGGATAGCGCACCACCTGCGTCTCGAAGCCGTTCGCCGCGTGGAGGAAGGGCGCGAACATCAGCCCCGTGCCGTCCATGCCGGGCAGCAGCACGAGGAGGGGGGGCGGCGCGGCGGGCATGGGGGGAGTATCCCAGGAAGCGCCGGTCCCCGGGCTTCAGCGCGAAGCGCCGGGGCGTCCAGGCCCCGCGTTTCACCTCCACCGGCAGAACGCCAGCTCCTGGTGCGCCAGCGGGGCGGAGTCGATGCGCTGCGTCCCGATGGCGTTGGCCTCGGACGGGGGTGGGTGTTTTTTCGACGGACACCTGTTGCGACAGCTTCGGGCGGAACCCATGATGGTGCCGTTTCCCCTTGCGGGCCCGTTTTCCTGCGGGCCCAGGGGGCCTCGCCCAGGAGGCGGCCATGGCCACCGCGTCTCTTCAGGAAGGCACCATCACCGCCTACCGCCAGCGCCTGGCGGACTTCCTGGGGGACCAGGAGCCCCTCGACGTGCTGAGCCGCACCCCCGCCCTGGTGGGGGCCACGGTCCGCACCCACGACCGCCGGCGCCTGCGGGTGCGGCCCATCGAGGGAAAGTGGACGCCCCTGGAGGTCATCGGCCACCTCTGCGACTGCGAGTGGGTGTGCGGCTACCGCGCCCGCCTCATCCTCTGCGAGGACAACCCCGCCATCCTGGGCATGGACCAGGATGCCTGGGTGGCAGGCCAGAAGTACAACGAGCGCGAGCCCCTGGAGCTGGCCGAGGAGTTCCGCGCCCTGCGCGCCCACAACCTGCGCCTGTGGCGGAGCCTGGGCCCGGCGGAGCTGGCCCGCACCGGCCAGCACAGCGAGCGCGGCCCCGAGTCCCTGGACCTGCTGCGCACCCTCCTGGCCGGCCACGACCTGCTGCACCTGGATCAGCTCCAGCGGCTGCTCATGGCGATCGTCTAGGCACGGATGGACACGGATGGAGGATTGCAAAGACAAGTAGCCGGAGATGGACGGAGATGGACGGGGATGGACGGAGATGGACGGGGATGGACGGAGATCGGGGCGATGAAGCTTTACCCTGAGGGATCATTCCCTGCGAAAGAGCCTTTGAACCACCGATGAACACCGATAAAAGCATGATGAAAAGCATGATGAAAAGCAGGGGAGGTGGGCTGTTGGAGCGGGTGGCTTCGCAGGCATGGGCTTCCGTGGGGGCGGCGGGCCCACGCCCGTTGGGTCGGCGCACCTTGCGCCTGCTACTGACTCAGCTTTTGAACCGTGCTTTTTGCTTAATCAGCTTTTGATCGGTGTTCATCGGTGTTCATCGGTGGCTAATCAGCTTTTCCTGGCCCTACATCTCCACCACCGTGGGCCGCACGAGGCGCTCGAAGTCCTTGTAGGCCATGCGCACCACCTCGGTGTGGGTGCCGGCGTTGAAGGCGATCTCGGCGTCGGCGGCCAGGTGGGGCTCCACATAGACCGGCAGGCCGAAGAGGTTGCCGAAGGGGGGCATGGCGCCGGGCTCGCAGCCGGGGAAGTCGCGGACGAACTCCCACTCCTGGGCCAGGTCCGCGTGGTAGGAGTCCGTGGCCTGGCGCAGGCGCTCCAGGTCCACCTTGCGGTGGGCGGGCAGCACGGCCAGGACATGCTGGCCGTCCAGGTCGATCACCACCGTCTTGGCCATCGCCTTGCCGGGGATGTGCGCCGCCCCGGCCACCGATGTGGCCGTGAAGGCCAGGGGATGCGGGATGACCTGGTGCGGCACCCCGTTCAGGTTGAGGAATTCCTCGAGCTTGGTCATGGGCATGGCAGCCTCCTGGGACCGAGAGCAGGGCAAGGATGGGTCCGGGGGGCGTGGAAGGCCACCGAGAAAGGAATTTTTAAGGCGGAAAAGCTGAGGAGAGCGGAGGAAAAGCGTCAGCTGCCTTTCTCCGCTTTCCTCCGCCCCTCCGCTGTCCTCCGCTTATGGAATTCTTTTGCAGGAGAGGCTGCCACTGCCGAAGCCAGGGGCCAGTGCCGCACCAAGAGGCATGAAAAGAAAAGGAAATTCGCCAGAGATGAACGGAGATGGACGGGGATGAAAAGAGCAGGCGAAAGTATCTCTGTTCATCTCCGCTCATCTCCGGCTTTTCCGCTTTTCCTCGAAGTTGAAGCGGCGTCGGGCTGGGCTTCGGTGAGGCCGCGCCGCTCCCTGGGGCCGCCGGTGTAGAGTGGGCGGCATGTGCGGACGCTACACCTTCATCTTCGACGCCAGCTCCCTGCAGGAGGCCTTTGGCCTGGTGCCGCCGGGGTTCACCATCAAGAGCGGCCACAACCTGGGCCCGGGCCAGTACATCGTCATCGTGCGGCCGGAGCGGGGCCAGCGGGTGGCCGACCTGGCCCACTGGGGGCTGATCCCGGGCTGGGTGAAGGATCCCAACGCCTTCTCCAGGCCCATCAACGCCCGGGCCGAGACCGTGGAGGAGAAGCCCAGCTTCCGCACCGCCTTCAAGCGCAAGCGGTGCCTCATCCCGGCCACGGGCTTCTTCGAGTGGAAGGCCGAGGGCCGGGCCAAACAGCCCTTCTACATCCACGCCCGGGACGGCGGGCCCCTCGCCTTCGCGGGCCTGATGGAGGACTGGCAGGGGCCCCACGGCGAGGTCATGGTCAGCGCCTGCATCCTCACCACCACGCCCAACGAGCTCATGGCGGGCATCCACGACCGCATGCCGGTGATCCTGCCCCCGGCGGCCTGGGACCTGTGGCTGGACCCCGCCGCCCAGCCCCGGGAGCTGCGGGGCCTCCTGGCGCCCTATCCCGCCGAGGGCCTGGACGCCCACCCCGTGGGCACCGCCGTGGGGAACATCCGCAACGACGGGCCGGAGTTGATCGAGCCCCTGGCGCTGGGCTGACCGGCCCCGCCAGCTGGAGGTCGGCGCGCTCCCGCCCAGGCCGGGGCCGCAGCGAAGGGATTCAAACCAGGGCGGCCAAAGAAAACCACCGATGAACACCGAGAACCGAATGATGAACGCCGATAAAGCAGAACCACCTGAAGCCCTGCTTTGTCTTTATCGGCGTTTATCCGCTTTTATCGGTGTTCATCGGTGTTCCGCTTTAGACTTCTAAGGCCTGGAGGAACCGGCCCTGCACGTTCTCCGCGTACATGAAGCGCTCCAGCCCCAACCGGTGGCGGAACAGGTCGCCGAAGCTGAAGACCCCGGGCATGGGCGCCCACTCCAGGTCCTCAGGCCCCAGCGCCGACCGCACCCGCACCGTGCGGGACCGGGCGTTGCGCCAGTAGGCGAGGAAGGAGGGGGTGTCCTGGAGCATTGGAAGAATTCCAGGAATAGTTTTGTTCGGCGCGGTTAGAAAAACCTCGTCAGCGCTGCTAGTTAGAAGGGAATATCTGTATCGCCCGTGTTGTTCGAATCAGGTTGTTCAATTTTATCTTTCGACAGGATTTCAAGCAATCTATCATAAGTCTCTTCTGCTTTTAAAGCATTGCCTCGAGCGGCTTGATATAAATCAGTTAAAAGCGTAGCAAAAAGTTTATGAAAATTTGAATAAATTTGATCAATTATTTTTCCATCATCATTATATATACACATTACCTCATAGGTTTCCTCTTCGTCGTGGTTCCAGTCTTGTCGAATTGAAATGCTTGCTCCATTGAAATGCGTTTTAAATTCATTATCATCTCGGGTGCAATCCCATTTTATTGAGCGATCAATTGTCTTTGTTTTCAGCAAATTTATCAAGTTAACACTTCGTTCATTGACCATTATGATGTCTCCTGGATGAATTGTTCGCCAACGGTCTCGTTCCACTGTTGAATTAATCCAATAAGCTCAAAGTAATCACCATTTCTCGCTTCAATTGTTGTAGCAGGTGTTTTCGATGTTATTTTTAGTATTTTATCGTACAGCATTGATAGTTCTGCCATTATTTTTTGAATATTTAGACTATCAAGACTGCCATACCCACTAAGTCTATGTTTGCCTGAAATTAATTTATTCCTACATAAGCTTAAATGATGGAGGGCCGCATCTCGTTTATTTAATTGATAGTTGAGTTGTGAAAATTGCAAATTTTGCTGCGCTTCATTGATTAATGAAATGCATTCTTTGATTTGAATTAAATGCAAGGCTTTGGCGATAGCTTCCTGATTCGACTTGATCGAATTAATTTGTTTGATTGTATATATAAAGCCAATAAAAGTGGCCAAAATTCCAAATGGATTTATATAGGTGTTTATCCAATTCGCAAGCGCAAGTCCTGCATGAATATGGTCACCTTGGTTCACCCCATCATCTCCTCATGTTTGCAGTTGGGGCACACGAGGACCTGGATGGGATCCTTCCCCCTCGGCTTCTTGGTCTTCTCGCCCATGACGGGGTTCTTGCAGGCGGGGCAGGTGACGGGGACGGGTTTGTCCCAGGCGGTGAAGTCGCACTTGGGGTAGTTGGTGCAGCCGTAGAAGACCTTGCCGAAGCGGGTCTTGCGGGGGCTGAGGCCGCCGCCGCACTTGGGGCAGGGCACGGCCAGGATCTCCTTCTTCACGGTCTTGCAGGTGGGGTAGTCGATGCAGCAGACGAACTCGCCGTAGCGGCCGTGCCGCTTCACGAAGCCCTTGCCGCAGTTGGGGCACTTCTCGCCGGTGGGCTCGTCGGGCGGCACGGGGATGCCCTTGGGATCGGCCTTCACGATGCCCTTGCACTTGGGGTAGTTGGGGCAGGCCCAGAAGGGGCCCCACTGGCCCTTGCGCAGGTTCATGGGCGTGGTGCCGCAGAGCGGGCACTCGGGCGCGTCCTCGGGCTCCTCCATCTTCTCGAGATCCGCCGTGTAGTCGCACTTGTCCTTTTCCAGCTCGGCGCCGTAGTTGGTGCAGCCGACAAACAGCCCGTTGCGGCCGATGCGCTTGAGCAGCGTGCCGCCGCCCTTCTTCCGGTCGCCGCACTTGGGGCACTTCTCCCCCGTGGGCACGCCGGCCTTGAGGTTCTGCATGTCCTTGCCGGCGGCGGCGAGGCTCTGCTCGAAGGGCCCGTAGAAGTCCGTCATGGCCTTCTTGAAGGTGAGCTTGCCCTCCTCGATGCGGTCGAGGTTGCCCTCCATGCCCGAGGTGTACTTGGGATCCATGAGGTCGTGGAAG
>Ga0268298_10004187_pt1 | contig 14230 bp, 10 predicted proteins | sample WWTPWeurt_MetaG_FD_194462 | JGI IMG/M metagenome (GOLD analysis project Ga0268298, IMG submission 194462) | Activated sludge microbial communities from WWTP in Nijmegen, Gelderland, Netherland - WWTP Weurt | ecosystem: Engineered > WWTP > Aerobic digester > Activated sludge | place... | reverse complement strand
TGAGCGCCGCGGCCCGGCAACATTTTGACGCCGCCGCAGCCCGGCTGGCGGCCTGTCTGACCCGCCCCGACGCCGCTTACTGGCGCCGGCTGGCCGAAGCCGACCGGCGCGTCGTCACGACCTAATCGGCGTCCCAACCCCGCTGTCGCGGGCCTGGCGTTCGCGCGGAAACAGGCGTTGCACTACAACGAGAACGGCAAGGCCGATGCGCCAGCCCCACCGTTGATGTAAGCCTTTCGCGCGGAGGGTGTACATCACGATCAGCCACAGCGAGAGACCGTCGTCGACCACGCTCAACCACGATACGACGAAACAGCAAGGCCTGCGCGGTATCGCAGAGCTCTCAGGCTCAGGGCTGCGAGTCCGACGGAGACGCCTTGCGCTTTTGGCGAGTGGAATTCATGGAAAATCATTGACTGGGCAGTCAATTCTGAGTTTATGCAGATTGATCACTTTGAAGTTGAAACTTCGATCGGTACTGCTTGGCTGTGAGTTCACACCTACGTCACGAAGTCTCTGAAGGACTTAATGTAAAATAATATTTTTGAATAGGATCTAAATCCAAGCGGATCCGTCATTCTCTATGCACAAGTCCAGCCCGCAGCGCATTTCCATCGTGATTCCCGTCTATGCAGCAGAGCGGACGCTCCCGACGCTGATTGAGGAGATCGTGCCGCTGACCAAGCCGCAAACCAGCCCCGCCGGCAACGCCTTCGTGGTCAGCGAGGTCTTGCTGGTTCATGACTGCGGACCGGATCGCTCCGACCTGACACTGGAATCCCTCACCGCGACATTTCCCTTCTCGCAAGCGATCTGGTTGTCCCGCAATTACGGTCAGCATGCCGCCACCATGGCCGGCATGGCCAGCGCGACCGGCGACTGGGTCGTGACGATGGACGAGGATGGGCAGCAGAATCCGGCCGACATTGGCAACATGCTGGACTACGCGATGGCCTCCTCGCTGCAGCTCGTCTATGCGCAGCCGACCAATCCGCCTCCCCACGGCTGGCTGCGCAACTTCTTCAGCCGCGTTGCCAAGGAGATCAGCTCCCGCCTGCTCGGCAACCGGACCATAGGGCGCTTCAACAGTTTCCGACTGATCTCCGGAGAAATCGCCCGAACACTGGCGGCATACTGCGGCAACGGGGTGTACCTTGATGTGGGCCTGTTCTGGATCACCGGCCGGATCGGTCACTGCCCCATTCGCCTCCGCAACGAACTCGACCGGCCGTCCGGATATTCATACCTTAAACTGCTAGGGCATTTCTGGAACCTGATCCTGACCACCGGCACCCGCCCGCTCCGTCTGATCACGATCATGGGCAGCTTCTCGATAGTGTTCGCCATGATGATCGCGACGTTCGTCCTCTACCAGAAATTCACCAATCAGATCCCTGTCCAAGGCTGGGCCTCGACGGTCACCGTGGTGGCGTTTTTCTCCGGCTGCATCCTGACCGCCCTCGGCGTAATAGCAGAGTACATGGCCGTCACGATGGGCATCGTCATGGGCAAACCCCTGTACGTCGTCAGTTCCCGGCCGACACGGCCGGCCCCGCGCAGATGACGATCGCCTGGATTCTGGGGCGCGGCGGCCTGTTCGGGTCCGCCTTGCATCGCGCTCTCGCCCTTGAAGGCACCCGGCTGTTTGTTCCGGACGAAAAGCTTTGCTGGCACGAAGACCAGCGCCTCGAGGCACAGCTTGCTTGCGCGGTCAGAGCCTTTTCGGCCCAGGCGCGGGGAGCGGGGCACTGGGAGATCTACTGGGCGGCTGGCATCGGCACCATGAGCAGCCCTCCCGAAGCCCTTGCCCCGGAAACTCGTGCCCTGTCCCTGCTGCTCCGTTGTATCGAGTCCGACGGCATACTTGCCTCCATGGACGGTTCGCTGGCGCTTGCGAGTTCGGCGGGCGCCATCTATGCGGGCTCCGTCGACGACATCATCACGGAAGACAGCCCCCCGTCGCCGACCACCGCCTACGCCACAGAGAAACTCCGTCAGGAAGATCTCGTGCGAGCCTTCACCGAACGCAACGATAAGGTGTCCGCACTGCTCGCCCGCCTATCGACCCTGTATGGCTCGGGCCAGGCCGCCACCAAGCCCCAGGGGCTGCTGATCCACATCGCGCGCAGCATGCTGCGCAACAAGCCTGTCCAGATCTTCGTTCCCTACGACACCATCAGGGATTACCTCGCGGTCGACGACGCCGCCCCTGCCATGATCTCGGCCCTGCGGGCCAGCAGCGGCGAACAATCCCGGGTACTAGCCAAGATCATTGCCTCCGAAACACCGACGACGATCGCCGAAATCCTCGCCATCTTCAAGCGGCTCACACGCAACCCGCCACGCATCATCCGAAGCAACAACCGGCTGTCGGCAGCCTATGCCCATCGCATTCAGTTCCGCTCTATCATCACGCCCGACCTGGCCAGCACGGCCAGGCGTAGATTGCCAGTTGGGATTGCCCAGTTGCTGCTGGCGGAACGCGTCGCATTCGGAAGAGGCGCCGGGCGCGATTAGCCCCCGCCATGGCGCAAACACCAAGAAATAGCATTGATGCACAACACCCCTACCCGAACGACGCTGATCCAATTCATCAAGTTCCTGGGCGTCGGTGTCGCCAACACACTAATCGGCCTGTCGGTCATTTACGCCACCAAGTGGTTCTTGGGAGCGGGGGACGTCATTGCCAACGCAACCGGCTACGCCGTCGGGCTGATCGTCAGCTTCACCCTCAACAGCCGATGGACTTTCTCCTACCGGGGGCCTCGCCGGGCGGCAGTGCTGAAGTTTCTGGGCGTGGCACTCATTGCCTACGGGATGAACCTGCTGACTGTCATGGCAGCCATTGAAGTGTTCCGGATCAACACCTATGTCGCCCAGGCGCTGGGAGTTCCGCCCTACACCTTGACGTCCTTCCTGCTCAGCAAGTTTTTCGTTTTCCGCCACCGGCAAGTGCCTCAAGGATCCTGACGGGACTGGGCAAGGCTCCTCGACGATCACCGGGCGGGCCGCTGGGCCCCCTCGCGCATACGATAGAGCGCGTACTCACCGTGACGCTCCACCAACGTCGTGTTGTCATGCAGCCAACTAATGGAATCCCAGCTGGCTGGCCAGATGGAATAGTCCGAGGGTTGCACAAGCAGGTAATCCTCAGCGGACGCCTTGACCGGCTGAGCGAATGATTTCACGGTCCGCCCGGACAGATAAGTTATCGGGTAGGCCGCCTGCTCCACCAGGGCATGAATGTTTGCGGACGAGGGCAGACTCCCCACCAAACCGGCCATAGCTTCCTGGTTTCTGCGGGCCACGAAGAAATCCCGGGGAGTTCCGAGCTCGGCCTTGCGGGCAATCTCATACACCAGCGTCAGCGAGTCCCCCACCGCAAGCATGCGCATGTTAAGCAAGCCCTGGGCCGCACACATGAAGATGAGCACCAGATGGGCAATCATGAGCGTTCGCTCCCGCCTGACGCGCCCGAGGGCCGACAGACCGAGCAGGATGGCAGCCAGCCACAGCAGCGGAATGGCCGGCCACAGATAACGGATGTGCGGTATTGGAGCCTTAAGCACCCAGGCGAACCATCCCGCTCCCCCCGCCAGCAACAGAAAACCGCACAACCCGGCGATCTCCCGGTCGTCCTCCCCGGCCTGCAGCCGGCTTATGAACCAGCCCGCCAGCGCCACGATGGACAGCACCGGGATGATCCCGTCCGCCACGACCATGTAGTTCAGCCGCAACATGATTCCCGAAAACGGGTGGCTGACGCCGGTGGACAAGCCCGCCGCCGCCAGGAACTCGCTCCACGGGGCGTCACCAAAAGCCGCAAAATAGACCGCCACACACCCGACAAAGACCAGCACCGCCACAGCGACCGCCAGCACCGGATGCACGAGACGTGCAACCCATCCCCGGTGCGCAAGGACTGACCAGACCAGAATGGCCGGCAGCATCGAGAGGCAGGTCATTCGCGTGGCGCAGGCGAGCCCGAACAGCACTCCCCCCAGGATAGCCATGCCCGGTGATCGGCTTCCAAAGCGAACCCAGAACAGCGCTGCCAGCAGGAAAACGGTCGTCGCGATGATCTCCGCAGTTGCCAGGGACGCCTGCAGCAGGAAGCCCGGCGCAGCAGCAAACAAGGCCGTTCCCGCCGCGGCGAGAACACGGTCCTTGATACGGCGTTCGATAAGATTGAACACAAGCCCCAGCAGGATCAGCGTGACACTGATCGAAGCAAGGCGGTGAACGAGGAGATCCCCGCCCCATAACAGGGCCATCAGGCCATGCAGCACGAAGTGCAGCCCGCCGGTCGTCGTGACCGGGTTGTCCAAGGCACTCGTCGGGGGCAGCGGAATACCGAACGCCTTCATCGTGCTCATGAGAATCCAGACCTCGTCGGGCTCCACGGTCAGGGCGAGCACCCCGCCGCCAAAAGTCAGGCAGAAGCACACAACGATTGCGGCATATACGGGCAGCAGCAAGTGCAGTTTCTTTACAAGCATTTGAACAACCATCCCATATCCGGCTTCCTGGCAATTTGCTTTGCGGGCACCCGGTCGAGTACCGGAACCGGAGTCACGAAAAACGGCACGCCCGCGCCAATGAGAAACAATCGGGTTATGTCCCGGTTCAACGTGGAGGTTTAAAGGGTCGCGTTACATGCAAGCCTGACAACCCTTGCAAATCAATAGCTCAGAACTGGCTACGTAACGCTTCCCCAATGTCACGGATAGCTGAAGAGTCAAGCAGTTGCGGATTGACTCAAGCGTCGAAAAACGCGCCTTCAGAACCTGATTTTAATGGGGTGGGTTTAACGAGACCCCCATCCGGGTGAGGATTCTGGACCCAAAACCACCTGATGCCTGTAGTGTTTCCAAGGCCAACAGTGACACGGGCGACAATTCTGCATGAAAAACCCCCTCTCACGAAACAGGTTTTGCACTTCAGCATGAACGACAGCACCCTAATCACGCTGAATGACATTTCGATGCACATCAGCCCGAACGTGACAAGGGCCTGCACATGATTGACGAGCCCGGGGGCAATACGGATGTCGTGAAAGAAATCAGCCGGCAGAAGCGCGGGCGGCCTTCCGGAGAATGCTCAGGCAGTTCGCCCGCGGCGCTGCATGGCCATGATCTTGGCCTGTACGTAGCCTTTCAGCTCACGGAAGGGAACCGGCTTGCTGTAGAAGATGACATCGGGCGGCAGCCCACCGTTCTCGAGGATTTCCTCTTCGGTCAGGCCGCTGACCACGACGATGTCGAGATCCTGCAACTGAGGGTCGGCACGCAAACGGCGGATCATCTCGAAACCGTCGATACCCGGCATGCGCAAGTCGGTGATCAGCAGGTCGGGCGGCACCCGCCCGATTTCCAGCAGGCCGTCGATACCGCTGAAAACCAAGCGCACCTGCATCGGCAGCGCCCAGGAAGACAGGGTGTGCTCGTAGAGCTTCTGGAGGATGCGATCGTCTTCGGCCACCAGCACCTGAAGGCTGTTGGCCTGCGGACGCGGCGTACTCTGCCCGCCACCGGCCATGGAACGGGCGCGGAATTCCTCGATGGAGCTGACCCGGATGCGCCGATGCCCGCCCGCAGTTTTCCAGCCCTCCAACTGGCCGTTTTCGACCATTTGCTGGACGGTACCCAAAGACAGGCCCAGACGCTGGGCGGCTTCGGAAGTGCTGCAGTATTCCTTTTCAGGAGAGTCGGGCGTGACGGCCATGGATCAATCGGACAGAAAGAACAAAAATTTCAATGATGGTAACAGCTTAGCCGGTTGTGACGCCAAACCAAGTCATCGCATCAGCATAGAACAACTTCGTCAGAACAGACAATTCTGTCAAAAAAACGACATCAGAAGCGCCCTTAAGCAGAATCGGCACTTTGTTCGAATCCCAATCCTGATGCGTATGATTCTGCGTTGACGACAAGCGCATCTTCGATCGGCGGCTTTTGCAAAACCTCAAAGGCTATCGGCCCGTTTTGATTGAAACACCCTCGCTGCAAGGACGGTTCAAGGCCGCTAGTGTAACAGTTTGACGCCCCGTCAAAAGAACCGGCCATGACGCCGCCGGAGCGTCCCGCCGGCCGGGCGATGCCTTCGCTGCCCTGCCGACGCCCATCGACGCCTGCACCTGCGCCATGCCGGGGGCCTCGCGCGCCGGGCCTTCGACACATGGCAAAACGGAGCGACACAGTCAGGCTACTGGCCGGATGTGCCAACGGGTGAGCGCCGAAGGGAGGAAAAATTCGTGTGTGCATGCGCTCTTCCGGGCTGGACGAAAACGGTCAACTGCCGTTTCCAGGATCATTGTTTTGCATGAAGTTCAGATCCGGCCATTGCCAACCCCGCCTCCTTTCGGAGTAGCAGAACCCATTCCGGGGCCGTGCCCGCCGTAGCATGGCGTCAATAGAGTTTCGGGCTGACCTTGATTCCGGATACCTCCAATGCCCAAACCCCATCACATCGCGGCGGCCTTGTGCGCCGCCGGCCTCATGTCCGCCAACGGATTCGCCTTCGCGGCGGGCGACGTCGTGATCAGCCAGATCTACGGCGGCAACGGCAACGCGTACAAGTCGGACTACGTCGAGCTGTTCAACCGCAGCAGTTCGGCCATCAACGTGACCGGCTGGTCGGTGCAGTACGCCACCGGCACCGGCACCGGCCATTTCAGCGCCAACGGCGTGGCGGCCCTGTCGGGCACGCTGCAGCCCGGTCAATACCTGCTGGTGAAGCTGGCCACGGTCACCAACGGCAGCGAGCTGCCCGCAGCCAACGCGACGGGTTCAGCCAACCTGGCGGCGGCCAACGGCAAGGTGGTGCTGGTGAACACCAGCGCCGGCCTGGCCTGCAACGGCGCCAGCGCGCCCTGCTCCCCGGCCCAGAGCTCCCAGATCGTCGACCTCGTCGGCTACGGCACGGCCAACTTCGCGGAAGGTGCTGCCGCGCCGGCCGCCAGCAGCGCCACCGCGCTGTTCCGCGCCAATGGTGGCTGTACCGATAGCGACCAGAACGCCGCCGACTTCACGAGCGGCGCCCCGAGCCCCCGCAACGGCAGCAGCCCGGCGAGCCAGTGCGGCGGCGCGCCCGCGCCGGTCAATGCCCCGATCACCGCCACCTGCCCGCCGCTGCTGCTCCAGCAGGGCGCGGCCGGCAGCATGCTGCTCACGGCCACCGACGTCGACAGCAGCGTGACCAGCGCCACCCTTGTTGGCGGCGCAGTGGCCGGGATCAGCCTCGGCCCGGCCAGCGGCGACGGCGGCACCGCCAGCGTGCAGCTCCAGGCCACCGGCGCCATCGCGGCCGGCACCTACCCGGTCGGCGTTCAATTCACCAATAACGAGGCGCAGAGCGCCAGCTGCACCGTCGACGTGACCGTCGCCGCAGGGCTGGCGACAACGCCGATCGGCGCGATCCAGGGCACCGGCGGCGTCAGCCCGCGGGTCGGGGATTCCGTCGCCACCAGCGGTATCGTCACGGCGCTGACCAACAACGGCTTCTTCCTGCAGGATCCGGCCGGCGACGGCGACCCGGCCAGCTCCGACGGCATCTACGTGTTCACCAGCACCGCCCCCACCGTGGTGATGGGCCAGCGCATCAGCCTCAAGGGCACCGTCGCCGAGTTCAACGGCCAGACCCAGCTCACCGGCGCCAGCAACATCAGCGTGCTGGCAAGCGGCGAAGCCTTGCCCCTTCCGGTGGACGTGACCCTGCCGGAATCCGTCAATGGCGAGCTGGAGCGCTACGAGGGCATGGTGGTGCGCATCGTCAGCCCGATGACCGTCGCCCAGAACTACTTCCTGGGCCGCTACGGCCAGCTCACCCTTTCGGCCAACGGCCGCATCGAGAAGGCCACCAACCGCTTCCCGGCCGGCTCGCCGGAAGCCATCGCGCTGGCCGACGAGAACCAGCGCCGCCTGCTGGTGCTGGATGACCGCTCGTCGCGCCAGAACCCCAGCCCCGTTCCCTACCTTGGCGCCGGCAACACGGTGCGTGGCGGCGATACCGTCAATGGCAGCCTCGTCGGCGTGCTCGAACACGGCGCGATCAACGCGGGCAGCCCGGCGGCCATCGACTACCGCCTGCACCCCATCGAGCCGGTGAGCTTCACGCGCAGCAACCCGCGCACCACCAGCCCGGCGGAGGTGGGTGGCAACGTCAAGGTGGCCAGCTTCAATGTGCTGAACTATTTCAACGGTGACGGCGCAGGTGGCGGCTTTCCGACCTCCCGCGGCGCCACCGACGCAACCACGTTCCAGCGCCAGCGCGACAAGATCATCAACGCCATCAAGGCCCTCAACGCCGATGTGGTGGGCCTGATGGAAATCGAGAACGACGGCTACGCCAGCCGCAGCGCCATCCAGGATCTGGTGAACGGCCTGAATGCCGCGCTGGGCGCCAATACCTACGCCGTCGTGCCCGACCCGGCCGCCGGCACCGGCAGCGACGAGATCAAGGTCGCGCTGATCTACAAGCCGTCCCGTGTCAGCCGCGTCGGCGCCTCGGTGTCCGATCCGGACGCCATCAACAGCCGCCCGCCGCTGGCCCAGACCTTCGCCGCCCTCAACGGCGAAAAGTTCTCGGTGATCGTCAACCACTTCAAGTCCAAGGGCTGCGCGGATGCCACCGGCGCCGACCAGGACCAGAACGACGGCCAGGGCTGCTACAACGCGCGCCGCATCCAGCAGGCCAACCGCCTTGCCGGTTTCATCGAGCAGATCAAGGGCAGCGCCGGCGACGACGACGTGGTGGTGATTGGCGACCTGAACGCCTACGGCAAGGAAGATCCGATCAACGCGCTGACCGGCGCCGGCCTGATCAACCAGCTGGCCGCCCGCGAGGCCAACCCCTATTCCTACGTTTTCGACGGGGAAACCGGCTACCTGGACCACGCCCTCACCAGCGCGAGCCTGCACGCCCAGGTGGCGGGGGTCGGGCACTGGCACATCAACGCCGACGAGCCCTCCTTCCTCGACTACAACCTGGAGTTCAAGCCGCAAGACCTCTACACCTCGGCGCCCTGGCGCTCATCGGATCACGACCCCGTGATCGTCGGCCTGCAGCTGGTGAAGAAGCTGGACGGCAGCGCCGGCCGTGACACCCTGGTCGGCACCGCCGGTGATGACATCATCAACGGCGGCCCCGGGGCGGACACCCTGACCGGTGGCGCCGGTGCCGATACCTTCGTCTATGGCAACCTGCGCGAAGCCGGCGACACCATCACCGACTTCACTCGCGGCCTTGATCGCATCGACCTGCGGGCCCTCTTCGCCAGCATCGGCTACTCCGGCAGCAACCCGGTTGCGGACGGCTACCTGAAGCTGGTTTCAAGCACCGCCGGCACCAGCGTTCAGATCGATGCCGACGGCAGCGCCGGCGCCGGCCTCGCCCGCCCCCTCGTCCTGCTCAAGGACGTGCCCCTGAACACCCTGAGCGTCAGCCGCGACTTCGTCGGCGGCGGCATCTTCCCCAAATAAGCGATTCATGATGAAACTGAAAAAACACCTCCCCGCCGCCACCCTCCTCGCGGCGCTGTTCATCTCGCCCGCCCAGGCCGCCCCCATCGCCAATCTCACCGCCTGGGCCGCGACGGGCGACGTGCAGGTATCAAGCCTCACTGCGTCCCTCACCACGGCATCGCTGATTTACGAGGACGACTTTCCGGCCGCGGCCGGCGCCTACAACCTGTCGGGCGTGGGCACCGCCGAGGTGGGAATCCCAGCGGGCCTCGAAGAGTTCGTCGGCCTGCAGATCGGCAATCTCGACCCGGATCCGGTCAATGGCGTCATGGCACTGGAAGGCTCTGCACTCAAGCACACCATTCAGGTCCAGGCTGGCGACACCCTGAGCTTCGACTGGGCTTTTTCAACCCGGGAAGGCCTGCCGACCGACCACAACGACTACGCCTTCATGGTCATCGACGATGTGCTGATCCTCCTCGGCGATGTCGCCAGCGCCTCCACCGGCGGCCGCTTCAGCCAGACCTTCTCGGCGGCGGGTACGGCACAGATCGCCTTCGGGATCGTCGACGTCCTCGACTATGGCGTCACCTCCCGGCTGGACATCGGCGCCCTCGCCCTCTCCGCCCTGCGCCTGCGCCGCGCACGAAGCTGAACCCGGCCCGCCCGGCATGCGGAAGCGCAGCGGGCGGCGGGAATAGTCTGGATCGATGCATTTTGAGCTCCCCGACGCCGCCGCCAAGGCGGCGTCGGTCCATTCGGGCCGACCTCCCGGTCGTCCTGAGTGCCGCTATACTCGCCGCCGTCTTTATGCCCTTTGAGTTGCACTCATGTCGATCCGCAGCATCCGGCTGTTGTCCCGCGTGGCGGTACTGGCCTTTTTCTCCAGCCTGGCAGAAGCCCAATCCCTGCCCGCGCCCTCCCGAACTGTCTTCAAGTGCGAGGAGGGCGGCAGGATCGTCTATTCAGACTCGCCCTGCCTGGGGGCCAAAAAAATCGACGTGGAGCCGACCCGGGGCGTCAGCAGCTTGTCGGGCAAGGAGCGCGTTGGAAACGATGTTCAGCGGGAAGTGTTTCAGGAGCAGCTGGCAGAGGCCGTGCGCCCGCTCAGCGGAATGAACGCCAAACAGTACAAAGTATTCAGTCGCCGCATGAAGCTCACGTCAGCGGCGCAGCGGGAATGCCAGCACCTGGACAGACAGATTCCTCCGCTGGAACAGACGGAGGCGCAGGCCAGCGGACAGGATTTTGCCGCGGCACAGCGGCGTCTCTTCAGTCTGCGAAGCCGCTTCCGCGAGTTGGGTTGCTGACGACGACTGCAGCCTGAAGATCAAGGCCGCGCACCAACAAAAACCCCCGCAATGCGGGGGTTCCAGGGGGTGTGTTGCGCTTTTTCTAACGACGCATCAGAAGGGAATGTCGTCGTCGAAATCGCCAAAGCCGCCGCCGGCCGGCTTCTTCGGTGCCGGCGCGCTGGGGGCCGGGGCGCCGCCGCCGTAGCTGTTGTCGCGACCGCCACCGCTGTCACGGGGGGCGCTGTCGCGGCCGCCGCCTTCGCTGCGCGACGGTGCATCGGCGCCGCCCATGCCCTGACGGCTGCCGAGCATTTTCATCTCGTCGGCACGGATTTCGGTGGTGTAGCGATCCTGGCCGTCCTTGTCCTGCCACTTGCGGGTGCGCAGCGAACCTTCGATATACGCGGCGCTGCCCTTCCTCAGATACTGGCCGGCGATTTCGGCAAGCTTGCCGAAGAAGACCACGCGGTGCCATTCGGTGGCCTCGCGCTTCTCGCCGGTGGCCTTGTCGCGCCAGGTATCGGTGGTGGCGAGGGTGATGTTGCAGATTGCATCGCCGCTCGGGGCGTAGCGGGTTTCGGGATCCTTGCCCAGGTTGCCGATAAGAATCACCTTGTTGACCGAAGCCATATGTCTCTCCTGAAAAATTCTTGGGTGGTGTTCAGGCTGCCGCGACGCGACGGGTCGGGGGTGCTGCCATGCCGGTAGCGAGGATCAGCCACAGCAGCGCCAGCGCACCTCCCAGCAGCGATACCGAACCGGGGCCGACGTGCTGGGCCAGCCAGCCGCCCAGGGCCCCGCCGAGGAACAGCCCGATGGACTGCAGCGTGTTGTAGACCCCCAGCGCGGTGCCCTTGGCATGGGCCGGTGCGATCTTGGAAATCCACGAAGGCTGGGTCGCTTCAAGCACGTTGAAGGCGACGAAGAACAGGGTCAGCAGGATCGCCAGCGGCCACAGCCCGGCCCCGCCTGCCACATTGCCCGCCAGGTAAAGCCCGGCCTGCACCAGCAGCAACAACACGATGGCCGAATTGAAGACCTGTTTCATCGCGCCTTTTTTCTCGGCCACGATCACCGCCGGCACCATGACGACAAAGGATAGCAGCACCGCGGGCAGATAGACTTTCCAGTGCTCGGCGATGGGCAGGCCGGCATGGACCAGCCCGGCGGGCACCAGCACCCACATGGCGGTTTGCATCAGATGCAGCGAAAACACGCCGAAATTGAGGCGCATCAGCTGGCCATTGCCAAGCACTTCGGAGAAGCGCCCGATGGCCCGCGGCACCGGCGGCGCGGCCGGCACGACAAACAGGATCGTGAAGATCGCAGCCACGGCCAGCGCGGCGGTCAGCCAGAACAGGCCGCTCATGCCGATGACGGCGTAGAGCAGCGGCGCCGCCACCATCGACAGCGCGAACACCAGGCCGATCGACGAGCCGATCATCGCCATCACCTTGGTACGGTGCTGGTCGCGGGTGAGGTCGGCGGCCAGCGCGGTGACGGCCGCCGAGATGGCGCCGGCGCCCTGCAGCACGCGGCCGACGACCACGGTCTGGACGTCGGTGGCCAGTGCCGCGACGGCGCTGCCGATCACGAACAGGATCAGGCCGACGACGATCACCGGCTTGCGCCCGAAGCGATCGGAGGCGGCCCCGAAGGGAATCTGGAGAAAGGCCTGGGTCAGGCCGTAGGCGCCGATGGCCATGCCGACCAGCGCCACGTTGTCGCCGCCGGGCATGCCGTGGGCATGGACCGCAAAAACCGGCAGGATCAGGAATAAACCAAGCATGCGCAGCGCAAAGATTGCTGCTAGCGAGAGGCCGGCGCGGCGCTCGGCCGGGCTCATCTTGTCGTCGTTCGAAGAGGCCATTAAACGTGCTGCGTGGGGAGGGGTAAGAGGCGTATATTAACAGGTTGCCCCTGCCTCGAACGCTCCATGGACGCCATCCGAATCCGCGGTGCCCGCACCCACAATCTGAAAAACATCGCGCTGGACATCCCGCGCAACAAGCTCACGGTGATCACCGGCCTTTCAGGCTCGGGCAAAAGCTCGCTGGCGTTCGACACCCTGTACGCCGAAGGCCAGCGCCGCTACGTGGAGTCGCTGTCGGCCTACGCGCGGCAGTTTTTGCAGTTGATGGAAAAGCCCGACGTGGACCTCATCGAGGGCCTGTCGCCGGCCATTTCCATCGAGCAGAAGGCCACCAGCCATAACCCGCGCTCCACCGTCGGCACGGTCACCGAAATCCACGACTACCTGCGCCTGCTGTACGCCCGCGCCGGCACGCCCCACTGCCCGGATCACCCCGAGCACGCCCTTGAGGCCCAGAGCGTCTCGCAGATGGTAGACGCGGTACTGGCGCTACCCGAAGAAACCAAGCTGATGATCGTCGCCCCGGTGATCAGCGGGCGCAAGGGCGAGCAGGCCGACCTGTTCGTCGAACTGCGCGCCCAGGGCTTCGTGCGGGTACGCGTGGATGGCATCGTCCATGAACTCGACAACCTGCCGGTGCTCGACAAGAACCGCCGCCACAGCATCGAGGTGGTGGTCGATCGCATCAAGGTGCGCCAGGATCTGCGCGGGCGCCTTGCGGAATCCTTCGAAACCGCCCTCACCCACGCCGAAGGCCGCGCCATCGCCGTGGAGATGGATACCGGCACCGAGCACCTGTTCTCGGCCAAGTTCGCCTGTCCGATCTGCAGCTTTGCGCTGGCCGAACTCGAGCCGCGCCTGTTCTCGTTCAACAACCCGGTGGGCGCCTGCCCCCGCTGCGACGGCCTTGGCCAGGTGGACTTTTTCGATCCCGAGCGGGTCGTCGTGCACCCCGATCTGTCGCTGGCCTCCGGCGCCGTGCGCGGCTGGGACCGCCGCAACCAGTTCTACTTCCAGCTTCTCGCCAGCCTCGCCGACCACTACGACTTCAACGTGGAAACGCCCTTCGAGGAGTTGCCGGCCACCATCCGCCACATGGTCCTGCACGGCTCGGGGCGCGACAAGATCGCCTTTCGCTACCTCTCCGACGGCGGCAAGCCGGTGCTCAAGGAGCACGCCTTCGAGGGCATCATTCCCAACCTCGAACGCCGCTACAAGGAAACCGATTCGGTCGCCGTGCGCGAAGAGCTTTCCAAATACCGCGCCACCTGCGCCTGCCCGGTGTGCCACGGCAGCCGGCTGCGCACCGAGGCGCGCTTCGTGCTGATCGGCGAGCGCAACATCTCCGAGGTCAGCCACCTGCCGCTGGCCCAGAGCAAGGCCTTCTTCGACGGCCTGACGCTGGTCGGCCAGCGTGCCCAGGTGGCCGACAAGATCGTCAGCGAGATCTCCAGCCGGCTGCAGTTCCTGATCAACGTCGGCCTCGACTACCTGTCGCTCGACCGCTCCGCCGACACCCTGTCGGGCGGCGAATCCCAGCGCATCCGCCTCGCCAGCCAGATCGGCTCCGGCCTCACCGGCGTGATGTACGTGCTGGACGA
>Ga0268298_10004186_pt1 | contig 14232 bp, 11 predicted proteins | sample WWTPWeurt_MetaG_FD_194462 | JGI IMG/M metagenome (GOLD analysis project Ga0268298, IMG submission 194462) | Activated sludge microbial communities from WWTP in Nijmegen, Gelderland, Netherland - WWTP Weurt | ecosystem: Engineered > WWTP > Aerobic digester > Activated sludge | place... | reverse complement strand
GAATTTGTCGCTGAGTTTTTGAATTTGTTGACCTGCTCCACGTGCCAGACCTGCAAAGTCGAAAGCATATTTTACAGACAAGCATGCAAGCGAGTTCAGTGCAAGCATGATGAGCGTTCCGGTTTCATCTACGCCGCGAAATGCTGCCATCAAAAATACGACAGTATTCCAGAATAAAGACCAGAAGCAAAGTGTGACCACACCTTCGATCCAGTTGGGTAACGCGTCTCTGAGCTGCTTCATCGGCCAGGTCCAGAGTCCGGCTACTACTGGTCCGACGCACCACAGATAATATAGAAATGCAACTTGAAACGCACACAGAATATTCCATGCAGTTACAAGTGAGCAATTGCTTGTGTTGCACATTAGTCGAGCTGCGTGCACCGCAGTTGGTACTACTTCATCGGCTCTATCTGGAGGTACTATGTAAATCCCGACACAAGGATCCCATATTTTCACTGCTACAAGAGCCGCTTCTAGCTTAGCAAAAGGAGTCGGAGCCTTTGCTACCAGAATTTCTCCCATGGAAGACTTGGGCATGTCGATAGTGTTTCGATTCTCTTCTGGCAATCGAAATGGCATTGCTTTGATCTCGGCGCAGACAGCGTCTTCATACATATCAGAATTGAATATTTGCTGATAGTTGTCCGCGACGCTGAGAGTTAGCGAGTTGGCCAAATCGATGCCATAGTTCATTACGAGATAAGTGCATGGTAATAGGAAAACCGCTACCATCGAACGGAAGATACCGTCCAGTGGATTAACGTTCCCAAGTACAGGGTTGCTTGTTGCCATAATGGCACGCATTTGGGTGATTAGAGCTCCTGGCAAAAGAAGTAATATGCCAATTGGTACGAAAATCTTGTCTCTAACCTGATTCCATTTATTGCCAGCATCGCTTGTGAAGTTGCGCAGATAGCTTCCTACGTATGTTATGGCACTGTCAGCTTGCTCATGACCGATTTCAGCTGCTGTGTTTGCAGCGCCAGCAGATTGACCAGCACCTTGCGCTTGCCCTTGTTGTCTTTGCTGGAGTGGACGTTCGCCATACATTCTACCAAGACCAGCAAGTAAGGCTGCTTTAGTTTTTTCGGCTTCTGGAGTTGCAGCAAGACCAATTTGTTGGTCAGCCCGTTTAAGCAGTTCTGCACCGGTCTGACAAACTTTAGCACCCACATCTTTACACGGTCTTTGTCCCGGCTGCAGAGCGTTGTCGGCGGACATGTCTTTTAATGCTTTGAACAAACTAGCCTGTGTACCAGATTTATTTGGACCGCGTTGTTCTTTAGAGCGTCCTCCAGATGGACCAGCCATAGATGGGTCTATACACATCTCGCCCATTTTGAAAGCTGCTTGAGCTGCTACGCAAGCGATACCAGTACCGCTGCAGCCGGGAGGTGCGCCACCACCGCCGCCACCACCGCTACCACCGCCTGTGTTGTTAGTTTGACCGTTTCTCTGATTGTTGCTGTTACCGTTTCCTACATTTTGATTGTCTTCTCTCTGGTAAGGTCCGCCAAGGTTTCCGTTGCCTCTGGGGCCGGCACTGAGAGGTGCAGCGTGTTGAGTTTGAGTGCCAGTAGTTTGACTCTGACGACCGCGGTCGCCTCCTTCGCTGCCATATTGAGCATATGCCGCGAGAGTGGCGGTGATAAGAGATATCAATCCGAGCGCCACCGCAAGGTGTCGTCGATATCTTGGTTTGTTATAACTCATTTTCTTAGCCTCGGTCATAATCTATCTTATCTCTCTCATTACTTGGAGCCGGCATTTCCAGCTTTCTCTGCTAGCTTGTCTCCAAACTGCATGGATTCATCACCAGAAGCTTTGATAAGTCCGGCGAAGTCAAAAGCAAATTTCACTGAAATATTTCCTATGGTATTTAATGCGATCATGATTATGGTGCCTGTTTCGAAATCTCTTCGAACGATTGCAATGATCATGACAGTAACGTTCCAAAAAATTGACCAAAAACAAAGTGCAATAACTCCTTCCACCCAATTAGGGAAAGAGTCTCTAAATTGTTTTTGAGGCCAGGTCCATAGTCCTGCCACGACAGGACCCATACACCATAAGAAGTAGAGGTAAAAGCATTGAAACGCGCATAAAATGTTCCAGGAAGTCACAAGTGATGCATTTGCAAGGTTGCATACCATTCTGGTTCCTACCACCGGTACTGGTACCACTTCGGCGGCTCTGTCCTCGGGAACTATATATATCTTGTCGCAAGGGTCCCAGATTTTAACGGCAATCAGATTTGCTTCAAGCTGCGCAAATGGTGATTTCTCCTTAGCTACAAGAATCTGTCCCATAGAGTGTTTTTCTAGATCAATAGTGTTTCTGTTTTCTTCGGGGAGTCTAAATGGCATGCATCTTATTTCGTGACACATTGCATCATTGTAAAGCTCGCTACCGAATATTCTTTCGTAGCCCTCAGCAATCGTGTAGGTGAACGAGTTGCAAATATCGATGCCATAATTCATGGTTAGATAACTTGCTGGAATAAAGAAAAGAGCTACCAGTCCTCTGAAAATACCTTCGAATGGATTTGCTTGTCCAAGTACCGGATTGCTTTGAGCCATGATAGCTCTCACTTGAGTAGCCAAGGCTCCTGGCAATAAAAGCAAAATTCCCATTGGCACGAAAATATTGTCTCTAATCTGATTCCATTTGTTTCCTCCGGCACTGGTGAAGTTTGGAATATAACTTCCAACGTGCGTGAGCATCTGGGCCGCTTGATCGTGTCCCATTTCTGCTGCAGCGTCGGCGACCTGCGAAGATTGACCGACTCCCTGGTTTTGTCCGGATTGCATATTCTGGTGCGGTCTATTGTCCATAGCGGCTTCCATTCCTTCCGCGCCGGAGCCAGCTAAAATCATCTGTTGGGCTGTCATGTTTCCACCAGCCATAGCAAAACCCATATTGGCCCCAAAGTCACCACCACGCTCAGAAGCTGTATTTTCCCCACCGCCTCCTCGCATTCCGGGCTGTCTATCTGGTTGCATACTGGTATCAGTCTGCATGTGATAGACCGATGACTGCATTCCACTTCGCTCACCATAAGCTGGCATTTTCGCTTTGTTGGCACCAGTCCACATTGACTGACCTGGGTGAATGTCACGCTCTGATTGTTCGTTCTGTTTGGCGTAGTTGCTTACCTGACCAGGGTTTCCGCTGGCTGTGGGAGAATTGCTAGTTTTATATGGATCTTCAATTATGGGTTTTTCAAGTTCTGTAAAATCACCTGTGCCAGGAGCGCCAGGCATAGTTATGATCGGTCTGAAAGTTCTTGGAGGGATTCGTTTTAGGTTTCTTGGGATTGGGGTTGTATTGCCTCTTCCGTTATTGCCCCATCGATCTCCCACACCCATTCTGGAAGGATTAAAAAATCCTCCAATGCCACTGAGTCCGGTGCCACTCAAAATGCCCTGGCTGCCAAACGGGGTGTTACCATTCCAGCCATTGTTTGTGCCATCGCTGTTTCCAGTTCCATTGCCACCATCGCCATACCCAGGATAAATTTCCATTTTTCCATTGGTAGCGGTTCTATCTTTTTTCTTTGAATCGTCGTCTTCGTAGGTGTATGGAGTAATCTGCAAATTGTTGTCAGAGCGCTTTTTCTTTTTGCCGTCTTGATCAAAAACATAAGGCGCTAAATTGACATTCGCTTGGTTGTCTTTATTCTTCTTCTTGTCTTCTTCAAAAGTACTTGAATAAATGTCTGGGTTTACAGCACGATTATTTCGTTTCTTCTTACCGTCTTCGTCATACACGCCAGGATAAATTTCGCTGGCACCATTTTGGGCGGATCTGTTTTTCTTCTTGCCGTTTTCGTCGTATACGCCAGGATAAATTTCGCTGGCACCATTTTGGGCGGATCTGTTTTTCTTCTTGCCGTTTTCGTCGTATACGCCAGGATAAATTTCGCTGGCACCATTTTGAGCGGATCTGTTTTTCTTCTTGCCGTTTTCGTCATAGACGCCAGGGTAGATTTCACTAGCACCATTTTGAGCGGATCTGTTTTTCTTCTTACCGTTTTCGTCATAGACACCAGGATAAATTTCGCTGGCACCATTTTGGGCGGATCTGTTTTTCTTCTTGCCGTTTTCGTCGTATACGCCAGGATATATTTCACTGGCTCCGTTTTGTCCTGATTTGTTCTTCCTTCTGGCATCATAATCATTGGCGCCAGAGAAAACATCTGGTGCATTTCCAGCTGAACGTGATTTCTTGTTTTGAGAATTTTCATCGCCAATATAAATATCTGGAGCGAACTCGCTGCGATTTCTTTCATTCTTATTTCTTTTGCGATCAGTCATTGGAAATGCTGGTTGTGGCTCACCGTCATTTGTTTCGAGAGTTTCTTTTTTGCTCTTCTTTCCAAAACCGAAATCGAAATTAGGAATAGAGAATCCAGGTTCATTTTTTCGTTTGCGTTCTTTTTCGCGTTCTTCAGTTTCATCTGCCAGAACAGAAACGCTCAAGAAACTAAAAAGCAAGCATGCCAATATGCTGGCGTTGAACCAGTGATTAACATATTTACGATTAGGCTTCTTGAAGAAGTTCACCTACTTACCTCCCTTTTGAGTCGCTTCACTCACTGCCATCTCTGATTTTTGCATGATTTGCGAAACCATTTCACCGGCTTTAAAATCAAATGGATTGAATGGAACGTACATAAGAATTACGACGAAGGCGACAAATATGATCATTTCCCATTCACAGTATGGATTGTATTGACCAATCTCTTGTAACCATTCGATTCGAGTCTGTGCAGCAAGAAGCACTGTGCTCCACCAGAAACGCCATAAGCCTACATTCACTACACCGTCTACCCAGACTGGAAAAATCCGACTGAACAAAGACCCTACAGCGGCTGGCCAGGCAAAAAATGCTGCGGCGATTGGACCAAACAGAAGAAGATAACACATCATCGTTATTTGAAATGCCGAAAGCATCACAAGTCCAAACGCAGCCGACATAGCAGAGAGATTTACCAGAGTCTGGAGCATTACTGTTGCTTCTGATTGCGGTTCTACACCAGAATCTTTTTCTGAACCTTCCGAAAGTTTACCCAATACTTTGAACATGCTCGGATGCATTATTTGTTCTTTTTTGTTAGCTTCAGGTGCCCTGAAAACTTGTTCGTCAGCCCATTCATAAAGTAGCTGTTCGTTAATGTGTCGTTTGACTTCGTAGTTCATCGAATTGCCGATATCTACCGCGTAACTGACGATGAGCTGAGTGGCAGGGATCAAGAAAATTGCAACCAGTGATTTTTGAATGCCTACAAAAGGAGACACTGTGTCTTCGTCATTTTGAGATTGCAAAATTCCCGAACTAACAAGACCTTTCATTTGAGAAAGTACTGCGCCAGGCAAAATCAAAAGCAATGCTATTTGAATGTAAACTCTCTTATACATTTGCATGACCATCCAGATAGCGTTTTCATGCACTTTTACTGGATCTTTGGCACTGCAAGGTTGACCAGCTCCTTCATTGGCTACGTTCAACAAATGGCTCAAATGCAGCTCGAGCATGGATTCCCACGCTGGGTTGAATGCATCTCCAAAGGCTTCGCCAGCACCTTGAGCACCACCTCGCATAGAGCTTTTGCCTTTTTCGAAATTTGGCTGAGGAGATGAATTACGGTCAGCATTTTGTTTTACTGGCTTTTGTCCGTTCAAGAGTCCATTTATGGCTTGCTGAGGTCCACTCATTAACTCGTCAGTATTTTGATTCTCTTTATGGCACTGAGTTTCTTGTTTTGATGGACATTTGACCATAGCCATTTTGGGATCGTGCTCGCGGAAACAATCTGGTCCGCAAGTATATGAATCTCTCAGTTTGTCGGCTGTTTTTTTAGTGTGATATTTCTTCTGTTGTTTGCCGCCTTGTTTTGGAGTGGGTTGAGATTGACCATCTTTGTAGTGCTGGTTTTGGTTTTGAGGAGTGGCAATGAACATTATGTGAACGCGTGGAATTCTCTCTCCTTGGTTTTTAGATTGAATAATGTAGGGGGGGAAAGATGTACCTGCTTTTTCTACATCCTGGAAGGTGCTCATGCTGTTAGGTCCACCCAGGATGCTTTGTCTGTCGCCGCCGCAACATTTTCCATGGAATTTTGTAGCCCCATGCAAATTGGTTCTGCCTGCTCGATCGACAAAATAACCTCTGGCATCAGCGTTCGTGCAGGTGAGAATCACAATACCCAAAAGGCTCAGTATAAGAAGGGCAAATCTATTCATATTATTTGCCTCCTTTTTTCTTGGCTTCTTGAGCAGTTTCATTAACTGCTTGTTCAGCTTTTTGCATTATTTGAGCGACCATTTCTCCAGGTTTAAAATCAAATGGATTAAATGGAACGTAAGTTAGAATTGTGACAAAGGCGATGAACATAATTAATTCCCACTCGCAAAATGGGTTGTATTGTCCCATTTCGGAGAGCCATTCTATTCTAGTTTGCGCTGCAAGGAGCACTACGCACCAAAGAAATCGCCATAATCCAACATTTACTACTGCGTCCAACCAGATTGCGAAAACCCGCATAAAGAGCTGTCCTACTGTAGCAGGCCATGCATAAAAGGCTGCAGCAATTGGACCCAAAAGCATGAGATAACTCATCATAGTTATCTGAAAAGCACACATCATAACCAATCCGAATGCTGCAGACATGCCAGCCAGGTTCGCCATTAGTTGAAGCATAATTGTAGCTAAGGACTGAGCTTCCACTCCCGAGTCTTTCTCGGAGCCCTCGCTCATCTTGCCTTGAGTTTTTTTTGTAGGAGCTTTTATTTGCTCTTCTTTATTGTCTTCTGGTGCTCTAAAAACTTGTTCGTCAGCCCATTCTGAAATTATGTCTGTCGAAATATGACGCTTCACTTCGTAGTTCATTGAATTGCCGATATCAACTGTATAGCTGACAATAAGCTGGGTGCACGGAATGAGGAAAAGAGCAATCATGCCTCTTAGAATTCCAATAAACGGTGAAACGGTATCCTCATCGTTCTTTGATTGGAGAATCCCTGAACTAACAAGACCTTTGACCTGAGTGAGCACTGCCCCTGGTAGCAATAAAAGCAAGCCAATATTGATATAGACTTTTCGATACATTTGCATGACCATCCAGACGGCATTTTCGTGAACTTTTACAGCCTCACGACCGCCGCATGGTTGACCAGCATTTTCGTTTGCAACGTTGATTAAATAGCTCATGTGCAGTTCGAGCATCGCTTCCCAACAGGGATCAAATGCGTCTGCGCAGGCTTCGGAAGCACCTTGCATTTGGCCTTGCTGTTGATTTTGCCCTTTTTGATTGCTCGGCTGAGGGCTTTGCTTCATATTTGATTCGTGCTGTTTAACTTTTGCCATAGTGACAGCGTCAGACTGAGGAGTCTTGTCGCCAGTTGTATGGTCATCTGGATTGAGCGCATCCTTCAGTTTTTTGCCGATCATACTGTCGGGAGTCCACATTTTCTTTACTGGATCCCACTTGCGATGAACTTTTTCATTCAGGAGCTTGTGTCCATAAAGTCCTGCATCGGGAGGATTATGCTGAAACCATGGCTGGTTCTTTTTGCCACCGACCTTTTGATCAGGTTGTGATTTTCCGTCTTTATAGTGCATGTTCTGATTGATAGGAGTAGCTACAATCATGATGTGAGTGCGCGGAAGACGCTCTCCACCCGGTTTCGACATGACGATATAAGGAGGAAACTGCGTACTGGCTTTCTCTACATCCTTATAGGATGAAAGGTTTGGACCGCCAGCAATGTCTACAGCTTGCTTGCCTTGAGATTTCGTTTGACGCTTTGTAGCGTGAAACATGTTTGTGTCTGCAAGCATTTTCTTGAATCTGTGCGCTTCTCCCGGCGTACAGCAAGAAAGCCAAACCATGATAGTTGCTAATAAATAGCAAAAAACATGACTTGACCTTACGGTTGAACGCATTATGACCTCAAAGCCGAACCGTCGTTCAGCAATTTCGCGAAATTGGCCATTGTTGTTTAGTAAAAGGGTCTTGGAATGAAAAGGGCGGGCTGGAGGGAGAACCAAGACCCTGCTTGATGGCGACATGTCAAGTGTAGGTTCCATTTGTGAACTTTTGGTACCCGCCTGTCAAGTGTAGATTAAAATAGTGCATTTTGGGGACATTTCAATATAATCAAAGTTAGAACTTTGACTGTATTCTTTATGCCTTTGCCGGACTCAGCTTAACCCAACTCACGAATGAATAATTATCGGAACTTGTCTCGCGTTAGAAAAATAGCTTCAGCAGCTATTTTGACGAGCCTTACTCTTGGACTTATGACTGCTTGTTGGAATCAAGAGAAGACCGAAGAGACTGTTCCAATCATTAATCCAGATGGAAATTCCACAGTTACGGCTCCGCTTCAAGAACGAACCACGAATGATACGGATCCTGATACTGGCAAATATTTTGTAAGACCTGCACCAATGCTCAGTCTGCAATTTGGTCCTAAATGGAAAACTCAAGGACAAGAAAATCCTCAAGAAGAAACCAAAATGCAGAGAATGCCAAACGGCATTTTATACAGGGATATTTTAGTCGGATATGGTATGGCACCAAATCTTAGAGCGACAGTGCTGGTGCATTATATTGCCTATAATTCGGACGGAAGTATTTTTGACAGTTCAGTCGATCGAGGAATGCCACTTGTTTTCACCCTAGGAGACCACCAGGTCATGGCAGGTTTGCAGGGCGGATTGATTAATATGCACGTAGGCGGAGTACGCAAAGTTATTGTTCCTAGTAAATTTTGTATCGGAAAATTAGGGAAAAAGACTGTTCCAAAACTGAACAAGATGACGATGATGCTTCGTTTGTTGAGTGTTGATCAAAATTATGAATCTTCGCCGCCTAGAGAAGATCCAAATGAATCACAGCAAGCTTCTGATGAATTCTTCAAAAAAGAATATGAAAAGCAAGGAATAGATACTTCGGGAATGGATCCCAAAAACTGGAAGTTCGATCACTAAATTTGTTGTTGCTCTATTTCAGCCAGTTTTGCATAGAGTTCTTTTTCTTTTTCAGACGGGTTATCTGGAACGCTTATTTTAACTTTGACTAGAAGATCGCCTGTGGTTGTTTGTTTCAACACAGGTAAACCTCTGCCTTTCAATCTTAGAGTACGACCAGATTGGGTCAGAGCAGGAATTTTGATTTTGACAGGACCGTCAAGTGTGGGCACTGAAGCTTGACCTCCGGTAACTGCGACACCCGGTTTTAGTGTTACTTCGCAAACAAGATTGTCACCATCTATGGTGAAATCTTTGTGCGGTCTTACTTTGATACGCAAAATTAGATCGCCGCGTCCAGTCGGAGTCATAGCTCCTTGTCCAGCAACTCGAATTTTAGAGCCGGCACGTACGCCCTTAGGAATTTTTACTTCTATGGTTTTTGCTTTTTCGCCCTGAGGGGTTACTTTTAGAGTTCGCTGCGCACCGCGAGCAAGTTCTTCTACCGAAAGCTCGATATCGGCTTGTTGTTCATGAGGACGAAGACTGGCTCTGCCGGCTGCCTGGGAATGTGGTCGGGATTGTCTTGAACCAAACCTAGAACCGGCGCCTTGAGCCCCGCCAAACGGTCCTCCGGTCTGACCAAACAATGCTTCGAAAAAGTCCGAAAATCCTCCGCCGCCCCCACCGCTTGTGCCGCGTTGGAAGTTGCCAAAATCAAAGTCGAAACCACCAAAATTGCCTTCGCCGCCTGCTCCAGGTTTGAAGTCTGCACCGGCTTTCCAGTTAGAGCCGAGCATGTCGTAGCGTTTGCGCTTTTCGGGGTCTTTTAAAACCTCATAGGCTTCAGAAATCTCTTTGAATTTTTCTTCTGAAGCTTTGTCGCCTTTATTGGCGTCAGGGTGATGTTTGCGCGCAAGTTTGCGATAGGAAGATTTTATTTCCTGCTGGCTCGCGGTTCGTGCGACTCCTAGCGTCTGATAGTAATCTTTGAATTTCAACTGAGGACTTCCTTTTGGCAATCCCTATAGTACAAGGTCAACTACAAGGTCATTATCCCACGAAAGCCCAGATCATAAAGCCAGGGTGTATAGTTAGATCATAGGGGACCTGTGGAATATTCGGCTTTGAGGGTCGCAATACTACTTTGGGCGAGGGCGAGCATGTATTTGCACAGGCATATAGCAAATAGTCGGTCGAGAAAAGCACAATCTCTAGTCGAGTTGTGTGTTGGACTTTTGGTTCTGGTTCCAATCATCCTTATATTTTTCGATTTAGCAGTTATTGTCATTGGCGTCCAGGTCAATGACCAGACCTGTAAACAAGCGGCAAGAGCGGCTTCAAGCGGCGATCCAGTTTCAGCCAATCAGCGTGCACAGGCAATTGTGGCGCGTGCAAACCAACAGGGAAGCTCGATGCTGAGCAACTTTACTCTAACTGGAACAACTTTCAATCCCACGACATTGATAGCCGACCGCAATGCTCTCAATCCTTACGGTGGCACCATCAGTGGTACTGTGACTGTGAGTACGACAGTAGATATCCGCCCATTTTTAGTACCGTACGTGTACAGTGGTGGGGCGCCTTTGACTTTCAGGTCGGCTCAAACCTACCCGTTTACTTTTGTAGTTCCAAACACTGCTTCTTAGTTTTAAAACCTAAGCTTAGGCAGCTGTTGTTTTGTTGATTGTTCCAAGGGCGTTTACGTCGAGCTTGATGCTTGGTCCCATGGTTGTACCTATATATACAGATTTGATATAGGTTCCTTTGACCGAGGCTGGCTTGATTTTGACAATCTGGTCGACAACTGCAGCGAGGTTCATCAAGATACGGTCATCGGAAAAGCTCAGTTTGCCGATTGCCATTTGAACTAATCCACCGGTTTTTTCAGAACGGAAAGCAACTTTACCGGCTTTGAGTTCGCCGATTGTTTTAGCAAGGTCAGTTGTTACTGTGCCGTCTTTAGGGTTTGGCATCAAACCTTTTGGTCCGAGCACTTTACCCATCTTGGAAAGAAGAGCCATTGTGTCTGGGGTAGCAACCAGTTTGTCGAACTCGAAAAATCCGTTGCCGATTTTTTCTACCAGATCTTCGGCACCGTAAACATCAGCACCGGCTTCTTTGGCTTCGGTAAGTTTTTCGCCTTTAGCAACTACTGCAACGCGTACTTCTTTACCGGTACCACCAGGAAGGCTCACTGTGGAGCGGATTTGCTGGTCGTTGATTTTGGGGTTGATACCAAGGCGGAAAGAAACTTCAACTGTGGGATCGAATTTGACCGATTTTTCTTCCTTTAAAAGCTTGACTGCCTGGGCTGCTTCAAATGAGCCCTGATTGTTTTTGTAGAACTCTTGCAGTCTTTGTTCTCTTTTAGTTGGCTTAGCCATTGTTCTAGATCCTTTTAGATTTTGTGCAATTAGTCTGTGATGGTGATGCCCATGTTGCGGGCGGTGCCAATAACCATTTTCTCTGCAGACTCGAGGCTTGTAGCATTCAAGTCGGGCATTTTGATTTTGGCAATTTCGGTAACTTTGGCTTTGGAAACGCTACCAACTTTGTTTTTGTTGGGTGCAGCCGAACCTTTTTCGACATTGGCGGCTTTCTTCAAAAGCTCTGAGCAAGGAGGAGTTTTGAGTACGAATTCAAAACTGCGGTCTTCAAAAATTGTGATTTCAACTGGGATGATGGTTCCAGCTTTGTCCTGGGTCTTAGCGTTGTATTCTTTGCAGAATTGCATGATGTTGACGCCGTGCTGACCTAGAGCAGGACCAATAGGGGGCGCTGGGTTTGCTTTGCCCGCTTGGATTTGTAATTTGACTTTCCCAGTAACCTTTTTCATGGCTTTTAGCCTCTGCTCCGTGTTTTGTGCTGACTATATATGATGAATGTACAATTTTATGTGCTAAAGGCTCTTCCTGTCAGAACATTTAGACTTTTATAACCTGATTGAACTCGAGTTCAACTGGCGTAGCGCGTCCAAAGATAATCACAGACGCCTTTATGCGCTCTCTTTCCAGGTTTACTTCTGTAACTTCTCCTGTAAAGTCGGCGAAAGGACCGCCAGTAATTCTGACGTAATCGCCCACCTTGACGTCTATTTGAGCCGCTTTCTTGCCCTTGATACCAGAGGCAATTATTTGACGTCTCAAGATTTTACGAATTTCAGTGTCTTGCACAGGGGTTGGTTTCTTACCTGCGCCTACATATTTTGTGACTCCAGGAGCTTCTCTGACTACTCTCCAGGAATCGTCATCCAAAATCATTTCTACAAAAACGTAACCAGGATATTCACGCTCTTTTTTCTCGACGCGCTTGCCATCTTTGACTTTGCTCACTATTTTCTCGGGAACGATTACACCGAAAATTTTGTCCTGGGCGCTCATCGTTATTACGCGTTTCTCGATGTGCTCTTTCACTTTGTTTTCGTGTCCAGAAGCGGTTTGAACGGCATACCACTTTCTTTGACCGTCTGATTTGATGAAAGCCATTTTCTGGTTATTAACTCCTGCTGCGCTGCTCATTGAGAATCTACCTAGAATTACCCGTTGTGAATTTTTGCCCAATGCTCGATTGGTCCAAAAACAAAGTGACCAAGGACATAGTCGTAGCCAAGTACTAGGAAGGTGATCAAAGTGACGAGAACAACTACGCTCCAGGTCTCTTTGACAACCTGACCGCGTTCAGGCCAACTGATCTTTTTGATTTCTGTGCGTACTTCTTTGAGGAATCTGGCGAAGTCGCTTACGATGTTGCCTTGTTTTTTGTTGCCGTTCTTACTTGGGTCTTTGCCCGATTTGCTCGAGCCGCCGCCACCGCTACCGCCGGATTTACCAGCTCCAGAGCCAGATCCGGTACCTTTGTCGATTGTTGCTGGTGGGCTTGATGAACTCAAGGAATTTTCTCCCCCTGCCTCTGTTGCGGCTTTGTCTGAAGCGGCACCACTCATGGTATCAGGCAGATTTAGGCCGTCTTCTTTTGTTTTTTTCTTTTTTTTGCTCACTGGCTCTGCCTGGGAAATAAGTTCGCGCCCTGAAGGAGTCGAACCCTCAACAAACATTTTGGAGACGTTCGTTTTACCATTAAACTAAGGGCGCTTCTTTGATTTGAACGTACAAGTTATTTCTTAGTTTCTTTGTGATCGATGTGCTGACGGCAGAACTTGCAGAACTTTTTGATTTCGAGTCTGTCGGCATCGTTTCTTTTGTTCTTCATCGTAGTGTAGTTGCGACGTTTGCAAGTGCCGCAAGCCAATGTGATGATGATTCTGTCCTCTTTCTTTGCCATTTTTCCAACTCCTAGTGGCTTCGCGTCTTTTTCAAAAAAAAGACCAAAAAAAAACGCCTCCCGAAGGCGACAAAAGTCAGTATATCTAACCTTTTAAAGCTCTGTCAACCGAAATGGCGCGCCTTGGCACAAATTGAGACCATTTATAGAATCCAGATGAATTACTGTTAAGACCATTTGGCGACGATTTAACTCAAAATTGTAGAAAATCGCCCCATCATCAAGACTTTCGTGCTTCACTCCAAATCCAGATTTTTCTCAATTCTTTGGCTAATTTGCTTTGTCCTTCTTAACATGCTTAACACTGGTTGTGCACGGCAAAGCCCATGGCAACCCGGCATTCTAAGAGTCAACTTAGGAACAGAGCCCCCGACACTCGACTGGCATTTGTCAGTGGATATGATTTCGTTTGAAGTAATCCAAAACATCATGAGTGGGCTTACTCAATATGAAAATTCAGCACATAGCGCCGATGGCAACAAGCTGACTTGTCAGGCGGCATGTGCCAAAAGTTGGGATGTACTCGATGGAGGAACTCGCTATGTTTTTCATTTGCGTGACGATATTTTTTGGACTGATGGAAAAAAACTGACTGCAAAAGATTTTGAATACGCTTGGCAGCGTTTGATAGACCCAGCTACTGGAGCTGCGTATGCTCACTTTTTGTATGACGTCATCAATGCAAAAGAAATAAATCAGTCGCAAATAAAAGACTTGAGCAAGCTTGGAGCCAAGGCTTTGGACGATTTCACTTTTGAAGTGCGACTTAATAAGCCAGCCGCTTACTTCATTTATTTAACTGCCGGACCCACTACTTTTCCATTGCGCAAAGACCTTGTGGAAGCGCATCCAGGGCGCTGGACCGAGCCTCAAAACATAATCACCAATGGTGCTTTTAAGTTAGATGCGTGGCAGCACGAATATAAAATAGACCTTGTGGCAAACGATCAATATTTTGGTGGCAGACCC
>Ga0268298_10004185_pt1 | contig 14236 bp, 15 predicted proteins | sample WWTPWeurt_MetaG_FD_194462 | JGI IMG/M metagenome (GOLD analysis project Ga0268298, IMG submission 194462) | Activated sludge microbial communities from WWTP in Nijmegen, Gelderland, Netherland - WWTP Weurt | ecosystem: Engineered > WWTP > Aerobic digester > Activated sludge | place... | reverse complement strand
AATGTGCCGCTTTCCTCACCGCCTGCTTCGGTCAACACCACATCCCAATTGCCCATCAAGGCATTCAAGATCGTGATGGCGCGTTGCGTGTGGAAGGAGTTGATGAAGTTCGATGTGCGCCAGCCGTTATGGATCAACACGTGCGGCGCGGCTTCGGCAATTTCATGCGCAATGCGTGTGATGGTTTCGGCAGGGATACCCGTCGGTGTGGAAGCCCATTCGGGGGTGTAACGCGCTACTTCTTTTTTCAATTCGTCAAAGCCGACCGTGTTCTTTTCAACGAATGAGCGGTTGTACAATTTTTCGCTGATGATGATGTTCAGCAAAGCAAGGTGAAAGGCGAGATCATTGCCCGGTTTGATGGGCAGCCACTCGGTCGCTTTTGAGGCGGTTTTGGTGTAGCGCGGGTCGAGGTAGACCACCTTCGCGCCGCGGTCGATCGCCATGATCAGATCATGCGTCTCAGATGTGGAAATCGCTTCGAGCAGGTTGCGCCCCGTCAACAAAATGTATTTGAGTTTGTCGTCGTAGATGCGTCCGGGTTCTTCCATTCCGTAGGTCATCGTGTTGGCGACGATCATGGCATTGAAGCACAACGAGCGCTGCGTGCCGTAGTTTGGCGAACCGAATGCATATAGCAGGTTCTCAAACAGCGGCTGACTCAAATTGTGCGTAGATGAAAAGACCATCGCTTCAGCACCGTATTTGTTCTTGATCTCGGTCATCCTGCTGGCAACCAGATCCAACGCCTCTTCCCACGACGCCTGACGGAATTTGCCCTCGCCGCGTTTGCCCACCCGAATGAGCGGGGTCAATACACGGTCGGGGTCGTAGGTGTTCATCAGCCCCGATTGCCCGCGCGGACATAAATTGCCGCGAGAGTGTGGGTGCTCAGGGTTGCCGTCCAGTTTGACGACGCGCCCATCTTTAATTTTGGCGATCAAGCCGCAACGCCACACGCACATCTCGCACATGCTATGGACGAATCCATCGCCTTCTGCGTTGATGTGTCCCGCCGCACGTGCCGCTTGCGCCACCTTTGCGGGCAACATTTGCCCAAGAGCCACAGCCCCCGCGCCTGCCACACCGATTTTCAGAAAATCTCTTCGTGAGATCGTTTTTGTCATAATCACTCCGTGCTTAGAGATTGGAGATTAGTAACTGGTAATTACCAATCTCCAATTACCAATTACTCTTTTTCTTTCCTTTGCCAGCCTGCACGGTCGATCATGTAGAACAGCAACAGAGACATGAGCGCAAATGTTAGAACTGTCAGGAAGGGATTCAAATTCCACAGATCGGGCATGGTGGTGTTGCCGAAATTGGCAATCGCTGAAATCACAGGGAAAATTTGTTGATAGGTCAAACCGTAAATTACTGCACCAGTTAAAAAGCCAAGTAAACCAGGGATAATGTAGTCCATTTTGCCTTCGCCGCCACCGGCAGCGCAAGTGCCTGGTCAGTATCCGGTGAGCGCCATGCCCACACCGAATATCAGCCCGCCAACGATATTGCCTACGATGTAAGTTGAAGGCACGTTCGGAAACTCGATCAAACCGAGTCCACGCAGTCCATACAGTCCGCTCATGGAGACCACTAACGCAGTCATCATGAACTTCAAAACAGTCATGTCTGTAAAGCGAAATACATTTACGATCTTGTTGTATTTGGTGAGCCCGGCTTTATTCAATGAAAAGCCGAAAAAGACACCAACTACGAGAGCAATGATGAAATTCGTCATTTCGATCTCCTCGTAATCCTAATAATTCTTGCGGTAGATGATCAGGGCTGTCACAATACCTGAAGCGAACATGCCCATGATGAAGAGGAACGCTGCGGGAGCCAGCAACATGCCGCCGGAGATGGCGAGTCCGCTGGTGCAGCCGCCTGCGACGCCTGCCGCGTATTCCAAAATGATCGCGCCGATGAAAGCCAACGCCCAGCGCTTCCAAACCTGCGGACCGAAAACGCGCTTCCATTGTTCGTCTGAGTTGGCGGAACCTTTCTTGCCCCACAGCAGCGTTCCACTTGTTGCCGCGCCGATCATGCCGCCAAAGAACACACCGATCAACAGCATCACACCCCAGGAAATCCCAGGCGGCATGATGAAGTTGAAGTACATATTATCGAATGCGGCAGGGGCAACGGCTTTACCGATCAAACCTGCAAGATTTTCGAAGGCACCCGACGCGCCCAATAAACTATTGCTTGCCCATACTGCGGCAATGCCTATTACACCGAGCATTACACCAGCCACATATGGCGACCATTCGTCTTTGCGGATGTAATCCAGAATAAATTTCATGGCTTACTCCTCATCCTTTTTTGTCACAGCGTCCATCAGGTCGAGCACTTTGTCCGCTTTTTTATGTTCCAAAACATTGTTCAACGCCTTGCGCTTATCGGCTTTCAATGCGGCAATCTTCGGCAGCATATCCACCACATCGGCGGGGTATTCAGCGTCTACGGCTTTGGTGTCGCCAAACTTCACGTTGATGAACTTCTCACGGGTAATCACAAATCCGCCGCCACCCACCAGCAACAAACCGATCATGCCCAACAAAATATTGTTGCCCCAATTGATCGGCTTCTTGCCAAGCACGATCTCATCGTAATTGGCAGCGTAGTCAATCGCATTGGGATCGTCCACCACGACTTCGTTGCAGGAGTTGGATGTGGAAGCGCTCGCAGCGGAATCCACTGCTACGGGAGCCGCATCAGACTCCGCCGCAGCAGGAGCCGTAGCTCCCGATCCGAAACTCACGCCGAGAGTGTCAGCATAGACTTGGGCGCGGGCATCCAGATCCGCTACGTGACATTGCTGACAGGCAGCCTGCACATCTGAAAGCGGATCCACCATGCCTTCATGCGCGGCGGCTTTATCCGTTGCCTGATTGTTGCCGGCATGGCAGATGTAGCAGAAATCGCCAAAGGCATGCGATTGGTGCCAGCCTGTGCCATCGGCATTGACGGGCATCTCCGCTTGCACTTCATGGCAGTTCTTGCAAGACGAAGCCTGTGAACCGCATTGCGCGCTTGCAGTCTGCGGAGTGGACAAAAAAATGCCGACGGCGACCAGAATCGCCAACCCGGCAAAAATCAAAAAAAACGCTTTATTCTTTTGTTGCATGTTCTTCTCCTGAGAGAGATTGTTTCTTCTATGCTTTTTGTTCAACCATCAAATTCGCTTTGGATGTGATTGTGTCATGCAGAATTACCCGTAAAATCTCAAGCGATTCGATCAACCTGACATCCACAAGCGAGTAGGTGATTGTCACTCCATTTCTAGTGGTTTGCACCAGACCATGGTCGCGTAGAACCTTCAAATGGCGGGAAGCCGTTGGTTGGGGAATACTGATAAGATTGGAAATTTCAGTTACATTTCGCGGGGCTTCATGAAGCAGATACAAGATCAAGATCCTTGTTGGGTCGGTGAATGCCGAGCACATGTTAGCTTGTAAATGAGATATTTCGACTCGAAAGGAATTCATATTCATGGATTATTGTTTCTTATATTTGCATGACCGAATGGATGTATGTGGTTATTCTAGGCTTCTGCCTATACTTCAGATAGTGAATTCTGTCACATTAATTGTGAAATAAATAACTAATATTGTGTTTTTTTACCGTTTTTTGGTAAAAAAACACAATATATTGGTTGATTTTATGGTTTCAAAACCAAGAAAAGCCACGCACTGAATAGGAGAATTGCAAAGACCAGCCAGCCGAGGTTATCCATGAATGGATTTGCTTCCGCAATATCGGGGAAGCCAGTTTTTGCGGGCACAGAGGGTGTGTATGCCTTTGCCCGGATGACCGCATCGAAACCCTGATTGCTCTTGAACTTTTCCAGCAGCAATGTGGTTTCTTCCGTTGAATGGCATTCCAGGCATTTGGCAGCAGCATTTTCTTGGGGATGTTTGAGCAATCCAATATGTGCTACCTCTTCCTGCACCGCAGATGGATTTCCCTCATGACAGTCATCACAACGATCTTTATGTGCCTCTGACATGCAATACCAACAGCCGGTATCATGCAGGTAATACAGATCTTCGTGGCAAGACAGGCATGAATTATCTGCCGTGAAAGGCGCCGGTTTAAATGCAAGCACTTCTTTTGGCAGGGTCAATGCCCCTGCTGCGAATATGGCTATGAAAACAAAGGCGAAAAAAAGCCAGCGAGAAGATTTGGATAACATGATCCACCTCCGTGGTTATAAATCTTTATGGTATGAAATTGGGTTCACGAAACTCCTGCACCGGTTCCGGGCAGACCACCAGCAAGGCGCTGGAAGTTGTGCTGGCAGTATTACGCCAGATGTGTGGTGTATGCGCATCGAAGATCAGGCTGTCACCAGGTGCAAGCGGAAAAACGTCATTACCTATAAAGTAGGTAATATGTCCTTCCAAACAGTAAATAAATTCGCGCCCCGGATACGTGACAGGAACTTCCCCGCTGTTGGCTCCCATCTCCAGCTTGGTAACGAACGGCTCATACCCGGCAGGTTGTGCACCGGTATTCAACCGTTCCATCTGCCCTTTTGGAAAGATGATCTGTTGTCGTTCGCCTGCTTTCTGGTAAACCACCTGATTTTTGGGTTTATTTTTTTCAAAAAAAGCTGTTATGGGTAGATTAAAGCTTTGAGCAAGTCGATGCAGTGTGTTTACGCTTGGAGAGGTTTTCCCATTTTCTACCAGGCTGAGGGTGTTTACACTCAATCCACTCATTTCAGCCACTGCCCGAATGGACAATCTGCGAGACTTCCGAATCTCCCGGATCTTTTGTCCTACTTGTTCCGAAACATCCTGTTTTATTGAGGAAGCGTGGGTTTTTCCTTGAATACTTGGTGGGGGAAAGGGCGGGTTTTGAAACATCAGGTCAATCTTTCAACATTAGGAAGGTTGGTCTATTATTTAATTAAACCGTCAATTATTTTAGTAATAAACGTCACATTTTAATTGTTACCAAACAACTTATAGGACAAAAAATATATTTAACTGCGTTAATTCGGCCTTTAATCTGCTTTTTTACTATTTTTTGATTACAAAGTTGTTTTTTTTATAAAATAAGGCGGTTTTATCCCAAAAAATTGTGTGTTTTCCCCAATTCTGGTATCATAAATATAGTATTTTGGGATTCAAACATTTCATGTTGAAGGTAAACCCATGACAACCACCTTTTCCCTTGGCGAGAAATTACGCCAACTACGCAGTGAGAGAAATATCTCTCAACGTGATTTGGCTCGTATGGCAGACCTTTCTCCCAACTCCATCAGCCTGATCGAGCGGGATGAGACTTCACCCAGTGTCGCCACTTTGCAAAGTCTGGCCGTTGCCTTGAACATCCGCATGAGCTATTTTTTTGAAGAAGAAACGCCCGCCTCTGTGCTTCATCTCAAAGCTGGCTCACGTCCGAAGATCGAAAATCAAGGCGTTGTGATCGAAGGCATGGGGAAAACACTCCCTTCACAGGAACTCGAGCCATTCACCGTTATGTTGGAGCCGAAAGCTGGAAGCGGTGGCGAACGACAGGTCGTTCACTCAGGCCATGAATTTGTGTACTGCCTTCAGGGAAAAATTGAATATGTGATCGATGGACAGATCTATAGGATGGAAGCGGGGGATATCTTGATCTTTGAGGCCAACCTGCCTCACCTTTGGCGCAATCCATTTGACGAAGAAGCGAAATTTATCCTTGTCTTGCAAACCCCTAATGCTTCTCGCGAACCAGTTCAGCGGCATTTCTTGAATACCCCATCTGTCAAACATATTGGCGGATAGCAAATTAATTAAATTAGATAATCACCCTTGTGTCTTTTCAGGATATAAGCTGGTTCTGCCATAAGTGCGCCATAGTCACTTGCGCACGCCAATTGGCATGGATTTGAAGGCGGTATCGCCTGAAGAAATTGCGCTGTCGATTCTGGCAGAGATGGTAAGCGCAAAGCATGGGATGGTGAGAGTTAGTGAGCAGGTGACGGTGGTTAGAGTGTAGTAATTGGTAACTGGTAATTGGTAATTGGTAATTGGGGAAATCTTATGAGCATGGAGACATAAAAAAACGGAAGTTCATTTTCTCTGCGCCTTTGTGTCTCCGTGATTTGATTTTGGATTTACGAAACCCAGGTGACTGTGCCTGTTTGGGCTGTGTCATATCCGCCAAGGTTGTTGATGGCGGATTTTGTTTGTTTGGCGCTCAACCATTTCTTGAGTGCCTGCACGGATTCACTTTCCCATTTTTCAGAAGGGATAATGAGGTCGTAGCGTTCGGTCGTCAAAGGCTTGAAATCGAGTCCAAAGGATAGCGCAGCAGTCTCAACGCCGATGCCTACATTGGCTTGTCCCTTGCTGATGGCGCGGGCAACTTCGGAGTGAGTCATCTTTTCTTCGTCGTAGCCAGAAATGCTGGCTGGGTTAATTTTCAGACTGCGTAACTGTGCGTCCAGCCAGACACGAGTACCAGAACCCTGTTGACGGTTCGCAAAATGCACGCCTGACTTGGTTAGGTCTTTCAGGCTCTTGATACCAAGCGGATTTCCTTCAGCAAGAATCAACCCCACACGGCGATGAGCGAGCGTGAGCATTGCCACTTTTTGCCCAGGCAATAATTTGCGGATGAATGGTTCGTTGTAGGTATCGGTGTTTTCGTCCCAAAGATGGCAACCTGCCAAGTCTGCTTTTTTCTCGGCGAGCGCAATCAGTCCGCCGAGGCTGCCAGTGAAGGATAAATGCAACGAGAGTTTTGGGTTGTTCTCGTGATACTGTGAAGCAATCAACGCGAGGGATGGGTCATGGCTGCCAACAAAACGCAGAATATTTGGCGGTGTTTCTTCGGGCTGGCTGGAAAATGTCCGCCAGCGGTCGAGCGCCACGCGCAAGGATTGCTCCACTTCATCGGGCGAATATCCAGCGGTCATGATCTCCAGCAGAAAGGCTTCCATACGGTTGAACAATGCCGCACGCCGCATGGGGTTTTGAGTCTGCTCGGGAATCTGCTCGACGACTTTTGTCCCTTTGCCCACACGGCTGACCACCAATCCCTGATGAGCCAGTTCCTGATAAGCGCGCATAATGGTGCCTGTGGTACAGCCCCATTGCTCGGTCATTTTGCGCATGGGCGGCAATGATGCGCCAGGTTTGATAACACCTGAGAGAATATCATCACGAATGGATGAAACAATTTGCTGGTAGAGATGACCTGATTCCATATTATGAGTATAGTGGGATGAGTTGTATTTTGCAAGTTACGATATACTGACCACACAAAATAGACTTGGTGACTGTATGAAATCTAAAAAGGCACATCACATTGGAACGCTTTCCCCTGAAATGGCATTGCTTGGATTGCTCTATAAAGAATCCGGACATGGTTACGACCTGCACCGCACTGTCAACGCAGACTTGGGGCATGTCTGGCATTTGAGTCAGAGTCAAGCGTATGCCATTTTGAAGCGGCTTGAAGCGCAGGGCGATATTTCAGCGGAGAAAATCCCACAGGAAAAACTTCCCAGCCGTCAGTTATTGCAAATGACCGAGCAGGGTCGCCAAAAATTTTTAGATTGGCTGGATGTCCCCAGTGGGGGAAGTACACGCGCCATCCGCATGGAATTCATCACGCGATTGTATTTCATGAAAATGTATTTTCCCAAAAGGATATCAAAGGCATTCGATCAACAACGGGCCGAGGCGGAAGGCCATATTCAGCGGCTGGAAAGTGCTCTTGTTGAACTGCCAGCCGACCAGGTCTACAACCGTATGAGTCTTGAAATGCGGTTGAAACAGCTGAAATTCGTCATTGAATGGCTTGATGAGAGTCAGGAAAACTTCTTGTAAAGTCCGTCGTTTTTGGGATATACTCACTGAGTGAGTACAAAACTTGACCTGAAGGAAAATCCCATGAAACGAATATTGCATCTGATTCTTTTGCTGTCCATTTTTTTGACAGCCTGTGGCGCCTCCGCCGCACCGACACCTGCTCCTGCCACCGAAGTGCAAAAACGTACGCTGACAGTTTTCGCCGCCGCCTCCCTCACCGATGCCTTCACTGAAATCGGCACCGCATTTGATGCCGCCAACCCGGGTGTCATCACCACCTTCAATTTCGCAGGCTCTCAAGCCTTGCGGACTCAAATTGAAGAAAGCGCACCTGCAGATGTCTTTGCCTCTGCCAGCGGCAAAGAAATGGAAACGCTTATAGCCAGCAATTTCGTGGCGAAAGATGTTCCGCAAGTCTTTCTCACCAATAAACTGGTCGTCATTCTGCCTGCGGCTAACCCTGCCAAATTGGAAAAACTGCAAGACCTGGCCAATTCCGGTATCAAAATCGTTTTGGCTGCGGAAGAAGTTCCGGTTGGTAAATATGCCCGTCAGGCGCTTGATCTGATGGACACATCCTTTGGCGCAGGATACAAAGAAAAGGTTTTGGGAAATGTCGTCTCCAATGAAGATAATGTCAAACAGGTTGTGGCAAAAGTCCAGCTTGGAGAAGCGGATGCGGGCATTGTCTATGTGTCAGATATAGTTGCGGCAACTGAATTAAAGTCTATTGAAATTCCCACAGAGTTGAATGTCATTGCCAAATATCCAATCGCGCCGCTCGCTAAATCTGAAAATGCAGGGCTCGCAACAAAGTTCGTTGAATATGTCCTCTCTGCTGAAGGACAGGCTGTACTGGCTAAATGGGGATTTGTTCCTGTCAAGTAATGTTTAGTAAAATAAAATTCGCGGGATGAATATCCCGCGAATTTTTTGTGTTATGTCAAAACTTCGCGAATTTTTCCATCAGGTCTTTGGAGAAGGAATTTCCAAATGGATATTTCTTTTTCCCAGTTTAATTTTGCTTGTCTTCTTTGCCTTACCTTTAATTTCACTGTTGTATCGCTCCATTGCGCCTGAGTTCTTCATGAATGCACTTTCAAAACAGGCATTTGAGGCGCTTAAGTTGAGTTTGGTCACAAGTTCCATCACCGCACTGATCACAGTTATGTTGGGAACGCCGCTGGCGTATCTACTTGCTCGTTGGAAATTTAGATTCAAAGCATGGTTGGAGTTGATTCTTGACCTGCCCATTGTCCTGCCGCCTTCCGTGGCTGGACTTGCATTGCTAATTGCTTTCGGACGCAGGGGATTGCTGGGCGCGATGATGAATGATATGGGTATCAATATTCCATTCACAACAACTGCGGTTGTTATGGCGCAATTGTTTGTTGCTGCGCCTTTGTTTGTCCGTTCAGCGCGGATCGGCTTCGCGCATGTGGATAAACAGCTTGAAGAATCCGCGTATGTGGAGGGGGCGAATCAATGGCAGGTATTTTATGAAGTCATGATACCTATCGCCATTCGTGCTCTTGCCAGTGGAGCTATTCTCACCTGGACGCGCGCACTCGGTGAGTTCGGTGCAACGATCTTGTTTGCGGGAAATCTGGAAGGCGTTACCCAGACGATGCCGATTGCCATTTACATTGGCTTTGAGCGCAATCTTGGAGTGGCGATGGCTTTATCTGTTGTGTTGATTTTGGTATCGGTGATTTTACTAATGGTTACCAAGCAATTGGATAAAGAAGAATAAAAAAGAGATGGCCTTTTGACCATCTCTTTTTTGATTCCTGAATATAAACTTTACTGTGCGATCATTACATGCTTGGTAACTTGATAATCGCCAATCGCTTCGGCTGATAAATCCTTGCCGAAGCCTGATTGCTTGAACCCGCCGTGTGGGGTTTCAGAGGTCAAGGGGAGATGATCGTTGATCCAAACGGTACCAAATTCCAGCGCAGAAGAGAGGCGCATGGCGCGTCCAATATCTTTGGTGAAGACAGAGGCAGCCAGGCCGTATTGAACATCGTTCGCTAAGTGGATTGCCAGCACTTCATCGTCAAATTCCTGCACGGTGACGACAGGCCCGAAGACTTCGTTTTGCACAATCTCCCAATCTTGCTGGACGTTGGTGATGACGGTAGGCTCGAAGTAGTAGCCGCCTGAGAAATCTTTGGGAATGCCGCCGCCTGTGAGAATCTTTGCGCCTTGAGCCTTGGCGCGATCCACAAAGCCAGTGACACGTTCACGCTGAATGCCAGAGATCAATGGACCCATCTGCACACCATCTTCAAAAGGCAGACCGAGTTTGATGCCCTTCATTGCTTCAGTCACGGCTTCTTGAATTTCCTTTGCACGATTCTTGGCGACATAAAGACGGGTCGCTGCCGTGCAATCTTGACCTGTGTTCATGGTGGCGGCAATGGAGGCTTTCGCGGCGATCAATTCGGCGTCGGCGTCTTCAAAGACAATGAACGGAGCCTTGCCGCCAAGTTCAAGATGGACACGCTTCAAGGTATCCGCTGCGGTCTTCATGATTTTCTTGCCTGTGCCTGTGGAGCCTGTCAGGCTGATCATACGTACATCAGGATGCTCAACCAGCGCCTGACCCGTGTCATTGCCACCAGAGATGATGTTGACCACGCCGTCGGGGATGCCAGATTCTTTGATGAGGTCAGCAAGCATCAGCGTAGTGAGAGGCGTGCCGGGGGCGGGTTTCAGCACGATGGTGCATCCCGCTGCGAGGGCAGGTCCGATCTTCCAGACGGCCATCATGAAGGGATAGTTCCACGGCGCAATTTGCCCAACTACACCCACAGGTTCATGGCGATACATGGACGTGTAACCCGGCATGAATTCGCCCGCGTGGGAGCCGCTTGTATCGCGTGCTGCGCCTGCAAAGAAGCGCAGGTTATCCACGGCGAATGGAATGTCACCGCCGAGGCTGACAAAAGCGTAGGGCTTACCGGTGTTTTCGGATTCGAGTTTTGCGATCTCTTCGGATTTCGCCTCGATTAAGTCGGCAAGTTTCCACATCAGCTTGGAGCGTTCGCCGGGAGATTTTTTCGACCAGCGTCCATCGTAGAAAGCGGTTTTGGCGGCCTGCACGGCACGATCCACATCGGCACGGCTGGCGTCGATCACTTCAGCGATGATCTTTCCTGTAGCGGGATCTTCGATCTTCATCATGCTTCCGCCTTGCGTATCCTGCCATTGTCCATCGATCCAGAGCTTGTGTTCCATAAAATTCTCTCCTTTGGGTTGAGTTATGAATTCAAACGAATCGCAACCAACTGAATATTGGTCATGTCTTCCATTGCGAATTTCACACCTTCGCGGCCAAGTCCGCTTTGGCGGTTGCCGCCATAGGGCATGTGGTCGGCGCGGAAGTTGGGCGTATCATTGACGATGACACCGCCGAAGTTCACTTTTCTAACGGCTTTGAACACGCGATTGACATCGTTGGTAAAGACTCCCACCTGCAAGCCGAACTTTGAGGCATTTGCTTGTTCCAATGCGGTTTCAAAATCATCACTGGAGATCACAGAGGCAACGGGACCAAATGTTTCTTCAGCCACCACTTTCATATCAGCATCCACGTTTGAAAGCACAGTTGGATAGTAAACCGTTCCTTCGCGTCTGCCGCCTGTTAGCACGCTTGCGCCGGAGCCTTGCGCCTCTTTGACCCAGTTCTCGATGCGATCCACTTCCTTCGAGTCGATCATCGGTCCGACATCCACGCGCTCATCGAGTGGATCACCAACTACCATTGCTTCTGTCGCTTTGACAAATTTCTCAGAGAACGGTTCAAAGACCTGCTTCTGACTGTAAATTCTCTGAACAGAAATACACACCTGACCCGAATTATAGAAAGCGCCCAACGCACAACGCTTGGCGACAAAATCCAAATCGGCATCGGGGGCAACCACAACGGGAGAATTATTTCCGAGTTCGAGGGTCACTTTCTTGATTCCTGCCACCGCTAGGATGTGACGTCCAATTTCGGGCGAACCTGTAAAAGTGATCTTGTCCACGCGTTCATCGGTGATGAGCCATTCGCCAACTGTTCCACCAGAACCAACCACGAGATTGATCGCGCCTGCGGGCAGACCTGCTTCCTGCAAAATCTGGCACAACTTCACAGCCGCCAGTGGAGTGGTAGTCGCTGGTTTAAGCACGAGGGTATTGCCCGCAGCGAGGGCAGGTGCCACTTTATGAGCAACCAGGTTGAGGGGGAAATTGAACGGACTGATCGCGGCGATCACACCCACGGGGCGGCGAGTCCAATACCCGAAATATCCTTCCCCTGAAGGTACAGCATCCAATGGAATGGTTTCGCCATGAATGCGTTTGGCTTCCTCGGCGGCAATGGTGAAAACACTGGCGGCACGATCCACTTCAGCGCGCGCAAATTTGAGCGCCTTGCCCGCTTCGGCGGCTATGGTCTTGGCGAGGTCTTCCGAGCGTTCGCGCATCAATTCGGCGGCTCGTAAAAGAATACTGGCGCGCTTGTGAGCGGGCATATCCGCCATCACATCTTCAGCACGTTCCGCTGCTGCAAGGGCTGCGTCAAGGTCATCTCTACCTGCGGTCGGCAAAACGCCCACGGTGCTTCCGTCGTATTTATTCTTTACTTCTAGCGGGTTCCCAGCGCCGATCCATTGGCCGTCAATTAGAAGTTTGTATTCCATCAATAGGTCCTTTCCATTGGATTTATCTGGATTATACCAATTGTAATAAAACAAAAGGTACAATTTGGAATGAATTAAAGGCTAAGAATCGAATGAGCAGCTTGAAAAATGCCCTTGAGTTTGGTGATGCCCCCCGCATTGCTTTTGTTGGCTCTGGTGGAAAGACAACCTCTCTCTTTAGGGTAGCCAGTGAATTTGATGGCCCTGTCCTTGTGACGTCCACCTCTTCCATGCAGGTTATTTCGGATTCGAGATTGTCGAGAAGACCGAACGTTACATCGATGCGAAAGACGGTAAAGAAAAGCGATGTTCCAAGCGAACCAAGAATGAGATGTACCGAGACCTTCTGTGGCAAGCCATCCGAAATCAGATCCTGTTTGAATATGTCCTCAATGATGTCTGGTTTTCAGCGGCGGAAAACATGAATTATGTCAAAATACACTCAAAAAGGAGTTTGTCATGCCGCTGAAGAGCAATCGTAAAGTGGTGCTGAGTGTGCCTGACAAGCGGAACGGATGTTACCAAAGCGTGGACACACTGGAACTGGAACCGATGAAACCTGTGACGATATAACTGGAAGACGTGGAGTTTGCGCTCCTGCTCGTCAAACGAGTCTTCACAAACGAGGATGGCTCGACAGGCATCGTGTATCTGGTGACCAGCGACACCACTTTGGATGGTAACGGGATGACGACAATCTATCAAAAACGATGGAACGTTGAGTCCTATCACAAGTCGCTGAAACAAAATGCTTCGTTGGAAAAGTCGCCGACGCAAACGGTGGCAACTCAGACCAATCATTTCTTTGCCGCTTTGTGTGGCTTCCCCAAACTCGAACTGCTAAAATACGACACCAAGCTCAATCATTTTGCTCTGCGTTCCAAATTGTATTTAGGGACCATCCACTAGGGTTACGCTGTCTTGCACAAACTCACCCTCGCCCCACTGGCTGCGTATGGTGAGTTACTTATGTTAACTGTTTCTTAAATGTTTCAAAGCTTGGTTATATCCGCAATAAAATATTGCCACTGAAAGGATTAATCCATTATGACTACGGTACTTGACCATCTGAAAAATTTAAATAAAGGAGACCAAATTTCATTAGTACTTGCAGGAATTGTTGTAGATGGAACATTTGAAGAGCTGGTGGATGATTGCGTTGTATTGGTAGATGCAAAATCTCCTGCTATCAAGAAAAAGAACTACACCTTGAAGATTCCTGTTGAGAGTATTTACGCTTGGGGTGAGAAACAAAAAAAAGAAAAGAAGAAAGAAAAGAAGAAAGAGCAAAAAAAAGAAGCATCTGATGAATAGGGTATTTATATAACGCTTAGGACAAAACATAGTTCCCAAGCGGCGGAGAGACTTCTCTCCGCCGCTTGGGATCAGTAGGTCTAAATTTATACCCGTATCCATGATATATGCCGTGCTGGAAAGCTTTTTGTACCATTTGAAATCGAAAAACCATCGAAACTCTAGGGCAAAATTAAAAGTGGGTTTTTCGCTGGCAATCATTGTCGGTATGTGATAAAGGAGTGTATCTGTCAGTTTATTGGCCGGGATTCTCGACCCGTGGAAGATTGAACCCAAATTGTGATCACATGACACTTTAGTCTGTTTTCACGTCACCACATAGATGTACGGTAAGCCCCATTTCGGAAAACATTGCGGCTTTTGCCAGGAGTGCTTTGTCAGCCACTTCTGCAGATGGAGCGTACACTACCTGAATGT
>Ga0268298_10004184_pt1 | contig 14242 bp, 13 predicted proteins | sample WWTPWeurt_MetaG_FD_194462 | JGI IMG/M metagenome (GOLD analysis project Ga0268298, IMG submission 194462) | Activated sludge microbial communities from WWTP in Nijmegen, Gelderland, Netherland - WWTP Weurt | ecosystem: Engineered > WWTP > Aerobic digester > Activated sludge | place... | reverse complement strand
GCAGGCAGAAACCACACGCTCACAGAGCGTCACCTTGGCGGTTGCGGATTTCTGGTTTCGGACTTCGCAGTCCAGGTCTCGATGACGAACAGGGCGACCGTACCCGCGAGGTTCACGGCGAGCTGCGCGTGCCGCGGCGCTGGCCGTACGGGTTTCTTCCCTTGGCCGTGCGCGTCCCCGAGGCGGTTCCGCATGGCGCCGAGGCCGTGGACGACCGAAGTCACGCCGCCTAGGATCTGCTTGAAAACGTCCTGGGTGTGCTGGTCGGGCGCGAGGTTCAGCTCCTTGGCAACGAGCCTGTACAGGTCCGGAAGATCCGTCCGTCCTTTCTCGTACGCTACGCCCGCTTCATCGAGGACGTGCTTGCAGACGGTCTCGAGCAGGGTTCTGGCCGACGTGATCGCGCCCTCAGGGTCCGATTCCCGCCGCTCGAGAGCCTTCGCCCAAACCGCGTGCACGTCGTCCGCGTTGAAGCTCTTCAGTCCGTCGGAGATCGGCGCGTCGGAAGGCCTCGAGGCTTTGCCTTCGAGGTGATCGAGCAACGGCGTAAACGAGCTCCAGATGAGGTCCCGCCGCTCGGCGTACGAGCCCTTCTCGTACTTGATGAACCCCCAGAACTGGGCGAGGTCCCGGCAGGTCCGCACGAAACCGGGCAGCAGCTCTGCCGCTTCCCGGCTGTCCAAGAGAGCCCGGCGCACGGTCTGGTATTCGCCGCTGTCGGCGGGTTTGCCCGTCGCGCAGGCGATGAGCAGATTCTGGAGGGACTGCGCCCTTTCGAGGTCGGTCCGGAGTTCGTCCATCGCGTGCTGGTTTAAATCCACGGTCGCCGATTCGGGGCTTATTCGCCCGGCTCGCCGTACGCTTCCTTGAGGAGGCTGCGGATGAGGGGCTCGTGCTTCGATACGTCGTTCTTGCCGATGCGGATCCGGTAGCGCCCGCCGCGCGAGTCGTATTCGACGACGTCGAGCCCGGCTTCTTCCAGTTTCGCCTGCGTGGCTTCGTCCTTATCGAGCTTCGGCTCGAACCAGACCCAGTCCTTCTTCGGACGGAAGATGGCGAAGTTGTTCGGCTGTCCGTCCTTCGCCAAGCCGATATAGAACTTGTTGTACTTGAGGGAAAGGTCAGGCGCAAAAGCGGAGACAATGCTGAAAAGACTGTCGGTGACCGCGAGGGTCTGCTTGCTGGCGCGCTTCTCCCAGTACGAGCGGTCGGTTACATCGGCGACAGCTTCATCGTCCTCCACGAGACCGAGGCGCATCTCGTTGAGGACCGTCGTGAAAACCAGGGAAATGTTGTCTCCGAAACGGAAGGCCTGCATTTGGATCGCGACGATGGGAATGAAGCCGTTGAACAGGCCGACGACGTTCAGGAAACGGCTCGTGATGTCCTCTGCGACGATGACGGCAACGTGGTCGTACTGGGGATAGCGCTTGCGCTCGATGTCCCAGTACTCGATCGTCCGGATGATGTGAGACTCGTCCGACTTGCCGAGCTGGATCTCGATTTCGTACCGCCGGTTTGATTCGGCGTCCTGGCAGAGGATGTCCAGACGGCCGGCGTTTGGGTGGATGCGTTCCTTGTCCTTGAGGACGAGATCGCCGAGACCGAGGATGGAGGGATCTTCAGCGATCCGCTCCTGGACCCATTTTTCGCCGTACTCGGCGTGACCCTTCAGGAAAACGCGCTCCGGTTTGGCGTACGTTAGGATAGGCATGTCGGGGCTTTTCATCCTTTCTTGGTAGTTACCAATCACGCGGCTTCAGCCCGCGCCGTTTCAGGGTTGTAGCGCCACTACTCTCTATGCCACGTGCTCCTTGAGCGCCGGCAACGCCTTCACGATCCGCACGCTCTCCAGACTCACCCGTACGATCCGCTTCAGCAGGTCGACGATGTACCGCGGATCCTCCGACCACTCGTTCGGATCGTTCTTGATTCCTGAAGCCTTGTCGACCGTGACCTGGTAGCGCTCCATGATCCACTCGATCGCCGACTTGCCGTTGACCACGTACTCGTAGGCCTCGAGCGGGATGTCACGCACCACTAGGTGTGGGTTGTAGACGATGACGCTCTTGTCGGGCTTGCCGTCCTTCTTCCCGAAGGTCATCTTCGTCACCAGGTAGTCGTCCTGCTCCATGACCAGGCGCTTCGCCTCTTCGGTTAGCGGGAACGGTTCGACCGTCTCATAGTTCAGGTGCCAGTCGCCCAGCCGGCGGCCGGCATCCGAGAATGCGTTGAAGTCCTCGGCGAAGGGAATGCGCGGGAGCATCTTCTTGAGGTCGGCCGCGAAGCGCTGCTTGTACTCGGGCGAGTGCAGAATCCCGTAGACGTACCAGAAGATGCCTTCCTTGGTGATCGTTGCGTCGCCGTAGTGGCCGCGGAAGGCGCCCAGCGCCCAGTCTGTAATCGCGTCACGGCGGACGTAACCATCGGTGTCGGGAGCCCCTACAGAAGAAAACATCTCGCCTTGGGGCTCAGCACCATCCTCAACCTTCTCATACCAGTAGAGAGGGAAGCACTGGCCACTGTCGGTCAAGTGCATGTTCGGTACGTGATTCGTGACTAGGGCTGAATAGCCCTTTCGATCAGCAACACCAGTGCTCGAGATCACGAAATTTGGATGGTTAGGCGTTGGGAAGAGCTTAGGGAGCTGATAAACACGCTCATTCAAGCGACGGCTGAAGTAAAGCCATTGCTTGTTGAACGGACGGTACATGCTCACGACTTGTGCTGCGCCCTCGTAAGCCAGTGGCTTCCGGCGTCTAACATCCTCTTTTAGGGCTCCCGTCCAGCCGATTGTTTTGGGATCGGTGTTCAGGATGCTATCGATGTCAGGAATCCGACCGTCCAAGTTTTCTGCACATACGCTTGCATACCGTTCGAGCTCTTTCTGATACACATTGATCATGCTCTGAACACTCGACGATAGCGCCTCGCGGCTTGCGTTATAGACCCAAGGATCGCGGTTCGTCTTGACGCCCAGCGAGTAGGGCTCAAAGATCGGCAAGATCGATGAGTCGCCGCCGTCGCCCACAGGAATGAACTTATCGAAGGCAGGGTCCCGCTGGTTGGCCCAGTCCCCTTGAGCGTTGGGGATGATCTTCTGCCAAGGCACCTCACCCAAGGAGCCGAAGGCCTCAATGATGTCCAGCTTCTCCTGCTGGCTCAGATAGTCGCCAATGTCATGATAGTGCAACTCACCGGGGCCAATGTGGGTCGGGTCCTTCACCAGGATAGTGATGGCAACCGGTGTCCTCGAGCCTGAGCCGAAGATCTTGCCTCCTTCACGACGAGACTCTTCGCCTGCCGTGCGCTGATCTCCTCGGAGGTTGAAGACATACAGGTGGCTGAAGTCCTCCATGAGACACTTGCGCAAGCCATCCATGTTGTTGCCGTCGAGGAAGGAGCCGTTGGTGACAAACGCCACGAGCCCACGATCTGTCACTCGGTCCGAGGCCCAGCGAACCGCGCGAATGTAGGAGTCGTACAGGCTGTTCTTGTTCGACGCTGAAGATTTTGCAGCGTAGGTGTCCCGGATGCGGGCATCCAAGGATGGATACGGCACAGGGTTGTCATTCACTGAATACGGCGGATTCCCCACGATCACCCGGATCGGCTGCGCCAACTGCCGCTCGGCACGAGCGTTGTTCTCCGGCAGCACGACCTTGTCGACGAGGTCGTTCTCCTCGGTCATCTGGAAGGTGTCGACCAGGATCATGCCGTCAAAGGGACGGTAGTCGCCGGTCACCCCGTGGTAGGCGGTTTCGATGTTGATCGTGGCGATGTAGTAGGCCAGCAGCACGATCTCATTGGCGTGCAGCTCATGGTAGAACTTGTGCGGCAGGTGCTCAGAATCGATCAGGCCGGACTGGATGAGCCGCACCAGGAACGTCCCCGTGCCAGCGAAGGGATCAAGGATCTGCACACCAGAGCTGGCGAGCGACTCCCCGAAATGTTTGCGCAGCGCCGCATCGGCGCTCCTCACGATGAAGTCGACGACCTGGATGGGGGTGTAGACGATACCCAGGCGCTCGGCCATCCGTGGGAAGGCGTTGTGGAAGAAGGTATCGTAGAGGTTGCGGATGATGTCCTGCTTCGACTTGTCGCTCTTGGCGAGACTGATGCGCTCGCGCACGTTCTCATAGAACTTGTCGAGGCCTTCGGTCTCGGAAGCGATCGCCGACTCGCCCAGGCGGTCGACGATGCGCTGTAGCGCCTTGCCGACCGCGTTATGCTCGGGGAAGTTAGTGGCCGCGAACAGCGCCTGGAACACCGGCAGGGTCAGGATGTGCTGGGCGAGCATTTCCACCGCTTCGCCCCGAGTCACCGCCGGATTGAGCGTGTCCTGCAGCCCTTTCAGAAAAACCTCGAACTCCGCGGCGAGCGCCGCATCGCGCGCGAGCAGATCCTCGATGCGTGCGATCAGGCGCTCGGCCACCTGGCCGATGCTCTTGGCCCACTCGCTCCAGTATTCGCGATCGCCGAGCTTCTTAGGGATCGCCGCATAGACGGCCTCGTTGATCGCATCGATGGGTAGATCCGGGAAGTCGAGCGGGAGCATCTCGCTCTCGCCGCTGCGCTGCTCGCCGGACTTCTCGCCCCCGCCGTCGATCACCGCGATCCGGCGCCGGAACTCAGCCTCGTCGACCAGGCTCTCGTCGTGCGCCCGCAGCGCCTTGATGACCTTCCAGATGCCTTTGAACTGCGGGTCGCTGTCGATGTAGGCGTTGTAGTCCTTCACCTTCTCCGAGGGCATGCACACCGGCAAGATGATGTAGCCGTACTTCTTGCGGCCGGTGCGATCCTTTCGCATGACGCGCCCGACCGACTGGACGATGTCGACGATCGACTCCCGAGTGTCGAAGAAGACCACCGCATCGAGGGTTGGGACGTCGATCCCCTCGGACAGGCAACGCGCGTTCGAGAGGATACGGCAGTCGCCCGCCTCAAGGTCGGCCTTGAGCCAGTCGAGAGCCTTCTTGCGTGTGAGCGCGTTCATCGTGCCGTCGACGTGGTCGAGGTCGCAGCGCACCATGCCGGTCGGCTCGGCGCCGTCGTGGGCCTGCTGATAGACGGCGACCAGGTCCTTGAAGATGTCCGTCGTCTGCTTCGAGAGCTTGATCGACTTGGAGAAGGCCACCGCCCGGCGCATCGGCTCGACGTCTTCGGTGAGCGTCTCTTCCTGGCCGTCCTCGCCGACTGCCACCAGGCCCCGCTTGGAGAGGCCCTTCCAGCTCCCGATGATCTTGGTCGCGAAGTTGATATCGATCGCCTTTTTCTCGTCCAGGCGGTAGGCGTTGTTGAAGTTGTTGGCGAGCTTGGCCATCTCGTTTTCACGGACGGCGACGATCAGCACCTTGTACTCGGAGAGCAGGTCGAGCTCGACGGCCTTGCCAAAGCCGAGCCGGTAGAACGCGGGACCGAAGGTCTCCTCGTCATCCATCGAGAAGAGCACCGCATCGGAGTTGTTCGCCTTGGCCTTCGAGGCCTCGGCGTAGATCCGCGGCGTGGCCGTCATGTACAGCCGCTTGGCGCCGACGATGTTCTCGTTGTGATGGACCTTCACAAACTCCGACGGGCTCTCGCCTGGCAGCGTCAGGCCGGTCGTGCGGTGGGCCTCGTCACAGATGATCAGATCGAACTCGCCCAACCCCTGACGCTGGGCGTCAGCCACCACCTGGATGGATTGGTAGGTGGAGAACACCACCGTGCGCCGATCGGGCGAAAGCACGCTCGCCGCCTGGGCGACTTTGCGGGCATCGGTAGTCGCGGGATACGCCAGATCGTGCGTGCTGATGTCCTCCTCGTCTTTGCCGACTTTCGTATCCGAGCACACCACAAAGGCGTGAAACGGATCGAGCGCCTCCGAAGACCACTCCCGAAGTGTCTGGCCGACCAGCGAGATCGATGGGGCCAGGAACAGCACCCGGCCCGTGGCCGGCGTCGCCTGCTCCATCAAGCGCAGCGAGGTGAAGGTTTTTCCGGTACCGCAGGCCATGATGAGCTTGCCGCGATCGACTTCCTTGAAGCCCTCTAGGATGTTGGCCACCGCCTCTTTCTGGTGGGGCATGAGCGTCTTCTTCTCGCGCAGCCGAATGTCCTGGATGCGCTCGAGGCTGAACTGACTCCAGTCGATCGGGCTCTCGGCCAGATCCTTGAACCATAGGCGCGAGACCGGAATGGTCTGGTTCTCGAGCGCCTTCTCGGCGTTGCTGCTCCACTTGTCGGTCGTGGAGACGATCACCCGGTGCGCAAACGATCGTTCGCCCTGGTTGGTCGAGAAGCGCTTGCCCGAGGCTGTGAAGAAGGAGTCGATATCGGCCTTCTGCAGGGCGTAGTCCGGATCGTAGAACTTGCACTGGATCGCCCAGTAATCGCCCGTCCCACGCTCGCGGGCGACCAGGTCGATGCCTACATCCATGCCGCTACGGTCCGGCCACTCCGACCACAGCCAGACCTCGGCGAGCCGGTCGGCGTACTGCGGATCCGTGAGCAGGTAGTTGGCGATGAGGCGCTCGAACTTGTCGCCCAACTCTCTGTTGGATCGCGCTGCGTCACGAAACTCGGCCAGGACATCATTCAATGCGGTCATTTATTATATCCATACGACATTTTTCATATATCTAAAAGATGTCATTTAGATATATTACCGAATTTGAATGCCATTAGTATCACTTAATCGGCATTTAATAGCTCCGGCCGGCGGCGCTGCAACCACCGGTAGAACGTGTTCGGCGAGCATCCGCACAGCTTGGCGATCGCCCGTCGATTCAGGCCCAAGGCCAGATAGCGGTCGATCTCTGCAGCCTTCTCGTCGAGGCTCAGCTTTGCGGCGTGGCCCGGCGTTCGGCCGAGCGGCACCCCCGACGCCTTCTTCTGCCGCAGCGCTTCTTTGGTCCGGGCGCTGATGAACTCGCGCTCGATCTCGCCCGCCAGGGCGAGCACGGTTGCCGTGATCTTCGACGAGAGCGACCCGTCGAGCACCAAGCGGCTCTTGACCACATGCACGCTGATCTCGCGCTCGGCCGCGAGCTTGAGCATTTCGAGCACCTGGAGGGTCGAGCGGGCGAGGCGGGTGATCTCGGCCGCCACGAGGATCGAGCCCGACGGCATCGCCGCGAGGAGCTCGCCGATCTTCCGGCGCCGCCAGTCGATCTTTCCGGACACCGTGTCCTCGACGAGAACCGGCGCACCGAATCCTTGCTGAGCGCAGTACTCGAGCACCCCGAGCTTCTGGTTTGCCACGTCCTGGGCGTCGGTGGAGACCCGCAGGTAAGCGAAGGTCGGCCCCTGCGGGGCGGCGGTGCGATCGGCCTGGTTGGTCATGTGAAGTGTCCCGTTTCGGCGAGTGTCCCGGAAAACTGGACTATATCGTTTTAACGGGACGCTATGCGTCCCGTTCTTCGGGCCGGTGGTGTGCCGCGAAAACCGTCGTTTAAGTCGGACACCCAAGGCACTCCTGCTGAGCTGCCTAGAACACCTACCCTATGGCGATCTGAGCAGCGATCTGGCTCAACCGTTCTTCGGTAAAAAGCCATGAACCCGGGATCTCGTCCGCCGTGCCCGCAGCGCGCGCGCGATCCGACCAAACGTGCCGCTCATAAAGAATCGTGTCGCCGCGGCCTGCCGCGGCAGCCTTCAACCAAGCGCCGATCTCGGCCGGCGTGGCCAAGTACATGCGGGGCAGCTCAGTTGCAGTGACTCCCTTGAACTGGACCAAGCAGAACACTGTTTTCCGGGTGTGCTTCTGCAGCCAGGCGTCGACTGCGCCGTGATAGTCGGCATTGCGGATGAAAGACTGCGTCAGCCCCCATCCGCCGTCCTTGCTTCCCTTCACCGAGATCTTCATGACCTTGTCGCCATCGACGGCGACAAGGTCATACTCAGGCTGATTGGCTCCGTACTGAACGGAGATATCCCACCCGCAGCGCGCAAACTGGGCTGCCGCAAACGCCTCTGCTGCTGTAGCAACTTGCCATGAGCTTTTCATGCCTGACCTTCTCTTTGATCGAACGGGAAGATGCCTTATATCCTGAATAGCTATGGGCACGAGCACTGAGTTCATCAGCGTCAAGGGCCGGCGCAGCCGGGCGCCGCAGGCGCGAACCCTTGACGCCGCGCCGAAAAAATACGCTGGGCCGGAGGGCTGGGGGTGGCCTTTTACCCCCAGCCCCCGAGCTCCCCGCGACAGGGGCGGGTGTGGGCAGCGCCCACGGTTTTTCGGCGGTGCAGGCTGCACCGCCGCCCGCCACGACCAGCCCGCCCACGGCCCCGCCCATAGCGACACCGCCGGCCGAAGGCACGGCACCCCGAGCACCGACACCGGCGATGGCCGCGACACCCTCACCAGGGCGGGGCTGCGCGCGCCCCTCGCGGGGCAGCGCGCAGAGTGGGCGGGCGGGGGACGTGGCGGCGCATGGCCGGAGCGCAGCGCAGGCCGTGCACCCACTGCCTTTGGCCCGTCCGCGCAGCGGTGGGGCCACTGAAATGCAGGTAGGCCATGAGGCGGCCTGCGCAGCGGGCCGAGTGACATGACGAGCGGTGAGCGGCGACACGGGTGCATGCGCGAGGCGTGCGCCGGGCGCCCTACGTTCTTCAGGGCGCCCGGCGCTGGCCGAGCGCACCGCGACGAGGGCCGAGCGGCGTGGGTGGTAAGCCACTGCTGGCCTGCGCAGCGGGCCTGCTGACCTGGCGCGCGAGGAGCTGCGGTGCGGGTGCCGCGCGAGACTTGCCGCGAGCGCCCGCAAGGGCGGGCGCGGCAGGACGAGCGCACGGCGCGGGCGGTGGAGCTGCGATGTTTTTCCGGCCGGCGACCGGCTTCGGGCGTGGCGGGGCCTGGCGCGGCGCTTGCCGGCGCTGACCGGAGCGGGGTTAGGTGGGGCTGGCCGCTACGGGCAGTGACCTCGCAAGCGCCGTGACAGGCCGGGAAGGGCGCCGGCCGGGCCACACGAGCGGCGCTGCGCTTGCGCGGCGCCTCTGACTTTCCGACCGCCGAGCGGCGCCGGCGGATCCGCGCCGGGCTGGCGTGGCGGCGGAGGGCTGGCGCGGCGCGTGCGGGCCGGAGTACTTGCCCGCAGGGCCTTGTACATAACGCCCATTATTTGTGGGCCGGCTGTAGGGAGCCTGCGACCGGAGGCCGGACTGCAAATAATGTCCGGGGCGTTATGTAAAGTACGTAGGCATGCACGCGACGTGACAGACCGGAGCCGCCACGCGAGCCCGGCGCCCGCGCGAACCGTCGAGCTGCGTCGGTGTTTGCTGCGCTCGAGGCCGGTGCGGCCGATCAGCTCGAACAAGCCGAATTCGGCCGCGACGGACAGAGCACCCAGCGCCCGACTACGACGGCACGATGTCCGGCGGTCGAATCGAAGCAGGCCTAACCTCCATACCGATACCATATATTTGATATCGTTTCGATATCACTTCAATATCTTTTTGATAGCGTTTTGACCCTTGATCAATATCGCATGAATGGCAGGAGTAGCCGCCCCAACACGCCGGCACGGGCGCGGGCGGGTGGTGGCCGGTTACGCATCGAGGAGCGCAAGAGCAGCCGGCGCGCGGCGACGTAGGCCATCGAGCGTGGAACGCTCGGGAAGCAGATCACGTTAGGGGGGCGCCGCTGCCGTATGCCGTTCCGATACGTCGCCACATTTTTGCGCAACGAGCGAGGAGCAAGCCCGGCGCGGCAGTCGCCGGAGAGTGCAGATGGTTATCCACAGAAATTGTGGATGACTGCGCGGCGCCCGATCGCGGGCGGCGTAGGCCGGGCCGGGGGCTGGCCGCAGGCCGCCAGGGCCACGGCCGGGCAGGTTGCTCCGGCGCAGGGTCGGGCAGCGGCGCGGCGCCGGGCGGGGGTTTGCCGGGCGCTGCGGTGCTGCCCGGGCCGGTCGGGGTGGCACCAGCGGCGCCGAGCGAAGCCGCAAGCACGCGGCCGGGGTTTGTACCGGCCGGGTGCGGAGTGTCAGTTCGGCGCGGCGCTCGGGGCGTCCGGGGTAGGCCGGGCCGGGGGCTGGCCGCAGGCCGCCAGGGCCACGGCCGGGCAGGTTGCTCCGGCGCAGGGTCGGGCAGCGGCGCGGCGCCGGGCGGGGGTTTGCCGGGCGCTGCGGTGCTGCCCGGGCCGGTCGGGGTGGCACAGCGGCGGCGGGCGAAGGCACGAGCACGCGGCCGGGGGTTTTTCCGGCCGGGTGCGGAGTGTCAGTTCGGCGCGGCACTCGGGGCGTCCGGGGTAGGCCTCCCTCACCCCCTATCCGTCCCGTTTATTCCCTCGTATTATCGGGACAGCATACCAGAGGGGTGGGGACACACCCCCTGGAGCGGATTTTTCCCCCTAAGCCTGCGGCCCGGCGCACGCCTCGATGGCACGGCCGCTCTGGTTTTTTCGGGACACCCCCCGCCGGGCGGTGGGGTCGGAAAACGCACACGGATGGAGGCGGCGATGTTGGTCCTGAAGCTCAGGCGCGGCAGGGTGAGAAACGACGGCGTGCGCTCGGTCGTGCCGCTCGTGCGGACGAAATCGCGAAAGTACGGCCCAGTCCTCGACGAGCGCGCGCTCTCGATCAAAACCGATTGGCTGGTCAGCGGCGCGAACTCCTCGGGCAAGACGCGATGGATCACCCGCGTGCACACGCAGGCGCCGGGGATCTGGCGCAAGCACCCGGCGATCATGCTTCGCGCGCACATGCCGCTTTCGGCCTGGGCCGAAGACGAGCGCATCAAGGCCCACGTCGAGCAAAACGGCGAACGCTGGAACAAGCTCCGCACCTGGGAGCGCACCGAGCGCCTGATCTCGTGGGTCGAAGCGAACCGGGCCGCAGTGCTGATCGACGACGCGCACCTACTCACCGGTCGGAAGGCGGACATCATGGTGCAGGTGGTGCGCGGCGCCGGGCGCGTGGTGACGACGACGACCAGCGAGGGGCGGATCCCGATCACGCTCCGGATGGCCCTGCAGGCGCGCAGCCCGGAATACGTGCACCTGGACAGCGATGCACCCTATGACATGACTGCGGTGATCGCCTGGATGATCGCTGTAATCGCAACCGCCGCCGGCGCCTGGCCGGTGGCGGCGGTGGTCGGCGGGCTGCATCTGCTCGGCCGCGGCGCCCGCTCGGCGAAGCAATCGTGAAGCTCTCGCCGTGGCTGAAGTTCGCGATCGCGTACTGGCTCGCCGTCCTCGGCTGGTTCGCGCTCCTGGCGCTCGCGCTGTACGCGAGCATGGCAACCGCCGGCGAGCGCCCTACGCCGTCCTGGCACCTGCCGCGGTTCGACGGCGCCGCCGACGATCCGCGCGACAAGCCCCCAACCGGGCCGCTCGAGCCTCCGCCCGTGCTCGATGCGCGCGGCCTGTACGACCTGGTGATCACCTGCTTTCCGTCCCGCTCCTGGTGGCGGCCGGAGATTGCGCTCGAGGCTCGATATGCCAACGATCAAAGTTCGAACCGTAACCAACTCATCCAGGCTGCGGCCGAGACCTCGAGCTATGCGGGGATCGTCGCGCGGATCCCGCTCTATTCGGAAATCGAGCTCGACCGCGAGCGCGAGCGCGAAGCGTCGCGGCGGAGTCTGGTCGCGCAGAACGTGGGCAAGATCGAGCAACTGCTTGCAGAGCGCGCGATCGCCAGGCGCGAGCTCGGGCTTTGGCGCTCGATCGAGGATCGCAGCAGCCGGCGGGTCATCGCGGGCGTCGCTGAAACGAAAGAGCAAATCGACGCCATCGCGAAGGTCGCCGGGCTCGAATCGAAAATCCTGAGCGTGTCTGCCGACCTGACAGCGGCGAAGCTGGTCCTGATCGGCATGTGCGTCGATCGGACCGACGTCGAGGCGGCGATTGACCAAGTGATCGCGGGGCGGCCGTGAGGTGGTTCAACCATGTCGCCGTCGCCGGCTCGATCTCCGCGGTGATCGACCCCGGCATGGTCCCGCTGGCAATGCTCGGCTCGACTGCCCCCGACTGGATGGAGTGGGTCGGCACGACCGCCAGCCGCAAGGTGAAGCACCGCACGGTGACGCATGTACTGCTGACCTGGCTTACCGCCGCGGCCTTCTTCGGCTTCGTGTGGGACGTTCGCGGCTGGGGCCTGGCCTTCACCTTGGGCGCGATATGTCACTGGCTGCAGGACTCGCTCACCGTGACCGGCGTTCCGGTGTCCTGGTGGTCGGACCGCCGCACGACGTTACTCGGCGGCCGGATGCGGACCGGCGGAATGGGCGAGTACATCCTGAGCGGAGTGGTCGTGCTGGCCTGCGGCCTGGCGGTGTTCATGTTTCGGGCGCCGGACACGGGGTTCGTGCCGTTCTTCAGGAACTGGCCGGAGCTGTACCGCGAGGGGATCGTGGACGGGGCCGAGTGGCGGGCGCGGCGGTTCGAGTGGTTCTGACTGTGGGCACCGTTTCGTCCAATGTTCGGCGAAAAAATCCGATGCAAAGCCGCGCCGTTGCTGGGGGTGGTGGCTGGACATTAGACAAAATGGTTCATTTTGTCCAATCACGCCGTGCCATGCCCCTAAACGACCTCGTCGCCAGCCCACTCATGGCAGACAGCAGGCGGCCATAACCTGCCGGTCACCTATTCTCCAGACCTGACGTCCGAGGGACCGCTTCACTCTGAAACCTGCCGGATTCCCAACGAGTGCAACTCGGCCATTCCGGCCATTGGACCTACCGAACCCGAACAGCCGGTATGCTGCCCGAAGCTGCCGGCCGCCGCGAAATAGTTCTGGGCATCAGCTTTCTTGGCCTACGAACTTACCCTCGCGACCCCTATGTGCACAACGCAACTATGAGCAAGTGCCGGGATATTGCCGGTGCCGACCTTGATTCGGTGAGGATCCGGGCCGGCACGGTCTGCGCATAGTTTCAAAGCGTTTGTAGGAAGCGTATGAGTGAGTCTGGCGCCTGGAACCGACGTAGGGTGGTGTCGGGTGGGTCCAGCCTTGCAAGTGCCTTCTCCTTCATTGCGAGGTCGGCCTCGACGTAGCGGTGAGTGGTCGTGGCGCTTTCGTGGCCGAGCCAAAGGGCAATCACGTTGAAGGGCACGCCCGACTGCAGCAGATGCATGGCTGTCGTGTGGCGCCTATGTCGTGGGAGAGATAGGCACTATGGAAATATTTTCATAGCGACCCACTGCCGACCTTCGTGCAGCTGCTGTCTGAAAGGCAGATGACACAAAGTACAGCAGCCATTCGAGACGATTGGTCGCCGATAAGTCCTCGGCCCGAGCCGCCGTTGATAGCCTCGCACTCAAGGGCTGGTCCGAAGCTGTTACCGGGCAGCCAACCTAAATCCAATCAACTTTCCCGACCCGTGAATTCGAATCTGCAACCGCTTGATCACGCCGGGCGCAGCTTTCCCGCGCAAGGCAAATGCCGACGAAGCCGCAGAGCGCCTGGCTGTCGTAGATCGCGTCCTTGCTCTCTTCGGCCGACAAGCCGAAACACTGCTGCGCCACGTACATCCTAAGAATTCATCCAGCCCCCGATCGGGCGCGTGATCCGCGCCTTTCAGGTGGAACGGCTCGATCTCGGTGAGGAACCTCCCGCGCCGCGGCTCTGCTGCCTACCGCTCCCTAAGCAAGCTAGGCTACGACCATGCATCGGGGCAAAGTCATGCTTGGCTCCGATGTCCCGGCCCATATCTTCTCCCGCCCGAGCCCCATGCGGTTTGACATCATGACCCTGAATCCGTGTTGTCTTCAGCGCATACCTGCTCCGCGAGCCCCAGCGCATGATTTTTCTGCTGCCTGACTCCCAATCTCAGCTCACCGCAACCCCGAGCGCCGTCCTTTCACGACCCGGAGCCCCGGCGAGCCGGGCTTGCGGCGGGTGCGCTACGTCATTCTCCTGCTCCCGCGCGGCCGTCGCCCTTCCGCCGCAGCGAAATGGCCTCGATTCGGAGAGTTCGGCCGCCGGATTTGCATCACGGCGAAGCCACCGCGCACAGTCGCGCCTGCACCGTGGTGAACACCTTCACATGCGCGGCGACGCCGCGCCCGAAGTCCAGCACCATACGGCGCGCGTGTTCGACGAACTTTGCCGCGCGGTACATCACCTCCTGCAGCACCGTCTTGATGCGCCGGCGCTTGGCCGGATGGCGGATCGGCGAGATGTCGCCGGTCAGGCCGAGTTGGCCGATCAAGCGCAGGCAGTTGTAGGCGAACGCGGCCAGATGCACGACCGCGTCGTTGGTATCGAACTTGCCCGAGGGCAGGCGCTCGAGGTCCAGGTCGGTCTTGATCTCGGAATGG
>Ga0268298_10004183_pt1 | contig 14248 bp, 8 predicted proteins | sample WWTPWeurt_MetaG_FD_194462 | JGI IMG/M metagenome (GOLD analysis project Ga0268298, IMG submission 194462) | Activated sludge microbial communities from WWTP in Nijmegen, Gelderland, Netherland - WWTP Weurt | ecosystem: Engineered > WWTP > Aerobic digester > Activated sludge | place: Netherlands... | reverse complement strand
TCCCCTATATTCTGACGGAGTTAACGAAACGCCCCCGTTACTTAAGTCAAACCTGCTCGAAAAACTTAAAAGGGTTCGTTCAAATTGTGCAATCGCTTTAGATGGGTCGTAAGGGTATGGTGTGGCTAATGGTATTTCGAGCCAGGTACCTGCTGTAAAATTTAATGTATAGGATGAAGCATTTAAAACCGTTGTTTCGGGGGTAATAAAATTACCCGGACTTGACGAACCATTAATATCACTTTGGGTGGTTTGGGCAAGTGTAATTTGAAAATTAGTAATGGTGGTGCTTCCCGAACTGGTTGGCCGCACATAAATTTTGGTAATATTACCAGCCATAGGTGAACCTTGATTAAAGTCACCGGGGCGATACAGATATTGCCAATCATAATTACTTAAAGCAAACGGATATGAGGATGATAAAGTCCCTCCCGTTTTTGCAAGATTAGGTGCTTGTCCCTTTGTAAAAGGGGAAAGACACAAAATAGACATGCCGAGTAGTAGTAATTTTTTTATCATATGCGGTTATTTTTTATTCTCTTTGATTATCATCCCTCTTCAACTATTGCCGAAGAAGGGATGAGTTTATATTACTTAATGATATTAATTTTTTGAGTTGTACTTGTCAAAACATTATCCACTATAATCATATACATTCCTGATTTTAATGAGGCTACATCCAACGAAACCAACTCATGTGCGTTGTTCACTTTTTCTGATAATACAACTTGTCCAAGCATATCCACCACTTTAACGGTAACGGATGCGCTGGTGCTTAATGTACCCAAATACACATTCAACACATTTGTAGCAGGATTTGGATAAGCGATTACACCTGCTCCGTTCAAATCCTGAACACCGGTTCCCGATGTTACAATTACTGTTCTGGTTACCGGATCGGCTACATTGCCCGATGAGTCGGTAAGCTTGTAAGTGTAGGTATAAGCATCCGGTACAAATACATTAACAGTACTTGTAGTTTGCAGCATGCTTTCTAAACTCTTTTCGCTGTAATAATTATCAAGCACCTGTACTCCCGGATCAACATACGGAGTTTTTCCTAATGACCACATGATAATGCTATTGTCTTTAAGGGTAAGAACCGGTTTTTCGCGGTCAACTATTTTAATTACGCGATGCCTGATAGCAGTGTTTCCTGAATTATCGCTTGCAGTGTATGTAATTACATAAGTACCTATTTTGTTGCGGTTAAATGAACCGGTGGCATTATAGGTAAGGGTGTTAGCTGCGTAAAAATTATCGGTTACCACAGGAGTTGGTTCTACGTAAGTGGTAAATACATCAAAAGTTAAGGTATCGGATCCTACCATAGCAATTGTTGGGGCTAAGGTATCTTTTACTTCTACATTAAAACATTTTTGAACAGCTGCGTTACCCGAGCCATCTACTGCATTATAGCATACGGAGTAAGTTCCAAGCACGTTTACATTTACACTTCCTGTGCGGGTTGGTACAATATTGTTCCAGTAATTATCGGTTACAGTTACCACGCTGTTATCAGTAAACGGAACTTTTACCAGATGGATATGATTGGTGGTGGTGGTATTGCGGTCAATAACCGGCTTCTGATTATCTGCCACGTAAACGGTCCGCGTTTTAGTATCGGCAAAACCAAAATAATCGGTAACGGTATAGGTGATGGTGTACATCCCCACACTGTCTTTATTTACATTATTAGTGGTTTTAATTTTTGAGGTAATGTTTAAACTGTAGTTGTCAAATGCAGTTGCTCCCGGGTCGGTATAGGTAGTCCCTACCAAAACTGTATCAGGGTTTTTACCTAATAATGTAATTACCGGAGGAGTGCGGTCAACCACCACTGCCACGGTACGGCATTTGGTGTCGGCTGCATTGCCGTAAGCATCTTTTACATCGTAGCAAATACTAAAGTATCCGGTAAGAGCAGTATCTACACTTCCTGTTTTAATGATTTTTGAAGTAAGATCTCCTTCAATATTATCATAAGCAGTTGCGCCCGGATCGGTATACGAACCGTATTGCTCCATATAAATGGTGTCGTTGCCGTTTTTAGTGATAACCGGTTTGGTTAAATCATTTAGAATATTAACCTTATAATCTTCAAATTCGCCAAGCTGTGTAGCACATGGATATAAGAATGAGGCCGAGGCCGAAACACCGATTCTCATAATAGTAGAACCAACTACCGCATTAGCAGGAACGATAACCGATTGCGAAACAGAAGTTCCGGATTGGTTTAATTTGGTTAATACCTCTTCGCCTGCATCATCAAAATCACCATCAAGATTAAAATCAATCCATGCTTTGTAATTTACATTATTAGCATTGGTGTTGCGCTGAACGGTAAGCGAATAGCTGCTAGCTTTGTAAACATTCCCCACAGCAAAGGCACTATCGTAGTAATTTACATACGAAACTGCTCCCGATGCACTTGAATTATTGATTCCGGCAAATATTACTTTGTTGATGCCAATATCACTTACAGGTGAGGAGATAGAAGCAGGTACACAATAGTTGCGTATTTTCAGGTAACAGGTTTTGATTAAACTGTCTTCGCCTGCCGAGTTTTTCGCTTTCATGCTCACACGAATACAACCTACTCCCGATAACATGATTTTTGGATTCTGTGAAAACTTGTTATACCCTGCTACATAACGTACATTAATGGATGGAGTAAAATTCCACTCCCACTGCGTAGCTCCGCACGACAAGTCGGTAAGGCTTATGGTATCCTGTGCCGATACTGCTGTTTTATCTGCTATAAAATCAACCTGAGTTGGCTTGGCATTTACTGGCATTATGGTTACTACCTTATAAAAGGTATCAATACCCTTGCAATTATAGGCCAGCAACATGATGGTGTAGCGCTCAGGGAAACTGGTGAAATTGTATAAAGCCGTACTTGGGTTGGCTACCGTTGAATCGGGATAAGCATCTCCGTTTACATCCCAAGTATATTTTACATCTACTCCGGTAGTTGTATTAACATATTTAAGCGGGAAACCTGATGAAAACGTATCCTGACTCATGCATTTTTGCTGATTGATTGTGAAGCTTGCCGATGGACGACCATATCCGCCTGAAACGCTTGACCACTTAGCTGTGAAGCCTGAATCGGTTCCGGATGAATTACTTATCATATATATGAAAAGCTTACCAGAATTGGCGGTAACTGTGGGAAAAGTTCCATTGGCACCTGCCCCTAATGCTAAAATTCTCGGAGCACTTGCACTTGCTCCGTTATGAACGAAAATACTATCGCCTGCACCAAATGCCAACTTTATCTGGGTAAAGTTGAGGGTTACTGAACTGGCACACGGATCAATTAATATTCCTTTGCACGAGTTGGCCGGACAAGGATTTGTAGTACATAATGAGCGGTTATTGGCATAGTTTCCTCCGGGGCCGCCTTCATCGGTTATAAATCCGGCCGATGAATTGGAAATAGTATCGGTACAATGCTGAATGGCATCCATTACTGTAATGTAATCCTGTTTGCAGGTAGTGGAAAAGCCAAGTGAATTTGTTACACGAAGGCATATATCAAATATGCCGGAAAACGCGAAAAATGCCTGACCGTTTTGCTGGGTAGAATCTATGAATGGGTTATAAAAATAAGTTTGCTCGTAATCGGGACTTGACCAAGCCCACACCTGAGGGCAGTTGGTAGATAAATCGGTAAATATCATTGGAGGGTTGAGCCTTGGAATTACACGAACCGGAGTAAAAAACTCGGCTGTTGGTACAGACTGCGGACCCAGAATCTGAATTGTTTTGGTGATACTGTCAGAACCAAAAAAATTAGATACTTTTAGTTTTACGGTATAGGTTACGCTATCTAAAAATTTAACAGCGGGATTTTTTGAAGCCGATGATGTGCTGTTAACGTAATTAAATGTACCAGGAGTAATAGTCCATTGATAAGTACTTGGGTTAATTGAATTATTAATAAGTGTAACAACGGAGCCCATGCAACTATTTGGTGGCGAAAAGAACATAGCTACAGGCGGTGTGGCACTCGCTACAAATAGAAAGCGAATATTCGGCCTGTTTGGGTTAATAGTACCGGTGCTTACTGCGCACTGCGGTGACCCATCAAGCCAAACATAACGAGAGCCATTGGTGGTGGTGGTATAGTATAACTGCCCATTTGAGCTGAAATTTGGGGAGTTATCATGACAGAAATCAAGGATAATATTATCAATACCATTCCATTGAAATGGGGTTGCCAGAGTGAGCATGTCCCACCCTCCGGCAATTGGTGCATATGACCCTGCAGTATAAACGGTGTTGAAGGTTCCGCCATCATGAGAGGAAGCATCAGCAGCTGTGGTATGCTTCATTTTTATTGAGAAATTAAGTAACGGATCTGAGGTATTAAACGCATAAACATTAAACCCTAATTTAGTTATCTGCCCTGCACCGGTAAATCCTGCTGCATTAATCTCAGACTTGGTGTACACAATTTGAGTGTGTACACTACCGTACCAACGACTAATTGGGCTGTGGGCTGTGTTTCCGGTAAAGGTTGTACCATTACCGATTGTAACTGTAATCTGCGCCATTGCCAATTGAATGGTAATAGTTGCAAAGAGAAATAGTAATAATATACGTTTCATGCCTTCAATATTGTCAATTTATCAATCAAACAGATTTGTCTTTAAAGTTCGAATATATAATATTTTGCTTCAAAAAAATTAAATTTTAAATTATTTGAAAGGATTTATGAAATTTTCATTTTTTGTAAAATCCTCATCATTAAGTGTATTCAAAAAACTAATTAAGTCAGAAATATCTTGGTCTTCCAAAAGTAAAGGCTTGGTTTTGTGTTTTTTAAGATTGGGGTCCAGATTTGGGGAAGAATAAATAACTCCTGAGTTATAGTGCCTTACCACTTGTTCAAGGCTGTCAAAACGTCCATCGTGCATGTAAGGGGCTGTGTATTTCAGGTTTCGCAGTGAGGGGGCTTTAAATTTGCCCAAATCAGCCGGGTTTAAGCTTACTGAAAAATAGCCTGAATCGGGCATTGAGTCTAACCCATTATTAAAAAACTCGTAGGTGCTGAAAAGCGGATTCCCTTCTCCCCCGTGGCAATGAAAACAATCTCCCCCCGGTGGTAACGAAGGATTGGTGAGGTGTTGCGAAGCCTCTCCTTTAAATATTTGCCATCCCCTATATTCTGACGGAGTTAACGAAACGCCCCCGTTACTTAAGTCAAACCTGCTCGAAAAACTTAAAAGGGTTCGTTCAAATTGTGCAATCGCTTTCCCTACCAGTTCGGCAGTAATAACGCTTGTCCCGAAGGCCTGTTTAAATAAAGCCGGATAGTAGGCATGTTGATTTAACTCTGCGACCATATTTGGCAGTGTTTCGTGCATTTCAATCACATCCTGTATTGGCTTCAGAGCTTGTTCCTCGAGTGAAGAAGTTCTTCCGTTCCAGAAAAACTTGGATGCCCATAACAGATTGAACAATGGCATAGCATTTTTCTTTCCGTAAATTCCATCAATACCTTTGCTGAATTTGGTGGTACTGTCAGACATAGCATAGATAAGCTTATGACAGGAAGCACAGGAAAGCGTATTGTTGCCGGATAGTAATGGCTCGTAAAACAACATCCGGCCTAACTGAACTCCCTCAACGGTCATAGGATTAGATGCAGGAACAGAAAAAGAAGGCAAACCCGAAGGAACGTTTAACTGGTAGGGTGTAGGATTAAAATGAAATTCATCTTTTACAGGGTCTGTTTGCCTGCATGCGATTAGCAGAACTATGAGGCCAACCAATGAAAAGCTAATTTTTTTATTCATTTAACTACTTGCCGAAGTAAAACAATTTGTAGCAAAAAACCCAATTTTTAGAAACCGATTTAATTTGATAGATTCGCTTTTCAAATTAATGGTTGCTTAAGATAATTAAAACTTTTATGCCTTCCTTCGACATATCAAATAAACCTGATTTTCAAAAACTTGACAACTCTGTTCAGACTGCCAGAAAAGAAATCAGCACCCGTTTTGATTTTAAAGATTCTCAAAGTGAAGTTGAGTTAGATCAAAAAAATAAGGTGATTCACATAAGTTCAGCCAGCGAATTAAAAATGGATGCAATGGTTGATGTGCTTCTGTCGCGAATGATAAAACAGGGGATGGATCCGAAAACCATTGATATTTCTAAAGAAATTGTTCATAGCGGAAAAATGTACCGCAAGAGTATCCCTATCAGAGATGGTATTGATAAAGAAACGGCAAAAAAAATTGTAAAACAGATTAAGGACAGTGGTTTGAAAGTACAGGCTTCCATAATGGATGATATCATCAGGGTAACCGGCAAAAAAATTGACGACCTTCAAAGTGTTATCGCCCTGGTAAGGCAATCAAGCCTTGAACTACCGGTGCAGATTGTAAATATGAAGTCATAAAAAAAGCCCTTGTGAGGGCTTTTTTTATGACTTCGCCCTATATCAATTTTAAATAAGACTTTGTTCTTTGAGTACAGCATTCATATTGCGAACGGCATCGGCACTTTTACCAAAAAGTTCCTGTTCGGCAGCATTCAGTTTATAATCAACAATGCTTTCCCATCCATTTTTACCAATAACCACAGGAACTCCCAAACAAATATCTTTCTGTCCATATTCTCCATCAAGGTAAACACAACACGGCATTACTCTTTTCTGATTGCGAACAATATTTTCAACCAATAATGCTCCGGCAGCTCCGGGGGCATACCAGGCCGATGTTCCGAGTAACTTGGTAAGCGTAGCTCCCCCCACCATTGTGTCGGCTGCAATTTGCTTTAACTGATCTTCGGTTAAAAATTGCGATACAGGAACACCGTTTAAGGTAGCCAATCTGGTAAGTGGTATCATGGTGGTATCTCCGTGTCCTCCTATCACCGAACCATGAATATCGGCTGCTGGCGCGTTTAAACTTAATCCCAGATAACCTTTAAATCTCGCACTATCCAAAATCCCTCCCATACCAATAATTCGGTTTTTAGGAATTCCTGATGTTTTTAGTGCCAGGTAAGTCATAGTATCCATCGGATTCGATACTACTACAATTACTGCATTGGGCGAATTTTTAAGTACATTTTCAGTTACTGTTTTAACAATATTGGCATTTGTTCCAATAAGTTCTTCGCGTGTCATCCCCGGTTTACGCGGAATACCGCTGGTAATAACCACCACATCCGAATTGGCGGTTTTAGAATAGTCATTGGTGGTGCCGGTTATCCTGGTTTTCATATCCAGCAATGAAGTGGTTTGATAAATATCAAGCGCTTTACCTTCGGCAAACCCTTCTTTCACATCAAGCAGCACTACTTCATCGGCCAACTGGCGATACGCAATTACATCGGCAGTTGTGGCGCCTACCGCACCTGCACCTATCACTGAAACTTTAGTCATAATTGTATAAGATTATAATTTAAATTGTAAAAAATTTAGCACACGAAGGTAAAAACAGCAGCGCACAAGAAAAAATGATTTATCTCAATGAAATCACCTATATTAATCAAGAACCATTTCGGGAACTTCACCTGAAATCACCAGCCGTCCGGCCGTTTTTTCTTTAATGTATTCGGTACTTATTCCGGGAGCTCTTTCAATGAGCTGAAAACCCTGTTGGGTAATATTGAATACCCCCAAATCGCTGACAACTTTTTTAACACAACCCAGCCCTGTAATTGGCAAAGTACATTTAGGAAGTAATTTAGAATTTCCGGCCTTATCGCAATGCTGCATAGCTACAATTATATTTTTTGCAGCTGCCACCAAATCCATTGCTCCGCCCATTCCCTTCACCATTTTTCCCGGCACTTTCCAATTGGCAATATCTCCGTTATCGGCCACTTCCATTGCGCCCAAAACGGTGAGATCAACTTTTCCAGCCCGTATCATTCCAAAACTCATGGCCGAGTCAAAAAAAGCCGAGCCATTTACCGTAGTGATGGTTTGTTTTCCGGCATTAATCAAATCGGCATCCACTTCATCGGCAAAGGGGAATGGCCCCATGCCCAGTAATCCGTTTTCCGACTGAAGTACCACTTCAATTCCGGCAGGTATATAGTTTGCCACAAGGGTAGGAATTCCTATTCCAAGATTAACGTAATATCCGTCCTGAAGTTCTCGGGCTATACGTTTGGCTATTCCAAATTTATCAAGCATGTTATTATTTTCGTGTAGTTAATTGTTCAATCCGTTTCTCATAATTTTCTCCCTGAAAAATACGATGCACATAAATTCCGGGAGTATGAATTTCATTCGGATTTAATTCTCCGGCAGGTACCAGTTCTTCTACTTCAGCAATCGTAATTTTCCCGGCCATTGCCATTAGCGGATTGAAATTTCGGGCAGTAGCTTTAAAAATGAGATTCCCGTGAGTATCGCCTTTCCATGCCTTTACAATCGCAAAATCCGAATCAAATGCGTACTCGAGCAGGTATTTTTTTCCGTTAAATTCACGTACCTCTTTTCCTTCGGCCACTTCGGTTCCAAACCCTGCCAGTGTAAACACAGCAGGCATTCCATAACCGGCTGCCATGCATCGGGTGGCAAGTGTTCCCTGAGGGATTAAGTCAACTTCCAGTTCGCCTGAAAGCAACTGACGTTCGAACTCGGCATTCTCTCCTACATAGGAGGAAATCATTTTTTTAACCTGCTTTTGCTGCAACATTAACCCGATACCAAAATCATCAACCCCTGCATTATTAGAGATACAGGTTAAATTTTTAACTCCTTTTTTTACCAGAGCAGTAATGCAATTTTCCGGAATTCCGCAAAGTCCGAATCCGCCAAGCATAATGGTGGCTCCATCCTGTATATCCTGTACTGCTTCCTCAGCATTTTTTACAATTTTTTTCATCCTGAATTCTATTTTCTTTCCGACTCAATAGTTGCAGTCAGTCCTTCATCAAGCAAAGCCCTTTTCATTGGAACGAGTAATTCCTTTTCTGCGGTTTTTACTATCGCTTTACCTTTTGTGTGAACAATCATAGCGCATTGTTCGGCCTGCAGCAATTCGTGTCCGCATATTTGCACCAAACACGCAATCACATGATCAAACGTATTTACATCGTCATTGTGCAATATTAGTAACGAAACATCAGCCGTACTTACCAACTCATCAGCAACGAGTGTTTCCTCTTCAGTAAGCGTTGAAAAAAGTATCATTTCTTTTTAAATTTAAACAACCGTGTTTTGTTTTCCTTTCCCTTTACCATCCGAACAATATTCTTTCGATGGGTAACAATAACCAGGGTAGCAAAAACAGCACAAAATAAAATAAAATTCGGCTGTTGTGTAAATTTACTTTTGTTGTAAAGAAAATAAACATAAAAAGGTGATAGAATACCGGCCAGTATAGACCCGAGTGAAACGTACTGGGTAAACCCGACTACAATGATAAAAGTTAAAATTAAGAGCAGAGCCATTTGGTAGTCTACCGCAAGTACCAGCCCTACAAGTGTGGCAATACCTTTTCCTCCCTTAAACTTTGCAAACAAGGGGAAAATATGTCCAAGTACAGCAAAAGAGCCAAAGATTAGCTGGTAAGTAAGGTACATTTCGCGTTGGTCGCCCGAAGCTTTGGTGATAGTGTCCTGCAACATCATCAGATTAGCGGCAGAAAATCCTTTAAGAAAATCTACAATCAAAACAAATAAGCCTGCTTTTTTCCCAAGTGTTCTCAGCGTATTGGTAGCACCAGCATTACCGCTTCCCTGGCTCCGCACATCAATTCCAAAATAGGCTTTTCCAAGCCATACCGAAGTGGGAATGGAACCAAGTAAATACGACAGCAGGCAGAAAAACAAAACAACATTTAAATCCATTTATTCTTCGTCCTCCTCATCAATATCACCACGTTTAAAATTATTCATTGAAACAGCACTTGCAATGCGCAATTTATAATCGGGAGTTGACATTTTCTCCATCATATCTTTGATAGCCTGATTAAAAGCCGGATTGGAACTGAGTACAAACATTTGCCCCCTCAAAAACTGAAAATAAAACCACGTGCCGGCTACAGGCTCAATTAAAATTTTCACTTCATCTCCGCTGCGCTTTTTGGTGATTTCAATTTTGCCGTTTATTTTCTTATCAATTTTAGTCTTACCTATGGCAGTTAATCCAAGTTTTCCCTTTGAGGTAAACGACCTTTTGCTTGTGTTCCAAACCATTTTCACATCGGTAAATAAAAGCGTTCTGGTTAACTCCGTCATCATTTTTACGGCATTATCCTCGCGCATACTTTCCACCTGCTTTTGCTGATCTTTTTCAGAAGCTTTTTTTCCTTCTGCATCCGGGAAATCCATTATTTCCAGAATGGATTTGATGTAACGGGGGTTGTTATATTTGAGTTCATCAGAAAAAGCGGAAGCTTCAAAAATAGTATCCGCAAAAATTTTCATCGCGTTGTCGGGAATCGGAATATCAAACATCATGGCAATGTCGGCAACATAACTTGTGTCCTTCATGTTCCCCGTAATTGTTCCGGCTGCCTTCAGGTTGAATCTGCTTTTAGGCAGTCCGAAATTAACTTTTCCCTCACTGTAAACGGTATTTGTTTTTTCATTCAGGTAAATTGCATTTCCGATCAATTTTCCTTTAAAAAATTTATCCCAGTCTCCGGCTTTCAATTCACCTGTTTTATCATCGTAATACATCACCCCTTCACCTTCAGTTAAAGCAAGGTCGGCCCAGGCTCTTTTACGATTGAAAAATGTAGCATACACGTGCGTTGAATCGCTGCTCACATAAATGCCGGCATACAGTTGCTGCTTCTCCTCGTTGCGCGGATCCTGAAATTTAATGAATACTGAATCCGGATTCACCCGTTGGGTATGCTTAAACCATTGCGATTTTGGATAATTCATGCTATGAAGAGGAAGCAAATATCCTTCAAATTCCATATTTCTGTCGGTACTAATCAAGGTAGCGGTTCCTTTAAACTGAATATGCGGACTCAGCGTAAAATTCATAGAATCGGTAATTGGCCCGCTTGCACTTGTGCGTCCAATTTTATTCACCCCTATATTTTCGAAAAATATTTCAAACACTTTTTTGGTGCGGTCGGTGTATGAATAGTAACCGCTTCCTCTGAAATTTTTTCTGCCCAAAATATCTACATCCGATCTCACAATGGTGTGATATCTTTTTAGTGTATCCGCTAAAATGGTTGAATTATGTAGAGTGCGCATTACCGCATTTGGCTCTATTACCACCTTGTTGCTATCAGGTATTACGCGGGCATCTGCCGTGTGGATATACGGAACTTTTTCGGCCACCACCAGATAATCCGAAAGGTAATACGTAGCATTTCCCGCATAGAAAAAGAGCGAGTCCTGCTCAGGGTGAATAGACCTGAAAAAATTCTTTTGTACGTTGGTGGTTCCGGAACCTGCTACTTCGGCAGCGGTCATATCAATGGTTTTTTTGTCCATGTTCCACTTATAGTCAGTGAACGCCATTTGATATTGGTTGTAAGGAAGGTCAACAATCTGACCCGGTTTTATTACTTTAAATTCGGCATAACGTTTATCGAAGTCAACAAATGCTCTTACATTGTTAATGATAATGGCAAACTTTCCGGGATCGGATGAGGCTAAACGAAAGGTAGCCCGCTCGGATTTGGTTGTAACAGGCGAAAAGTTAAACCTGTCGGAGAACATCTCGGCATCTTCCCAACTCAGCTTTCCATCACCATAAAGTGTTTTCGGGGTGAGTACCGCATTTCCTTTTAAGTATGCCCTATTTTCAAACATGGCGATATCTTCGTCAATGGTACTAACAAACATGGTATCCTGATACGGAATCCATCGTTCATACACGTTATTTCCCTTAGCAGTCGGATATATATCGGTGCGTTTTAAATCGAACGTTTTTACATTGCTGTTGGCCGAATCAAGAAACAGAAAATAATCATCGGTGCGCGAGTGCGAAGCAAGGTAATCTACGTGGCCTGCACCATGAAAACCATTTACACTTAGTGCCAGCGAAAGGTGGCCGGTTCCTTTAGGTTTTCCCTCTTTAACATAGAGCGGGTAGTCCATGGTATCTCTGAAAAAACCGAGCGAGGTATCGGGCATATACTTTAAAATATGTCTGAAATCGGGCATGATTCCTCCGGCATGAAGGGTCCCGTCAAAAGTCATACTCGCAATGTCAAAATTATCCAAACTATCAATAGAGAACGGGTCAACGTCAAAGAAAAAATCAATCGGGTCATAGTTTACTTTTCCCTGTGTACTTTCATAATCGTAAAACACGTTGGCATTTTTCACACTCTCCAAAACCGGATACTCATCACGAGGCCCGTTAAATCCTCTTTTATTTTTTGGTTTATCAATAATGATACGACCCGTAACATTTTTCATCCTGTTTTTTAGGGGCAGTGTTCGACCGGCACTATCCTCGAGCGAGAGTTGCAATTCTACATTGGTGAACTGTACTTTGAATTGCTCGTACTGAAACAGGAATCCCTGATTAGGGCCAACCTTGGAATAAAAATCAACACGCCCAGCGTGAAGGTGACCTGCAAAATCAATATCGCGGTTTTTGCGAATGTTTATGGTTTGGTCATAGGGTTCTACATACACACTTTGTGAATCGGAGAAAATAAACCGGGGGACCCCCTGCACGTTGAGGTCGTGATTTTCAAAATTAAGAGATGCATGTGGCCTTTTAGTAGCATCAATGGTGGATATAAACTGAATTACATCGTAATCTGTTTTTTTATTGTAAGCCTTAAACCACTCAAAGGTTTTTTCCCTCACCCGTATTTCTCCGTTTTTCGGATTGAAAATAACGAATCCATTATCGTGTAAATCCACAATAAACGCAGTTACATCACCCCGCTTCACCCCTACAAATGCAGCAAAATCATCTATTGTAAATTTCTTCGTGGTGTCGTTTTGAAAACAGTATTTGCGCAAAGTCCACAATGGATGTTCATCTAAAATTCCCTGTAATTTTTCATACCTGTTTACCCTGTAAAAGTTGAATGACTCAAACATGGCACTCTTCTCGGGATTCAGGTTTTTGAAATCCATTTTGGGGTGTTCCAGTTTCCAGGTAACTTCATCTACATAAAATTCAATTCGGTGGTAACTATCCAGAAAAGGAGCAGCCGTAATGGGGTCTTTTGATTCGCGGTCGAGTACCACCAGTTTATTTGCATAATTGTAATTAAAAACCACCTGCGGATGAAAAATAGAATCGCCTTCAATCATTATAACCACTGCTGTTTTTTGAGCAATGGTATGTTCTTTACCCACTACAAATTCATCGGCCATCACTTTAAGTTTTGGTTTTCCTTTGTAAGTGAAAATAAAAGTTGCCGGGTTTTGCGCATCGCCCAATCCTATTATTTTACCGCCCTTCATCCCAAAACCTCCCTTAAACGAAACCTCATTCTTAAACTGAGGAAAATCGTAGCTGCGCTCAAAAGATTCAAAACGCGGTGAAAGTGCTTTATCTCCTCCGCCCCACGCCATATATGCCTTTTCCATCAACCGGCCTTTAAGGGAGTTTGGAAACATCATTTTATTGTAGAACGTAACGGTATCGGCAGTAAACTCGGTACGTTTCATATCAATTCGGTAATTTCCCAGTTCGGCATATACCTTAGCTGTATCAAGCCAGGCCCTTCGCCAGTCAACCACTCCTTTTTGACCCACCCACAAATCCTGATTGGAATAAAAAGTACCGGTGGTTTTATGAATTAAAATGGTATCACCGGTGGTATAACAATAAATGGAAACGGGCGTATTAAATTTTACCACAGGTTCATTAGAAACAATTGTCAACTCAAAATCTCCTCCCGAAGTTTGCCACTTGCGGTTAGACGCTTCAATCAGGGTATTTTCACTGAATAACCCTTTGGTGAGCACAAGAAAGTCGAGGAAATTTTTCCTTGTTTTGGGCATGTAATAATCCACCATTTTTTGCCAGCTCTCCACTCTTGCCTGCTGGTTTCCCCTTACCATAGCATTGATGGTGGCCAGGTAACTTTCAAACTCAGGTACTACTCTGAATTTTTTCTCCAGAAATTTATTGCATGTATTAATTACAGCCCGCTGCGTTTGAGGAGTAATTTTATTTCCATTCCAATATCCGGCAAATTCTTTGATTACTGCATCCCCCGCATCCGAGTTGGCGTCTTTAATAAACGATTCCAGTTCTTTGATAAAAACAGGTGGCTCCACCGAAAAGCTTTTAGGTATTTTTTGCTGAGCCCCCGCAAGCATT
>Ga0268298_10004182_pt1 | contig 14249 bp, 13 predicted proteins | sample WWTPWeurt_MetaG_FD_194462 | JGI IMG/M metagenome (GOLD analysis project Ga0268298, IMG submission 194462) | Activated sludge microbial communities from WWTP in Nijmegen, Gelderland, Netherland - WWTP Weurt | ecosystem: Engineered > WWTP > Aerobic digester > Activated sludge | place... | reverse complement strand
CGTTGCGGATAATTCTTTGGTGAGCGCTCCGCGTTTCTCCCGGTCTCCTTTTGTTGCAAGCCATTCATTGAGGTGATCTTGCAATACACTGTGTTTTGTTGCCATATTCATATGGCGGACACAGTAACCGACTTTTTGTCTATACGGGAGCGGGTGGGTAACCGAACTTATTAGTTATAGCGGGAACATTGACTTTTTTGCTCGAATGGTGTATAAAGGAAGAACGTTAGGCGAAATGGACCGCGGAGGTTCAACACTCACAAGCGCAGTTTCGTTCTAATGGGTCGTGTGTTAGAAGAACGTAATTGCGTCACCAGATATGTACGGTAATGACAACCGTGGTTACGCCCCGCGCCCCAAGGTGCAGGGTAACTGGACGTGCGCGCAGTGCGGCGCTCAGATTACTGAGCTGCCGTTCCAGCCCCGCAGTGACCAGCTCGATACGCTCAAGTGTCGCGACTGTTACCGCTCGAGCCGCCCGGCTCGTCCGGAGCGCTCGCCGCGTGAGCCTCGCGATATGGTTCAGGGCAACTGGGCGTGTGCGGATTGCGGCAAGGCGATCACCGAGCTCCCCTTCGAGCCGAGCGCAGATCGTCCGGTACGCTGCAGCGACTGCCACCGCGCTTCGCGCCCCCCGCGCGATGATCGTAGGTGGTAGGAATCCCCGGTATACACCCCGCTCATGCGGGGTGTATACGTACGGGGTGTAGGTCACAACCATACTTTTTCATCCCCGCACCCATTTTTTGACCATGATGTATCGTTTTCTCGCACGCTTTCTCGCCATAGCCGCAGGGCTCCTTATCGCATCGGCGTATGTTCCCGGTATTTCTGTACACGGCCTCTACACGGCGCTCGTGGTTGCGGCTATTCTCGGCTTCCTCAATGTGCTCGTACGCCCGATCCTTGTTGTGCTTACGCTCCCGATCACGATACTGACCTTTGGGCTTTTCTCGCTCGTACTGAATGCACTTCTCTTGTGGTTCGTGAGCACGTTCGTGAAAGGATTTACCATCGAAGGCTTCTTACCTGCATTTTTTGGATCTCTCGTTGTGTCGAGTATGAGCTGGATCGTTCACAAGCTCACGTAGCATTTTCACACACCCTTCACCATGGCTTTTACTGACGAGTATCAGTTCACTGCGGAAGCCGGAGCCGGCGGCAACGGCGTTGTTCGTTGGACGCGCGAGAAATTCAGACCGAAAGGAGGGCCGTGCGGTGGTGACGGTGGTCGGGGCGGAAACGTATTCATAGAAACGACACGAGATATATTTCTCCTTGCGCGAATATCTCAAAAACATTCCTATGTTGCCGAACGGGGAGGCGATGGAGCCGCTGCTTCGAAGATAGGTCGTGATGGTCGCGACCTTACCATCCGGCTCCCCGTGGGATCGGTGGTTACTAACACGACGACAGGAGAAATACTCGAGCTTATCAGCGAAGGAGGGCGAACATGCGTCCTCAAGGGTGGTAGGGGTGGTTTTGGCAATGAACACTATAAAAGCTCAACGAACCAGCAACCGATGCATGCAACCGAGGGAAGACGGGGAGAAAAAGCTTCCTTCAAGGTAGAGCTCAAGCTTTTTGCAGATATGGGGCTTGTCGGCCTTCCAAACGCAGGGAAGACAAGCTTACTTAACGCGCTTACCAATGCGAACGCAAAAGTAGGGGATTACCCATTCACCACGCTCGATCCAAACCTTGGCGTATGCGAATCATATGTCCTTGCTGACATACCCGGGTTGATAGAAGGAGCTTCAAGTGGCAAGGGTCTTGGCTACAAGTTCCTCCGACACGTTTCGCGTACCAGAATGTTAGTACATTGTATCTCGTCTGAACAAGAAAATGTACTTGATGCTTACACAAAGGTACGCAATGAGATATGCGCGTACGGTTCTATCGGAGAAAAAAAAGAGGTGATTGTTGTTACCAAGTCAGATATGACCACGCCTGCCCGGGTGAGTGGTGTTACGCGAACGCTCCGCGCAGCCGGCGGTGATGTGATAGGTTCGGTAACCGTACTCAGCGAAGCGTCGGTGCGTGCTCTCCGGGGAAAACTACTGAAGTGCTTGAGTACCGCCACACAAAAATAAAGCGGTACCGTTTTTACCCCGCTATCCTACTTGTGTGCACCCAACCCTCCTTACGGAGGGCAACTTTCTAAAACAAGCATCATCCCGCACGGCACCCCTTTTTGCCAAGCGGGGTCAGGTTAGCGTACCTACCCCCCAGATCGGCTTAGCGGCAAGGGGGTATGTGTATGAGTTGGGTGAAGAAAAGACGACGTACGTACGGTACCATCTCGGGGGGAGGTGTGGGCAAGGAAGCCGGCACGTGGTAGGATACGGGACACATACCGCAGCTGCTTATATGACCTCGTACCGCGCGACCATAGGCCTTGAGATACATGCGGAGCTCAAAACAAAGAGCAAGATGTTTTGCGGCTGTGCGAACGATCCCGAAGCTCTCGAGCCGAACAGCAATATCTGCCCGATATGTATGGCACACCCGGGCACCTTGCCGGTAATCAACAGAGCTGCCGTGGCACACGTGTTGCGTGTCGGAGTGGCGGTGGGTGGTACGGTGGCCGACTTCAGTGAGTTTGACCGCAAGAACTACTTCTACCCGGATATTCCCAAGAACTACCAGATCAGCCAGTACAAGTACCCGCTCGTTGCGGGAGGGGCGATAGGTCCCGTTGCCATCACGCGCATACACCTCGAAGAGGATACCGCGCGGTCCTCTCACGGACCGGACACGAGTCTCGTTGACTTCAATCGTGCCGGTGTGCCGCTCATGGAGCTCGTGACCGAGCCGGTGATCCACGATGCCGTGACCGCGGTGACCTTCGCCCGTGAGTTGCGGCTGCTCCTTGTGTATCTCGGGGCGAGCGACGCGAACCTCGAGAAAGGCGAGATGCGCGTAGAAGCGAATGTCTCGATCGCACCCGATATGCCGGGTGTGCCGCTTGGAACAAAGGTCGAGGTCAAAAACCTGAACTCGTTCCGAGCGGTCGAGCAAGCCATCGGGTACGAGATAGAGCGCCAGGGCGCACTCCTCGATGCGGGCGATAGGGTGAAGCAGGAGACGCGTGGGTGGGATGAGCACAAACAGCGCACTTTTTCCCAGCGCGCAAAAGAGGAATCACACGACTACCGCTACTTTCCTGACCCAGACCTGCCCAAGCTACTCCTTAGTGAAGTACCCGAATGGGAGATGGAAGCGCTGCGGCGAGAGCTGCCCGAGCTGCCCTGGAGTGCGCGTGAGCGATACGTGGCGGAAGGCCTGCAGCCCACCATAGCCGCAATCATTGTGGGGGACATAGACGTACATAACTTCTATGAGGCAGTCTGCAAGAAGCTCACCACCCGAGATTTTCGTGTGAGCGCGGCGAACTACCTTGTCACCGACCTCATTGGCGCAGTGCATAAGCAGGGCTATGTCGGCATCTCTTTGGCGGAGCTTGATGCGGCTGCATTTTCCGAGATCATCATCATGGTCACAGAAGGAACGCTCTCATCTCGGGGGGCTAAAGATGTGCTTGCGACGTGGGTACAGGAGGGCGGGTCACCCCGAACGCTTGCGGAGCGCCTTGGTCTCGTGCAAGTTTCAGACACCGACGCGCTGCGTTCGGTCGTCGTGGACATCATCAAGGCCAATGAAGGTGTTGCTGCGGAATATCGGGGAGGGAAGGAAGCCGCCCTGCAATTTCTGGTAGGGCAGGCCATGAAAGCGACAAAAGGTGCCGCAAACCCGGCAACGTTACAATCTCTTTTTAGGGAGGAAATGAAACGTACTTAACCCACGACCCCCTTCGAGATACCCCCGTAAAAAGGCGTGGAGAGCATGCTCTTTGCTAGAACACCGGAGTACTCGCCCCGCTTTTCCACACAATACCCTGGTCACCGTTCTCCGTGGCGGCTATACTACGTGTAATGGGGGAGGCGCCCGCAATTATCTTCGATGGGAAAAAGTATCTGCCTTCGGCTGACGCGGCAGAGCTTGTGGGATATACCAAGGATTACATTGGACAGCTTGCACGGTCCGGGAAGATAGAATCCCGCATCGTCGGTCGTAGCTGGTACATAGCAGAGGATTCAATACTCGAACATAAAAAAACAGTACACTATACACTTACAAAGAAAAAGAAACCTCGTAAAAATACAAAAGGAGAGCATGTATCTCGTAAAAAGGATATAAATGTTCCTGATTTGAGTGAGGAAAGTGTAAAGATGCCAAACACTTTTGCTAAAGGACCCGATACGCAGCACAAGGAAGAAAAAGATCACGAGACGCCAACACCCACACCAACAGGTATAGGTCTTGCGAATGGGTCGGATACCGTGCCGACGAACGTTATGCCATCCGTTCGTGAGGCGTTCATACAAAGTGGCATGGCGGAGGGTGTGGTGGTCGGGCACATGCCTCGCGCCACACTCGGTATAGGCAATGGTGACAACGGAAATCGTACCGAAGGAAACGTCGGTATCGTCATGGAACGATCTCTCGAACAGCCGAAAAATATGACTGTGTCGAACGCGAATGCAGGCGCTGCGTTACGGCGCGATCATGTGCAGATGACGGAAGCGCATATGACGCCACGACAGCGCGCTTTTCCGGCTGCGTCGCCCCCCCCTCTTGTGCTTCCTCTCCCACCACAGCGACGACCCGGCTTTACGCATCGTGCGCATCTTGAGCATGATGTGCATTTTGAGCAGGGTCAGCCACTCTTTTTTGAGGATGATCGGCCCGTTCACCCGGAACCATTTCGTCTTGTTCGAAACGACGGTGAGGTGCCGTCTTCTGAACCCAAGGACGCGGTTTTCCAAAAAGCTCGGATCGGTGCTGTTGTGCAAGGGAAGGACCCCGATGTTGCTATGGTGGGAGTTGATCGTGCGACAACCTCTTCCTTCACTACACTCGAAGGTCACCGCGAACACCGGCCAGAGCTGCGCACGGGGGTACACCATAGGGCCGTGCCGACGGCAGATGGTATCGTGGTGCCCCACCAAGGAGTCCGAACATGTTCCGAAACGCGCGAGGTACATGGCAGTACACGAAGTTCCCGAGAACGAAAGCCCGTACCGCGGACGAAAACCACCTTCGCGGTGGGTACCGTCCTGGCGCTTATACTTATATTGGCGGGAGCGGTCGCTGCCTACCTTGTGTTCCTAGATTGAACACAGCGCAGTCACTGTAAATAGACGAAGTGGCTTTGGAAGAGAAGCTCACTATGCACAAGCGCCATGTTCCCCGTTGGGTGATACGTTTGCTATACTCATAGGTACATGGGACGAGTGTGCACCGTAGGTGGCAGGAGCGGTTGGTTTTTCAGTGGCGCGTTGGTCGTGCTGCTCTGTGGGGTGTTGGGCACTCTGCACGAAAGCATCGCACGCGCTGAGGATATGCTGGGTACCGCTGTGGCGACCCCCGTGGCTGTGCCTTCGGGGGCGCGTGATGGTGATATACTCTCGTACGATGCGGCATCAAATTCCTACGTTCTTTCGGATATATCAGAACACGAAGCGATGTACGGCGTGGTGGTTGAGGATCCGGCATTCTATGTGACGGATGCGACCATCGCATCCTCCAGTACGGTTTTGCCGGTGGTGCGCTCGGGCGAGGTCATTGTCAATGTTTCAACGCTTGGCGGTGATATACAGCCCGGTGACCTCGTTACGTCGTCAGAGCTGGCCGGCCACGGGAAGCGAGCCGATCGAGCAACCGCGCACCAGGCGCTCGGATTTGCATTGGGTGCTCCCACGTATGATACACCCGCTCGAACAGCCGATGTGGATGGTGTGGTCGTCCGTTTGGGACGTGTGCCTGTTGCGCTGCGCATCGGTCCCGTGGTACCGGGAGTACTTACGGACCTTGCCGCTTCCTCATCTGCGTTCGAGGCGTTACTTAATCGAGATACCCTGGCACAGGAGGAGGGGAAGAGCATTGATGTGTTCAAAATCTTTCGTTACACGCTCGGTGCGTCGGTGGTGCTTGCGGGCATGGTCATTGCGCTATGGCGTTTTGGGGACATGTTCACGCAAGGTGTCGTGTCGGTGGGAAGAAACCCCCTCGCCAAGGCACAGGTCCGCTCCGTGTTGCTCTGGAACGGCCTGCTCCTACTCTTGGTAAGTGGTGTGGGGCTTGCCATTGGTCTTACGATCATATTGCTACCATGAGCGCTGTCCCTCCCCACACCATCGCATCCGATACCGTGCAAGTATCAGTTGCCGGTTGGGTCCCGGTTTTATTCGCGGGTGTTGCCATTGTCATCATCCTCCTGTTTCTTATTGCCATCATCGTGCTTTTGAGGCGAAAAGAACGCGCACTACTCGTCTCCGAAGAGGCACAGGCTTTGCTCGCCGAGGCACAGGAGCACGCCGGCAGAATTGTGGCGGACGCTTCTGCGGAAGCACGCAAAGTGCGCATGGCGATTGAAGTGGAACGTACACGCGCTCTCAATGAGGACCACCAGAGTATCGACCGTCTTTTGGATGCGTACCGCCATCACCTTGACAAGGCCATGAAAGAGCTTTCCTATGGAGTAGAGAAAGAACACATGCGAGCGACCACTCGCTTTGTTGAGACCTTGCAGGCCATTGAGCGACGTGTTGCGCAGAACGCGGATGAGGCGAAAGAAAGCATGGATTCCTTCGCGGCCCAGTCCGGCGTTCTCTTCAATCACCTCACCGGTCAGATTGAAAATGTTGAGAAGGGCATTCAGCATCTCTCTGTGGCGCTTGAAGAGGCTGCGGCGAACGAATCTGATAAAAATGCACAAATCGTGCGCGATGAGATGCGTAAAATTGGCGTTGAAACGGCTCGTGCGGTCACCGATGTGGCGCATGGGCTGGATAGCGCGTTGCGCACAAACATCGAGAAAGAGTTCGCATCCATCGCCGGCGAGCTTACGAAGTACCGTGAGGCGCGCATGCGCCTTGTGGACGAGCACGTATTGAAACTCATCGAAGAAACAGCACACATTGCGCTTCAGAAGAAGCTCACCCTTGAGGAGCAAGCCGACCTTGTGTACCGTTCCCTTGAAGAGGCAAAAGAGCGCGGGATATTCATGTAGCCAATATCCATAGTCACGGACTCCATGTTGGTACAAATTATTACGACAATGCTTACGAACACGTACACGACTGACGATCTTACGGATCGAGTCGCGCTCATGCGTCGTTACTACAGTGTGCGGCTCTTTGCCGGAGGGGAACAGGCAACAATCGAGAGTACCCTTGCCGATATGTGCGATACGTACACGCTTGGATGTTTGGGTCAGTGGCACCAGGCGTTCGAGGCGACACACATATCGCCGCTCGTCGTGTATGAGGCGTTGGATGAAGTGGAGGAGAGTGTTGCGGGGCTACCGGCGGTTACTCTCTATGTACCGGTTCGTTTCGGGCATGAGCACGTAGTGCGTTTTGGAACGTGGTTCCGAGAGCATGTGATGCCGAATTTGCTCCTCACGATTCGCATAGATGCGCGTATGGTGGGAGGGTGCGGCGTGGTCTGGAATGATGTGTTCCACGATCTTTCGCTCCGCTACTATATGGACCGCTCACGCGACACCATCATTACTCTGTGCGATACCTACACTCATGTCGAGCGCTGAATTCACACGAGAGGTCGGGATCGTCCGTGCAACGAAGCACTATCTCATATCGGTCGAGGGTCTTCCTTCGGCGCATGTGCATGACATCATCGTGAATGAAGAGGGAGGAAGGGCTCTCATTACCACCCTTCTGCACGACGCGGTCGAGGCGATGATCCTTGACCCATTCGATGCTCACCCGGGTCAGCAGTTCGAGCTACATGAGCGTGCCGATCACTTCTCGATTGGTCCCCACCTCCTGGGGCGCATGGTCAACGCATTGGGTGACCCGATCGACGGTAAGGGTGGGTTCCCCGCCAAAAATGCGCCGTTCGAGATTGAGCGGGAAGCGGGTGACCTTGCGCGCCGTTCACCCATCACAAAGCAGCTTGTCACCGGCTTTTCCATGGTGGACACGGTACTGCCAATCGGCAAGGGGCAGCGGCAGCTTCTCATGGGGCAAGTGCAGAGTGGTACCGATGCGTTTTGTCGCGAGGTGATACGGAATCAGCAGGGAACCGACACCGTGTGTATGTATGTCACAATCGGCAAGCCGGCGTTCTTTGTGCGTCGACTTGCCGAGCAACTCCTTGTAGGACCACCCGCCGCATACACCACCATACTCGCGAGCTTTTCAAGCGATCCGGCCCCCCTCATCACCCTTGCGCCGTCAGTGGCGCTCTACATAGCGGAATACTGGAGCGAGCAGGGCAAGGATGTGGTGCTGGTATTCGACGATCTCTACACACATGCGAAATATCTCCGAGAAATCGCACTCCTCGAGGGGCGGTTACCCGGGCGCGATTCCTACCCCGGCGATATCTTCTACCAACAGGCCCATCTTATTGAGCGTGCCGGAAGCTTTTCGGGTAAGGGTTCCATTACCCTTCTGCCGGTCCTCCAAACCGATCTTGAAAGCTACACCGATCTCATTATGACAAACATCATGGGCACCACCGATGGACACCTCAGTTTCTCGGCAACACAGTACGCGCAGGGCGTATTCCCCCCGATCCTTGAGGAGGAGTCTGTGACGAGGGTAGGCAAGCATACACAAAGTGCCTTACAAAAGCAGCTTTCCACAGCGATCATGGCCCTCTTGGCTGAGGCAAAAGAACACGAACGCTATATGCAATTTGGGGCACAAGTTTCTGAAACAAGTACGAACTTAATTACTACAGCGCATGCCGTTAGAGCCCTCTTGGATCAGGATGAAAACGAACACATTCCGCCGGACGCACAAGCTATTGTACTTGCGTTGCCGTTCACGTCATTTTCGAGTAGCAAAGATCCGACTTTTTTTCTTCGCAATCGTGCCGCATTGCGCCAAGTTGCATGTGGACCCGACTGTGCGGGGCTACGAGAGATGGTGCGAACCGAGAGCGAATTCGAAAGATTCTTGCACCACGTGGAGGAACACGCACATGTTTTTATCGCCGTATGTCACGTATATTAGAGCAGCGTCAACGTATCGAAGATGTACGTGCCACCATGTACATTACGGGAGCGATGCGTGACATCAGTGCGATTGAGCTCAAAAGTATCCGTGAACGGTTCGAACAGAACGGACTCTTCTATAAGGAACTCAAGGAACTCTATCAGCTTATGTGGCGTATTGGCGAGGTTTCGGGCGTACTTGGTTCCGATACTCTTAACATGAAGAAAACGCTCCACGTCGCGTATACGACCAACCGGCACTTCTATGGTGTACTGAACCACAACGTCATGCAGAAATTCATCGAGTCGACATCCGGCTCTGATGCTTGCATGATTATTGGAGAAACCGGGAAGAACCTGTGGCGTGTACAAGCGAAGAAACGTCACGAGATCTCATTCTTCTCATTTGCGGGCGATATGCCGACGGTCGAAGAAGCCCATGCGTTCTTTGAACGTACCGTCATGTATGGCCATGTGTTTGTGTACTATCCCGGCTTTGTGAGCGTCTATCGTCAAGATGCCCGCATGACCGATATTACGTATCGACCGCCGCGAGATGCTCCGGCGGATGATAGACAGGAACAAGTCCAGGATGACATCCAGTACATTCTTGAACCGGAGGTACAAGAAATGACCACGTTTTTCAATACGCAGGTGAGATACATTCTCTTTGAACGGGTACTGCTCGAGACGCAGCTGTCACGCGTTGCCGCACGTCTTCTCAAAATGGATGCTGCGGATCAGAATGCTCGTGCGCTCACGGTACGAGAGCTCCGTGAACTTAGACGTATCATGGCGACCTTCTCGAGTCGGCGCATGTTAGAAGCCATAGTCGGATTCATACAATGGAACACCAAGAACGAACAATTTACCGGCCGGTAGGGCGTGTACGCGATTTGCGCGGTCAGGTCGCTACCATCATGTGTGATGGTGAATACAGGCCGCCTCTGCGCGAACTCTTGTTCGCGGAACACGATCCAACGATACGCCTTGAGGTATACGCGTATGAGAATGACCGAGTGGTGCGCTGTCTTTTGCTTGCCAAAGTTACGGCGCTCACGCGAGGCGATCGCGTTCTCTCGACAGGGCGAGAAATATCCATACCGGTAGGCTCGGGGGTCCTTGGTCGTGCCATGGACCTTTTTGGAAACCCCGAGGACGGGAAGGGGCCCGTGGCCGCACATGCATGGCGTTCCATACATGGCACGACCGCACGCGACCTTCAGGACCAAATGATTAACCGCGAACTCATAGAGACAGGCATCAAGGCGCTCGATTTCTTTGCCCCGGTGCAACGGGGTGGCAAGATCTTGCTGGTGGGCGGTGCCGGTGTGGGGAAAACGGTCCTCATGTCGGAGATTCTTCAAGGCCTTATCAGCGTACACGGCGGGGTCTCCATATTTGCCGGTATTGGGGAGCGGTCCCGTGAGGGCTACGAGCTATGGCATTGGCTCGAAGAGAAGAAGCTGCTCGGACATGTTGCCCTCGTGTTGGGGAATATCCACAAGAACGCTGCGGTACGATTTCGCACCGCATGGTCCGCATCGACCCTCGCTGAATACTTCCGTGACGAGGAAAAACAGAACGTCCTCTTCTTCGTTGACAACGTGTACCGTTTTTTGCAGGCGGGGAGTGAACTTTCAACACTCGCCAACGAGATACCTTCCGAGTTCGGGTACCAATCGACCCTCCTCTCCGAAATAGCCCAGTTTGAGAGCAGGTTGAAAAGCACGATGTCGAATACCGTCACGTCCGTACAGACCATGTACCTGCCTGCAGATGAGATATCCGACCCAAGCATTGCAGCAACGATTCCTCACGTCGATTCCACGGTCATTTTGAGTCGTTCCGCAGCCCAGCAGGGCCGGCTACCCGCTGTTGATTACATGAAAACGAGAAGCGCACTTCTTGACCCGGAAATCGTGGGAAAAGAACACTATCATGTTGTGACTCAGGCGACCGAGCTCCTTGCGCAATACGAACGGCTCGCGAGAATTGTTGCCATCGTTGGACAGGACGAGCTCTCTCCCGAGAACCGCACCATATTTGAACGTGGACAAAAAGTGCTAAACTACCTCACGCAACCATTCTTTGCCGCGGAAGTGCAGACGGGGAGGAAAGGCGTACGTGTTCCAAGAGAGAAAACGGTCATGGACATTCGTCACATCGTTGACGGTACGCATGATCTGAAGCCCGCCCAGGCGTTCCTGTATATCGGTGGGCTCGAAGGGTAGTCCGCAATGGTATGCGTAATAGAGAAAGGGAAGCAAGCGAGGTTTCATCAAGAGCTGATGTTCTCCACGTTCGAGTAAGTCGAGCTACAGAAACGGTTTGGGAAGGGGCTGCCCTATCGATTTCTTCCACCAATTCACACGGCGCGTTCGATATACTCCCCAACCACGCAAACTTCATCACGCTCATCAAGGAGAAGGAAGTGCTCATAGAGGATATAAAAAGAGAGGTACTCAAATTTACTTTCAAGCAGTGCGTCATGCACGTGCACGCCAATGTGGTAAAGGTGTACGTTGACATACTTTAAAAATCGGCGAAGCCCTTATACCCCGCATCTTGCCGCAGGCCCCCCCCAATCATTTATCACGTTTGAACGATATATTTATAATGTTCTAAAAATATAAACATTATATAAGCATTTCGTACAAAACGAACATATCTTTGGACTTCCATGCTCATTTTTTAAATAAAACAGAGCACTACCCCACACATACACTGTGCGGAGCATGGAGTGTCGGAAGAAAAATGAGCAAATGAGTTGTGAAAATGACGTTTAAGACACATTAGAACAAAGTCAGAGCCACACGACTCCTCGTTGCATTTCTACAATAATATCTGCGTGAACAAATTGCAGCCTTACTTCTTTTTGAATTGGCGAAGTCCTTATCCCGCAACTTGTCGCGGGGCGGGTCTCGATTACACTTCCTGCTTCTAAAATTTGCTCCGGTGTATTGTGGTGGTGAAGCGGTGAAATTTTTACTAAAAACGCACGTCGCCTTTTTCAAGCGATGAGACGCAGTATTGGTATAGAGGATTACAGCGTCTCCAACAAACCGTTCGGCATAAACACACACCCTGGATTGCTGCGTTTCGCTCGCACGGACGACAGGTGGAATGGTCAGTCGCGGATGGTATTACATCCTTCGTATGCGAGAGAGCTTTTCATATCATCTGGAATTATTTCAACAGAGCATTTTTCCACAGGTGTCAGGTGGGTTCAGGGGGTGCATGCAGGTATACTTTCAGTACGTGCGGCCGCATGGCTGGGGGTCACGAAAAATCTTTTTTAGAAAAAGTTTTTTAGTTCATGGGGGTGGTTGGAAACGTTAGTGATTTGATTACCGTCAAAGACGCATCGAAACGATGCGGCATTGTTGCGGATTACATCACTCGCATGTGTCGCGAAGGCGACGTCATCGGTGAGAAGGTGAACGGTGTCTGGTACGTCTCCCTCGCATCCCTCCACACACACCTCGAGCGGGTGCACGAACGCAAGCTCGCATACCGCAAGCAACTCGCGGATGAACGAAAGCGCGAGTACCGTGCGGCGACAGGCACACCCCCTGTCGTCTTGAACACGCCCACCCCCTCAGCGCCCGAGACGGTACCCACCTCCTCCACACAGGACACACGTTCCCCCCGCTCCCTTCGTGCGTGGCCTCCCACACCGCACCTTCCCGCCATACGCTACGCGTTCGCCCCGCTCCTCGCGGCGTGCCTTCTCATCGCCTACACCGCGTTCGGCAGTACCGACCTCGCCCGCACGATCCGTGCGGTGGTAACAAGCCAGGTGGCAACGCTCACCGGCCCTATGGCATCCATCACAGAGCTCACCCACACCACACCCGCCACCCCCGCGTCCCAGCAAGCGAACGTCGTCACCACGCTGTTCGACGGGGTCGGGAACCTGTTCGGGTATGCGTACCGCTTCATCGCGGGCCTCTTCACCACAGACGCTCCCCAAGGTACGACCGAGGAGACCATGCTTGCCCGCACGGACACCACCACCCTGACAGAGCACACGCAACCTGGTACGGAACCGTACCCTGGCGTCATTCCCGTCGCCTCGACCACGGCAAGCTCGAACGGCCGTGTGGTACAGGTCAACGCAAGCATGGACATCACCCGCGACCTCCGCGTCGCCGGGCGCACCACCCTCGGTGGTGCGCTTTCGGTCGCGGGCAACGGTACCTTCGCCGGCCCCCTTGAAGCCACCGACGCCACCTTCCGCTCCCTCGGGGTCTCGGGCACCGCCCGGGTGGGGAACGCGAGCGTTGACGCGAACGTGAGCGTGGGTGGCCGCCTCACCACGGGCTCCACCGCCACCCTGAACGGTGGTCTCACCGTGAACGGCACCACCGCACTGAACGGCAACACCACGGTAACGGGCGCTGCGACCACCACAGGCTCCCTCACCGCGCTTGGCGGTCTCACCACGAACGGCGCCGACATCAACGCTGACACCGGTCGCATCTTCGCCTCGAACATCATCAACAGCCTCATCGCGGGCCGAAACATCACCATCGACACCACCGACCCGAACAACCCCGTGATCAGGGCACGTGCGACCGGTGGCGGGGGTGGCGGTACCACCATCATCCAGCAGGGCGGCACCGGAGAGGTATCCTCCGGTCTTGTCGGTCAGATTTCGTACTACGCCGCCGACGGTACCACGATCGTCGGCACCTCCTCGATCCGTATCGCCGACGGGTACGTGTACCTCGACGGCACCGCGTCCACTACCGCGCTCCGTGTTTCCACAGGCTTCTTCCAGGACGCGCTCGGTGACTGTAGCGCAGAAGGGCAGACCCTCCTCTATGCAAGCACGACCGGCACCTTCACCTGCGGTATCGACGCGGGTGCGGGGGGCGGGGTGGTGGACATCTCCGAGGGTGGTGTACTCATCCTTGCGGGAGCGACTGCCGAAGACTTCAACGCGAACGACTTCACCGTCGCGGATGCGGGGAGCGGCGAAGCGGCTATCGGCATCGACTACGCGAACTCCGGCATCACCCGCACCTCCCAAAACGCCACGATCACTGCGCAGTGGACCTTTTATGAACCCCTCATCGCCCGCTACTTTGTAGCCACGACGACCGCCACGAACACGTTCCCGTACGTCTCCGTGACGGGTCTTGCGCTCGGCAGCGACTACGTGACCGACCTCACGGGCACGGGGCTCCGCATGGTGAACAACGCCCTCACG
>Ga0268298_10004180_pt1 | contig 14252 bp, 11 predicted proteins | sample WWTPWeurt_MetaG_FD_194462 | JGI IMG/M metagenome (GOLD analysis project Ga0268298, IMG submission 194462) | Activated sludge microbial communities from WWTP in Nijmegen, Gelderland, Netherland - WWTP Weurt | ecosystem: Engineered > WWTP > Aerobic digester > Activated sludge | place... | reverse complement strand
TGACACGGCCCTGGTTCAGCTCGACCCGGTGGACGGCTGGACGTGGACCAGCGACAAGAGCGTCGAGCTCCACGGCGCGGCATGCGACAAGCTGAAGAGCGGCGACGTCATTCAGGTGCAGGTCGTCTCCGGTTGCCCGACGTCGGTGAAGTGAACGAGCTCGCAGCGCTCCGGCCTGCAGTCCGCGGCGTTTCGCCGGCGAAGTCCCCGCCCACGCGGAGTGACCACCCGCACGCGGGCGCGTCGTGCTCTACTCCGACTCGTCGCAGTGGAAACCGACTCCGACCTCCAAGCCCTCCGAGAGCGAATCGACGGCATCGATCGCCAGCTCCTCGCCTTGCTCGCGGAGCGCGTGCGTCTCGCCATCGAGGTCGGTCGCGTGAAGCGACGCTCGGGGCTCCCGATCTACGATCCGGAGCGCGAACGGGCCATTTTCGAGAGCTTGTGCCGCGACGTCCCGCTTCCGCTGAACGCCGAGCTCGTGCGACGCGTCTTCGAGCGCATCGTGGACGAGACGCGAGCCGCCGAACAGTCGGGCTCGAAGGAGTGAGCTCGCCGGCTCAGTGCAGGGTGTGCCAGCGCCCGTCGATTTCGACGCGGGGCACGTCGCCCTCTTCCACGGGCGGCTTCAGCGCCGCCACCTCGGGCCGCTGATCCCGAGCGAACACGATGTGGACGCGCTGTCGCGCCGCGTCTTCCAACCGGCGACGCAGCTCGTCTTCCATGGCCTCTTCGCGTTCCCAGCGCGCGAGCACCTCTTTCGCTCGCTTCTTTCGCCGGCGCCAACCCCAAACGAAGAGCCCGATGGCCCCCACCCACACGAACGACCCGCTAAAAACCGCCGGCCAGAACGTGTAGCGGCGGCTCACGTCTTCCCGCCATTCGAACTCGAGGGTGGCGAGATCGACGCCGTACGAGTCTTTGAGTGCGGCCTCGAGCTCCTGACCTTTGCGCACGCGCTCGAGCATCGCCACGAAGCGCTGGTGATCTTCCCTGCGGATCAGGAAGCGGACGATGTCGGCGGCTTGCGCGTAGGCCACCGACACCCCCGCGGCGTCGGTGGGGAACGTCCGCTCCAGACGCTTCAAGGGCAAGAGCTCGCCGCTCACCGTCGCGGTCCAAAGGGTTTGCACGCGAGTGAACGAGCTTTCGCCCGAAGCGAACACGGCGAGGCCCTCGTTCAGCCAACGCGGGACCGGTCGACCGTCGACGGCGTCGTGCAGCGCGACGTGGGCGAGCTCGTGTCGGAACACCTCGGCCAGATCGTGGTGCGCGTTGGGATCGACGGGCTGAAGCGTGAGCAGCACGAAGCCGATGTCGGAGTAGGCGACGCCCGAGGCATATCTCGGGAATGGGGCGCCCTCGGGCGCGAGCGCGGCCATTTCACCGGGCGTGCGCGCGACGTAGATGGTGACCTTGTTCAACACCGGGCGGCCGAGCCGCCGCACGAGATCCGCGCGCGCCGCATCGGCCTGGGTGATGAGCGGCTGTACGCGGTCCCGAAGTCCGGGCTCGTAGTAAAAGCGAACCCAACCGCCGTCGTGGAGGTTGAAGCCGGCCGGAGGCGCCGGGATCGTGAGCTTTTGCTCGCTGCGCGGCGCGTCGGCGGGCGGAGCGTGGACCTCCGGATCGGGCCCGGGTCCCGGCTTCTCGGGCTCGGCGGTCGCGGCGACCGCGGGAGCGGACACGCCGATGCGCACCGGCGCGGGCGGCGTTTGACCGAGAGCCGTGTCCGCACCGAAGAGCGCAAGAGCGAGCGCAATCAGCAGGGCGAGGCGCCGGAAGAAGTGAAGTCCGAGGCGCACGGCGCCCATGGTCGAACCAAGGTAAGAGCCGCTCTCCACTCCGTCAACGCAGAGGACGCTCGCGAGCGTTCAGGGGCGTAGCCAACCTGCTAGCCCGAGCAGCACCGGCGCGGCGTCCGACAGAACTAGCCGGGTCTCTGCGGCCCCGAGACCGAGGCCAAGACCCGCGCCCACCGCAACCACGAACAGTACGACTCCGATCACCGAGGCTCGGCGACCGAGAGCCGCGGGCAAGGTCACGAGCGCGCCCGCCGCGAGCGCGCCGAGCCCGAGCGCTCCGTCGAGCAGGGAGGGCCGAAGCGGCCCCGACAGCATGGGCAGGACGAGCGGCAGTGACGCGAGCGCCCCGAGACCCGCGAGCGCCCACGGAGCCTGTCGCACGAGACCCGAACGTCGCTCGGACCAAGCGATGAGCCGGAGCGCGAACACGGCGGCGCCGAACACCAGACCCGCCGCAAGGATGGCGAACGTCGCGCCGCCCAGCGGTCGATGGTGAGTGGCGGTCTTGAGCACGCGCGCGAACACGAGCAACACCGGGAGCGCCATGGCGAAGCCCACCGGGACGCACAGCGCGAGGCGAGGCAGCGGCCGGGCGATGCGAAATGACGCCGCCACGGGCGCGATGACGAGCGCTGCCGAACCCCAAAGCGCGATCCACGCGAGAGGCAGCGAGACTCCGCCGCTGCCGGCACGAAGCGCAGCGGGCACGGCCACCAGAGCGGTGGCCACCGTGGCGATCAAGAGGCCTTCGCCAAAGACCGCGCCGAGCGATCGCGCTTCCGCGTCGTCACTCACGTGGTGCGAAACTCCAGCCGAACGCGCCGCGCGGCCGCTTCGGGCACGTAGCCGTGCTCGAGGTACCAGCGGACCGAACGCGAGAGCGTCTGGCGCGCCGGACGGAAACGATAGCCCAAGGCTTTCTCGGCTTTTTCGCTCGAAACCCAGACATAGGAGCTGGAGTAGTCGCGCGCCAGCTTGTGGGTCAGCATGGGGTCGCCGCCGAACCAGCTCGCCTTCAGCTCCATCAAGCTGCCGAGCAATCCGACGATGCCGGGGCTCAACGTGGAGCCGGGCAGTGCGAGCCCGGTGATGTCCGAGAGTAGGTCGATGAGCTGATGGAACGTGAGGTTCTCGCCGCCCAAGATGTAGCGCTCGCCGATCTCGCCCTTCTCCATCGCAGCGATGTGGCCTTCGACCACGTCGTCGACGTCCACCACGCTGATGCCGCCATCGGTCACGGGGACGCTGAGCGAAGGTGGCGTCTTGAGATACGTGAGGACGCTCTGCCCCGTCGGCGTGGGCTTCCAATCGCCCGGGCCGTAGATCGATGCGGGACACACCACGACGACCGGCAGCCCGTCGTCCGCTGCTTCGAGAGCGACCCGCTCGGCTTCGTACTTCGACAGGATGTACGTCTCGGGATCCTTCAAGTTGAAGGCGTGGGTCTCATCCATCGGCTCCTGAGAGGTGCTCGCGCCCAGCGCGGCCACGCTGCTCGTGACGACGATCTTCTCCAGGCCCCGCCGGCGCGCGGCTTCGAGTGTGGCGCGCGTGCCCTCGATGGCGGGCCGCAGGATCTCGTCCGGATCCTCGTCCCACATCTTGAAGTTGCTGGCGACGTGGAAGAGTCGGTCACAGCTCGAGAGCGCGCGGTAGACCGTGTGCTCGACGGTGATGTCGCCGAACGCGAGCTTCAGGCGATCGGTGGGCAGGTCGGCCAGATGGCGCAGGTTCGAACCCGCGCGCACCATCGCCTTCACCCGATCCCCACGCTCGATCAACGCGCGCACCAGGCGTGACCCGACGAAACCAGAGGCACCCGTGACCAGGGTCCACGACTCGGACATGCCGGCTTCGTACCACCGAGTTTCCGTGGCTGTCGACCGGATGCTCAGGGCCGCGGGCTCGCGCGCCGCCCGCAGGTCGCGGGGGCGCTGAGAGCCGCCTCGGCAGCGCGCCGCGCGCTCGATGCCTTTTCGGAGAGGAGGGGCTCGAGGCGCCGCCGGAGGTCGGGCGGGTGCATGCGCGAGAGCGCACCCAGCGCCACGGGCGCGAGCGCGCGCCACTCGGGCGCCGCCCCGGGATCACGCAGCCGGCGCGCGATGTCGGTGAGCAGGTCGAGCGACCCGGTGTCGCACATGAGGCCGAGCGCCAGCACGGCGTTGACACGCACCTCGATGGCTTCCTCCTTGTCTTCGACGCGCTCCCTCACCCGCTCGGCGTGGGCCGTGGCGCGCCGGTCTCCGAGCGCGAGCACCGCGGGCGCTCGAACCTTCGCCGAGGCGTCGCCGAGTGCGTCGGCGAGCGCGCGATCGATCGCTGCATCGGCCCCGTATTTCGAGAGCGCGACGGCGGACGCCGACCGCACCATGGGCCAGGGATCCGACAGCAAGAGCTTGGCGACGGGCGTTGCGGCAAAGCTCGCCTCGGGCTTCTGCAGTGTCTCGACCGCCGCCTCGCGCACGCGCACCTCGTCGTCACCGAGCGCTTTCACGAGCTCGCTGCGAAAGTCTGCGACCTTGGGCACGCGCCGCACGGCTTCGACGCGCACGTGATGGCTCGGATCGGCGACGATGGCCCGAGACAACATGCCTTTGGCGCCGGCGTCGGAGCGCGCCAGCGCCGCCATGGGTCCGAGGGCGAGGTAGCGCGTTCGGAAGTCGGCCTTGGGCCCCACGAGACGCGCGAGCGCCGCGGGCGCCTCGGGCGCGAAGCCAGGCGCGCGATCCCCGAGCGCGCGCAAGAGGTCGAGACCCGCGACGGCGTCGAGCGCGGGATCGGCCAGGAGCTTCCGCACCTCGGGCGCCGCCTTGCCATCACGGGTCGCGTAGCCGAGCGCCTTGCGCAAGAGGCGCCGCCCGGCCGTGTCCGCTTGGGGCAAGAGCGGTACGACGATGCGCACCGCGCGCTCCGGTGCCACCAACGCGAGCTCGGACGCGAGGAGCGGGCGCAGCCTCTTCGGCGCGGTAGCGAACGCCTGCTCGAGCACGTTGGCAGCGGGCTCACCGCAGCGCCGCAGGCGATCCCGCGCGTGGACGCGGTGTGCGGGGAACGGGCCCGTCATGGCCTTGAGATAGGTCGGCGCGCTGTCGTTGCACGCTGCTTGATCCAGCACGGCCAACGCGACGCGACGTCCGCCCTCGTCCAAGAGATCGAAGGCCTTGGCGATGGGCTCGACGGCGACGGGCCCGAGCGCGCGGAGTGCGTCAGCGGCGGCCTCGGCGCGCGCGCCGCCCCCTGCGAGCGCGCCTACCAGCGCATCCACCGCGGTCGCATCGAACTCGGTGAGCGCCGACAACTCGCCGAACGTCACGCGTGCGTCCTTGTCGTTCGTGAACGCGCTCTCGGTGACGAGCGCGAGGCAATCGTCGCGGATGGGCCGCTCGAGCTTCACCTGATAGCGCGCACCCGGGAACTTCCACGCGTCTTCGGGCATGCGCACGTGGACGATCTCGTAGTGGGTCGCGAGCCAGAAGTCGGCGGGTGCTACGCCGCGCTCGGGAGTCGCCGCCGCCGGCCGGACGCTGAGCTCGAAGCCGGTGATGGGCAGTTGCGACGGTGCGTCCATTCGCACGAACTCGCCGCGTCCTTCGGCGCCGCGGTTCTCGGCCCAGGTCGTCTCGAGCTTGCCATCGGTCAGATTCCCGGGATCGCCGACGGCGCTGCTGGCGGCGGTCGCGCGGAGCAAACGATAGCTCGCTTTCGGCGCGTCGGCCGCGAGTCGCACCGCAGTGATCTCTTGGGCGCGATCGCGCTCGTCGGAGCCGAGCCGCTGCACCTTGGCAGGTCGGAGCGAGAGATCGGCGACCACCAACTTCGGCGAAAGGATCGTCTTCCGCCCGCACAGATCCAGCTGCTCCTGCCGCTCGCCGATCACGACGTCCCAGGTCCCGTCGGCGTTGGGCAGGCCGCGCTGCACCATGGGCCCTCGACGCTCGCCTGGCTCGCCTTCGACGAGTCCCGTCCAACCGGAGAACAAGGTCTTCGGTCGACCGCTGCCGTCGAGCGGGGCCGCGACCAAGATCACCCACGTGCGCGAGCGCGACGGATCGTCGACCTCGACGCTGACGATGCGTCGAGCTTTGGCGATGCGCACCACGGCGAGCGACGCTTTCGACGCGAGCTCGCGCGCGTCGGCGGGCATGCCGAGGTCGACCGCGCCCTGGAGCGAACAGGGATCCTGCGCGCAGGTCTGCGCGACCAGGGCACCGTTCGAGTCGAAGCCGACACTCAGGGCCGGCTGCGAGTCGCCGGCCTTGGCGTGCACGACCACGGGCCGCGGCTTGCCGGCGTTCACCGGTAGAGCAAACAGGAGAGCGGCGGCCAGGGCCCGCGGATTCACCCGGCGGATTGAATCAGTTGTCGCTCGGTTGCGCCAGCTTGCGCGACCAGAGGAAGGCATCGACGCGGCGCTTGCCCTGCACGATGTGCCCGCGCAGGGTCCCCGTGCGACGGAACCCGTGCACCGGGAAGATGGCCGACAGCTTGGGATCGTCCGCGGGGGTCAAGGCGAAGCAACCCACGATCTCGCGACGCAAGAGCTCGTCGCAGATCTGTTTCACCGCCGCCGACGTCAGCGCGAGCTCTTTCTCGGTCTTGGGCGCCGTGAGCAGCTCGAGGAATGCGTTGTCGAAACACGTCTGCATTTCGACCGATGCCGTGAGCGAAAGCCCGCCCCGCGCCGTGCACTGAAAGTGCGCGCGCGTCACGTCGCGCCCGAAGGGCTCGAACCCGCTGAGCGCCCGGCCCGAGCGCACCGCTGCCGCCACCGCTGCCTCGACGTCCGCGTCTTTCGCAGGCGACAGCTTCGCAGCCAGCACAGGAAGAGCCTCGATGTCTTTGATGGCACGCCGCGCCGCTTGGTACGCGCGATCGGTCTCGAGGTCGTCCCCGCTCTCGGTGAGGGCCGGCCGCGTGCCCGACTGCTCGTTCTCTTCGTAGTTGTCGGCGCCCCCGACCATCGCCCCGAGTACGAAGGCGTCGCTGCGCTTGTAGAAGCCCGGGATGTTGCCCTCGCGCGCGAAGCCCATGCGCGCCCAAGCCGAGCACTCGTCGCGCTCGACCAGGGTGTAGACGCGCTCGATGCCTTCTTTTCGGGCCGTGTCGAGCACGAGCGCGCGCTTGGCCGAGCTCGGACCCGAACGGAAATCGATGACCCGGAGCATTCGCGCCCGCCGGTTCACCAAGAGGCAAAGCGATGCCGTGTTGTTCTGTACGAAGATCTCCTGAGAGACCTTGAGTGCCGTGTTGCTGCGACTCGCCATCGACCCCCCTTGGGACTTCCGGAGGTGGGGTGGGTCGGACCCCACTTCGCGTGGTTATCGCCCGGAAACCGGGTGCGGGTTTCAAAAGTGAAAGGCCGCTTACCATGCCCGCACGGGTCGAGCAAACCCGTGTCCCGCGTGCTTCTCATCACGCGCAACGCGACGCGTCAGGGTGCGAGCTGCTGCGCGCGATCCGGCGCCACGCCGAGCGCCGTGAGCACGCGAGCGAGCTCCTTCTTCGGCAGCGACACGCGCGTGGGCATTCCACCCGCGAGCCCGAACAGCGTGAGGAAGTTCATCCCACTGTCGAAGCGTGCCGCCACGCTCACGTTGTCGCGATCGACGACGACGCTCACCGGCTCGCGTTCCTGTCCGAGCAAGAGCAGGAGGGTCTTGTCGAGCTTGCCGAAGCCTTCGCTCACGTCCACCAGCGCCACGCCGGGAGGGATCCGCTCGTAGCGTGCCGCGGCCCGTCGCGTCTCCTGCTCGACGGGCAGGAGCTCGGCCGCCGCGCGATCCACCGGTTCCCACAAGCTCGAATCGTCGAGCCCCGTGACCAGGTGGCGCACGATGATGCCGAACAGCCCCGCGTCGGTCGGCCGCGCGCGCAGCGCCCGATCGAAGCGTTCCCCCGTCGCGCTCGGCTTTCCCAGGCGCGTGTCGATGGCCCGGGCGTCGTCGTCGCACCCCGGATACGGCTCGACCCCACGTCGAATCCACTTTGCAGCGCTGGCGAGCCCATCGAAGTCGGTGTGGCACACGATGGTGTCGATGGGCCCGACGCGCTCCACCAACTCCGGGTCGATCATCTCGGGGCAAGCCCCGTGGTCGGCCTTCCGCGCGAGCACGAAGCGCGGGTCACCGGCGAAGCGGGGATGTTCCTCGTGGTCGTGGTGATCCACCCACGCCCGCAGGCGCTCCCCCAGCCCCGTGATGAAGGGGAGCGTGACCTTCTCGAAGCCGCTCCCGAGCCCAGCGAAGGCCACGTCGACCACCACCACCTTCCCGGAAAGCTGCCCAGCTTTCGGCAGCTTGCGCGGCGTCGCGAAGGAAAGTGCAGGGCTCGGCATGGGTTTTTCGGGACTCGTCCGTCGAACGGCTACATGACACGCGCGCGGCTTTGGCGCAGAACAGAGGTGAGGGAGATGAGACCTAGCATGCTTTCCCCCCGGACCGTCGTCGTCCTCGGCGCCGCTCTCACCGCGGCCGCGAGCATCGAGCTCACCGAAACCCCGGCGCGTGCCGATGACTCGAGCAAAGTCACCTCGTGCACTCTGAGCGGCAGCGCCCTGCCCGCCATCGACACGACCATCTACGAGAAGCCCGACGGCTCGAGCGCCGTCGCCAAGCTCCCCGGCGCAAAGATCTCCCTCACGCTCTCCGACTTCTTCGCCAGCGGCGGCGATCGCGTTCGCGTCAAGACCAGCTCCGGCTCGAACGGCTTCCGCATCGAGGGCTGGGTCGACGCTTCGCGCCTGCCCATTCACCTCAAGAAGGACGTGCCCGTGGTGCAAAACCACGTGTGGATCGCCGCCGACCGCGAGGTCCTCGCCATCGCCGCGGGCAACGGCAAGCTCCGCGTGAAGCGCCAGGTCGGCTCACCCTTCAGCCAATCGTTCACGGGTTGGGCGCCATGCAGCGCCCTCGGTCTGAGCGCCTCGGTCCCGAGCGGTTGGACGCCCGAAGGCCATGCCCAAGCCTTCGTCGCAAAGAAAGACGTCGAGCTCTACGACAGCGGCGACGACGGTCGCAGCATGGTCAGTATGCTGAGCCCCGACCCGTCGAGCGACGGCATCGTGCTGTGGAGCACCGAGAAGAAGAACGGCTGGGTCCATCTCGTGCACCACTCCGACGTGGTCATCGACGCCTGGGCCAAGGCCAGCGCGCTGCACGCTCTCGCCCGCGGCGAGACCCAAGACTCCCAGCCGCCGTCCACCTCGAGCCGCAACCCACCGACGCTGAAGCTCGCGGGCAATTCCAGGACCGCCACGGCCCCGAAGGATCTGTCGATTCGCACCAGCGCCAGCGACAAGGGCAAGACCGTCGGCACGCTCGAGTCCGGCGCCGAGGTCTACGTACTCGACATCGTCGCCGGCTGGGCCAGCGTGCTCCCCAAGTCCCTCAACGTGACGCCCCACGGCGACGGTCAGTTCTGGGTGAAAGCAAGCGATCTCGGCGTGTCGCCCTGACGCTCGTCGCATCCGCCCCGCTCTGCTTCTCTGTTTCTGTTCCACCGGCGCGCGAGCTGCCCTAGCTTGCGCCCGTGGCAAGCGTCGACGAAGGAACTCTGCGCGCGGCTCTCGCTCATACCCTCGACCGGAGCGACTTCCCCGAGCTCGGAACCAAGTACGAAGGCAAGGTTCGAGACAATTACACGACGTCCGACGGCCGCCGCGTGATCGTCGTCACCGATCGCATCAGCGCCTTCGACCGCATCCTCGGAACCCTGCCCCTCAAGGGCCAGCTCCTGAATTTCGTCGCCGCCTGGTGGTTCGAAAAAACCAAGCACGTCGCCCCGAACCACGTGATCGAGGTCCCCGACCCCAACGTGCTCGTAGCGCGCGAGTGCAAACCTCTCCCCGTCGAGATGGTCGTCCGCGCCTACCTCACCGGTACCACCTCGACCAGCATCTGGGTTCACTACCAGAGCGGCGCCCGTTCGTTCTGCGGCCACTCGCTCCCTGACGGCCTCCGAAAACACCAACGTCTCCCTCAACCCATCCTCACGCCCAGCACCAAAGCCGCCAAAGGCGGCCACGACGTCTCCGCGAGCCGCAACGAAATCCTCGAGCTCTCGGGCATGCCCGCCGCCGATTTCGACACCGCCGCCGAAATGGCCATGGCCCTCTTCGCCGAAGGCCAACGCGTCGCCGCCGACCGCGGCCTCATCCTCGTCGACACCAAGTACGAGTTCGGCAAAACCCCCGAAGGCCGCATCGTCGTCATCGACGAGATCCACACCCCCGACTCGTCCCGCTACTGGAAGAGCGCCACCTACGACGCCCGCTTCGCCGCCGGCCAAGACCCCGAGAGCTTCGACAAGGAGTACCTCCGCCGCTGGCTCGCCGAGCGTGGCTTCACCGGAGATGGACCGATCCCTGAAATCCCCGATGAGATCCGGGTCGAGGCCGCGCGACGTTACATCGAAGCGGTGGAGACGCTCACGGGCGAAGCGTTCGTTCCGAACCTGGAAGAGCCCATCGGAAGGATGCGGAGGAACCTGGGGCTCGCGGGCTGAGGCTGGCGTTGACCCGCGAACGTCAGGTCGTCAGTCGGCGAGGCGCAACAGACGCGGGCGCGAGCCGCATCGGAATGGTCGCGGTCGGTGAAGTCGGTAGGGCCGGCGTTCGGCGGGTGGAACGCGTGTTAGGCGGCGGACCGTCACTTGTTGGGAAAGAACTGGCCAATGTCTTCGTCACGAAGACACGGCTGGTCGAGCGCTTTGCACATGAGAGCAAGTTCGTGACGCAAGCCCTCGATGGACGACACGGAGGGCGAGACGGCGGCGGCTGTGCACGACTCCGGGCGTCCGAGGTCGTCGAAATAGACCTCGTGCACAGCATATTCGCCGTTTCGGAAGACGACGCGATAGTCGAAGGTTTTCACAACGTCACCAGGTTAACCCGAGCAATGCCGGCGCCACTCGTCGGCCGATGGAACTTCGATACGGCCGTCGATGAAGTGTTTTGATCGCGCGCTGCAGCAGTCACATTCGTAGTAGGTCCAGGAGTCAGGATAGCGTTTGCCGTTCTCGGCAACGCGGGACGCTCGCAGCCAATTCCGCGAACGAAGACGGCCGTCGGCACAATCGAGACAGCGTTTCCGAAATAGACGGAAGAGCATCGACATCATGACTAGCTGGCGTCCGCCTAACGGCGTTCACCCGCGAACGCCGAGCGTCAAGTCGTCCTCCGGCAAGGCGATGCAGACGCGGGCGAGTGCCGCATCAGTTTGGTCGCCCGCGGAAGCGCGGGTGCAAGGTGAGTTAGGCCGCGGACGCAGGGATTCGCATCAGCCACGGTCCAGAGTCATTTGGCGGCGATGCTCGCACTGCGAACCGAGACTCTGCCCGGTCCGTGATATGTGAACCCGTAAAGCACCCATTTCGCGGTGGGCGGGATCTGCGCGACAACTTCGCAAGGGACAAAGTTGTCTGTCGTCGCTGGTAGTTCCTTCAGATCGGCGGCCAGAAAACCCCAGTACACGAGTTGGCGCTGACGCTGCACCTTGATCAGGCACGCTCCGCCCTCCGTCATGCCGTTGGTCTGAACATCGAGGGTCGCGGCGACCGTCTTGCCGATGTACGGCTCCGCGGAGACAGCGCGCACTACTGCGACCCACCGCCGTGAGCCGTCGGCGATCCGGTCAATCGTGATACCTTCGCCGTCTTTGCGTAGGTCGAAGTCCGGAGCTCCAACGCCGGTTAGCAACCAATCGCCAACCCTTCGCTCACCCGGATAGTCGTTGGTCGGTGGCTGGCCCGCGTCGGCCTCCAAGGCCGGTGAAGAGGTTGGGGCGGCGCTGGCCGGCGATGCGATCGCTCGGCTTTCGAGTCGCGACACTCGGGCTTCGAGCTGGGCGAGGCGCGCATCCGAAGGGCCGCACGTCGAGACGCTTCCCGCGAGCAGCAGAAGGCACGTGAAATGCGTGTTGCTGATCGTCGTCATTCGGTCGGCCTACAGTAACGGGGCACGCGTTGACCCGCGAGCGCCGTGGCTCATCGTAGCAGAGCGCGCGGCGCGAACGCACGCGGGCGAGTGCCGAAGACAGAGTGGTCGCCCGCGGGCGCGGCACGGACGGTGAAACCCGCGACGACCGGCGTTCGGCGGGTGGAACGTCGAGTTGGACAGCGCCAAGCGCGGTGGCTACTGAAAATTGGCACGTGCCCGCAACGCAGGCGACGGATGCTGTGGCAAAGCACTCCGGAGGCTGCTGGTAGCACACGCAGAATCCCCCGTACTTGGCTTCAACGAGCGCCTTGCTGAGGTCGCCGGAGTGCGATGCAGCGATGGGAACTGCGCACGCGTTGAGACACCCAAGAGCAATGTTGCCAGAGGAAGTGCACTGGATATCCGTGGAGCAAGCCTGTGCGCCATCAAGGACGGCGTAGACGGCCTTGCCAACGTGAGCGCGCGCCTGCTCACACGTGAGACATCCGTCGGGAGTAGCGAAGGTGCCCGAAGGGCAATCGGACGCATCCGCTCGGTCGTCGCGGGAATCGCCGCTGCCGCAGCCGTGGACCGAAGCGGCGGCAAGCACCGCAATAGGTGCCAGCAAGGAGACCTGGCCAAGAAGGCGCGCAATCAAACCGAAACGGTGACGACGCATGGGGCGAGAGGCAGCAGCATTTATGCCAGGACGGTGGCGCAACATGTGCCAGCGCTTTCAGCGCGGCTGTATAACTCGACGTTCTCGACGTTCCACCCGCCGAACGCGAGTTAGGCGGCATCGTTTGACCAGTGAATCATGGACGCGGGCAAGGCCGGTCAGGAACACAGCAGCAATACATGTCGTCGCCGTGTCCTTGGAGCGGCACACAGTGCCACCAAACAAGATCCCCGGTGATGTAATACGCGCCAGCACGGGTGGGATCGGTGCAAAATTGATCCTTACTGTAGCGTTGACGCGACGCTGTGCTTTGCACGCAGATGCGGTCAGCAGTGGAAGCGTCAGCGCCGATGCAGCGACCAACCGCAACCGGATCATAGGGCGACGGCCGGTGAGAGCGAGCATCGGGTCCGCCTGACGGGGCACGCGTTGACCCGCGAGCGCCGTGGCTCATCGTAGCAGACGGCAAGGCGTGAACGCACGCGGGCGAGTGCCGAAGACAGAGTGGTCGCCCGCGGGCGAGGAACGGACGGTGAAGCCCGCCATGGCCGGCGTTCGGCGGGTGGAACTTCCAGTTATGCGGCGATGAAGGTCAGTCAGCACCCGCATCGGAAGGAGCGCCAGCGGCACCGCTCTGTCCTGCCGCACCGCCCGTGGTGACAGTGCCTGCAGCCCCACCTGTATTCACTGCGCCGCCGGCCCCACCTGCGCCGACGCCGCCTGTTGCCGGGTTTCCGCCAGACGACCCAGCGTCCAACTTACCCCCCGCTCCTCCCATAGGGATAGGAGCGCCATACATGGGAGTGTCGGAACAGCCCGACGTGACCGCGAACCCAGCGGCGACCAGCGCCATCATTGCGGAGCGCGACAGGTCGTGCCGCACAACAAACGGCCCGAGGGGCGTCACTACAACTGGTTGCCTGCAGAAAGGACACTCGGACTCACTTACGCGAATGTGTCGACGGCAGGATGGGCAAAGACCGAGCGCTGTCATGACGGCCGAATAACGGGGCACGCGTTGACCCGCGAGCGCCGAGGCTCATCGTAACAGACGGCAAGGCGTGAACGCACGCGGGCGAGTGCCGAAGACAGAGTGGTCGCCCGCGGGCGCGGAACGGACGGTGAAACTCGCCACGACCGGCGCTCGGCGGGTCGAACGCGATATGGCCGCTCCGTTCCGCTTCTCAGACTTCTAAGCGTAGACGCGGGCGAGTGCCGCAGCAGAATGGTCGCGCGCGGGCGCGGAACGAACGGTGAAACTGGGCAAGGCCGGCGTTCGGCGGGTGCAACGTGAGTTATGAGGCCTACTCGTAGGCGGCGCAGGTCACGCCGTCCCACTTGAAGCTGTCGTCGGTGAACGATGCCGAGACGCACGGGTTGGCGCCACACACCTGTGGTGGGCTGCACTTGAGCGAAAGAGCCCCGCTCGGCCCGTGCGCCATGATGAGGTGACCGTCGCAGCCGGTTGAGTTCTGAGACTCGACGCGAAAGTCGACGGACTCGACGTTGTTGGGCGACGAGCAGGTAAAGCGCGAGTGGGCGCAAACCGGGCATGCTGGAGCAGGCTCGTCGTCGGCGGACGAGCAGGACAACGCCGCAAACGCCGAAAACACCGACAGACACAGTGCGCGCACCAGGCTCACACCCGACGGAGTTTTTGCGCCAACTGTTGTCCGCATAACGAGACACACGTTCACCCGCGAACGCCGAGCGTCAAGTCGTCAGTCGGCAAGGCGCTGCAGACGCGGGCGAGTGCCGCATCAGAATGGTCGCCCGCGGGCGCGGAACGGACGGTGATGAAGGCAAGACCGGCGTTCGGCGGGTGCAACGTGAGTTAGGCGGCGCCACCTTCCGA
>Ga0268298_10004179_pt1 | contig 14258 bp, 10 predicted proteins | sample WWTPWeurt_MetaG_FD_194462 | JGI IMG/M metagenome (GOLD analysis project Ga0268298, IMG submission 194462) | Activated sludge microbial communities from WWTP in Nijmegen, Gelderland, Netherland - WWTP Weurt | ecosystem: Engineered > WWTP > Aerobic digester > Activated sludge | place... | reverse complement strand
TAACAGCCAAATAATCGGAGGACTGAGTATATGTAAATAAAGCTCTGAAAGCCGGACCAAATACAATAGAGAATTTTTGAGTTGCCTTCGCCTCAAAACCAACAAAAACCGATGTGAGTAAAGGAGCGTTTTTAAAATTGAAATCCTTAACCAGCGACTGAGCATAGATATCTCCGCCAAAATTCCATTTTTTACTTATGTGGGTATAACTGCCCAATCCATACCCAACTCCGGCAATGGTGGTTCCGTTTACAAAAGGATTAACCCCTAGTGAAAAAATATTATGAAAACTCAGAACTCCGGTACGAAAAGCTAATTGAGCATACAACACTTCATCGCCCGCTATCTCCAATTTATGGTAGCCGTGGTGCACATAACTTAAAAATCCAACCGGAATGCCGTTGCAGGAATCTACTACATTGATTAAAGCAACCTGTCCGCCTTTTACATAGCCGGCTGCATTTACTAATGATGCACACTGCCATCCGTTTACTGTAAGTGCGGTATTTACTAACGAGGCTGCCTGCACTCCGTCAGCCTTTATACAGGCATTAACCAAACCCGATGCCTGCACTCCTCTGAAATAACGGCACACATTTACCAGTCCGCCTGCCTGTACTCCATTTATCGTATCGGTAAAATTTATTAATCCTGCAGCCTGTACTCCTGCAACTTTTCCAATGTTAATGTTCATTAATCCTGCACCCTGAGTGCCTGAAATTGTTTGGCGATTAAGATTAATCAATCCCGCAAATTGGCCTCCTTTTACATTTCCTCCTACCAGATTCATTAAGCCTGCTGCCTGAAAATACTTTACATCGCCCCGGTCGATATTTATTAATGCCCCAAACTCGGCTTTATTAATTCCCTGCGAATAACCTCCGAGTACATTAAATGAAAAATCATTCACAGTGTTGCCTGATAAGAGTTGGTTGGTGCTGAGGTAAGGCACAAATGAAAATTGAACGCGCGTAAACAAGGTATCCGAAATATTATGCAGGTTGGCCTTGATACGTGGCGAAACCCATTGCTCCAAAAACTTTTTCTTACCCGATACTGCAGGGAGAGTGGTATCCGTTTGTTCCATAGGTAAACTATCCATACTCTCCGGTTTTTCTTCTGCCTTTTTCTCCTCTGTAATCGGAAGAGTTACCTGAATTATTTTTTCCGGCTGCCTTTGTAATATAATATCAATAGTATTCTCAAACGTGTGGATGATAACGGAAGTATCCAGGTAATTTTCTTTTAACACCCTTACTTCAATGGGGAGGGTATTAGCCGGAATTTGCAAACTGAAAAATCCATACACATTAGTTACAGCTGACAATTGATTTTTCTTATCGAACACACTTGCATCAATCAGCTTGTACCCGCGTGTGTCGTGTATGTATCCGCTCACGATAATTTTTTTTACCGGCACATTTGCAGCCGGTACAGGTGCGGCAATCAAAATGATGTAATTCCCTTTTTGTTTATATTGAACTGCATTTTTAAAAAGGATGTTCAATACCAGCCTCACCGGCTTTTTTAACAGTGACAGAGATACTTTAGTTGTTACTGCTACTTTGGCCGGGTTGTATGAAAACTGAATGCCTGCCTGCTGCGCCATTAATGTGAGCACTTCTTTTACCTGTTCATTTTGTGCACGCACGCTCACTTCGCGTTCTAAGGCAGGAAGGCTTGCTGCAAAACTGAGTGATGAGAAAACAATAACTGACAAGAAAGAAACTAAAAAATATTTCATGGCAAACAAGCTGCTCCTTTGAGGCGATACCCGGAAGGAATTTTATCGAACGACAAACCTAACGTTTCGGCAAGTATGGTTACCACCACTTCAATTGGCTGCCCGTTAAAATCAACTGTAATACGGCATTTTTCAAGTTCCCTGCTTGCTAAACTTATTTTTTCGGGGTAAACAGCATTTATCATTTCTACTGCTTCTTTCAGCGTGCTGTTGCTAAAATGAAACACCCGGTTCACATTCTCATTCGTCTCCTTTTCTGAAAGATTAATTAAACGATGGGTAGGGCTAATGTATAATCCTTCCTGTTGCTGATGCAATTCAATTGTATCAGACGCTGAGCACATCTGCACGATACCTTCGGCTACATGTACATGCACCGTGTCGCTGCCCGAAATTGCCTTTACAGTAAACACGGTACCGATATCTTTAATTTGAATACCACCCGCCTCAATCATAAACGGATCAGATGCGTTATGAATCACATTAAATGTTGCCTCACCGCTCATACGAAATCTTCGCTTGTTGCCACTAATCAATTCTAATTTGGTATGTGCTTTTAATTCCATCTGTGTTCCGTCAGCAAGTTTTTGTTTAAGCACCCCGCCCCCCGATTCGTACACACTTAAATTTTCGCTATTGCGCTGCGTGATATACAATGTAAATAGTACCCCCATTCCGAGTACCAGTACTGCAGCAAGTGCACGCAACGGAGTGAAATAATTTTTCAGATGAATCACCCTGGCAGTTTGTTTTGCAGGTACAGTAATTTGTGCCTTCACTTTTGCAAACAGGGCATAGGTATCTACCTCTTTTGGGGCGGGGAATGCATGAGTGATTCGATACGTTTTTTCGGCTTCGGTTACATAATCGTGGTTAGCGGCCGATGCATTTCGCCAGTCTTCCAACTCCATGGCTTCATCAGGAAGTGCTTCCCCGGCCAGGTATTTGGCAATTAACTCATCGATATATGTTTTATCCGTTGTCACTTTTTAATTGTGGTACATAAAAAACAAAATTACCCCGGGAAGGTAATCTTTTAACTGTTCGCGCATATGCTTTAGCGCTTTTCCCATTTGATTCTCTACCGTCTTTACCGAGAGATTTAACTCATCTGCAATCTGCTGGTATTTCATCCCCTCCTGCCTGCTCAATTTGAAAATTTTCCGGCATTGTTCAGGTAATTTCTCCATAGCATCCTCAATCGCTTTTTCTACTTCTTTTTGCTGAACGGCTGCCGAAGCAGGTGCTGCATGTTGTTCTCCCGCGTATCCTATATACGCAGTATATGTTTGCTGAACCGAAAGCTGCTGAATACGGTTTAAACAATTGTTGTGCACCGCTCGGTACAAATAACTGCGTATGGAAGTATTCACCTGCAAACTTTCTCTTTTTTGCCACAGGTTAACGAAGAGCTGCTGAACAATATCTTCAGCCTCATCTGCATTTTTTAATATAGTATTGGCGTAGCGCACTAATTCTTTACAATGCAAATGAAACACCTGCTCAAAAGAGCCGATATCGCCTTCGCGGATTTTAAGAATTTTGTCGCTTTCTGTAGTCTGCATTTGGTAACAGCTGCAAAAATACAAAGTGCAACCTAATTCTTTTGCTATAAAGACAAGTGAAATGAGGATTACCCCTATCCGGGTCTGAAAAAAAGAGCCGTATCATTGCTGAACGGCTCTTTTTATAATTGCTTCCTGAAAATTTATGAAGCAATTTTTCTTCTAATCTTAGTAACGGTAGTGGTCAGCTTTAAACGGACCTTCGGTTTTAACACCGATGTACTCGGCCTGATCTTTATCAAGCTTGGTCAATTTAGCACCGATATGATCAAGATGCAAAGCAGCTACTTTTTCATCCAGGTGCTTCGGCAGCACATACACTTTGTTTTCGTAGTTGCTGCTATTGGTCCACAATTCTATTTGAGCCAGTGTTTGGTTAGAGAATGAATTACTCATTACAAACGAAGGGTGACCCATAGCACAACCTAAGTTTACCAAGCGGCCTTCAGCCAAAACGATGATTTCGTTTCCATCAAGGTTGTACACGTCAACCTGTGGTTTGATGGTATATTTAGTAGAACCGTAGCTTTTGTTTAACCAGGCCATATCAATTTCATTATCGAAGTGGCCAATATTACAAACGATAGATTTGTCGCGCATGGCTTTAAAGTGACGGTCAGTTATAATACGAACATTACCTGTGGCCGTAACAAAAATATTAGCACGCTTGCATGCTTCCTCCATGGTAACAACTTCAAAACCATCCATTGCTGCCTGCAATGCACAAATCGGATCGATTTCAGTAACCAGCACACGGGCACCTGCTCCGCGCAACGATTCTGCTGAACCTTTTCCTACATCTCCGTATCCGGCAACTACCGCCACTTTACCGGCCATCATAATATCGGTGGCTCTGCGTATAGCATCTACCAGCGATTCTTTACAACCGTATTTGTTATCAAATTTCGACTTGGTAACAGAATCGTTAACGTTAATAGCAGGCATTACCAGAGTACCTTTTTTCATACGCTCATATAAGCGGTGAACTCCGGTGGTTGTTTCTTCCGAAAGACCTTTGATATCTTTGGTAAGTTCAGGGTAACGATCGAACACCATATTGGTTAAATCGCCTCCGTCATCCAAAATCATATTTAAAGGCTTTCCGCCTGCAAAGGCATGAAGGGTTTGTTCAATGCACCAGTCAAATTCTTCTTCGTTCTGACCTTTCCATGCATAAACCGGAATTCCGGCAGCAGCAATAGCAGCAGCAGCGTGGTCCTGCGTGGAGAAAATATTACATGAACTCCAGGTAACCTCGGCACCAAGATGCTTCAAGGTTTCAATTAAAACAGCCGTTTGAATGGTCATATGCAAACAACCTGCTATTCGGGCACCTTTTAAGGGTTGCTTTGGGCCATATTCTTTACGAATGGCCATTAATCCCGGCATTTCTGCCTCAGCCAGTTTAATTTCTTTACGGCCCCACTCGGCCAGTGAAATATCTTTCACTTGGTAGGGCAACTGTGTTTTTGTTTCACTCATATTAATAATCAGATATTTATATTTAAAATAAGGACGGCAAAATTAGTATTAATCCTGCTTATTACAAAATGTTACCTCAACTAAACAATTATAAACCCGAAATCTGTTTTACTTTTGCACCATAATTGCATAAAAGCCGCCTTAGAATTTAAGTCAGGTAACGATTTATTACAGACAACAAATTAAAAAAATATGCCATATCCAGAAATGCTTGTTGCTCCTATGCGGGCAGAGTTAACTAATGTAGGATTCACCGAATTAAAGACCCCGGAAGAGGTTGAAAAAGCTATGAACGAAAAAGACGGAACCGCTTTGATTGTATTCAATTCCGTTTGCGGTTGTGCCGCAGGCAGTGCACGCCCCGGTGTCATTAAGTCAGTTGTAAGTGACAAAAAACCGGCAAAATTGTATACGGTTTTTGCAGGGCAGGACATAGAAGCGGTAGCCAAAGCACGCGAGTTTACTGCTCCTTATCCTCCGTCCTCACCATCGGTAGCCCTTTTCAAAAACGGGGAACTGGTTCATTTCATCGAGCGTAATCAAATTGAAGGCCGTCCGGCCGAAATGATTGCAGCCAGTCTGCAGGGAGCATATGCCGAATTTTGCTAGGTAAAAAGTTTCCATTATCCCTAAAAGCCATTAATGAATAGTTAATGGCTTTTTTAATTAGATAACAAATTTTTAGTCATGTAAGACTATACAATCAAAAAGGTATTTACCCCAAACAACAAATATGAAGTCGATAATTTATATCATCCTAGTTACTGCATTAATAAATGGCTGCGCAGGGCAATCAAAAGAAAATAAACAAAAGAATATGTCGGACAAGAATGCTATAGATAGTAAAACGGATACAGCCACTCTTGGAGCCGGATGCTTCTGGTGTGTGGAAGCCGTTTTTCAAAGGCTTAACGGAGTTGAAAAAGTAATTTCAGGTTATACCGGAGGCAACGTAAAAAATCCATCGTACAAAGAGGTATGCACAGGTACAACCGGCCATGCCGAAGTGTGCCAGATTATTTACAATCCCGATAAGATTTCATACGAAGAAATCCTGCGTGCTTTTTGGCTGGCTCACGACCCTACTACCCTTAATCAACAGGGAAATGATGTGGGAACCCAGTACCGGTCAGCCATCTTTTATCACAATGAGATGCAAAAATCTCTTGCGGAAAAATTAAAAAAGGAGCTGGACGCATCGGGTGCTTATCAGGCCCTCATTGTTACCGAAATTTCTCCTCTTACTGTTTTTTACCCTGCCGAAGATTATCATCAAAATTACTACAGCGAAAACGGAAATCAACCCTATTGCCGTTTTGTGATTAAACCCAAACTCGACAAGTTTGAAAAAGTGTTTAAGGACAGACTTAAACATTAAAAAAACTCTTAGCAATTAAAGTATTCCTGCGCTGCGCTTTCTTACCTGCAGACAGTACGATAGTGGATTAAAAACAAAAAGCCCCGCGAATGCGGGGCTTTGGCTCTTGTGGAAGTTGAGGGATTCGAACCCCCGACCCTCTGCTTGTAAGGCAGATGCTCTGAACCAGCTGAGCTAAACTTCCATTCCCAAAAGGGACTGCAAATATAGGATTGATGACAAAATTTGCAAACCTGAAGTGAAAAATCTGATAAATCATACATCAGATTTTCGTTATCAACACGTTATAGTGCAAAGCCTGCCCTTAATTTAACTTATTTTTGAGCCTGCTAAAATTACCAATGCAAAAATTAAAGCGTTTTCTGCTTGTTCTAACCATCGCAGTATTGTGTATTATCCCCGTTTTGTATGGAGCCATTTACTGGTTTGGGAAAGATATAAAACAATATTTGGTTACCCGAATCAGTAATCAACTCGCGGTTGAAGTTAAAACCGGGGATATTCAGTTTTCAATTCTGGCTAACTTTCCAAAAGCAAGCTTGTTGTTTTCTGATGTAATAATTTATGAAAACTATCCCGGAAGAAAAAAAGAACTTCTTAGGGCAAAAGAAATTTATCTTTCATTCAATATCTGGGACATAATTGATAAAAAATACAATATCAACGAAGTGGTGATTAAGAACGGCAATGCAAGTTTATTCGTAGATAAAAAAGGGAGAGATAACTACACATTTCTGAAAGAATCAACTGATACGATTGCCAGGGATTCCATTAGTTTACACTTGAAGGATATACGCATTCACAACATGAAAGTACTTTATGAAGACGAGGAAATAGAGTTATGGATGAACTCACTGATTAATGAAACCACGCTGAGCGGAGATTTTTACGAAGAGAAATTCAACCTTAAATGGAGAGGCGATTTTTACTTTGACACTTTACAATCAGGCAAAATCAATTACCTAAAAAAACGTAGCGTGGCTATGAAATCCGAACTGGAAGTTAATATGAAAGAGAGCAGCTACCGTTTTGCTAAAGGAGATTTAACTATTTCCGGATTACCCTTTAACGTGTCAGGAAACATTAAACTGCTTCCTGCCGATAAAGGAACCCTGTTTAATATGGATATAACCGGCAAAGAGATGACTATCCGGTCATTTCTTTCACTGCTTCCGGAAGAAAACCGCAAAGCAGTTGAAGACTATAAAAGCGAAGGAGATTTCTATTTCAACACGGCTATTAAAGGAGTATTGTCGGATAAAGAAAATCCGGAAATCAATATTAATTTCGGTATTTCAAAGGCCAGTGTTTACAAATCGGGAATTGAGGCAGGTTTACAAAATCTTTCGTGCAAAGGAACTTTTACAAACGGTTCAGCAAAAAACGCACAAACCAGCAAACTCCTTATTGGAAACCTGAAAGCCAGATTAGGCCCCAATGAGTTAAGCGCTGTTTTGCAAATTGAAAACCTGAACGACCCTCAGCTTATTGCCCAGCTGCACGGCAATATTGATTTACAAAAAATGGCCGATTTTATAGAGGTAGAACAAATTGAAACGCTAAAAGGATTTGCCTTTGCCGACCTTTCCTTCTCGGGAAGAATAAAAGATTTGAACCAAAAAGAAACCTTGCTGAATACAAAATCGGAAGGCCAAATGAAGTTTTCGGATATTGAACTTAAACTTAAAGATATTCCGCACCAATATAAAATTACCAAAGGTTTCTTTAGTTTAAACGGGAATGATTTTTCTGTTCACGATTTTACAGCAGCTGCCGATGAGACTAATTTTTTATTGAACGGAACAATTAAAAATTTTCTGCCTTATCTGTTTTTAGATAAGCAACACCTGTTTATTGATGCCGATCTCAAATCTACATATATCGATTTGGGAAAGGTGTTTTTTACCAGTAGAAATCAGGAGCGAATTGATTCCAGCGGCTTTATTTTTCCGGAAGATATTGATCTGAATTTTAACCTGAGTATTGACAAGCTGAAACTTTATAAATTTAATGCCCACCAACTCTCAGGTAACATGACGCTGAAGGATAAAATACTAAAATCGTCCAATCTGAGTTTTGAAGCAATGAACGGGCAAATAACCATTGCCGGAGAAATTAATAACCGCAGTAAAGACAGGGTTTTGATTAGTTGTGATGCAACCCTTAAACAACTTGATATTAACCAACTGTTCTATCAGTGTGAAAATTTCGGGCAGGGGCAGCTTACAGATAAACACCTGCGGGGTAAATTAGATACAAAAATTCAGTTTGGTTCAGTTTGGAATTGCGACTTTACCTGCGATTTAAAAAAGGTAGTGGCGCAGGCTGAAGTAACCATTTCTAATGGTGAAATTATAGACTACGCCCCAATGATGGAACTATCGAAATTTGCTGAGGTAAGTGAACTGAAACACCTCAAATTTGATAAACTTACCAATACAATCCAGATACTTGACGGAAAAATTATTATCCCCCAGATGGAGGTGAAGAACAATGCACTTAATATGGCCATTTCAGGCACAAATACTTTTCCCGATAATTACCTTGATTATCGCATACGTGTGAAACTTTCTGATGTGCTTCGTAAAAAAAGAAACAAACCCATAAACAAAGAATTTGAAGAAGAAGAACCACAGGGAGGCGGAATTTACATTTACCTTACCATGAAAGGCTATTTGGGGAATCTTGCCATTTCATATGATAAATTAGGAGTGAAGAAAAAAATTAAAGAAAGTATTCAGATAGAACAACAAAACATAAAGGATATATTAAAAAAAGAATTTCAAACAGACGAGGATAAAAAGCTAAAGGAAGAAGAGAAAAAACAAGAGCAGGAAGTAAACTGGGAAGAAGATGTACCTCAATGATCTGAGACGTAGAATAAGTCGGACGCCACCCGGTCGGCATACATTTTTCCGTTAGCAGTTAACACATATCTCCCGTTAACCACAGCCACCATATTTTGCTCAACATATTTTTCAATGTTTTCTTTAAAGTAACTGCTGAATTCACCAAGCTCCGATGCATTTACTCCCCACATCGTGCGAAGCCCCGTTAACACCTGTTCATTATATTTATCAATTTTATTCAGGCTTTCCTCTTCGTAATATATTTCATCCGACATTATCTTATCGATATACTTTTGCAGAGGGCTAATATTCCATCTTCGTTTATCGTTGTTGTATGAATGTGCCGAAGGGCCCAAACCAATATAGCTTGTATTATTCCAGTAAGCACTGTTGTGTTTGGAAATGGTGTCACTCTCTCTGGCAAAATTCGAAATTTCATAATGCAGCCAACCCGCTTCCTCCATTAATTTCATTAATACTTCAAAATGTTTTGCAGCAACAGCATCGCTGGTGGTAACATATTTTCCTGAAGTAATCAGTTTATGTAAAGGCGTTTTTGGCTCCACAGTTAATGAATAAGCCGAGAGATGAGAAACAGACAATCCCAAAAACTTTTCAATACTCCCGCGCCACATATAGTCAGTCAATCCCGGAACGCCATAAATTAAATCGATAGTAATATTGGTAATACCCGCCTGCTGTGATTCATTGATGGAAGTAAAAATTTCCTGCGTGGTATGAGCCCTGTTCATCCACTTTAAAATATCATCGTAAAACGATTGCACTCCTATACTTAACCGGTTAACTCCTGCCCGTTTCAATTCCCTTATTTTTAATGCAGTTAAATCGTCAGGATTTGCTTCCAGTGTAATTTCGGCTTTATCCGATACGGTAAAAGAATCTCTGATAGAGTCTAAAATCCTTTCAATCTCATCGGCTTCAAGTCGCGAGGGGGTTCCTCCGCCAAAGTAAATGGTATCTACTTGTTCATTTTTCAGATAATCGCGTCTTGAATCTATTTCCTTCTTTAAAGCGGTAATAAAATCGCTTTTTAAACGTAAGGAAGTTGTGAAATAAAAGTCGCAGTAATAGCAGGCTTTTCTGCAAAAAGGAACATGAAGGTAGATTCCGGCCATTTTAGATGTGAAATAATTTTAGCGTAATTTGCCGCGTGCTGCAAAAGTACTTTAAATATATCATTTGTATAAGTTTCCTTATTGCTGGTGAAACTTTTGGCCAAACCGCTGAAAAGTGGAAGCTGATAATTGATACCAAACATATAAGCTCTTTTACCGATAGTATTAGTTGCTTTTCCCAATGTAAAGCTGAAATAAACAAAGCCATTGCTCAGGGTTTTCTTACGGCCGGAATTGACAGTGTTTTTTCATCAGACGGTGTACGTAATGTTTATATTTCCCTTGGCAAAAAATTCCATCTGGCAAAATTAAATCCGGGGAACGGAGAGGAAGAAGTATTGAGCAGAATAGGTTACCGCGAAAGATTTTTTTCTGAAAAACCATTCAATCCTGAAGAAGTAAAGCGGCTTATGGAAAAAATGCTGAAGTATTACGAAAATAACGGGTATCCGTTTGCTACCATAAATTTAGATAGCATAAAAATAAATCACGACTCCGTTACAGCAAGTTTAAAAGTTAACAAAAGAGAACTTATTCGTGTTGACAGCATGGAGATTGTTGGCACCTCTTCAATAAAACGTTCATATTTGTACAACTATACCGGAATTAAAAGCGGCAGCATTTACAATGAAAACCTGATTAAACAAATTGACAAACGAATTAACCAGCTGCCTTTTGCCAAAACAACCAAACCGGTGCAAATCTATTTCACCGGGTCAAAAGCACGTATTATTACGTTTATTGATCAGAAAAAAGCAAGCCAGTTAGACGGGATTGTTGGATTTGCCCCGCGAAGTAATATTAACAATAAACTGGTGCTTACCGGAGAGCTGAATTTAAATCTTCAAAACCTTTTTGGCACGGGAAAAACTTTTGAGCTTCATTACCGGAGTTTCCTTATTAACTCGCAGGATCTTAAAGTGAGAATTGTTTATCCTTATTTATTTAACTCTCCTATTGGAGTAGACTATTACTTCGGTTTATTAAAATTTGATTCACTTTATTTACAGGTAGAAAATGATGCCGGTTTTCAATATGCACTCGGAGGAAGCAACTACCTGAAATCTTTTTATAATATTCAAAACACATCGTTGCTTTCTGTAGATACAAATTCAATAAAAAACAACCGGCAACTTCCGCAGTTTGCTGATATGCATACCTACCTTTACGGACTTTCACTGAAACTCAATTTTCTTAACTACCCTGCCAATCCCACCAAAGGAATACTGATTGAAGCTTCGTTCGGGGCAGGTATAAAGAAAATTAAAAAAAATAATACCATAAAAGAAATTGTGTTTACCGATAGCCAGTCAAAAAACTATACGCTTTACGATAGTTTGGAATTGAAAAGTATGCAGGTAAAAGCATTCCTAAATCTTGATAAATTCTGGCCACTGAATAAAACAAATGTGCTGAGAACCCAAATAAGCGCAGCCACCTTGTCGGCAAAAGAAATTTTCACGAATGAATTATTCAGAATCGGAGGTATTAAAACCTTAAAAGGATTTGATGAACAATCTATTTTTGCCACTTCATACTCCATCTTAACTATAGAATATCGTTATATACTGGGCACTAATTCTAATTTCATTTTATTTACAAATGCTGCCTGGTATGAACGTAACACACGTCAAATCAAAGTATCTGATACCCCTTTGGGTTTTGGAGCAGGTGTTAACTTTGAAACCGGTGCAGGTATTTTTTCACTTTATTATGCGCTGGGGCATCAATTTAATAACCCGATAGAATTAAAACAGGGTAAGGTACATTTCGGATTAGTTAATTATTTTTGAGCCCGGATTAATGAGAGGTAGCATAATTAGTTTTATTTCGTTTTTACTGCTGGTACTTTGTGCCTGCGCATCAGCAGTTGCTCAAACAGATTCTGCCCGTTTGACTTTACAACAAGATTCTTCCTTCAGCGACTCCTCGTTCACAGAACAACCGGGCATCGTTTCAAAAAAAGAAACTATACTCGACAGCCTTTTAAACGATTCGTTTATAAACGCCAGTTTCAAAAAGTATGCTGCCATAAATAACCTCATTAGTGTAGGCGATAATTATGCGCAACGCGAGGTTCCATCGGTTAAGGAAGTAAAGTACCGAAAACCTAAAAGCCCAAAATGGTTGTTCTGGACATTGGTTTTCATTCTAGCCTACATCGGATGGGTACGAACCTTTAATCAGAAAAATTTTAAGGCCTCCCTTAATTCCGTTTTCAGCACAAAAATTACAGCCAAACTATGGGAAGAGCGTGGGGTAATTTTCAACTACATCACCATGCAGCTTTTTAGTATTTTTCTACTAATAAGCGCCCTGTTTGTGTACGTTGTACTTCAGGCTCAAAATCGCCCTTTTCTTGACAATTCACTAGTAATGTATCTGGCACTGGTGGGAATAATTTTCTGCATTTATGGCTTAAAATTTATCGCTCATTTTTTCTGGGGGTGGCTGTTTCAGTTAAATAAATTCGGAATCAGTATGGTTTCTAACACCATTACCACCAACAATTTTGTTGCGCTTATTATTCTTCCGGTTTTCGTGGCGCGCATTTATATCAACTCACCCCTGATGGAGGAAATCCTAACCAAGACCATCATCGCCACATTTATGCTTAGCGTAGTTTACAGGGTTGCCCGTTTACTCATTTTATCGGGTACTTATTTTAGGTACCCATTGATTTATATAATTCTCTATCTTTGCGTCTTCGAAATATCTCCTTGGATAATAATCGTAAACCTGATATCAGAATAAAAAGAACTTAGGCGTGAAGGTAAAAAGCATACTGATTTCTCAACCAAAACCAACTGAGGGCGAACGCTCTCCGTATTTAGAACTTGCAAAGAAACTTAACCTCAAAGTTGACTTCCGACCTTTTATCACCATTGAACCCATTCTGGCAAAAGAATTTAAATCCCAAAAAATCAACTTTACCGATTTTACTGGCATCATCCTAAACTCACGCAATGCCGTAGATAATTTTTTCAGGTTGTGTACTGAAATGAAAATAGAGATGGCACCCGACACCAAGTATTTCTGTATCAATGAAGGGACTGCCAATTATCTCCAAAAATATATTCAGGTTAGAAAAAGAAAAGTTTTTTACGGAAAAGGTACCGAAACCGATTTGCTTGATGTGATAAAAAATCACCCTACCGAAAAATTTCTTTTCCCCTGTTCCAATGTGCGTAAAAATGTGATTCCTTCTTTTATGGCTAAAAAGAAATTCTTTTTCCGAGAAGCAATCAGTTACCACACCCTTTCTGCCGATTTATCTGACCTTTCGGATGTTAAATATGATATCCTGGTGTTTTTCAGCCCGGTTGATATAAAATCACTTTTCGATAATTTTCCCGATTTCACACAAGACAATACCCGTATTGCCGCTTTTGGAGCCGCTACAGGTAAGGCTATTGAGGATGCGCAACTTACTATTAATATTTCGGCCCCTACTCCAGCTGCCCCCTCTATGGTAATGGCTCTTGAACAATACATCATAAAAGCCAATAAAGGCTGATTTTTTTCTTCCCCTTGCTTTTTTATGTTATTAATCCTAACTTGCTTGTCCAAGCAGAATAATTAATATTTGCAATTATCGTTACACATTTAACCAGTTAAAAACGCTAAGATGATCAGGAAGTACTTTGCCTTGGCCCTTGTGGCTCTGTTGTTTGCAGCAAAATCATATGCACAGCAAGATCCGTATTACTCCTTCTTTATGTTCAACAAAATGGTGTACAATCCTGCTTATGCGGGGAGCAAAGATGCCATTTGCGCGACTGCGGTTTACAAAAAGCAGTGGACAGGTTTTGAAGGAGCACCGGAATTTCAAACATTAAGTATCAATTCTCCAATCGCCAAGCAACGTGCCGGGGTGGGCTTAGGAATTATAAATGATAAATTGGGATACGAAAGCTCCTTAAACGTAGTTTTCTCCTTTGCTTACAAAATCAAGTTAAATTCAGCGGGCACCAGTAATCTGGCAGTAGGGGCTGCCGGAGGATTTATGCAAAAATCTTTGGATGGAACTAAACTCCGTCCTGAACAAAGGGACGACCCTAAAATTCCGGTAAGCAAAGTTTCAGCCACAGCCCCCGATGTAAA
>Ga0268298_10004178_pt1 | contig 14258 bp, 9 predicted proteins | sample WWTPWeurt_MetaG_FD_194462 | JGI IMG/M metagenome (GOLD analysis project Ga0268298, IMG submission 194462) | Activated sludge microbial communities from WWTP in Nijmegen, Gelderland, Netherland - WWTP Weurt | ecosystem: Engineered > WWTP > Aerobic digester > Activated sludge | place: Netherlands... | reverse complement strand
TGGAAGCTCGCGTATTCCTGCGTCGACGCCGAATGAAGCGGGCGAGATCTCGGAGCTCATTTCACCACGGAGTCACGGAGAGCACGGAGGTCGCACAGAGATCTTTTGTCCCAGATTCCCAGCGATTCTGTGAACAAAAATCCTCCGTGAACCTCTGTGACCTCCGCGGCTCCGTGGTGAAAAAGTCCTCCAGAGATCGCTCAAATCATCCGCATTGGGTATAGCTCCGTCCATGGTGCGCTCGTTCCCTCTCAACCGGATCAAGGACCCGCTCGTGCGGGCGGAGGTCTCCGCGCTCGGTTGGGAGCTGTTTTCAGCGCTCTTGTTCGCCTCCGCCGTCATCCCCGCGGCCCTCGGCCCGAACCCCACCGCCCTCCTCTTCGTCGCGTCGCTCATCCTCTCTGGCTTCCTCGCGAGGCCCTTCTTGCCCCGAGGCGAGCAGGGCTACACGGCGCTCGCCCTCGTCCGCGTGGCCGCGTGGCCCCTCTCGATCCTGCCCCTCTTGCCCGCGTCCGGCGCGGGGGCCCTCGTCGCGGCGCTCGCGTTCGGGCTCATGGCCGGCAGCATGCGGCGCGCGATCTACAGGCGCGTGCTCGACGTCGAGGACGTGAGCCGAGAGGACGGCTCCGTGCGCCGCGAGCTGCGAAAGCGCCTCACCGAGTCCGCCACGACAGCGGGGATCGTCGGCGGACACGTGATGTTGCTCTTCAGCGTGGCCTTCCTCCGCACGCAGAGCGACGTGATGTTCCGGGCGTGGTTTCAGGTGGTGCCCTTTCTGGCGCTCCTCGGCACGCTCGGCTTCTCGCTGGCTGTCTGGCCCCTGACGCGCAAGGTGATCGCCGCCCTCACCGCGGGAGAGCACGGGGATCGCGCCGTCCTGGCCCGCGGGCTCGCTCAGGCGACGCGGCTCCCGTCGCGCCTCGCGTACCTCAATTTCTTCCTCTGGCTCGTGTGCACGCTCATCGGCGGCGTGACGGTGAAAGCCCCCGCGATCGTGGTCGACGCGATCATGCAGCTCGCCTTCGGTGTCCTCTTCGCATGGGGAGTGTCGTTTTATCAGCGCGCGTGGCACCGCGAGACGTGCGCCCCCGCGGTGGAGCGACTGTCCCGCTGGACAGGCATCGAGGTCCGCTCCGACCCCTTCACCCTCGAGCAGCGCATGATGCGCGATTTCGGCCTCCCGGCCGTGTTCATGGGCGCCCTCTCGCTCTTCTCGTCGATCGGCCTCTACCGTGCCCTCGCCGCCGCCTCCTCGTCGATGCAGCAGGACATCCGCTCCACGACAGCCCTCTTCGCCTCCTTCACGCTCCTCATCATCGCTGTCTCCGCCGTCGTGGCGCGCGCCGCCCGCGAGCTCTCGCGCCCCATGACCGAGCTGGCCGCCCGCGCCGACATCGTCGCGAAAGGCAACCTGGACGCCCCTGTGTTGCCCTTGCGAGGCCCCGTCGAGGTCGTCGGCCTCGGAGAGAGCGTCGAGCGCATGCGGGAGGGACTGGCGCGCACCATCGCCGAGCTGTCCACCGAGCGCGCCGGCCTGGAGGCCAATGTCCTCGCGCGCACCGCCGAGCTGCGCGGGGCCCTGGACGAGCTGCGCCGCACGCAAGCGGCCTTGATCCAGGGCGAGCGACTGGCCTCCATCGGAGAGCTCGTGAGCGGGGTCGCCCACGAGATCCACAACCCGCTCAACGCGATCGCCGGCGCCGCCGCGCCCCTGGAGAACATCGCCAAGGAGCTCCGCCGCACGATGGATGCCTATCGCGCCGCGGAGCCGCTCTTGCCCCCGAAGGAGCGCGAGGCCCTTCAAAAACTGCGCGAAGAGGCCGATCTGGAGGCCTCTCTGGACGACCTCGCCGGCATCTCCCACGTCGTCAAGCGGGCTGTCGACCGCAGCGTCAAGATCGTCGCCAACCTCAAGAGCTTCTCGCGCACGTCGGGCGAATCCCTCCCTTCGGACATCGAGTCAGGCATCGAGGAGACCCTCGTGTTGCTCGGCCCGAGGCTTCGAAAATCGGGCATCGAGGTGGACAAGGACTATGCCCCTCTGCCCCAGGTCGTCTGCCACATCGGCGAGCTGAACCAGGTGTTCATGAACGTCCTCGTGAACGCCATTCAATCCTTGGAGTCGGACCCTCCGGCGGAGGGGGCTCCGCGGATCAAGATCGCCACCTTCCTGGAGGGCGACCTCGCGTGCATCGCGATCGAGGACAACGGCGCGGGCATCCCGGAGGCCATCTCTCGTCGCGTATTCGACCCTTTCTTCACCACGAAGCCCCGCGGACAGGGCACCGGATTGGGGCTGTCGATCTCGACGGACATCATCCGAAGGCACGGAGGCACGCTGTCGCTGGAGGCTGTCAAGCGAGACAGCGGGCCTCGCGGGGCGCGGTTTGTTTGCCGGATACCGCGGTAGGTAGGCTCAGGGCGCGCCGGTCAGCAAGAGGAGCTTGCCCGCCGCCGGATCCACGAGGTAGGCATTGCCCTTCTCGCGGCCGTGACGACGTGGGCGCCCTTGACGGTCTCGGCGCCGGCCACCAGGGTGAGCGCGCCTCGGTCGTCGCCCTCGGCCACGGCGAGCAAGCCGTCGTCGCCCCACGGGAGGATCATCGCCGGCGCGGCGACCTCTTCGGCTTCGCCGGCTCCGGCTTCGCCTCGGGCTGCGGCGCCCGCTGGGGGACGCAGTCCCGACGCTGCCACGGCCGAAACAGGACCTTCTTCGCTCCCACGAACACGAGCATCCCCGCCTTGAGCTGCTTGTCGCCGAGCAGGTGCGGGAGCAAGGCCGGATCGGTAGAATACTGCTTGACCTGAGCCTCGGCCTCCGCGAACGCGGCCTCGATCTGCGCGGGCTTCGCCCCCGCCTTGAGGTACTTGAGCTCGAGCAGCCACGAGTAGTTGGCTCCTGCCACGCTCTTTGAAACCGACAGGAAGAGATCGCCGTATCCCTGCGCAAACTCCCTCTCGCTCAATGGATAAAAGGCCCTGCCGAGCGAGACATAGGTCATGAGGAGCAGCTTGATCGTCTTCTCGTCGAGGCCCCGCATGTCGCGGTTACTGAAGGCCTGGAGCACCTGTGTGTGGAACACGGTCAGGAAGGGCTCGATCTCCCCGCGAATCGCCATCGCGCCGATGGCCTCCCGAAGCTGGCTCACGTCGATGTGAACCTGGGCCTGGTCCTTGAGCATGAGGGCCAGGTGCTCCCATTGAAGCTCCCGGATCACCCGATTGGGGATCTCCAGGTCATAGCCATAAGGATTGCGCGGCTCCGCGCCGAGCGTCAGCATGCCGAGGAAGTAGAGCAGCGAGAGAAAGTGCGTCTGGGAGTCGTCGACGCTCGCCACCCCGAACTGGTCGACGATTTCTGTCCGGATGTGCCCGTCGCTCAGGATTCTCTGGAGGAGCGCGAGGCGAGCCTCGACAGCGGCCCCGCTCAAGGTGCCAATCCGCTGGAGGTGGCCATACTCGGTGCGCACGTTGCGATCGAGCATGTTCTCCGGGTACTCGCCCGAACGATCGAGGGCGCTCAGAAAATAGAGCACCATGTCGGAGTTGAAGATGCGCGGCGCCGCCTTCCCGGAGAAGCGATATCCATTGTAGTGCTGCTCCAGCACGGTGAGGAGCGCCGCCCTGTCCCCCAGAGCCGGGAGCTGCGAAAGAGCAGGGCGGTCCAACAGAAGCTCGTCCACGGCGCGCTCGGTGTCTTCGCGAGTGAAGCCAGCGAGCTCGTTCAGGCCGATATCCATGGAGGCGTGCGTGGCGATGTTGAAGCCGCTGGAGAGGTCGTCCAGCATGAGGGGCGAGACCCCGGTGACGAACATGCGCGCCACGGCCCCCGACTGCGTGCCGCTCTTCAGGGTCGCATAAAAGGTGCGAACGAAGCCTGTCTTCTTGACGATCGTCTCGTACACGGTCCCTTCGCCCGCGGCGAGGAGCCGGTTGGCGAAATGGTCGTATTCGTCGATGAGCAGGTACATCTTGTAGGGCGTGGCGGCCACCACATCGAGCACTCTGCCGATCAACCCTTCGGCGGTGGGGAATTCGTCGAGGCGCGGATAGAGATCCGCGAGCACGGGGACGCGGTCGCGGTAGCGCAGGAGAAACGTCGCGACCCGCCCGCGGACGACGTCGAGGAAGGAGCTGCGAAGCAGGTCCTCTCCCCCGTCCGTGGCCACGCGAGAGAAATCCAGCGTGAGGACCAGATAGCGCCCCTGCGCGGCGGTGGGGTGCGAGTGGATCCAGAGCCCCCCGAAGAGCGCGTCGAAGCGCTCGCGCCGGCCAAGGTCGTAGTAGTGCTCCAGCATGCTCACCAGGGTGGATTTGCCGAAGCGCCGTGGCCGGAGGAAGACGACGTGCCGGTAGTTGTCTTCGAGCGCGCGGAGGAACGACGTCTTGTCCGCGTAGAAGAAGCCTTCTGTGCGGATCTGCTCGAAGTCGCTGATGCCGTAGGGGATCTTCATGCTCGTCTGCCTCGCCTTCGGGGCGGCCCGACGCTACCACCGATAGCGCAGGCCACCAAGGACTCGCCGCAGCCGCGGGCGCGACCCCGCCGACGCTCGGACCCACCTGCGTGGTGCCGCCCTCGGAGACACGGAGAGCACGGAGGGCGCACGGAGGATTTTTGCAAGGCCGCTATTCCATCAAGCATCGCCCTCGTCGCCGTCGCCGTCGCCGTCAATCCCGCCCTCGTCGCCGTCGCCGTCAATAGCACTCGCCTCGCCGTCGCCGTCCCCCCGCAAGGATCTTCAGGGCGCGCCCGCTGCCGGCGGTCCGCTCCTCTTGACAGTCACCTTGATCTTTCGCGCCGCTCCCTTGCCCGCGCCGTCCAGCCGCAGCAGATATCGGCCCGCCGCCCCTGTCGTGAACGTGCCTTGATACCGGCCCGCGAGGAGATTGGCCGTCGACTGGATGTCTGCCCCCGAGACAACCGCCTTGCCGTCCGGCCCGAAGATCTGGACTGTCACTCCCTCCTTCGCCGCCGCGAACACGTCCGTTGTCGCCGGGAAGTCCACGATCTGAACCTCGAAGTCGAGCGAGGCTCCTGCCTCCACGTCCACCCCCATCTCGGCCATCGCCCCCCTCGGATCCCCCGGGCTCACGAGCTCCGTCGTCAGCTCCAGAGAGGATTTCCCGCCCCCATCCAGGCCAAAGGCCCCGACGAGCTCGGGCCACGCGAGCGCCCGCGCCTCCGCCGTGACGGTCGTGGCCCCGTCCACAGGATGCGCATAGATCATCCTCTTCCCCGCGGTCGGCCGATGGTGAAGACAAGGCGATTTGTCGCAGAGACGCGTCTCGGTCCCGCCCTTCGTGCCGAGCTGCACGGGCGCTCCGGAGGAGGTCCAGATCACGGCCAGATCCACCCCCGCCGGCACCTCCACCCACACGGGCGTGGGCGCCGGATCCGCAAGGACCTCGATATCCACCTTGCCCCCGATCTTGAGCTTGGGCAGCGCCGCGGCCCCCGCTGGGGCCCCCGACGCTTCGGAACCGGCCGGAGCTCCCGTGGCGGCGGCGTTCGCGCTGAGCACGATCCCCGGCTTCCGGAAGGAGATCTCCACCGAGTCCGCCCGCTCCTCGGTGTCCTTGACCGCCCGAAACACATAGTCTCCTGGCACCACATCAAACCCCATCCGCAGCGCGCCCCCCACGTCCGGCGACGCCGAGATGGACATCGTCGGCCGCCCCCCGGGCCCGTAGACTCCCACCTTCACCCGCCGGAGCAGGTCTTCGAGCTGCGATGTTCGCTTGCCCCCGAGCGGCCTCAGGTCGATCTCCTGGTGCGCCAGCGCGTCGAAGCGCACCACCGCGTCCCCGATCGCGCCCCGCGGATCATCCGCCGCGATCGCCTTCGTCTTGAGCACAAAGGAGCGGCCCGGCTTCGTCGCCATCGCCTTCGGCGGCGCGAGCAGGCTCGCCGAGACAGCCACCTTCGCGTCCCCGTCCGAGAGCGTCACTCGATAAGCCCCCTTCTGCGCGAAGGGCACCACACAGGGGGACTTGCCGCACCCCACGTTCACCCCGTCCGGCCCGACGACCCGGATCTGCCCCCCGCCCCCGGTGATCACGAGGTCGCCGCTCTCCTCCAGGACAAATCCTGTATACGATCGCTGCTTCACCTCGATCGGCAGGGCCTGCGGCACCCCCGCTTTCAATCGAAATGGCGCGGCCTCGGTCCCGTCCCCGACGGGCTCTGGCTCCGCTGTCGCTGTCATCGTCTCCGTCGCCGTGGCCGAGGGCTTGGGCGGGGGCTCCACGGGCTTGGGCGGCGGGGGCGCGGCCTCTGCGCACCCCACGAAAACGAGCGCCATCGCGAGCGCGGCCCCGAGCGTGTCCTTCGATCGAATCATCTCGGCCCCGGACGGTAACATTCCCGGGGGAGAATTGGGGCTTTTTTTCACCACGGAGCCACGGAGATCACGGAGGTCGCACAGAGATTTTTTTTGTCCCAGATCTCGAGACTCCGGGACCAAAAATCCTCCGTGAGCCTCTGTGTCCTCCGCGTCTCCGTGGTGAAAAAAAACCAGAAATTCCCCTATCGGTCCTTGCAGCACCGGAATCCAAGGTGGTAGTTCCGGTGGCTGTTCGGATCGTTCACCTTGCTCTCGTGCCAGCTCGGCTCGCGCCAGCGGCAGTCGTCGAGGTGCGCCTCGCCCTTGGAGAAGATGAACCAGCTCCCCTTCATCTCGGTCAGCCCCCCCACGGTCCCGGCCGACATCCTCTCTTCAGGCTTCGTCGGCAAATTCATGTGCTCCGCCGCGTTGCCGTGCTGGTCATACACCCCGAAGGGGCTCCGGCACTCCGGGAACGCCCCCGTCGGGTAGGTGTTGGAGCCGCACTGTTTCCAGCCGCCCCCCGGGCAGTCCTTCGTCTTGAAGCTGTTCGTCGCGCAGAGAGAATAGTTCTTCTTGGGACCATAGGCCCACAAGATCTCCCGCTTGAGGTTGTGCATCCCGGACGAATAGCGCCGATCCTGCCCGAACAGGTACTCTGTCTCGGGCGCGTGCACAGCCCCCGCACAGGACCCTTCCCACTCGTGGGCGTCGCAGAGCCTCTTCCCCACCGCGCGGCACATGGCGTCGGCCTCGTTGGCCCGCACGTTGACGACAGGGTACTCACAGGGGATGTCGGGGAACTCGTATTGATCGATGCACCCCTTGGCCGTCTCCTTCGTCTCGCCGGCCCCGGGGTCGAAGAAGGGCACCATGTTCGGCCCCCCGCACAACTGAGGCTCGTCCGCCGCCAGCTTGGCCTCCGCGCGCCGCTTCCGGCACTCCGCCCGCGTCATCGCGTGCACGGACACATCCGGGTTGCCCTGTCCGATGTAAGGAGAGGCCTCCACGATCGCCCGCAGCTTCGCGATGGCCTCGGGGCTCACCCCCCCCGATTTCATCATCACTGTATACAGGCGCTCTCGTTGCTCCGCGAGCGTCTTCGGCTCCTCGTCGTCGACAGGGATCCCGCCGTCGTCCGCTCCGTCCGTCGAGGCGTCCTCCGGTCCCGAATCCGGGATGTCCACGCCCCTTGTCTGGACAGGCTCGCTCGTGCCCGGAGGGGGCAGCGGCGCCGCCGGCAAGCTGCGGTGAAGCGCCACCGCGCCGGCCGTCCCCACGAGCCCCCCCACGACAACGACGAACACCCACCGAGGCACCCCGGAGCCTCGCTTCGGCTCCACGGGGGTCGGCCCTTCGGGCCCGGGGACAGCAGGGCTCATTTCTCGCCCGAGCCGGAGGCCGATCCGGACGCCGATCCTGAGCCGGAGGCCGATCCGGACGCCGATCCTGAGCCGGAGGCCGACCCCGATCCTGAGCCGGAGGCCGACCCCGATCCTGAGCCGGAGGCCGACGCCGACTCCCCGGATCCGGACCCTTTGCCCTTCAGCTTCTCTTGCGACTTCTGGAGCGCCTTGTCGCTGCGCGTGCCGTATTGTTTCTCCACGATCGCGCGGAGCTCCTTGCACCGCTCGGTCGGGAACGGCTGCTTCTCCAGCACGTCGTTCGCCGCGTTCACGCACACCGAGTCATTGTCTCGCCCCAGGAAATGGAACTTGAGGGGCCACCGCACGACGCCCCACGCCTCCGGATAACACCCCCGGAAAGGCGGGCAGTTCGAGAGGACGATGTCGCGCGAAGGCGGCCTCGGCCTGACGAGGCTCGTCCCCACGAGCTTCGCCGTGCTCTCGGCGAAGGCGGGCTCGTCGAGCGCGCCGAGGAGGTCCAGCACCGTGGCTGTCACATCGGCTGTATACGCCGCCCGGGTCGTCGCCCCCTTCGTGAGCTCGGTCGCCTGCTCCTTGCGCAGCGAGCCCTCGGGCGCGTCGATCCAGAGAGGCACGTTGATCTGCTCGCCGTAGAGGTCAAACGTGTGCGTCCACGACCCGTGCTCGCCCCACGCCTCGCCGTGATCGGCCGTGTAGAGGACGATCGCCCGCTTTCCTCGCTCCGTCTTGCGCAGCCCCTTCACGAAGTCCGCGATCACCTGGTCCTGGTGGTAGAGGGCGTTCAAGTACTTGGTGTGCCGCTGCTCGGCGGCCTCGTTCCGCTTCGGATCCGGCTTCTCCGGCTTCACGAACGGCGTGTGCCCGGGGACTTGCCTGTACGGGAGGTGGGTGTTGGAGAAGTGGAGCACCGTGAACGCCGGCCCGCTCGCCTCCAGGATGAACGCGAGCGCCTCCGCCGCCGTGCCCTCGTCGGGGCTGCCGATGTCGAGGTCGCTGTGCGGGTTGCGGTCGCGCGCCTCCACCTTCTTGTCGATCGCGCTCGTCCGCAAGAACGTGCCCTGATCCTGAAAGGCGAGGTTCTGCGACGTGAGGTAGCCCGTCCGATAGCCGCGCGCCTTGGCGAAATCCCACACGAGGGGGGTCGTCTGCATCGTCTCCGACGTCGAGAAGATGTGCAGTCCGCTCCACAGGATGGCGCTCGACACCTCCGTGCACGACGCCACCGAGAACGAGTTCTTGAACCCGATCCGCCCCGGGACAGCCTCGTCCAGGCCGGGGCTCTTCTTGCAATCGGGGGAGGGGATCGAGCACACCTCGTCGCGCCGCACGCTCTCCCCGAAGATGAGCACGACGTCCGGCGCCCCCTCCGCGACTGGCACCTTCGACTTGGGGAGCTGGAGGTGCTTGCCCGGGGGCAGCGTCTTTGGCTTGTCGATGACGCCCATCGCATACAGGCCCGCTCCGCCCGCCGCGTGCCAGAAGAGCACCTCGGGCGGCAGGCCGTGCCGCGACGCGGGCGACTGCCACGGGATGAACGTGTTGAGCAGCAGCGCGAGGAGCGCGAGCCCCGCCCCGATGGACGCGTGCCTCTGCCGCGGGCCGTGGTGCCTGTGCCGCCAGATGGTATACGCAGTGACCACAGCGGCCGTCCCGAAGAGCACCCCGAGGTTCACCACGGGGCTCTGCATCAGGTAGTCGAAGATGATCGGCCACATCTGGATGGCGAAGAGGATGGCGTCGCGGTTGTAGAACTCGTGCGACGTCGCGCGGAACAGCATCTGTCCGCCGAGCCCGAAGAACGCCGTGAGGGCGAGCACGGCGATGGCCGGGTACCGGACTCGCCTCCTCGGGTGCCGCGCCGTCTCGAGGGTGAATGTCCACAGGGCGATGCTCAGGAAGATGCCGCCGATGTACCCGCCGACGGGCGGCCCAGCGCGGTTCACGAACATCTCCCATCGCAGGGCGCAGTCGAGGACGATCAGCGCGAGGGGCGGCCCGAGCGAGGTCAAGAAGAGGAGGCGGATCGTCCGCGGCGGGACGCCCTCGAACTGCGCCGCCGTGAAGGCGTACGCCCAGCGGAGGGCCTCGCGCACCCGTATCCATGCCCTGCCGAGTCGACCTGGCTGCTTGACAGCGACGGTGGCGGGAGGCGCTGCCTCTGTCGGGGCCGGGGGCGCGGGCTCGGCAACCGCCGCGGCGCCCGGTGCCTCCTGGGCGCTCGAAGCATCGGCGGTGCTCGGAGCATCTGTGGCGGCCGGAGCATCCGTGGCGGCCGGAGCATCCGTGGTGCTGGGGGCATCCGCGGCGCCGGGTGCATCGGCGGCGCTGGGTGCATCCGGTGCGTCTACGGAGAGCGCGACTCCCTCGGGGGTGGGTGTGGACGGCGAGTCGGACATGCGGGCGCGCCGATCTGCTACGCCGCTCGCTCGCGCAAGGCAAGCGAGACGGAAGGCGATCGCGTGCCCCGTTCCGCCCCGTCCGGTTGTGCGCCCGCCTGCACAGGGTGACGCTGGTGTCGTGCTTGGTTGCGAAGCGGACCGCACACGCCGCCCCCCCGCCGGGTCGCGATCCGCTCCTTCTCGCACGTTTCTGCGCGACGCGCGGCTTTTGCGCAGGTAGGATCGGCTCTTGCTTTGGGGCAGAACGCCTTGGAGGCTCCGATCATGAAGCTTGCTCCCCGCTCCTTCGTCCTTTTCGCCTTTGCCGGTGCGCTCGGCGCGTGCAACTCCCCCACGCCCACCCCGCCGCCGACCTACATGGGTTATCTCGACTACCAGGAAGTCCCGGAGTGTGACCCCTCGCTCACGATCCAGAAGGGGGGCCCCGCGCTGCTCATCAACGACCCTGTCGCCCTCAAGGGGATCACGCTCGAGAAGGTGATGAACCGCCTCCTCGAAGACATGGGGTATCCCAACAACACAGGCAACGCGCTGGAGCTCGCGCAGCGCCTCTTCGACGGGAGCAACAACGACGACGCCGCGGTCTACTCGGACGCTTACCATTGCGACTCCGTGTCCAACCCGGCGCACGTCAATGGCCCTGCGGCCTTCTGCCCGCGCAGCGAGGGCGCGCTCGCCGCGAGCAAGGGCCTGTTCCTCCCCGGCCACAAGGACCATTTCGTCCCCGTCGCCGTCGTGAACCGCTTCGATCTCACGCCCCTCACGGCCGAGACGTGCGGAGAGGCCCGCATCGTGTTCGCCAAGGAGTCCGGCCGCACGGACCCGAACGACCGCGTCTTCCTCATCTTCGAGGCGTCCATCCCCAACCCGCGCTTCGGCGATCTCGGGGGCTGCCGTGGCGTCGCCCGGTTCTGGGAGGGCCTGCAGGCCGAGAAGGACGCCGCGGCGATCGGCGAGCGAATCAACACCTTCTTCTTCGTCGGCAACCAGAACCAGGGCCGTCCCCCGCTCATCAGCATCAACAACCTCGGGTTCGGCCTCTCCAGCGGCGCGAGCTATTACGGCGGCGGCGGCCAGATCCGCATCTCGCAGCACATGGACGAGCACTGGGAGCTCCGCCAGGTCGTCGCGGCGATGACCCAGAACGGAACGCCCTCGTTTGACCCTGTCCCGGTGGGCAACAACCCCATGACGAGGCTCTTCGGCAACCCCGACAGCGCCTCCCTGGACTACCTGCAATCGGACTTCGCGGCGCGCTTCGCCGGCAACAACGTCGACTCCCTTTCGGCCAAGAGCGTCACGCACATCCGCTCGACGTACATGTCCAATGATCTGAGCGGCGAGAGCGCGCTCGGCGGCGACCCGATCAACGACTACGTCGCGGCGGCGTCGCACAACGTCGATCTGCACGACTCCATCGAACAGCGCATCGCGGAGCTCAACCTCGACTGCCCGTCGGACGACCCGATGACATCCGACTCCATCCTTCGGCGCGCGACGATGGACTCCTGCGCGGGCTGCCATGCCCCGTCGAAGTTCCTCGGCCCGGATCGCAAGCTCGGCTGCGGCGCCGTGTGGCCCGACTCGCTCGGCGAGGTCCACATCGACGAATCAGGCAAGCTGTCCCCGGCGCTCACGGACGTCTTCCTCCCGCACCGCGCGGCCGTCCTGGAGAACTTCCTCCAGGCCTGCGAGCCGCCGGAAGACGCATTGAATACGGACGACGGAGCTTCGACGAAGAAGCTCGTGCGCGGCGAGACGCTCGGCGGCGGCTCCACCACGCACTGAAACCCCTCCCGCGTCGCTCGCAGCGTGCTGACTACCCCGGAATCAGCACGACCTTGCCCCGAGTGTGGCCGCTCTCGCTCTGATCGAAGGCCTTCGCCGCCTGCGAGAGAGGCACCTTCGCGTGGAGGTGCACCGTGAGCTTGCCCTCGTCCGCGAGGAGCGCCAGCTTGCGGAGCTGGACGCAGTTGGGATCCACGAAGACATACTGGTACGAGACCCCCTCGAAGCCCGCAGGCGGCGTGCGCGCCGCGATGCTCACGACACGTCCACCCTCCTTGAGCGCCGGCCGGCTCGCCGCGGGCGTGGGGCCTCCCACGCAGTCATAGATGACATCGGCCTTCCCGGCGTGCGCCGCGAACGACTCCGCCAGAGACCCCTTGTCATAAGCGATGTATTCATCCGCGCCCAGCGCGACGGCGTGCGCCCGATTGGCCTCGCTCGCGACGGCGATCACCTTCGCTCCGCGCGATTTGGCGATCTGGATGGCGAACCCGCCGACACCCCCGGAGGCGCCGACGATGAGCGCCGTCTCCCCCGCCGAGAGGCCCACAGCGTCCACCAGGCACTGGTACGCCGTGAGCCCCGCCAGCGGAATCCCGGCCGCCTCTTCGAGCGAGAGCTTGGCCGGCGCCGCCGCCAGATAGTGCTCCGGGACGACGACGTATTCAGCATAGGTTCCGTGCTCGACGGTGGGCCGCCGGACATACCCGTACACCCCATCTCCGACAGCGAACCGCCGCGCCCCGTGGCCGCGCTCCACCACGGTCCCCGCGATCTCCCAGCCAGGCACGAAGGGCATCTTCGCAGGGATGAAGCCGTTCAAATACCCTCGCAGGATCTTCCAGTCGACAGGGTTCACCCCCGCGCCTGCCATCTGGATCAACACCTCCCCCTCGCCGGGGGACACCACGGGGACCTCTTCGTACTTGAGCTGGTCGTTCGCGCCAAAAGCGTGAACGCGGACCGCGTGGGCCGTCTTGGGGACAGCGGGAGTCGAGCTTTGCGTCATGAGTCGTTCTCCAGAGTGCCAGTGATGACGATGGGGTTATTGCTTCTTGCGCCTGCGCGCCCTGCGGAGCACCGTCGCCAGCGCCCCGAGGGACAGGGTCATCGATAGCACGCCTCCCCCGGCGCTTGTCGACCCGCATCCGCACGCCCGTGGAGGCCCGCTCCCAGGGGGCACCGCGCCGCCCGTGGATGTGCCGGGCCCGCTGCTCGCCGTCCCCGTGCCCGTCCCCGCCGGCGGCACCTCGGGTGTCCCGTAGCTCCCAGGCGCCGGGAGCCCCGCGGCGGCCGCCTTGATCGCCTCGAGCGAGGCCGCGCCCCCTTGTGCCGTGGGCCCGAGCGCGAGCGCCTTCCCGGCAGGATCGAACGAGAGGACACCGCCCTTGTCCGATTTCACGGCGCCCTCGGCCTGCACGGTGACCTTGGTCTTGCCGCCCGCGTCGGTGACAGTCACAGAATACCCCTTGTCGGGCACCACGCCTGTCACCACGAAGCGCTTCACGCCGGAGTGCGTCTCGAACCCCACTGTCGTCGCCGGCTCCCCGAAATCCCGAGGAAAGAGCACCGCCGTCTCCGCCACGACGGCCCCTTCGTAGGGCGCGCCGGACGTCCCGCGGACGACGACGGCCGCGCTCGCCTGCGCCCCCGCGTCCGCGCCTTGAAGCACGTGCAAGAACCGCACGTCCTGCTGCTTGGGGGCCTCCACCATCAGCCTGTATTGCATCGGCTCCCCGGAGGCCGTCTGCTTCCCGCCGCCGTCCCACATCGGATGATCGGACTTCACGCCCAAGGTCGCCCCAGAAGGGAGCAGCGTCCGCACGAACAGGCTCTGTCCGCCCTTGGTGGTGGCCGTCGTCAGCGTCCCCTCGATCTTCGGCTCGTTCTCGAAGCTCAGCCAGAACCGCTTGAATCGATCCGGCTGCTTGGAGGCCACCCGGTCGTAGACCACCCAGTTGTCCGGCTTGAGCCACACGAGCGAGCGACTGACGTGCGCCGTCGACATGGCTCCATCCATCTGCGAGTTGTAGAGGGGGGTCGCGTCGCCGTAGGTATATGTATACGCGTCACTGTCACTCCACCCCACGAGCAGCGGATCTCCGGCGTTGATGTACTGCCACTGCGACCCGTCCACCCATTGATCGTGCTGGTAGCCCCCGGGGTTATTGTATTTGGGCGGGTCGTTGAGCACGGTGATCGTGTTCGAGTACTGCGAGGAGGCGGCCTTGGCTCCGTAGCCGACCCACTTCTTCGTGAGCCACTCCCCCTTTCGATAGAGCTGGATCATGTTCCCCTCCCCGTGCTGATGATCCACGCGGCTCCACGGCAGCATGTAGCTCATCCACCGCGCCTCTCCG
>Ga0268298_10004177_pt1 | contig 14261 bp, 10 predicted proteins | sample WWTPWeurt_MetaG_FD_194462 | JGI IMG/M metagenome (GOLD analysis project Ga0268298, IMG submission 194462) | Activated sludge microbial communities from WWTP in Nijmegen, Gelderland, Netherland - WWTP Weurt | ecosystem: Engineered > WWTP > Aerobic digester > Activated sludge | place... | reverse complement strand
GGTGATGTCCTTGGTGATTTCGTTGTCGGCGATGCGGACATCTTCGACGATCAGGTCAGCGCGGGAGTTGTTGTTTTCCCACTTGGTCACGCCTTGCATCTCGTGAGCGTCAACGGTGACGGCACCGAAGTCACCGATGTTGTTGTCGCCAGCGGCAGTGGAATCGGAGGACTGGGCGCTGATAACGACGTTTTCGATACCGGTGGTAACGGCACGGACGGCATACATTTGGAGTGCGAGGATAGCATCCAGGGTGTCGTTGCCGGCGCCGCCATGAAACACGTCGCCGCTGCTCAGCGCGTCGGGGGTGATACCCTTGAACACGTCGTTGGCAGCAGATCCGATCAGGGTTTCGTCGAGATACGGCTTCAGGACGAAGGTGTTGACGTCGTAGGAAGACGGGAAGTTGGACGGCGCTACGTTGGCTTCCACGACCGAGTAGTTGTAGGAGTAGTCAACCTTGCTGACGTAGGCAGCCTTGGCAGCCAGCACGCCAGCGTCGGAGCCGTTGTAGCTGTAGAGGCCCTTGGCCAGCTCGATCACGGCACCAACACGGTTGCCAGCATTGGCGGCGATGAAGGCTTCGGCATCGTCAGCGCTGAACACGCCGTTCAGGCCGAGGTTGTTCAGCATCATGGTGCCCAGGTCACGGTCGCTGGTACCAGCAAACAGCTGGTTCAGGGCGTCGGTGTAACCGGCGGTGCCGAAATCCTTGATGTAGGAAACGTGGTAGTCGAAGTTTGCACGGCCCGGGGCCGCATCAGCCAGGACGGCGAAAGCGTGGGTAATCAGAGCGTAGTTCGGCAGCAGCAACATGTGTGTTGTCCTTTCGAGTAGAAAAAGCACCAACGCAAGCGGGGATTCCTCTGCGCGGCGAAGCCTTATTAGCAAGCTTGGGCCGGACTGTACCGGTCGTCACTTTTATTGACAAGTGATCACGATCACAAAGACCGAATTTACTTGGTTGATGTGGCTACCAGGCAACCCGGAGACCGGCGTAGACGATCCGGGTATCCACGGCATACAGGGGAAGGTTGGATTGCTGGCGGAGCCACTCTGCCCCCACAAAGGGTTCCATCCGCCCTCCAAGGTACGTGTATTCAATGCGATAGGCTGTTTTGTTGACCCGTCGCTTCAGATTACTCTCGAGCAAGGGGCTGAATCCGCGCGCATCCTGCTGGTGCTCCGCATCGACTTCCAGATTCAACCGCTGCCGGCCGCGTAGCATCTGCCGCACCGCCAGAACGCCGATGCGTGACTGCTGCCCGCCCGGGCGAATGTCATATTCCGGAACATCCTGCCCCGCCCGGAGGCGAAACAGCCAGCCGTCTCCGCAGAGGGCCTGAACCAAGCCTCCCGCGTAGTGGCCGTTGAAGGCCAAGGCATCGGGATAACGACGGTACTGAAAGTCGGCGCCCAGGCGAATGCGGCACGGGGTGTCTGGCGGCTCCCGATCCACCCCCAGACTTCCGCCCGTCAATTGGTAGACGTGGCGCCCCTGCACCCCCAAGGCCTGGAGGGTGAGGGCGCCATAGGGGGCCCAGGGGCCGCTACCATTGCGTTCAAGTACCAGCCCAAACTGGCTGAAGTCGGTGTCGCTCTGGGCTGGGGTGTGACGCAGGCTGAGCGCTGCGGCCAGCGTCCAGCCTTGTGCCGACCCTGTGGGCAAGCGGGCGTCAAGGCGCCAGTCGAGCCGTCCGAAAATACCGCTCCGCGGTCGGGAGGTGGGATCGAGGATCACCGGCAGGCTGCCGTCGGGCAAGGTGAGCTCCAACTGGGTGGTGCGTGTGCTGCCAAGCAGGTTGTTGTCGTAGCCGGTGAGCAGGGAAACAGTGTGGCGATGTGTATAGCCCGGCGGCAGGGCAAACGCCCAGGCTCGACGCCGTGCCACGATGACTTCTTTCTGGGCGAAGGTGAGCCGGCGATCCACCTCGACCTGCCCCAGCAGCGCATCGGCAGCGGCACGCTCGCCATTACCCTCCAAGGCAATGGCGTACTCGATCTGGGCGGCCAAATGGTCGGGCGCCAGCATCAGCACCCGCTCCAGGCGGTCGGCCGCCAGATCGTACTGCTGAAGGGTGTTGAGCCCCTGCCCCAGCCAGAACATGAAAGGTACATCCCGGTTGCATGCGGCTTCCATAAGCATGCCCTGGGCCACCTGCTGGGGCAGGCCGAGCTCCAGGTCTACTCGCGTCAAACACCCCTCTTCCGGCCTGCCAGGCTGCCCCTGAGCCCAACCACACCCCTGACCTGCCGCAAACAGCAGGACACACAGGCAAGCGCGCAAGGCACTGGGGGGACGCGACGACGGCGTGAGCGCCGCTGCTGTTTCAGACACAGTTCTTGAGGGGGTAGGCGTAGATATGACAGGGCGCCACGATGCCTTCGAGGAGGAATACACCCTGAGACTGCAGTTGGTGGGGGCCGAGGTAGGCCGCGAGATTTTCGCCGATGAGGATGGGGTGGGCAAGTTCCGCTGTCATCTTTTCAAGCCGGACCGCCACTGTTACCGGTCGCCCCATGGCCAGATGGGTACGACGCCGAGCTGAGCCAAAGGAGCCCACGGTGGCCGGGCCGCTCTCAAGGCCGATACCCAGAGCCAGGGATTGAAGGTTGTCCGGATCGGGATCGGGCAGAATGTCTCGTGAGGCGCGAAGTAGCTCCCGGGCAGCAAGGAGCGCTTTTTCAGCTGGATCGGAGGATGTTTGGGATTGATTCCAGATGGCCAGGATGCCATCCCCCTGGATGGATTCGATGGTGCCGCCCTGACGCTCAACGATGTCGGTGGCCACCGAAATGTAAGCGTGAATCACTGCCGCGGTCTCTTCCGGGGGACGGATTTCGCAGTAGGCCGAAAAATTGCGGATGTCGGCATAGATGGCGATCACGTCGCTGCGTGTGGCGTCAATGGCATCGGAGGGGTCACGCACCGCCAGTGCTGCCGCCACGGGGGCGGGCAAGTAGCTCGACAGGTGGGCGTAGATGCGATCGCGCTCCCAGAGGCTGCGTGCATGGTCTGCCAAGGACAGGGCCGTGGCGAGCATCAAGATGTATAGACTGCCCGGCAGCCACTCCACCCAAAGCGCAAAACGGGTAAGCAGGATGGCCTTGAGAACGTAAGCACCTGCCGCCACCACCACACTGGCCACGATAAGGCTGGATACCGGCCTGTACAGGCGCACCACCGCTAACACGCCCCCCCCCAGCAGGATCACCGCCAGCGGGAAAAGCCATTGATGGCGGGGAACGCCCGGAATCCGGTCATCCAGAACACCAACGAGCAGTTGGGCGTGCACAAGTAGTCCCGCATCAATACCGCTGAAAGGGGTCGCCACACGGTCGTTGATCCCCATGGCAGTACTGCCAATGACCACCCAGGCATTCTGAAACAGACTAGCGGGTACATCACCGCTCAGGACGCGATGGGCAGGAATAGCGGCCAGTGCATCCGGGTGAACAGACCAGGGAATTCGCACGTTACCCGCTGAATCGAGGGGCAGAGGACGCGAAGACAGGCCCACGCCCTGAATCTGCCACGGCGCCCCAAACAAGCCCTTGCCTTCGGACAGGGACAAGGGAGCCGACGACGCCCCCTCCCGGCGCAAGGCCTCGAGAAAGAGGGCCGCATGGGCGCGATTATTGTGACAAATAACGGCGGGCTGCTTGCGAACGCTCCCATCACTGGCCACGATCGGGGTGATGTGCCCGGCAGGCAAGCCGGCAAAGGCTGGCGCATTGGCGATGTAATTATCGGCGACGGGGAAGAGACCTGGACAGGCGGGCCAATCAAGGTGAGAGGAAACCTGCCCCTGCTGCGCCGGACTATTCCCCTGAATGGCAAACACCTGACTGAGAACGCCATTGTTGCGCTGCAAGCTGGCAACGAGCCGTTCGTCCTGATCAGAGGGGGACGGGAGCACAACGTCGAAAACTTGCAGCGACGTACCCCGTATCGCCAGAGCGTCGGACAACTGAGCCAGCCTATCCCTGGTCCAGGGCCACGCGCCAAGCTTTTGCATGGAGCTTTCGTCGATATCGACAACCACGACACGGCGTTCGGGATCGGTGCTCGCAGCCAAGCGCCACACCCAATCACCGGCCCGCTCTTCGAGAACGTCAATCGGCCCCGCCAGCCCTATGAGCAGGAACAACCAGACTACCAATGAGGCCAGGACGGCAGTGATGGCACTCGCCTTGGCGGAGCGAAGCAAAGAACTGATCTGCAATTGGAAACCTAATAATCACGCTGCTCCGACACACCGACTGCAGCCGGGGAACATGCCACAACGGTCAATGGGACACCGGAAAGATAAACGGGAACGCTGCGCTCAGCGCTTCCAGAGCGTGATGCCACTTACGCTGCCATGGGCGACAGCTTTTTCGAACTGATAGCCTGCTTGCTTGCCGTCGTAACTGAAGGCACCTGCCATGGACTGGCCCGCCCCCATTTCCTGGAAGAGTCCGACGGAGGAGATCTTGCCGGCAGACTGGAACTGTGTCTGGCCAAAGGCACCACTCAGGTCCAAGGAAGTTGCATAACTTGATTTGGCAAAATCCACATCAAGCCGGCCATTGCTGACAGCCACGGGCTGATACGCAATACCTGGCCTGCTGTAGCTCGCTGACGCGTTAGATAGCGCGAAGCTGGCCGAGGCAACTTCCGGGCTGAAGGTGGCACGGGTGGTCTGATCGCGGTACAGGGTGATAAAGAAATTACTCACCACCGCCTTACGACCAACCGCCTCCGCGGCGTCGAGGCGCTCTGCGATGGAGTTGGGCGGGATGTTCCAGTTAGCTCCATTGCGCACCCAAACAAGGCGGGCGTCATCTGGCACGGATGGCACCGGAACAGGCGCGGGTGACCTGCTTCCTGGCAGGTCTGATTCCAGCACTTTCTCTTCGACCAGGTTGCCCGCGAGACTCTGGTTGATAACGGGCTTTTGAACGCTTTCGGCGATTACGAGCTTGTCTGCGGAGGGAGTCGGCGCCGTGTTGCCGGCCGGCGCCTGAGGCGCTGTACGCTCGGATGAACGGGCCGCGACAGCATCGCCCGCCAGGCGGGCCTCGAGATCCAGCATGGGCACCAGCCGGGGCACCTGCCCCCCATTCTGAACAAATTCGAGCATCTTGCCGTGCATATCAGCCGTGAGCATGGTGCTGCGATCGAGATTGCAGGGCCCGACGGTCCCGACACAGGAGCCCTCAAGCGGTGACATGACAATTGCGCCAGAGACCACTGCCGCCTGCGTAGTTACAAGATCGGCCCTGACGATGAAATCCGTACCCTTGATGCCGATCGCAGCCACAGGGGTGTTCAGACGAAACCGGTCTCTGGCGGCCTCTCCCCAATCGCCGGTTACAGACCGGACTACGCCCTGCTCCAACTGAAACTTGATTGCGCCCCGGGAGCTTGCCAGATGGTTGCTGTACTCTTCGATGCGCAGCCGGCTGAGTGGCCTTACGCTCACCATGCCACCATCGATGAAACGAATGTGAACATGCGCCCCCGCCCCGGTTTCAACACGGTCGCCAGCGCGGATTGTGCTTCCTCTGCGGACAGACTCCCCCTCGCCCGAACGGCGTTTGACATCGGCGACGCCGATGATGGTCGTAACCTCGCCGACGACATCGGAAGCAGCTTCCGCCTGAGCGTTAAGGGGCTGGGCGAAGGCGGCCACAACGGCTGCCACCACGAACAAGCCTTGATGTGCGGATAGCGTTTTCATGAAACACCCGTGACAGGTAAGCTTAGTTGATCAATGATATCGCCGCTTTCTTGGGGAGTCTGTGCTTGCAATCACATTCTGCCCCGTCACTCCAGCTTACACTCGATTAATGGCGATTCCAGTCCATTTGCTGGCGCGGTTCTCATTGCTGGAGAGCCTGCCGCAGGAAACCCTTTTACACCTGGCCAGCAAGATGAGCGACAAGTCTTTTGCTCGACGCGAGGTCGTGATTTCGAAGGAACAGCGTGTCTATGCGCTCGGGTTCTTGCTGGAGGGCCGTCTGCAGGGGGTGGATTTCACCGTTGACGGGCGAGGTGTCGGTCTGTATTTCGTGGATCCGGGCGATTTCTTTGGGGAGCTCTCGGTCGTGGATGGTCAAAAGCCCGCCGAACATGTGATCGCGGCAGCCAAATCCACCGCGGTTTTCCTTGAGGCTGAAGCCGCGCAACGCCTTTTCTTCGATAACTCGTTGATTGCTCAGAGGGTTATGAGCCGGCTCACGGCCCGTGTTCGGGAAGTCATGGCACAACGCACCTTGCTTGGCCTGCCCAACCCCTTCCAACGACTTTGTGTCCAATTGCTCCAACTCGCCCGACCATGGGGAAAGGGCAGGGCCATCGAGCCTGTACCTACGCATCAGGAGATCGCCATCATGATCAACGCGAGCCGTGAAACCGTTACACGGGCTTTTCAGACACTCAGCCTGCACGAAGTCATTCAGCGGGACGGAAACACCCTCCACCTGCTGAAACCGAGTTTTCTTTCCGACGTCGGAGAGGGTCGGCTTGACCCTCCAAAAGCCTGACTAGCACCATCGCCAGCCGTGCTTTTTGAAAAAAGTCACTGCGGATCGCACAAACAGGTCCACGTGGCGCAGCCCCTTACGGGCTGCGTACCCTCCGTGATGTATGACCCTGAAAGCAGGGTTGTATGCGATACGCGTTATTTTTGAAGCCCGCAAACTCAGGTCAAAATCCTCGAAATACAGGAAAAAGCGCTCATCAAATCCTTTCAAACTGAGCAGAACCGGGGTCCGGAACAACATGCAGCAGCCACTGACAAGGGGCGGATCCCAGACGATACGATCGCTAATGAGATCTCGCATCTCATAGCGTTCGAGGCGGTGACGCAACAAGGCTTTCAACCACGTCGGGGCAAAACCTCGCAGAAACAGGTCAAAGACCGTGGGCATGCGCTTACAGAGATATTGAACCCGCCCATCCCCCCAGCGTGCGGAGGGGACGAGCAGACCGCATTCGTCGTGAGCCTCCATGAATGCTTGGGCATGAAGCAAGGCATCCGGAGCCAGTTCGAGATCCGGATTCAGAATCAGATGAAAGTCTGACGCATGGTCCAGAGCCAGGTTGTGTCCTGCACCGAAACCCACGTTTCCTTGCCCCCGCAAAATCTTGACGGGCCATGTATCAGGGAGTTGCAAACCAGCCAGGGCTTCGTCACTTCCCCCATTATCCACAAGCACAAGACCTGGCTCCAAGCCAGCCTGAGTGCAGGCAAGAACCAAGGAATCCAACGTTGCCGCAAACAGGCCCGGCTCCGCCTGATAGAGGACGATACTGATCGTCAGGCGCACCGATGGAGGCCTCTTTCACCAGAAAAGAACGGCCCGCAGGATGCAGGCCGAAAACTTGGCGGTGTTTGGGTCAAACCGCGTAGTAACCCCGATACCACTCGACGAAGCGGCCGATGCCCACCGGCACCGGGGTGGCCGGTACAAAGCCGGTCCAGGCGTTGAGGGCGTCGGTGTTGGCGTAGGTGGCCGGCACGTCGCCATCCTGCAGGGGCAGGAAGTTCTTCTCGGCCTGCTTGCCCAGGGCGCTCTCGATGGCCTCGACAAAGGCCATCAGCTCCACCGGGTTGTTGTTGCCGATGTTGAACACCCGGTAGGGCACGTTGCTGGTGCTGGGGTTGGGCTGGTCGGCGTTGTACGCGGCGTCAGGTTCGGCGGTGTGGTCGAGGGTCTTGATGACGCCCTGGACGATGTCGTCCACATAGGTGAAGTCACGCTTCATCTTGCCGTGGTTGAACACGTCGATGGGCTTGCCCTCGAGGATGGCCTTGGTGAACAGGAACAGGGCCATGTCGGGACGGCCCCACGGGCCATACACGGTGAAGAAGCGCAGGCCGGTGGTGGGCAGACCAAACAGGTGGCTGTAGGTGTGGGCCATCAGCTCGTTGGCCTTCTTGGTGGCCGCGTACATGCTCACCGGGTGATCGACGCTGTCGTGCTCGGAGAAGGGCATGCGGGTGTTGCCACCGTACACGCTGGAACTGGAGGCGTAGACCAGGTGCTGCACCTTGCTGTGACGGCAGCCTTCCAGGATGTTCATGAAGCCCACCAGGTTGCTCTCCACATAGGCCTGGGGATTGACCAGGGAGTAGCGCACGCCGGCCTGGGCGGCCAGGTGGATCACCTTGTCAAACTTCTCCTCGGCAAAGAGCTTGGCCATGCCGGCGTTGTCCGCCACATCCATCTTCACGAACCGGAAGTTCTCGTGGGGAGTGAGACGGGCCAGCCGGTCATGCTTGAGCTGGACTTCGTAGTAGTCGTTGAGGTTGTCGAGACCGACCACCTGATCGCCTCGTGCCAGCAGGAGCTGGCTGGTATGCATGCCGATGAATCCGGCAGCGCCGGTGACGAGAATTTTCATGATCGCGGGGTACTCGAAGTTGTGGGAAGCAGGTAAGGCCGTGCCGGATTGCAAAGATGCCCCGATACGCCGTCAGCGGTCCGGCATTTTCTCACGGGAGCATGTCGGGGTAAATCGGCTGACCCCCGTGAACGTGTCGTCTGTAACGACCGTTATACTTTCAGGCTTCGGCAAGCCCCTGGCGCACCTCGTTGATACTCCGTCTCCTTTACTCCGCACTCTGGTACCTGGCCGTACCGCTGATTGGTCTGCGCCTGGCTTGGCGTGCGCGCCGCCAACCGGAATACCTGCAGCACGTGGGGGAGCGTTTCGGGCGCTATCCGACGTCCATGGTCGGCCCCCTCATCTGGCTCCATGCCGTGTCGGTGGGGGAAACCCGGGCCAGCGCACCCCTGGTGCATGCGCTGCTCGATGCCCATCCCGACTGCAGCCTGCTGCTCACCCACATGACCCCCACCGGCCGGGCCACCGCCGCCGAGATCTTCGCCAACCTGGGCCCCCGGGTGCAGAGTGCCTACCTGCCCTACGACTTTCCCTGGGCCGTCGCACGCTTCCTGCACCATTTCCGACCGCGCATCGGGGTGCTGATGGAAACCGAGCTGTGGCCCAACCTGGTGGAGGGCTGCCGCCGCACCGGCACTCCGTTGGCCATGGTCAATGCACGGCTGTCGGAGCGCTCTGCGCGGGGCTACCGGCGGGCAGGCAGCCTGGCCCGGGATGCCTTTGGCCACCTGGCGGCCATCGGCGCCCAGACCGAGGCCGACGGCCGCCGCCTGACCACCCTGGGCGCCCGCTGGCTGCAGGTCACCGGCAACATCAAGTTCGACATCACCCCACCCGAGGCCATGCTGGCCCTGGGCGAGACATTCCGCAACCGCATCGGCCCGCGCCAGATTCTCCTGGCGGCCAGCACCCGTGAGGGCGAGGAAGGCCCCCTGCTGGAAGCCTTCGCAAGCCAATGCCCGCCGGAGGCGCTGCTCGTGCTGGTGCCACGCCACCCCCAGCGCTTTGACGAAGTGGCCAGGCTGGTGGGCCGCAGCGGGCTCAAACTGCAGCGCCGCTCAAGCAACGAGCCGGTGATGGCCGACACGCGGGTCTGGCTAGGGGATTCGATGGGCGAGATGTACGCCTACTATGCCGCTGCCGACACGGCCCTGATCGGCGGCTCGTGGGAAAAGCTCGGCGGCCAGAACCCCATCGAAGCCACGGCGGTGGGCTGCCCGGTGGTGGTCGGCCCCCATACCTTCAATTTCAAAGCCGTCTGCGAGCAAGCCATCGAAGCCGGAGCGGCCCTGCGTGCCAACAACCTGGAGGATGGCCTCAAGCTGGCCCTGGAGATCATCCACAGCCCCGCCCGGCGCACGACCATGGGTGAGGCGGGACGCGATTTTGCCCGCTCCCACCGGGGTGCGACGACGCGCACCCTCGCCCTGCTGGCCCCCCTGCTGCGCGGCGCCCAGGCCCGCAAGCGCTGACCCGGGACGCAGCTCAGGCCATCGGCCGGGCGAGGTAATCCACCACCCAGCCGACAAAGATCGCAGCCCCCACCCAGTTGTTGTGGAGGAAGGCCTTGAAGCACTTCGGCCGGTCACGCTCCCGGATCAGGGTGTAGTGATAGACCATGATGCCGGCGGCCACCGCCAGCCCGGCCATGAAGAACAGCCCTCCGCCGGTCGTCAGACCCACCCAGCCGAGCAGCGCCAGGGTGAGTCCATAGCAGATCATCACGGCGGCCACATCGAAACGGCCGAAGGTGATGGCCGAGGTCTTGATGCCTATCTTCAGGTCATCCGGGCGATCCACCATCGCGTACTCCGTGTCATAGGCCACCGCCCAGAACACATTGGCCAGCAACATCACCCAGGCCACCATCGGCACCTCGCCCTGCAGGGCGGCGAAGGCCATCGGTATGCCGAAGCCGAAAGCGATGCCCAGATAAGCCTGGGGAATGGCCAGGAAGCGTTTGGTGAAGGGATAGCTGCCCGCCAGGAAGACCGCCGGCACGCTGAGGGCGATAGTCAGGGCGTTGAGGGGCAGCACCAGCAGGAAGGACAGCAGCGCAAGGCCTGCCGCCAGAGCCAGGGCCTCCTTCGGCGTGACTCGCCGGGCAGCCAGCGGCCGGTGACGGGTACGCTCCACATGGCCATCGAAGTCCCGGTCGGCGTAGTCGTTGATCACACAACCCGCCGAGCGCATCAGCACCGTGCCCACGACGAAGATGGCCACCACACCCAGCGCCGGCCGCCCCGCCCCGGCCACCCACAGGGCCCACAGGGTCGGCCACATCAGCAGCAGGATGCCGATGGGTTTGTCGAGGCGCATCAACTTGCCATACTCGGACAGTCTCTGGGAAAGGCTCAGGGGCGTCATGGGGTGAGAGTCCCGATCTCGGGCAGGAATATTTCGGTAATCAGCAGCGGGGAGCCCTGGCGACGGAAGGCCGAGCGACGCGCCCACAAGGGAGGTTGATCGACACGGCCGGTGGCGCGCGCCGCGTGATGCCAGCGGGAATCCCGGGCATCCAGACGCGCCGCCTCCAGGGGCGAACGCCGCACCCGGGGATCGTTGAACAGCACGTTGGCCAGCGGCCGCCCACCCAAGCCATGCAACAGATGCCAGGCGGCCGGAATGGACGTCGTCGGCACCAGCGAGCGGGCAAAGACCACCGGTACGCCATCGGCCACCAACAGGACTTCCCGGATCCACAGGTCGCCATGATGTGCCACCCCCAGGGCGGCCCGCTCGTCGGGCATCACCCGCCCCTTGCCCTGACTCACCACCTGCAGGGAGAAGCGCCCGCAACGGGCGCGGATGCGGGCAGTGAGCGAGCTGTCATCGGTCAGCCACCCCCGCATGAAACGGGGGGCCTGCCAGGCGGCAATACGGAAAGGGTCGCGGCCCGGAAAATGGGCGAGGGTCATGGGGTGCGGGGCTTGATGCGGGCGGGCCGTATTGTACGGGTCTTGCTGCGGGCGGCGGAAGAAGACGGGCCGGGCAAGTCACTAGGCCTTGAGCAACGACGCCCGCCCGCCGAACCAGCGCGCCGTGATGACGTCCGCCGCCCGTGGCGCATCGCGCAGGATCTCCTCGGCCAGATCGCGGGCGATGTCCACCTGCACCGCGTCCTCCTCCAGGTCAGCATAGCGCAGCAGGGGCACCCCGCTCTGGCGGGCGCCGATGAACTCGCCCGGCCCGCGGATGCGCAGATCCTCCCGGGCAATGACGAAACCATCGGTGTGTTCGTAGATGGCCTTCAGGCGCTCCCGCCCGGTCTGGGACAGGGGCTGGGCGAAGAGCAGGATGCACACGGACTCATGCACGCCGCGGCCAACCCGCCCGCGCAGTTGATGGAGCTGGGCCAGGCCGAAGCGTTCGGCATGCTCGATGACCATCAGGCTGGCATTGGGTACATCCACGCCCACCTCGATGACGGTGGTCGCCACCAGCACCTGCACCTCGTTGGCGATGAAGGCGGCCATGGTGGCGGACTTCTCGTCGTTCTTCAGGCGCCCATGCACCAGGCCGATCTTCAGCTCCGGCAGCGCCGCCGACAGCATCTCGAAGCTCTCCTCGGCGGTCTTCAGCTGGAGCGCCTCCGACTCCTCGATCAGCGGGCACACCCAGTAGGCCTGGCGGCCCTTCAGGCAGGCATCCCGGACGCGCTGGATCACCTCGTCACGGCGCTCGTCCTTGACCAGCTTGGTGACGATGGGGGTGCGCCCCGGCGGCAACTCGTCGAGCACCGACACGTCCAGGTCGGCGTAGTAGCTCATGGCCAGGGTGCGCGGGATGGGCGTGGCCGACATCATCAGCATGTGGGGCGACTCACCGGCCTGGCCCTTCTCCCGCAGGGCCAGGCGCTGGCGCACACCGAAGCGGTGCTGCTCGTCCACCACCGCCAGGGCCAGCAGGGGCAGGGCCACGGGGTCTTCGATCAAGGCGTGGGTGCCCACCGCCAGCAGCACTTCGCCGGCGGCAAGGCGGGCCAGGGTGGCCTCCCGCTCCTTCTTGCGCCGGCTGCCGGACAGCCAGGCCACCGCGATGCCCAGGGGCGCCAGCCAGTCGGACAGCTTGCGGTAGTGCTGTTCGGCGAGGATCTCGGTGGGCGCCATCAGCACCGCCTGGCGGCCGTTCTCGGCGGCCTGCAGCATGGCCAGCGCGGCAACGCAGGTCTTGCCGCTGCCCACATCGCCCTGCAGCAGGCGCTGCATGGGGTGGGGCGAGGCCAGATCGCGGGCGATCTCGGCAAAGGCGCGGCTCTGGGCGCCGGTCAGCGCAAAGGGCAATTGCTCCAGCAGGCTGCGGGTCAGGGTGTCGTGGAGGGACAGCGCCGGCGCGTTCTTGGCCCGACGGGCGGCGTAGGCGCGGCGGAGGGAAATCTGCTGGGCAAGCAGTTCATCCAGCTTGATGCGCTGCCAGGCCGGGTGGCCCCGGTCTTCCATGTCCAGGGCCGACACCGACGGCGGCGGCGCATGCAGCAGGCGCAAGGCGTCCGGCAACGAGGGCAGATGCAGGCGCTGGCGCAGGGCTTCGGGCAGGTCGTCATGCACCGGGTTGTGGCGCAGGGCGCCGCCGATCAGCTTGCGCAGGGCCGACTGGGCCATGCCGGCGGTGGTCGGGTAGATGGGGGTGAGGCTGTCGGGCAGCGGCTCGCCCGCGGCCACCGGGCGCACCCGCGGATGGATCATCTCCGCCCCGAAAAAACCCTCGCGCAACTCGCCAAAGATGCGCAGGCGCGCACCCTCGGCCATCTGCTTCTGCTGGTTGGGGTAGAAATGCACGAAGCGCAGCATCACCTCGCCGCTGGCGTCGGTGGCCCGCACCACCAGTTGGCGACGCCCGCCGTGGGTGATCTCGCATGACTGCACCTCCACCTCGCACTGCACCGGCACCCCCGGGCGGGCATCGGCCAGCAGGGTCAGGCGGGTTTCATCCTCATAGCGCAGGGGCAGATGCAGGATCAGGTCTGCCGGCGCGAAGATGTCCAGCTTGGCCAGGCGCTCGGCGAGCTGCGGCCCGACACCCGGCCAGCCGCGCTGCGCAGGCTTGCGCGGTGCGGCCGGGGGCGCTGCAGCAGACTCGACCGGCACGGCCCCGGGTGCTCAGTCGATGACCAGGACGGCGTCGGCTTCGACGACGGCACCGCGGGGCAGCTCCTTCACGCCCACGGCAGCCCGGGCCGGATAGGGCTCGGAGAAATAGCGGGCCATGACTTCATTCACCTTGGCAAAGTTGGCCAGGTCGGTGAGGTAGATGTTGAGCTTGACCGCATCGGCCAGGGAGCCGCCGGCGGCCTCGGCCACCGCCTTGAGGTTCTCGAAAACACGCACGGTCTGGGCTTCGAAACCGTCCACCAGCTGCATGCTGACCGGGTCGAGGCCGATCTGGCCGGACAGGTAGACCGTGTTGCCGGCCTTGACGGCCTGGGAATAAGTGCCGATGGCGGCGGGGGCGCTGGGCGTGGCGATGATCTGTTTGCTCATGAAGGGGCTCCGGGTGAAAAAAGGCCGGCAAACCGGCGGACTCTGCTCGCGCCGGAGTTTACCCTGCTCCTGCCCGGCGCACGCCAGTGGCAAGATTCGGGTTTGCCCCGTTTGAACCGGAAAGACACCATGCCCGCCCTGCCCGCCCCCCTTGTCCAGCAGCTCACCGAACGCTTCGGCAAGCGCTTCTCCACCGCCGAAGCCGTGCGTGCCCACCACGGCCACGACGAATCCCACTTCCCCGACGCCCTGCCCGACGGCGTGGTGTGGCCCCACAGCACCGCCGAGGTCGTGGAGGTGGTGAAACTGTGCCGGGAACACCGGGTGCCGCTGATTCCCTTCGGTGTCGGCAGCTCCCTGGAGGGCCACATCCTGGCCACCCG
>Ga0268298_10004176_pt1 | contig 14266 bp, 11 predicted proteins | sample WWTPWeurt_MetaG_FD_194462 | JGI IMG/M metagenome (GOLD analysis project Ga0268298, IMG submission 194462) | Activated sludge microbial communities from WWTP in Nijmegen, Gelderland, Netherland - WWTP Weurt | ecosystem: Engineered > WWTP > Aerobic digester > Activated sludge | place... | reverse complement strand
GACTCTCAAGGCAAGGATGGATATCCAGGCATTCAATGCTGAACGCGTAGCGGATTATCTCAACCACCATCCAAAAGTTGAAAAGGTATATTACCTCGGCAACCTCACCGCTGCGGACGGAGAAGCCTTTCAAATACGTAACCGGCAATGCCTGACCAATGGAGGAATGATTTCCTTTGATGTCAAAGGGGGAGAAAGGGAAGCCTTTGCATTTCTCAATGCGCTCAGGCTCATCAAACTTGCCGTGAGCCTGGGGAGTACAGAAAGCCTTGCCGAACATCCATGCACTATGACCCATGCTGACGTTGACCCTGCACACAAGGAAGAGTTATCTATCACCGGCAAGATGATCCGACTGTCCATCGGCGTAGAAAACTATCATGATATCGTGAGCGATATAGCGCAGGCTTTTGAAGCCAAACCATTGCCTGCCAAAGTCAATGCACTTGAACCGGAATTGATATAAGAAAACTTGTATCTCAATATTGGTGCACCAGGGATTGAGTTCACGTCCTCCGGAGCGGAGAGGTTATTTTACCTCAACAAACTGTCACCTGACCGACATTTTCCAAGAGATCAGTGTCCCACCATGAGCCGGGATGGGTACAAATCCCTATTCTTCCCCTCTATACTCCTATAGGAATGTAACTGGCACCATGTTGAAAACAACTTGTGGCAAGGACAGGCATATCTTTAACCTTTGAAAATCGCAGTACTTTCGTCCGCAACACACCGCCTTAAAAGAATGATAAAAGAAACAATCAGGTCCACAATGAAGATAAAAAGCATACTGACCGCTGCTATACTGGCATATGGCTTAGTAGCATTTGCACAAAAGCTACCTGGAGAAATGTATGCCTCAGCAGATGGCCACATCATGTATAGCGGTGGAAAGGCTCCTGATGGAATGTATGACCATACGTTGGTCAGGGATGTCTACCTCGATTTTCCGCAGCCAAATTACTGGGCTCTACTCACTAGCAATTACGCAAGCGAAACTGAAATCCCGGCGACCATGACCATCGATGGTATCGTATACGATAGTGTGGGAGTTCGCTTCAGGGGAAACACATCCTATTTCACGATCGGAAATTCACAAAAAAAATCCTTTGCGATAAGCACAGATTTCGTCCATCAGGACCAGTTGTGCATGGGCTTTAAAAACCTAAAATTCAACAATGCCCATGAAGACGCCTCCTTTATGCGTGAGGTCCTCTATGACCAAATGGCGAGCAGGCATACCCCAAATGCGAAAGCAAACTATATCCACCTGCATCTCAATGGCCAGGATTGGGGCATATATCCTAACATCCAATCCCTGGATAAAATCTTCCTGGAAGGTTACTTTATGAGCAATGATGGTGCACGGTTCAGGGCAACTACCGGGGAAACCGGCATGGGTGGAGGCGGAGGCGGTGGTGGGCCTGGCTGGGGTGATGGCACTGCCGGCCTGAACTACCTGGGGGCAGACACGCTCACTTATCAGAAATACTATAGCCTTAAGTCCAGTGACATCGCTGATCCATGGCAAAAACTCATCGACGCCTGCCAAAGCCTGAGCACAGCGAACGCCGGCAATATGGGCACGGTAGCAGAGAAAATTGATATCGATAAAGCCCTATGGCTACTGGCAGCAGAAAATGTATTTACAGATGATGACAGTTATATCATGAAGGGCAAGATGGATTACTACGTCTATTATGAGCCCGAAACCGGTCGCACCACTCCACTGGAATATGATGGCAACTCCTCTTTTCAAACCAATGCTGCCACAAGCAACAGCTGGGGTCCCTTTAAGAATGTTACCAATGTCAACTATCCGTTGCTGAACAAGCTGCTCAATATCCCTGAATGGAGGCAGCGATATCTGGCCCATTACAGGACTATCCTGAATGAGACATTTACTACTGCCAATGCCAATGCAATCATTGATTCGACAGATGCGCTGATCAAGGCCTTGGTCAATAGCGATCCTAAAAAACTCTATACCTATGCGCAGTATACCAGTGGTGTCACCGCACTGAAAACCTTTGTCGCCAACCGCAGCAACTTCCTGCTCAATAATGCAGAGGTAGCCCAGGTGGCCCCGGACATAGCTTCCGCGCCGTATTTCAACAGTGCCCAGGAAGTATATGCTCCGATAGTTGCCAATGAATCTGCCCTTGTACAGGCAAGTGTCACCTCCACTACCGGGATCAGTAAAGTCAATTTATATTATGCGACAGGAGTAGTAGGCAATTTTACTGTGACCAGCATGTTTGATGATGGTGCACACGGAGATGCGGCCAGTGGTGATGGAATCTATGGCGCACAGATTCCAGGATATGATGCTGGTACATTCGTCAGGTATTATATAGAAGCAATAGCTGCCAATGCAGCTTTGTCTGCATCCTATCTGCCTACCGGAGCAGAGCATGACATCTTTGTCTATACCGTCACCCAATTGCCGGTTTCCAATGGTGTAGTCATCAATGAAATCCTCGCCAGCAACAACGCAGGCGCAACCGATGAAGCCGGTGACTATGAGGACTGGATTGAATTGTACAATACCAACGATTTTGAGGTGGACCTGAGTGGCTTTTATCTATCTGATGATATAGCAGCTCCGGACAAGTGGCAACTTCCTGCCGGCACAATCCTTCCTGCGGATAGTTACCTGATCATCTGGGCTGATGATGAAGCAGCAGAAGGTGCATTTCATGCCGGCTTTAAACTCTCGGGATCAGGAGAAACGCTTGTATTTTCAGACAATACACTGACCCCTTTGGATCAAGTTGTATTTGGACAGCAGACCACAGACCTGGGATATGCCCGTTATCCTAACGGAACAGGGGAATTCCGGATCCAGAAAACAACATTCAATGCCTCCAATGACATTACGCAAGTCACCAATGGTGTAGTGATCAATGAAATCCTCGCCAGCAATGTTACAGGCTCAACGGATGAAGCCGGAGACTATGAAGACTGGATTGAACTGTACAACAACAATGACTTCGATGTCGATCTCAGTGGGTTCTACCTCACTGATGCGGCTGCCTTGCCCGACAAATGGGCTTTTCCGGCAGGGACCGTGATCAAGGCAAATGAATATCTGATCGTTTGGGCAGATGATGAAGCAGCAGAAGGAGCATTCCATGCGTCCTTTAAACTATCGGTCAGTGGTGAATCTGTAGTGTTGTCCGATGCATCGCTCAATGTACTGGATAATGTAGGATTTAATGAGCAAACCCCTGACCTTGGATATGCGAGGGTGCCAAATGGTACCGGAGGATTTGTCATCCAGGCAACGACGTTCAGTGCCAACAATGAAACTGCTACATCCACCTTTGATCCATTTACCGGGACAGGCTATATCATCTACCCAAATCCGTTATCAGAAAGTATAACTGTGAAACGTGATGATAGTGGTGAAGCCCTTGATTACACCATTGCAGATCAATACGGGCGAATCATCATGCGCGGTGTGTTGGTGAATCAGGTTACTTCTATAAACCTCCAGGACTGGCCATCAGGTGTATACTACCTCATGACCGGAAAGGATCGGCCGACCTATACCAAACTGGTCAAAATGTAATCAGCAAAACAACAAAGTGAGTTCCTTCTTCGCTTTTTCAGAGGATTGGCCAGCCCCTTTGCGGGGCTGGTTTTTTTTTGTCCGATTACCATTCAGATTTATTTCAGCATAATTTCTATATTCACGAGCAGGTCATCCCTAAAAAAGCCCTGAATCCTGATATGAAGACAACATGCATACGATTCCTTTTCCTGTTTCTTGTCCCTGTATGGGGATATAGCCAAACCAATCATCCCATCTGTGGGAATGACTTGTTTTCGGCAATGCTTCACAAGCACTACCCTGCTTTGCAAGAAAATATGGATTCTACTTTCGAAGCTGCCCTCCAGGCAGGTACCCCTCGAAGCAATGAGCCGCTGATCGTCCATGTGGTCGTCCATGTGGTGTGGAAGGAAGCAGCTGAAAACCTGGATGAGAGTATCATCCAGGATCAGATCCGTGTATTGAATGAGGACTTCAACCGACGCAATGCTGATACGGTAAATCTCCGTCCAGTGTTCCAGCCTGAAGCAGGGTCACCCGGGATACAATTTGAACTGGCGGATATCATCAGGGTTCAGACTGATGTTGAATTTGCAGTGGATATCCTTGGCGCTAACCTGTTACCTGAAGTCAAGCACAGTGCATTGGGTGGTAGTGATGCCCTGGATACGGAGCAATATCTCAACATCTGGGTCTGCAATATACAGCCGATAGAAATATTCGGGATCGTCGTCGGGCAGATCCTGGGATTTGCTTTTCCACCCAATAATCTTCCCAACTGGCCGGAAAATTCAGGAGCACCTGCACCTGATGAGGATGGTGTCGTGATCGATTACAGGGTTTTCGGGAGTAACAATCCTAATCCAATTGAAAACCCTGATGGCAGTGGCAATATCACGGTCAAGGGCCGTACACCGGTACATGAAGTTGGCCATTATTTTGGCCTGAGGCATATCTGGGGCGATGGAGGAGTGCTTGGTCCAAACGACTGTGCCCAGAGCGACGGGATAGAAGATACACCTTATGCCAATTCGCAATCAGCCTTTGATTGCGACATTACCCGCAATACGTGTCCACAGGTTGAATCGCATTATGGGGTGGATATGCCTGACCTGATAGAGAACTACATGGATTATGCCAGTGAAGACTGCATGAATATGTTCACACGCAACCAGTCGACCCTGATGCAAAATGTCCTACTTGGGCCAAGGAGTGGGTTATTGACACCTTTTTCTGCGGTCAGTGACTTGCGGGACCAGATTGCTTTGCGCATCGTACCTAATCCTTCTGACGGGCAGTTTGTGGTAAAGGTGGAAACCATCAATAACACCCATGCATCAGTAAGGATCCTTGATGCGCATGGACGGGTTGTTCTGTCAAGAGACAGGTTGACGTTTTTACCTGGTGCGCATAGTATATCCTTTGAGGAGGGTCCGTTGGCACCCGGAATGTATTTCGTCGAAATACGAACAGCCCAGGGATCTGTGGCTGAAAAAATGATCGTCTATTGATAGCAGAGTGCATTCCGTATGCGTGTCTTGCTTGCGGAGCCACGCGATTAACTGCTCATTTGTAAGATGTGAATACCTGACAGAAATAACTAATCCAGCTAACCATTGATTGAACTACGGCACACCGATTCCACCAGCCCGGACTTCCAGGCGCTAGTGACCATGCTCGACGATGAACTCCGGATACGGGATGGTGCCGACCATCCCTTTTATGCACAGTTTAACAAACTGGATGCGATCCGGCATGTGGTGGTGGCATATACGGATAACGTTGCTGTTGGATGTGGTGCTTTCAGGCAGTATAGTGTGGATACAGCCGAAATAAAACGGATGTTTGTCCGCCCGGTATTCCGAGGGCAAGGTATAGCCCTCCTTATCCTGTCAAACCTGGAATCATGGGCATCCGAACAGGACTATACGCAATGTGTCCTTGAAACCGGATACAATCAGCCCGAGGCTATTGCCCTATACAATAAGGCAGGATATCATCAGATCCCAAATTACGGGCCATATGCCGGCGTAGCTAACAGCATTTGTTTCAGAAAAAAGATCCATTGAATCAGGTCCCCCTCATGGAGGTATTTAGGAAAAGATCGTGTGCCATTCCAGAAAATTTTTTCTAGAAAAAAAACATTGCCTGAGTTATTTATTTAGGTTAATTTTATCATTGTCACCACCCAAGACCCTTTGAAGGACTTTGCCGCCTATATTAAAACAATTCATCCCCTCCTTTCTCCTGAAGCTGTGAAAGCGCTGGTGGGTATCTGCACTACACAAACGTTCAAGAAGAATGCTGATGTCCAGGCTATCGGCCATACCTGCCGGACGATCTATTTTATCAAGAAGGGGGCATTGAGGGTTTACTATTTCAAAGGCGACACAGATATCACAGAAAGCCTGGAATTTGAAAATGCGTTTGTCGCACGGATAGAAAGCCTGGTTACTGGCCAGCCATCACGCAAAGGAATTCAGGCTATTGAGGATACTGTACTCATTGCCATCAATGCGGATCAATTGATCGCCTTATATGATACCTATATAGAAATAGAGCGGTTGATCAAGAAAATATTCCTCAGTGTCTTTATTGCCACCATCAACAGGCTGGAGAGTATCCAGTTTCACAGCGCCGAAGTCAGGTATGCCAACCTGCTCAATTAACATCCGGATATGTTCAAACGCGTTCCACTCAAGTACATTGCTTCTTACCTGGGGATCACCCAGGTCAGCCTTAGCCGCATCAGGGCCAAGCACTGATTATTTATCTATTGTAAAATCAAGGCGGCAGGGCTTGCAATACCTTTACTTGAACCTGATGGCTGTGCCGTAAACACTATACGAAGCCAGTGACCAATCGGGTGTATCTACTGCACGCATGGTTAAAACCCTTGATAAAGTAACACTAGGATTAGGTGCAAACTGGAAACAGTTTACCCTGTTGGTGATCATCAATGGATTTGTTGGCGGTATGGTCGGACTCGAAAGATCGATTCTTCCGCAGATAGCCCAGCAGGAATTTGGCATTGCCACCCGCACAGCCATACTCTCCTTTATTGTTGTCTTCGGAATCACCAAGGCTATTACAAACTATTATACAGGATCACTCTCCAATCGCTTTGGAAGAAAAAAATTATTGGTATTGGGGTGGATCATCGGTATACCGGTGCCTTTGATGCTGATGTATGCACCTGACTGGAATTGGGTCATCGCGGCAAACGTACTACTTGGTATAAACCAAGGCCTCACCTGGTCCAGCACTGTGGTGATGAAAATAGATCTTGTAGGTGAGAAAAAGCGTGGACTGGCGATGGGTATCAATGAGTCTGCAGGGTATATCGCAGTGGCATTAGTTGCTTTCTTCACCGGATGGATTGCCGGGGAGTTTGGACTGAGACCTTATCCTTTTATTCTTGGGATAGTCATGGTGGCATTTGGTCTTGTGCTGAGTCTGGTCTTTGTCAGGGATACCAGGCACCATATCAACCTGGAGACAACAATCAGCACTGTGCCCAGATTGAAAAATATTTTCCGGGATACGACATGGACTAACCGAAACCTGGGATCTGTCACACAAGCCGGACTGGTCAATAATCTCAATGACGGGATGGCGTGGGGTATTTTTCCAATTTTGCTTTCCAGCAAAGGGTTCAGCCTTCCCGAAATCGGGTTGGTCACAGCGATCTATCCTGCTGTCTGGGGTATCAGCCAACTGATCACAGGACGGGTTTCAGATTTACTTTGCAAGAAGGATCTGTTATATGCTGGCATGATGATTCAGGCCATCGCCCTCATTACACTCGTATGGGCAGATAGCCTGACGCACTATATCGCCCTTTCTGTCCTGCTTGGCTGGGGCACTGCAATGGTATATCCGACTTTCCTTGCTTCCATCGCAGAAAATACGCATCCGCTTGACAGGGCAAAGAGCATCGGTATCTTCAGGTTGTGGCGAGACCTTGGGTATGCTATTGGGGCTGTACTCACCGGAATCATTGCAGACCTGCTGAGTATCAATGCGGCAATATTTTTTATCGGTATCCTGACCTTGATCTCTTCATTGGTCATTCAATACAGAATGAGGTGCATGGATAAGAGTGCTTTTAAAGTATGGCAGTGGTTCTTCCTTCATTCAAAAAAGGCATATGGTAAATACTGAAAGGCAATTATACTGGGAACATATCTACCAGAGCAAGGCACTGTCTGAAGTGGGGTGGTACCAGCAGATACCTGTCACCTCCCTGGAATTGGTCAGGCAATTTCATATACCAGTGACCTCAAAAATAATTGATGTAGGTGGTGGTGACAGTTACCTGGTCGATCATCTGCTCAAGCTTGGTTTTAGGGATATCACTGTACTCGACATTTCCGAGACTGCGATAGCACGTGCAAAAGCCAGGCTTGGTAAAAATGCTGATTTGGTAAAATGGATTGTTGCGGATGCTGCAGACTTTCATCCGACAGAAAAATATGACTTCTGGCACGACAGGGCTGCATTTCATTTCCTCACCACCGATGCGGAGGTTGAAAAATACATTGATACTGCCCAGCACAATATCAATCCCGGAGGGATCATGGTGATCGGTACTTTTTCGGAAAAGGGGCCTGCAAAGTGCAGTGGCCTTGACATCAGGCAGTATTCAGAAGATTCCATGAACAGCCTCTTAAAAAGATACTTTGAGAAAATCAAGTGCTTCCCTGTTGACCACCGGACACCGGCCAATGTGATCCAGCACTATATATTCTGTAGTTTCCGAAAATCACCCGGATAAAAGATAAGTCTCCTTTCTCCCCCCTCCGCTGAGCCAATGGCTCGGCGGAGGGGTAATGGGAATCCTGATCTGCAGTAGGTCAATGAGCAGGAATATCCTTTTCCCAAATTTGCCCTTCTTATCTTTGGCTCTACTAAACCAATAGCCCAAATGATCAGATCAATATTTGTTATTGCTACCGTGCTCAGCATGATGGCGTGTCGCACTGATAACAAGCCGGCCCAACAAAGCGCTGCTGCGGCTCCCGACTTTAAGACCTATTCGGCTCCAGTCCCGTTTTCCGGAAGCTGGCTCAGCGCCACCTACCTCAAGAGCATCACGGATGATCAGTCTCCACGAAAAGCGCAGGAAAGCATCGAAGAGTGTTACATACAGCTCCCTGCCAACACGCTGACCCCGGCGACGATGATCATCAACTTTCATGAGGGCCTTTCTGACCTGGTGACGGTCATCAATAATGGATCCTACCAGCTATGGGAGAAACAAAACGATAGCTTATCCAGGTCCGTGTATAATATTGAGCCCCTCTCTGCTGACAGCCTGAAAATCGGCGACAAGATCTTTGTCAGGATTCATCCTGATGTCTCCGGTATCCAGCCACGGATCCTCGAAGAAATTCTATTTAAAGGCACCTATTTATCCAAGGAAGGTGATCATGTCGAGTTTAAAAACAACGGCGAAGTGACTGGCCTGGGTAAATACAAATATTATGAGCCGGTCATCGATTACTTTGACGCAGGTCTCCAGATCGACCAGGTAGCCCTTGGCGAAAACAGGGAACAGATGCAGCACTTCGGATTTAAGTTTAAGCGCGACCGTCTTGAGCTCTATACACTCAAATGCAAGGAATATGACGAGGTCGACAAAAGATGTGTGGATGTAGACTTTGGCAACAAGTTTATCGCCTTGCAGCGAGCTCAGCAATAATCCGATCCATCAGCAGCCTATCTGCCAAGCCACTCTTTAAAATCAGTCATGCGGTCTCCGCTGACGAGTACCTCCAGTTTAGTCTTCGGTGTGAGTTCGAGCTTAAGCTTACCCTTGATATGTGCATGCACAGTCTGTATGGATTGAAAACTGACTAAAAACTGGCGGCTGATCCGGAAGAAATCACGTGGATTGAGCAATGCTGTCAGCTTATCAAGGCTGAAATCAATTGGAAGGTTCTGCCCTTCTTTCGTCACCATGAAGGTCAACTTCTCTTCAGAATAGAAATATGCTATTTCAGTGGTCTCAATGCTTTTGATCCGGGTACCTACTGTGATCATAAACCTGCTCTTATACTCTGGCTCCTTTTGCCCCATTGATTTGAGGAGGATCTCCAGGTTTGGCTGGGCATATTGGTGCTTGAGCGTCTTAAACTTATCGATTGCCTGCACCAGTTCATCATAGTTGATAGGCTTGAGCAGGTAGTCGATGCTGTTGACCTTAAAGGCCTGGATCATATACTCATCATATGCGGTAGTAAAAATTACCGGAGCGTGAATATGCACTTGTTCAAATATCTTGAAGGCCAGGTCATCCTCCAGATGGATATCCATAAATATGAGGTCGGGTTCAGGATGGGAACCGAACCACTGTACAGCATCTTGTACGGAAGGAAGGATGGCCTCCACCTGCAGTGAAGGATCATACTTGTGCAGCAAACCTTCGAGGCGCCTGGCAGTGAGGTTTTCGTCTTCGATGATTAATGTCTTCATGATTTGCGGTTGTATTCTAATCGTTTTGATAATCGTCCTTATATCGTCTCTGTGATCAAAGGAATCCTGACCACAAACTGGTCTCCAGTTTCACCTGCCCATACCGGCCGCCTGGTCAGGAGTGCATACCTGTTCATAATGTTCTGCAACCCTACTCCTGTAGACATGGATGGCGTACTCCGGGGCTGTAGCTTATTCCTGACGATCAACATTTGATCTTCTTCCACTGAAATAGTAACGACGAGTGGTTCGCTCATGGACATCCGGTTGTGCTTGACTGCATTTTCAATAAGGAGCTGGAGCGTCAGTGGTGCAATCTTAAACTTATCGAGAATGTACTCCGGCAACTGGATGTCGACAGAGAACTTATTTTCAAAGCGAATCTTGAGCAGGAATGAATATGATTCAATAAAGCCGAGCTCAGTACGCAGTGTGACCAATGACTGGTCTTTTTGTTCGAGGATGTAACGATACGATCTTGACAACTGGTCAATAAAACGCTCGGACAGATCCGGGTCGATCCTGACCAGTGATGATAGTATACTGAGACTGTTGAAGAGGAAGTGGGGATTGACCTGGGTTTTCAGCAATGAAATTTCATTGACCAGTTGTTGTTTTTCCAATTCCTGGGTTTTTCGTTTGAGTGAGGAGGAATTGCGCTGAAGCACTAACATCCTGCCCAGGAAAATCATCATTAACACCAGGAAGCCAATCGCGGCCACTAACATCACAGTGGTGATGCGTCCACGCTTCTGCATTTCCAATTCATGCACATTAGTGAGCTGATTCAGTTCCTGCACCCTTGAAATACTATCGGCAAAATTTTCCTTTTCAAATTTCAACCGGCTCATTTCCAACTTGAGCTCATCACTCCGAAGACTATCATTGAGCTCCACATATTCTTCTAAATAGGATAGTGATTTGCCGGAGTTACCCAATTCCTTGTAGGTGCGATAGAGGCAGTAGCAATCAGCAGCTTCAATGTTCTTTTTACTCGTTGACCGCGCAATCTCCAAAGATGCAGTACACCATTTCAACGCCTCCTGGTATTGTTGCTCCCTTCTCGCGATATCGCCAAGATTGTAATATGCATTGGCCAGACTTGCCTCATCGTTAAGTCTCCTGAAATATTCAATGCTTTGGAGGGTGTAGTTTTTGGCCTGGTCATAATCTTTCATGGAGATGTACAGCGTGCCAAGGTTCAGATAGGTAATGGCCATACCCAGTATATCCTGCAGTTCTGTTCGGATACAAAGGCTTTCCATCAGGTACCACCGGGCTTTCTCAAACATATGATATCCCCTGTACATATTGCCGATATTATTGTAGAGCAGACCGATACTTTGTTGATTGTCGCCGACACTATACATGCGCAAAGCTTTCTCATAGTATTCCATGGCCTTGGTGCTATCCTCCTGGTTCTGATAAAGACCGGCCAGGTTGCTATAGTTGCTCGTCATACCGGCCGTATCCTGGATCTGTTCGTTGATCTCCAGGGCTTTCAACTGGTACTCGAGATCCTTCAGGTTGTTTCCCTGGTCTCCGTAGATGAGCCCCAGGTTACCATAGATCGCGGCTTCTCCTTTGAGATCACCTGTTTTTTTACGGATCTCGAGACTTTGGTTATAGAAGTCTATGGATTGGGGATATTCACTCTTGAGGTAATGATAGGAAGCAATATTGTAGCAGGCTTTGCCGATCCACTTCTCATTATTTTTGGCTGTTGCAAAATCAAGCTGCATTTTCGCCAGCAGATAAGCGCTGTCCATGTTGGTATTGAGCATTGGCCAAGTTAATCTTTGGATTGCCTTAAGTCGGTTTGTGTCCGGTGCAGCAGGATCATTCCATACATTCCACAGGCTATCCGTTTTGGACTGGGACCATGCCGCAGTGGATAACAACCCTGTCAGCAAAAGGAATAGCAAACATCTTCTCTTGTTCATTCAGCTCCTGATTTTTTTCTGATGAGCGCGTCTTTATGATCTGAAATCATGCCTTAAAAATAGAAGAGTCTATTGATCACAGGCGAAAATTAATAAAAAGTGTTGCAGGACCGGTGCCCTGCAACACCCGTTGGAATTACTTACGTTTTTTTGCTTTCAACACTAATGGATATCCATCCATGGTGCTATCCCAGACCATTTTGTCACCTGTGATGACGATGTCCGCCACGATGGGTTCGCCTTCGTAATACATGGTCACACGTCCTTCCGTTTCTTCCAGCACATATCTTCCTGATATGGTTACCTTTTCATCATCTGCGAAAGTAACTTCCTGGCTGAAGATCCCGCTGTTTCCATTAGGCTGCTCAAAGGTGATTGCAGCAGCCTCAACGATAAAGCCTATCCATTCGTCGTCGTCGAGCACGTATGAGGTGATATCCCAGGTGCCGACAAGGGCTTCATTAAACGGAAGTTCAACTACTTCATCATCACGGTCACAGCTGGCAAAAGTGAACGCAGTCAATGCCAACATCAGCAGGGTAAAAAAGGGGTTTTTAAACATCATCGATTTCATGGTATAATCAGTTTTAATTGGTTACATAATTGATTTAAAGGACCAGCAGCTTGCCTGAGAAATAATCCTCATCGCTTTTGGCCCTGACCTGGTACATGCCTGCAGGCAATCCGCTCAGGTCAAGGATTTTTTCACCAGGGGACAGCACCACCTTCCTGACAAGTTGGCCGGAGAGTGTGTGTATCTGTATGGAAACCTTACCGATGAGTTTGACCTGGACCATACCTGCAGTCGGGTTGGGGTACATAAAGAGAGCATCGGCAACCGCAGGTTCCTCCGGTTCAACGGACACCACGCTATTGTAGAAGAAATACTTCTTGTCTGTGGTCGTCCATTCTTGTGTCTCTGTATTCAGGGCATGATTGTACTCAGCCGCTTTAAAGTTGTCGCGCACATAGTCATAGGTGGTTTGCTTTGTTTCACGTCCCCCTTCCTTAAGGAGATGGGTTACTTCCAGGGAGGAGATTCTATTATCCCCGTCAAACCCATAATTATCATCCTGCACAAGTCTCCAGTCATTCCCTTCAATGTCCCATGCATAGTATTTGACTGTCTTTTCTTTTCCAAATAAGGTGTAGGTATATTCCAATTTATCCTGGGGCGCGTACTCATGCATATCGTTTGATACAAATGTGGTCTGCGTCATCAGGAATCCATTCTCATAAATAAACTCCTGCCTTCCGGATGGTAACAATTGGTTGTCATCCACTATGTATGATTCGACCAGGATCACATGGTCCAGTGCATCATAGGAATAGAGGTCTCTGAAGACAAGGGGAAAATCGAAGATCTCAATAGAGCTGGTACTTTCTGAGAGCCGCTCAGATGAATCATACGTATTCCATACAGCCAGTTGCGTGATATAATCTCCCCTCTCTGCTGACCATGCGAGGACTGTGAACGAATCCACCAGTTCCATTGAACCTTCACGAGGAAACAACACAACACGGTAATCCGGGATAAACAAGCCTGACTCGCTGTCATACCGCTGTGAGACTGCATCTACCAGGCGGCCAAGGTCATCTGAAACCAGGGAGGTCAGGCTCAGCGGTACCCATGCGTCATGCTCATAAAAGTATTCGACGATGACCTGGACCCCGGGTTCAGGATAGGTGTATACATTCCTGAACAATGGCATAGGCTCTGCACCGGTAGGGTCGAAGCCGAAATAACTTACGGTTGAATCCAGGCGGGCTCCTTCTGAACCAGCGCCCTTGTTAGGGAGCAGGTCGAATTCTGCCTTAGGACCCGGCACATAATATCCGGCGGCATCCAGCATTTGCTTTACGGCATAGCTCCAGTTGACCGAATAGGGCTGGATGCTGGCAGGCAGGCTCTTCTGCGCTGCCAGCGGGGCAATAGCAAATGCCCCACAAATCAAAAAAAGTAGTGTATAGTTTTTCATGGTTTGATAGTTTCTAAAAGTTTTCATGTGACTCGTTTCGTTGATGGCTCAAAAGTATCGGCGACGGACGCCTGCCTCCAAAAGAAAGGGTACTGAATGCCCGTTTCAGCCGGATGAATGACGAAGCGCAAAGGGCAGAGGGCATAGTGCATAGGGTGAAATATTCCAAAAGTGCGTCCGCAGGACGAACAAAGTGCCATAGGCACGGCCGATTTTGTTGCCAGGGATTTTAATCCCTGAATGGAAGTTGGTTGCCAGGGATTTCAATCCCTGAATAGAGGAAATTGGCAGTTGGCAATCAGAAATTGGCA
>Ga0268298_10004175_pt1 | contig 14266 bp, 14 predicted proteins | sample WWTPWeurt_MetaG_FD_194462 | JGI IMG/M metagenome (GOLD analysis project Ga0268298, IMG submission 194462) | Activated sludge microbial communities from WWTP in Nijmegen, Gelderland, Netherland - WWTP Weurt | ecosystem: Engineered > WWTP > Aerobic digester > Activated sludge | place... | reverse complement strand
CGAATCCCGGTTGGCCCGGCGCCGGTGGCCGCGCACTCACCACCGCGGGCCCGACAGCGCGCCCGCGGAACCGAACGGCGCGCGGCGCCGTGCCCGGTGCCGCGCGTCGGTGCTCACCGCCCCGCCGCCGAACGCCCGGCAGGGCGCGGCCGCTTCACGACGCCTTGCGCTCCATCGGGCAGGTATTCATCCCCACCAGCGAATAGGCCGGGCAGTAGCGGAACAGGCCGGTCGCGAGCGCCACGATTCCGATCCAGCCCCAGGGCCCGATGACGTTCATGAGGGTCAGCGCGATCAGCACGAGCCCGGCGACGATCCGAAGACCCCGATCGATTCCACCGACGTTCAGTTTCATGGTTCCGCTCCTGGCGAGTGTCGTTGAGGAGGCTCGATTGAATCCGAACGCGCGCGGCGGGTCTGTGACTGAGGTTACCGAGGCCCGCGTCGGCCGACGGATCAGCGACGCCGATCGGGCCGCCGGGACGGCCCCCCCCCGCGCCGGGCGTGCGCGCCACGCCGGATCGCGCGAGTGAGGACGGTTGTGGCGAGGTGCGACGCCCCCGCGCGGGGTCACGGAGCGTCGGTGAGGCCCCGCAGCGCGCCGGCATCCAGGATCTCGATCTGCTCGCGTCCGAGCGCGACCCACCCCTGCTCCTCGAAGCGCTTCAGCAGCCGCGAGACCATCTCGCGGGCGGTTCCGAGGTCGTCGGCCAATTGCTGGTGTGTCGAGCGGATCAGCCTGCCCCGCCCCAGCAGGGCCGCCGCGAGTCGCCGATCCATCCGCTGGAACGCAACCGCCTCGACGAGCGCCATCAGGTCGGCCATTCGATCGGCGAGCAGGCCGAGCAGAAAGGTTCGAAAAGGTTCGGCGGCGGTCCAACCGAGGAGGGTGGCCCGGTCGACGACCAGCAGCCGCGTGCGGCCCTGGGTGGTTCCGTGGGCATTCATCGGCGTCGAGCCGAGCAGGCAACCGGTGGAGACGATGCAGATTTCTCCCGGGTGGACCCGGTAGAGTTCGAGTTCGCGCCCGTCCGGGGAGCCGCGTGCGACCCTGACCTGGCCTTCGAGCACCATCGGAAAGCCGACGCAGGGTTCGGTCTCGCGGAAGAGGGTCGTCCGGTCCGGCACGTCGATCTCGCCCAGCGCGCGCAGGTCGGCCGCGAGGCGGTCGGCGGGAAGGGCGGAAAGGGACGGGTACAGCGAAATCAGCGCGGCGGGGTCCATGGCGGGCCAGGATGTTTCACGTGGAACATGATGGGCCGACGTCGGTGCGCCCACGACTCGAAGGCTAACAGGATCGCGGGCGGACCTCTCGAGACGACGTTGCACGTGCGCACCGTCTTCGCGGGAAGCCCTCCGGTGTGGGTCGCACGATGCCGTCGCACGGGCTGGCCGATCCGCCGATGTCCCGACCCCGGACGACGTGCGCGCCCCGCGCGCAGCGAACGAACATATAATCCGCGATCCCCGAACTGCCGGCCACCCGCGAACCGCCCATGATCCACCCCGACGAATTCGACGTGATCGTCATCGGGGGTGGTCACGCCGGTACCGAGGCTGCGCTCGCCAGCGCCCGGATGGGCGTTCGCACGCTGCTGCTCACGCACAGCATCGAGACGCTCGGCCAGATGTCGTGCAATCCGTCGATCGGGGGCATCGGCAAGGGTCACCTGGTCAAGGAAGTGGACGCGCTCGGCGGCGCGATGGCCGCCGCGACCGACGAGGCCGGCATCCAGTTCAGGATCCTGAATTCGAGCAAGGGTCCCGCGGTGCGCGCCACGCGCGCGCAGGCCGACCGGGTGCTGTACCGGCGCGCGATTCGGACCCGCCTCGAGAACCAGCCGAACCTGTGGATCTTCCAGCAGGCGGTCGACGACCTGATGGTCGAGGGTGACCGGGTAACCGGCGCCGTGACCCAGCTCGGGCTGCGCTTCCGGGCGCGTGCCGTCGTGCTGACCGCGGGCACGTTCCTGAACGGGCTCGTCCACGTCGGCCTGTCGAACTATCCGGCCGGCCGCGCGGCGGACCCGCCGTCGGTCTCGCTCGCGGCCCGGCTGCGCGAGCTGAAGCTTCCGCAGGGGCGCCTGAAGACCGGCACGCCGCCGCGCATCGACGGCCGCACGATCGATTTCTCGAAGTGCGAGGTCCAGCCCGGCGACCTGGACCCGATCCCGGTGTTCTCGTTCCTCGGCCGCCCGGAGCAGCACCCCGCGCAGCTGCCCTGCTGGATCACGCACACGAACCCGCGCACGCACGAGATCATCCGCGGCGGCCTGGATCGGAGCCCGATGTACACCGGCGTGATCGAGGGCGTGGGCCCGCGCTACTGCCCGTCGGTCGAGGACAAGATCCATCGTTTCGCGGACAAGGACTCACACCAGGTCTTCCTGGAGCCGGAAGGGCTCGACACTCACGAGATCTACCCGAACGGGATCTCGACCAGCCTGCCGTTCGACGTCCAGCGGGCGCTGGTGCACTCGATCCCGGGCCTGGAGAACGCGCACCTGCTGCGGCCCGGCTACGCGATCGAGTACGACTATTTCGACCCGCGCGGGCTGCGCCGATCGCTCGAAACCCGGGTGATCGCCGGGCTCTTCTTCGCCGGTCAGATCAACGGCACCACCGGGTACGAGGAGGCGGCGGCGCAGGGCCTGCTCGCCGGCCTGAACGCCGCGCTGCAGGTCACCGGCCGCGAGCCGTGGTGCCCGCGGCGAGACGAAGCCTACCTGGGCGTGCTGGTCGACGACCTGGTCACGCGCGGGGTCAGCGAGCCGTACCGGATGTTCACCAGCCGCGCCGAATACCGGCTCAGCCTGCGCGAGGACAACGCCGACCTGCGCCTGACCGAGACCGGACGCAGGCTCGGGTGCGTCGACGATGCTCGTTGGGACGTCTTCTGCCGCAAACGTGACGCTATCGACGGAGAACTGCGTCGATTGGAGTCCATCTCCGTCAATCCGACGTCATTTCCGCCGGAGCGGGCGATATCGGTGATCGGCCAGCCGATCGAGCGCGACTACACGCTCGCGGATCTCCTGCGCCGGCCCGACGTGCGCTACGAGGCGCTTGCGCAGGTCGCCGGGCCGGGGCTGCGCGAGCGCGCCGGCGAGATCGGGCTCGACGACCTTCGGATCGGCCAGGCGATCGAGCAGATCGAGATCCGCAGCAAGTACGCCGGCTACATCGCGCGCCAGCAGGCCGAGATCGCCCGCCACGCGCACAACGAGGCGCTCGCGATCCCGCCGGAATTCGACTACGCGCAGGTGCGCGGCCTGTCCAACGAAGTGCGCGCCAAGCTCGCGGCGCAACGCCCCGAGACCGTCGGTCAGGCGGCGCGGATCTCGGGCGTGACGCCGGCGGCGATCTCGCTGCTGCTCGTCTACCTGAAGAAGCGCCGATTCTCCGATCCGCGCGCGGCGTAGCGACGACGATGCCCCGGCGCCCCGCCGACCGTCCCGCCGCGCGGGATCCGATGCCCCGATCGAACCGCGCTCCGGCCCCGGCCGATCCCCGGCAGGACGCCCGCGCGCTCGCCGACGCCTGCGAGCGCCTCGGCCTCGAGCTCGACGTCGCGCGCCGAGACAAGCTGCTCGCGTATTGCGCGCTGCTGTCGAAGTGGAATGCGGTCTACAACCTGACCGCGATCCGCGATGCGCGCGCGATGCTCGTGCAGCACCTGTTCGACTGCCTCGCGATCGTCCCGCCGCTCGCCGCTCACGGCCTGCGCGACGGCGCGGTCGTCGTCGACGTCGGCTCCGGTGCCGGGCTGCCCGGCGTCGTGATCGCGGCCTGCGTCCCCAACGCGCAGGTCCACTGCGTCGACACCGTCGGCAAGAAAGCCGCGTTCGTCCGGCAGGTGCGCGCCGAGCTCGGCCTGGCCAACCTGCACGCGCACCACGCGCGCGTCGAGGCGCTTGCCGTCCCCGCGGACCTGCCGCCGGCGGACCTGGTCGTCTCGCGCGCATTCGCGTCGCTGGCGCAGTTCGTCGAACTCACCGGCCACCTGCTCGCGCCCGGCGGGCGCTGGGCCGCGATGAAGGGAACGCTCCCCGACGACGAGCTCGCAGCGCTGCCCGCAACGGTGCGGCCTGTCGCTGCGATTACACTGGACGTCCCGCAACTGGATGCCGAGCGTCACCTGATCGTGCTCGCGCGCGCCGACGCGTCGTGAGCGGCCGCGCCGAAACGGCCGCGGTCGCGCGCTGCGCGTGACGCCCGCGCCACCCGTCTCCCGAGCTCCGATGGCCCGAATATTCGTCGTCGCAAACCAGAAGGGTGGCGTGGGCAAGACCACGACCACCGTCAACCTCGCCGCCGCGCTCGCGAAACTCGGCCGGCGCACGCTGCTCGTCGACCTCGACCCGCAGGGCAACGCGACGATGGGCAGCGGCATCGACAAGCGCCAGCTCGAGCGTTCGGTCTACCACGTGCTGATCGGCATGTGCGACGTCGTCGAGGCGGCGCAGCCCTCGCCCAGCGGCGGCTACGCGGTGCTGCCGGCCAACCGCGAGCTCGCCGGCGCCGAGGTCGAGCTGGTGGACTTCGACGAGCGCGAGACGCGCCTGAAGGACGCGCTCGCCGCGGTCGACGACCAGTACGACGTCGTGCTGATCGACTGCCCGCCGTCGCTGTCGCTGCTCACGCTCAACGGCTTCTGCTCGGCGCACGGCGTCATCATCCCGATGCAGTGCGAGTACTACGCGCTCGAGGGCCTGTCTGACCTCGTCAACACGATCAAGAAGGTGCACGCGAACTTCAACACCGACCTGAAGGTGATCGGGCTGCTGCGCGTGATGTTCGACCCGCGCGTGACGCTCGCGCAGCAGGTCTCGGCGCAGCTCGAGGAGCACTTCGGCGAGAAGGTGTTCCGCACCGTCATCCCGCGCAACGTCCGGCTCGCCGAGGCGCCGAGCTACGGGCAGCCCGGCGTGGTCTTCGACCCGGCGTCGAAGGGCGCGCGCGCGTACATCGAGTTCGGCGCCGAGCTGGTCGAGCGTCTCGCACGCCTCTGAGCGCGCGGCGCCGGCCCCCCATCTTCCGCATCGACCGACGCCAGGAGCGCGCGTGATGATCAAGGTCAAACCCAAGGGCCTGGGCCGCGGCCTCGAGGCCCTGCTCGGCGGCGACGAGCGCCCCGCCGCGCCCGCCGACGCCGGCCCCGCGCAGATGCTGTCGCTCGCGCAGCTGCAGCCCGGGCGCTACCAGCCGCGCACGCGCATGGACGAATCCGCGCTGCAGGAGCTCACCGCGTCGATCCGCACCCATGGCCTGATGCAGCCGATCGTCGTGCGCCCGGTCGGGCCGGCGGGCAAGGCCGCCGCGCAACGCTACGAGATCATCGCCGGCGAGCGGCGCTTCCGCGCCGCGACCGCCGCCGGGCTCGCCGACGTCCCGGTGATCGTGCGCGACGCCTCCGACGAGCAGGCGCTCGCGCTCGCGCTGATCGAGAACATCCAGCGCGAGGACCTGAACCCGCTCGAACAGGCGCAGGCGATCAAGCGGCTGATCGACGAGTTCCACTACTCGCACGAGCAGGCCGCCGAGGCGATCGGCCGCTCCCGCAGCGCGACCTCCAACCTGTTGCGACTGCTGAACCTCGCCGAGCCGGTGCAGACGATGCTGCTCGCCGGCGACCTCGACATGGGCCACGCGCGCGCGCTGCTCGCCACCGACCGGGCCACGCAGATCATGCTCGCGAACCAGGTCGTGCAGAAGCGCCTGTCGGTGCGCGAGGCCGAGAAGCTCGTCACCCGGCATCTGCAGTCGCAGGACGGCGCGAGCGGCCCCGCGCGGCGCGCCGGCGCCGCCCCGAACCGCGACATCGCGCGCCTGCAGGAGCAGCTCTCCGACCTCCTCGGCACCACGGTCGCGATCCGGCAGGCACCGCGCGGGCGCGGCCAGCTGGTCATCGACTTCTCCGGCCCCGACCAGTTCGACGGCCTGCTCCAGCGCATGGGCCTGTCGCTGCTGAAAGACTGACGCGGCGCCGCGCGGGCGCGGCCGATGACTTGACCGCCCCGCGCCCGGCCGTTGCGCGCAGCGCGACGGGCCGCCGGACTTGATCCGCATCAAGGCTGCGCGCAATTCCCCTCGCTACGGTACGGGCATTCCTCCGACGGATGCCCGACGTGAAACCCCGCGAACCCCTCACCGAGCCCCGCGCCGTGCGCCGGGGCCGCTGCGCGCCATGCGCATGATCAGCCTGCTGCTCAGCGTGCGCCCCGAGCGCATCGCGTCGATCCGCGCCGAGCTCGACGCGATCCCCGGCGTGCGCGCCCACGACGCGCTGCCCGGCTCGAAGCTGGTGGTCACGGTCGAGGACGTCCCCGGCCACGAGCCGATGGCCGCGATGCAGCAGGCCCAGGGCCTGCCCGGCGTGCTGTGCGCGACGCTGACCTACGAATTCTCCGACGACCCGCTGGAAACCCTGGAGGCAAGAACATGAGCCTGAACCGACGCGACTTCATTCGGGTGAACGCGGTCGCCGCGGCCGTCGGCGCGGCGAACGCCCAGGGCCCGGCGATCGCCCAGGGCCCGGCGCCCGCCGGCGGCACGGCGACGGGCGACAAGTCCATCCAGTGGGACAAGGGCGTGTGCCGGTTCTGCGGCACCGGCTGCGCGGTGCTGGTCGGCGTGCAGGACGGCCGCGTGGTCGCGACGCAAGGCGACCCCGACTCCCCGGTGAACCGCGGGCTGAACTGCATCAAGGGCTACTTCCTGTCGAAGATCATGTACGGCGCGGACCGCCTGAAGACGCCGCTGCTGCGCAAGAAGGACGGCAAGTTCGACAAGAACGGCGAGTTCGTCGCGGTCTCGTGGAACGAGGCCTTCGACCTGATGGCGCAGAAGTGGAAGGAGGCGCTCGCCAGGCACGGGCCCACCGCGGTCGGCATGTTCGGCTCGGGCCAGTGGACGATCTTCGAGGGGTACGCGGCGGCCAAGCTGTACAAGGCGGGCTTTCGCTCGAACAACCTCGACCCGAACGCGCGCCACTGCATGGCGTCGGCGGTCGCGGGCTTCATGCGCACCTTCGGCATCGACGAGCCGATGGGCTGCTACGACGACATCGAGAAGTCGGACGCGTTCGTGCTGTGGGGCTCGAACATGGCCGAGATGCACCCCATCCTGTGGTCGCGCATCACCGACCGGCGCCTGACGAATCCGGCGTGCAAGGTCGCCGTGCTGTCCACGTTCGAGCACCGCTCGTTCGAGCTCGCCGACCTCGGGCTGATCTTCACGCCGCAGACCGACCTCGCGATCCTGAACTACATCTGCCACCACATCATCTCGACCGGCAAGGTGAACCAGGACTTCGTGAAGAAGAACGTCAACTTCAAGAAGAGCGTCACCGACATCGGCTACGGGCTGCGGCCGAACCACGCGCTCGAGAAGGACGCGCTGAACAACGGCTATCCCGGCGCCGACGGCAAGCCGCGCGGCGACACCGGGAAGTCCGAGCCGATCACGTTCGACGAGTTCAGGAAGTTCGTCGCCGAGTACACGCTCGAGAAGGTCTCGAAGCTCTCGGGCGTGCCGCAGGACAAGCTCAAGGCGCTCGCCGAGCTGTACGCGGACCCGAAGCGCAAGGTCGTGTCGTACTGGACGATGGGCTTCAACCAGCACACGCGCGGCACGTGGGTCAACAACATGATCTACAACGTGCACCTGCTCACCGGCAAGATCTCCGAGCCCGGCAACGGCCCGTTCTCGCTCACGGGCCAGCCGTCGGCGTGCGGCACCGCGCGCGAGGTCGGCACCTTCGCGCACCGGCTGCCGGCCGACATGGTCGTGACCAACCCCGAGCACCGCGCCAGGACCGAGGCGATCTGGCAGCTGCCCGCAGGCACGCTGCCGGACAAGGTCGGGCTGCACGCGGTCGCGCAGAGCCGCGCGCTCAAGGACGGCAAGCTCAAGTGCTACTGGACGATGACGACCAACAACATGCAGGCCGGTCCGAACGTCAACGGCGAGATCTATCCGGGATGGCGCAATCCCGAGACCTTCATCGTGGTGTCGGACCCGTACCCGACGGTGTCGGCGCTGTCGGCGGACCTGATCCTGCCGGCCGCGATGTGGGTCGAGAAGGAGGGCGCGTACGGCAACGCCGAACGGCGCACGCAGTTCTGGCGCCAGATGGTCAAGGCGCCCGGCGACTCGCGCTCCGACCTGTGGCAGCTGATGGAATTCTCCAGGCGCTTCAAGGTCGACGAGGTCTGGCCGGCGGAGCTGGTGGCGAAGAAGCCCGAGCTCAGGGGCAAGACGCTGTTCGACGTGCTGTTCGCCAACGGCGTGGTCAACAAGTTCCCGCTCGCCGAGGTCGCGAAGGTCAACGAGCACGCGGTGCCGAAGTACATGAACGACGAGTCGCAGGCCTACGGCTTCTACGTGCACAAGGGCCTGTTCGAGGAGTACGCGCAGTTCGGGCGCCAGCACGGCCACGACCTCGCGCCGTTCGACCTGTATCACAAGGCGCGCGGGCTGCGCTGGCCGGTGGTCGACGGCAAGGAGACGCTGTGGCGCTTCCGCGAAGGATTCGACCCGTACGTGAAGACGGGCGAGGGCGTGAAGTTCTACGGGCACAAGGACGGGCGCGCGGTGATCTTCGCGCTGCCGTACCAGCCCGCCGCCGAATCGCCGGACAAGGAATACGACCTGTGGCTGTGCACGGGCCGCGTGCTCGAGCACTGGCACACCGGAACGATGACGCGGCGCGTCGCCGAGCTGCACCGGTCGGTGCCCGAGGCGCTGGTGTTCATGCACCCCGACGACGCGAAAGCGCGCGGCCTGCAGCGCGGCATGGTCTGCAAGGTGCAGTCGCGCCGCGGCGAAATGAGCGCGCGGGTGGAGACTCGCGGGCGCAACAAGCCGCCGCCGGGCCTGATCTTCGTGCCGTTCTTCGACGAGTCCAAGCTCGTCAACAAGCTCACGCTGGACGCGACCTGCCCGATCTCCAAGGAGACCGACTTCAAGAAGTGCGCGGTCCGCGTGGTGCGCGCCTGACGAGGAATGCGTGAGCGCGCTTCGTGCCTCGCGAGGCGCGAAGCGCGGCGCGGACGCGAAGCCATGAGCAACGATTCCAGGCGAACGGACCCGGGCGCGCCGTCGGGCGCGACGCAGGGCGCGACGCAGGGCGCGGAAGCGCGCCGCCGCTTCCTGCGCGACCTCGCCGGCGCGGCCGGCGGCGCGGGGCTGCTGTCGCTGGGCGCGGGCGTCGTCGCGCGTCACACGCACGCGCGCCCCGCGGGCGCGATCCGCCCGCCCGGCGCGCTCGCCGAGGACGCGTTCCTCGGCGCCTGCGTGCGCTGCGGGCTGTGCGTGCGCGACTGCCCGTACGGCACCCTGAAGCTCGGCCGCCTGGGCGACGGCGTCGTCGCCGGCACGCCGTGGTTCGAGGCGCGCACGGTGCCCTGCGAGATGTGCGAGGACATCCCCTGCGTGAAGGCGTGCCCGACCGGCGCGCTCGACCCGTCGCTCACCGAGATCGGCAAGGCGAGGATGGGCCTGGCGGTGCTGATCGACCAGGAGAGCTGCCTGAACTTCCTCGGGCTGCGCTGCGACGTCTGCTATCGCGTGTGCCCGGCGATCGGGCGCGCGATCACGCTCGAGACGCGCCACAACCCGCGCTCGGACCGCCACGCGATGCTGCTGCCCACCGTGCACTCGGACGCGTGCACCGGCTGCGGCAAGTGCGAGAAGTCGTGCGTGCTCGAGCAGGCGGCGATCAGGGTGCTGCCGGTCGCGCTCGCGCGCGGCAGGCTCGGCGATCACTACCGCAAGGGCTGGGAGGAGAAGGACAAGGCCGGCGGCTCGCTGATCCCCGGCCAGATCCAGCTGCCGGTGCGCGGTGCGGAGGACGGCCAGTGAGCGCGGGCGAAGCGCTGCGCCCGGGGCGCGAGGCCGTCGCCGTCAAGGGCCGCTGGCGCGCGAACCGCTGGTTGTGGCTGCGTCGTCTGGTGCAGGCGGGCGTGCTCGCGTGCCTGCTCGCCGGCCCGCTCGCGGGCGTGTGGATCGTCAGGGGCAGCCTCGCGTCGAGCTGGGTGCTCGGCGTGCTGCCGCTCACCGACCCCTTCGTGCTCGCCCAGACGATCGCGGCCGGCCACCGGCCGGCGCTCACCGCGCTCGCGGGCGCCGCGATCGTGATCGCGTTCTACGCGCTCGTCGGCGGGCGGGTGTTCTGCGCCTGGGTGTGCCCGATGAACGTCGTCACCGACGCGGCCGCGTGGACGCGGCGCCGGCTGAACCTGCGCGGCGCGCGCACGCCGAAGCGCATGCGCACGTGGCTGCTCGCGGGCACGCTGGCCGCGAGCGCCGCGACCGGCACCGCCGCGTGGGAGGCGGTCAACCCGGTGTCCACGCTGCAGCGCGGGCTCGTGTTCGGCTTCGGGCTGGGCGCGCTCGTCGTGCTCGCGGTCTTCGTCTACGACGCGTTCGTCGCGCACCGCGGCTGGTGCGGCCACGTGTGCCCGCAGGGCGCGCTCTACGGCCTCGTGGGCCGCGCGTCCGTCGTGCGCGTGTCCGCCGCGAAGCGCGGGCAGTGCAACGACTGCGGCGACTGCCTCGTCGTGTGCCCCGAGACGCACGTGATCGCGCCCGCGCTCAAGGGGCGCGGCAGCCCGGTGATCGCGTCGGGCGACTGCACGAACTGCGGCCGCTGCATCGACGTGTGCAGCCGCGACGTCTTCCGATTCACGACCCGATTCGACTCTAGGAGCCAATGATGAAGAACTGGGCACGATGGGCGACGGTGCTCGCCGCCGGCGCATGCCTGACCGCGGGAACGGGTCCCCGGGCCGCCGAGACCGTCCGGCCCGCCGCGGCGGCGCCGGTGATCGCGCCGCTGGCCGCCGCGGCACCCGCATCGGGTTCCGCCCCGACGCCCGCGGGCGCGCCGGCCGCGGCCGCCGCACCGCCCGGGGCCGGCGTCGACAAGGTCAAGGCGCTGCGCAGCGAAGGGCCGGTGAGCGCGCCCGAGCGCGACGCCGACTCCGAGGCCTTCCGCGCCGATCGCGACCGCGCGCCGCTGCCGCGCGACTTCGTCCAGCAGCCGCCGCTGATCCCGCACACGATCCGCGGCTACAACATCACGACGAACTTCAACAAGTGCATGGACTGCCACGCGTGGAACCGCGCGCGCGAGACCGGCGCGACCAAGGTCTCGCTCACGCACTTCCGCGATCGCGACGGCACCGAGCTGACCGGCGTCTCGCCGCGGCGCTACTTCTGCCTGCAGTGCCACGTCCCGCAGACCGACGCCCGGCCGCTGGTCGAGAACACGTTCCGGCCCGCGCGCGGGCTGCGGTAGCCGCCCCACGGGCCAGGAGATCCGAATCATGTCATCGACACAGACCCTGGCGGGCGGCGGCGAGGCCGCGGGCCGGCCCGGCAGCGGGGCAAGCCCCGGCCCGCGCGCGCGCCTGAAGGCGTGGGTGTTCGGCGCCACCGGCCTCGCGTTCGTGCTGGGGATCGCCTTCTGGGGCGCCTTCAACTGGACGCTCGAGCTCACCAACACCGAGGCGTTCTGCATCTCGTGCCACGAGATGAAGGAGAACGTGTTCCAGGAGTACCGCAACACGATCCACTACGCGAACCGCACCGGCGTGCGCGCCACCTGCCCGGACTGCCACGTGCCGCGCGAGTGGACGTACAAGATGCTGCGCAAGATCCAGGCGTCGAACGAGCTGCTGCACAAGTTCCTGGGCAGCGTCGACACGCCCGAGAAGTTCAACGCCAAGCGGCTCGAGCTCGCCAAGCACGAGTGGGCGCGCATGAAGGGCAACGACTCGCGCGAGTGCCGCAACTGCCACCACTTCGACGCGTTCGACTACGGCGAGCAGGGCCGGCGCTCGGCGGCGATGCACCAGGCCGGGCTCTCGAAGGGCCAGACCTGCATCGACTGCCACAAGGGCATCGCGCACTCGCTGCCTGCGATCGAGCAGGGCGTGGGGGCGGGCAAGGCGGGCGCTTCGCAGGAGGAGTTCCACCCGCCCGCCGCGGCCGCCCGCAGGCTCGAGGACGGGCCGCCGGCGGCGCTCGAGCAGAAGTAGGGGGCGGGCCGGTCAGACCCCCGACGGCTTGAACAGGACGTCCATCCGGTCCACCGACCGGATCTTCATGTCTCGCACGTCGCCGCCCTTGAGCACGCGCAGCACGACCTCGGTGCCCGCGGGCCCGAGCTTCCACAGGCGGCGATAGAAGTCGGCCTGGTCGGCGACGCGCTCGCCGCCGACCGCCATGACGATGTCGCCCTGGTCGATGCCGGCGCCCTCGGCCGGCCCGTTGTGCGAGACCCGCACCACCATCAGGTGGCCGCGCACCATCTCGGTCGTCATCCCCAGCCAGGGCTGAACCGGCCCGCGCCGGCGCCCGCTCGCGAGCAGGTCGTCGAGGATCGGCTTGAGCAGGTTGACCGGCACGAACAGGTTGCCCGGCACCCCGCGCCGGTCGCTCGCGGCGTCGTTGACGATCAGCGAGCCGATGCCCACCAGCTTGCCGTCCTCGGTGATCAGCGCCGCGCCGCTCCAGTTGTTGACCGGCGGGAACGTGTAGATCGGGCGATCGAGCAGGTACTCCCAGCCGCCGGAGAAGGGCTTGCGCGAGATCACGTAGAGCTCGGTGGCGGCCGGCTCGCCCTGGCCGAGCGTGAGCACCTTCTGGCGCTCGGCGACCTTGTCGGAGTCGCCGAGCTCCAGCGGCCTGACGTCGAGCGGCAGCACGGTGCGCACGAGGCCGAAGCCGGTCGCGTGGTCGTAGCCGGCGACGCTGGCCGGAACCCGCCGCCCGCCCGAGGTCACGACCTCGACGTTCTCGGTCTCGAGCAGCAGGTAGCCGATCGTGAGCACGAGGCGCTCGCTGATGACCACCCCCGACCCGGTACGCCGGGCGCCGAGCGCGTCCGCGCTGGGCGCGCCCGAGACCGCGCGCGCGTCGACGCGCACGACCGCGCCGTTGAAGCGCTTGAGCTCCTCGGGGATCGGCTTGCCGGCGTCGGCCGCCCGCGGCGCGTCCGACGGTGGATCGGCGCCTTGCGACTGGGCCGACGCGGCGAGGTGCAGCGCGCACGCGAGCACCGCGGCGATCCCGCGGCGCGCGACGCTGGCCGCCCGTGCGCCGGCCGCGGGGCCGGGCACCGGGTTCGACGGCGGGCGCGGGCCGCGCGCGAGGCCGGCCGGCAGCGACAACGGGTGATGGCGCAGCATGCTTGGACCTCCGGCGATTCGCGACCTGCGTCGATTGTTCCACCGCACCGCGGCGGGCTCAACGGGAAACGACGCCGCGCGCGCGGTCATTCCGTCGCCCCGCCTGTTGTTGCGGCGCAGCATCCAAGCCCATTCCGGAACCGGTCTTCTATAAGACCATTTGACCCTCATGGCGGCGACCCGTTAGAATCCCGCGTCTTTGCCTGCCGCAAGCCATCAGCCGCGCCAGACTCATGTTCGCAGCCGTCGGTTTGCAAGTCGCCTCGGTGATCATCCTCGGTCTTCTGGCCGGAGCGGTCTTCGACTGGACGAGCGCGAAGTTCTTCGTGCTCGGCGGCGCGGCGGCGGTGGTTCCGAATGCCTTGTTTGCCCTGCGTCTGGCGGTGCACCGGGGGCGGTCGCCGGAGTCCTATCCGGTGGTCTTCTTCCTCGGAGAGTTCGTCAAGATCGGCCTGACCCTGGGGCTGCTGGCCTGGATCGTGCACTGGCAGCGTGACGTGAGCTGGCTGCCGCTGGTCCTCGGACTCATCGTGGCACTGAAGGCGCCGCTGTTCGCGCTGCTCATCGCCCGCGATGCGCCGCAAGACTGGCCGGAGCCGGAGGCCGCCGCAGGACACCGGGTGACGGATCTGTAAGACACGGACGCGCAACGAACGGAATCGACGACAAAATGGCCGACGCATCGCACGCCCCCACGCCATCCGAGTACATCGTCCACCACCTCACCCACATGAATTCGTCGGGCGAGGCGCAGAAGAACATCGTCGACTTCAGCCTGTTCAACTGGGACACCCTGTTCTGGTCGGTGACGATGGCGGTGCTCGCCGCGTTCCTGCTGTACCGCGCCGCGAGCAAGGTCACGCCCGGCGTTCCGGGGCGCTTCGTCGGCGCGATCGAGTCGGTGGTGGAGTTCGTCCACGAGCAGGCGCGCTCGATCGTCCACGGCGACATCACGATGATCGCGCCGCTGGGCCTGACGGTGTTCATCTGGGTCGTGCTGATGAACAGCATGGACTTCCTGCCCGTCGACCTGCCCTCGAAGGTGCTCGAGCTCACCGGGCTGAATCACA
>Ga0268298_10004173_pt1 | contig 14269 bp, 12 predicted proteins | sample WWTPWeurt_MetaG_FD_194462 | JGI IMG/M metagenome (GOLD analysis project Ga0268298, IMG submission 194462) | Activated sludge microbial communities from WWTP in Nijmegen, Gelderland, Netherland - WWTP Weurt | ecosystem: Engineered > WWTP > Aerobic digester > Activated sludge | place... | reverse complement strand
CAGAATGCCTGGCGAGCCGGGTCATGCACGAGGCTCTCGGGGTCCAGGCCATGGGCGTCGAAAGGCGCGCGGGTCGCGTCGTAGACCAATCGGTCGGTCAGCGGCACCTCGCCGCTGGCGCCGACAGCTCCGGCAGGCAGTGGCCGGCCGGTGGCCTTGGCCACGGCATCGACCTTCAAGGGCAGCGTCGCTGTGATGCTCGCGCCGGCACGGCCGAGCGCGATGACTCCGATGGTCGGTGCAAACGAGGGCGCCGGGAACATCTTGGTGACGGCATTCGTGCTGCTGCCGGGGACCGGCGCACTCGGCGTGTCGCCATTGGGGCCACGATCGGTGATGCCCCAGAACTCGAGCGTGCCGTCGGCCGTCGTGCCCTTGTACGCCAGGCCCGACCCCACAGCCAGTGCGAAGCCGGTGGGGAAGTCGCGCTTGGCCGCCGCGTTGTCGCCCTCGTAGGGCACGCCCTGACTGGCCAATGCCGCCGACGTGTACTTGGTGATGCGCACCTCGCCGCCGGCGCTGAGCTGGTTCGTCGCGCTGGTGTCGCGCCGGCCCAGCGCCGTGGCCAGCGTGCCCTCGAAGTGCTCGACTGCCAGCGCCCGGCGGGCACCGATCACCCGTGCGCCGTAGGGTTGGCCATGGACGTCGTTGACCTGGGCCGGCAAGAGCGCCTTTGCCGCTGCATCAAAGGCCACCGGCGTGGCGCCGAAATCCAGGCTGCGCCCCTGCAGCGCCTGGGCCACCGCGTCGGTGATGCGGATGCCGTTGGATGCGGTGTCGTCCTCGTCCAGCAGTTGCAGCCACAGCAGGCGGTTGGTCAGTGTCGGGGCGTCGAGCTTGTCGGTGCCGGCCCAGTCGATCGGCGTGATGGTGGCCGCGCAGACGGCCTGACCCAGCACGACACCGCCAACCGTGAAGGTCACACGGTCGCCCTCGGCGCAACTCAATCGACCTTCGGCGCTGGTCGTGCCACTGATGCCCGAGGGTTCGGCGGCATAGCGCACGCCCTGAACCGCGCCGTCGAGCAGGCGGGCATCGACGCGCGGCGCCTCACCACTGCCCGAGCAAGCGCCCAGCACCCAGACAACACCGCACCCCCACACCACCCAGCCACCCATCCTGCGCATGCCGACGCTCCTCATCCCGATGCAAAACCGGGCAGCGTGCACGGCCAGCGTGTCATCCGGATGACGGCCCCTGCTGCCATGCGGCCCGCATGGCGATGGGTGCCGCTGCGGCGGCAGACGTCGACCCGCAGGTTCAGGAGCCGCGACGCGGCGCCAGCCGGCGCAATGCCAGCCACGCGACCGCCCAGGTGATGCCCGCAATGGCCAGCAGCACCCACCAGAATCCGGCAGGGTGCCCGGACAGTGGTATGCCGCCGACGTTCATGCCGAGCAGACCGGCCATCAGGTTGATGGGCAGGGCCAGCACGGTCACCATCGTCAGCAGGAACAGGCTGCGGTTGTTCTGCTCGGCCACACGCGAGGCCACCTCGTCCTGCAGGAGCTTGATGCGTTCTTGCAGGGTGGCGATGTCGCGCAGCGTGACGTTGAAGTCGTCGCCGGCTTCGCGCAGGCGCTGCAGGTGCATCGGGTGCAGCCAGCCGGGCGGACTGCCCAGCACGCGCGCCAGCGCACCGGGCTCCGGGGTCAGCAGGCGGTGCAGGCGCATCGTCAGGCGGCGCAGGCGTGACAGGTCGGTGGCATAGGACCCTGGGCGATGCGCCAGCCACTGGTCTTCGATGTCATCGACCCGCTCACCGGCCTCTCGCGCGATGCGCTGCAACTCATCGGCCTGGTCGTGCAGCAGGTGGCCGAGCAGTTCCACGCTCGACTGCAGGACCTCGCCGTCCTTGACGGCGGCTCGAAGGCGATCGATGGCACGCAGCGGCTGACGCCGCACGCTGATCACCAGCCGAGGCCCGGCACTGACCCAGAGCGTGGCGATGTCGCTGGCATCGAACCCGAAGTGGAACGTGACATCGTTGATCACGGCGAACAGCGTCTCGCCATCGCGCTCGATGCGGCTCGAACGCGACCCCGCACTGAGCGCTGCGAAAAACGCCTCAGGCAGTTGCCCGTGCTGCCGCAGCCAAGGCAGTGCGCCCGTGTGGGCCGCATGGAAGTGCAACCACACGAAGGCGCCGTCGCCCGCGGCGGCGTTGTCCAGCCAGCGCAGGGCGCCCTCGCAGCCCACGGTGCGGGCCGGCTGCCCGGGCTCGAACAAGTAGCCGCAGATCAGGCCATCGGCATCGGTGCCGTAGCCAGTCGCTGTCTGCGGAAGGAGTCGCCCCTTCTCGGCAGGCTGCGACTGTCTGCCATTCCCAGCTTCGTCGGTCGTGCTCATGGCAGCCGATTGGACCACCGCTCGGTGACGAACCGGACCTCGCGCGGCTGCGGCTGCCGGCGGCCTTCAGCCAGCGGGGTGCCTCGCTGGCAGCACTGTGCCGCGGCACTCGCCGAAACCGATGCGCGCCGCGCCCGGCGCTTCGCACCAGCCGCGCAGGATGACTGCGTCGCCGTCGCGCAAGAACGTGCGCGAGGAGCCGTCGGGCAGTGCCAGTGGCTCACGGCCGCCGCGCGTGAGCTCGATCAGGGCGCCGGCCTCGCCTGGCGTGGGACCCGACAGCGTGCCCGTTCCCAGCAGGTCTCCCGGCTGGAGCGCGCAGCCGTTGACGCTGTGATGCGCCACCAGTTGCGCCGGGGTCCAGTAGGCGTGGCGGTAGCTGGTGCGGGTCAGTCGCATCGCGCCGCCCCCGGCCGCGCGGCTGGCCTCGGTCTCGAGCCAGACCTCGAGCTGGACATCGATCGCACCGGCTCGCCGCTGCTGGGCATCGTCGAGGTAGGGCAAAGGCTGCGGGTCTTCGACCGGGCGCACGAAGGGCACGCGAAAGGGCGCCAGCGCTTCCAGCGTCACCACCCAAGGCGAGACCGTGGTGGCAAAGTTCTTCGACAGGAACGGCCCCAGCGGCTGGTACTCCCAGGCCTGGATGTCGCGCGCCGACCAGTCGTTGAGCAGGCACACGCCGAACAGGTGGCGCTCGGCCTGGCCAATTGGAATGGGCTCGCCCGGCGCGTTGCCCGCCCCGATGTACAGGCCCAGTTCCAGCTCGTAGTCCAGGCGCTGGCAGGCGCCGAATACCGGCTGCGTGGCGCCTGCGGGGAGTGTCTGCCCCTGTGGCCGCGCGAACGCCTGCCCGGAGACCCCGATGGTCGAGGCGCGACCGTGGTAGCCGATCGGAACCCACTTGTAGTTGGGCATCAACGGCTGGTCGGGCCGGAAGAGGCGGCCGATGTTGGTGGCATGGTGCACCGAGGTGTAGAAGTCGGTGTAGTCACCGATGTGGGCCGGCACCGTGTACTCGACCTGTGCCAGTGGCACCAGGGCCGGGGCCAGCCGAGCCTGCGCGGCAGCGCCCTCGCGCAGCGCCCGCGACAGCGCCAGACGCAGCGCGCTCCAGTCTTCTGGGCTGCGGGCCATCAGGGCATTGAGCGCAGGGAGCGCTGCGTCGGCCAGCGCCTCGCGGGCGGCGGCCGGCACAGCATCGAACACGCCACTGGCCAAAGCGGCGGCCAGGTCGAGCACCTGATCGCCGATGGCCACGCCGCCGCGCCAGGTTTCGCTGCTGCCGGCTCGCCGGAACACCGCGTGCGGCAGGTTCTGCAGCGGGAAATCGCAGCCCGGCTCCTGGGCTGAGCCGACCCAGCTGCGCAGCGCCGGATCGTGGGTCTCGTTGATCGGCGGCATGGTGCTCAGCCCTCCAGGGCCTGCCACATCTGGCGGTCGCGCTCGGCCGTCCAGATGCGGGGATCGGGATGCTGCGTGGCCTCGTCGTAGGCGCGGGTGACGTCGAAGGGCATGCAGTGATCGAAGATCACCCACTGACCATAGCGCGGCCGCAGCGCGTCCAGCGTGTCGCGATAGACACGCCTCAGGTCGTGGCCCGCGGCCACGCCCGCGCTGACGCTGGCATAGACGTCGCGCACGAACGCGCCGGTGACCTCGAGCCCGCGCGCCACGCGCTCGGCGCCTACCAGCGCAGGGCCTCGGCCCGGCACCAGCGCCTGCGGCGCCAGCTCGGCGATGCGCTCGAGCGTGTGCGGCCAGTCCTGGAAGTAGGCGTCGCCGGCATAGGGCGTGGCGTCGAACTCGACCAGATCGCCCGACAGCAGCGAGCGTTCGCCGGGCAGCCACACCACGGTGTCGCCCTTGGTATGGCCGCGGCCGAGCTGCAGCAGCTGCACCTCGAGCTTGCCCAGCCACAGCGTGAGCCGGCCGGTGAAGGTGAGCGTGGGCCAGGTGAGGCCTGCCGGCACCGTCTCGAGGTTGCGGAACAGCCTCGGAAAGCGGCCGATCTCGCTGGCCTTGTCGGCCTCGCCGCGCTCGACGATGAGGTCGAAGGTGTCCTGGCTGGCGATGACATGGCGCGGCTGGTAGGCGCTGGCACCGAGCACGCGCACCGCGTGGTAGTGGGTGAGTACCACGTAGTGGATGGGCTTGTCGGTGACCTCGCGGATGCGCCGGATGACGTCGGCCGCCATCGCCGGCGTGGCCTGCGTGTCGGCCACCAGCACCGAGTCGTCGCCGATGACCACGCCGGTGTTCGGGTCGCCTTCTGCGGTATAGGCCCAGCAGTGCTCGGAGATCTGCGTGAAGCTCACCTGCTTCTCGGCCAGGTCAGCCTGGCTGGCGAAGGCTTTGGTCATGGGCGCCTCGTGTGTGTTTCGCGTTTGACAAATGTGTTTGCTTATTCTGAATTGGCGTGCTTGAATTGTCAAACCATGCAAGCTGCCCGGCGTCCCTCCGCTGCCCGCCCCGCGCCCGCGCCATCGGCCCGGGCCGCCACCGCAACGCCTGACGACGGCTCGGCCCAGCGCTCGGTGCAGTCGGCAGAAACCGGCGGTCGCCTGCTGCTGGCGCTGGCCGACGCCGGCACGCCGCTGGCGCTCAAGGACCTGGCCGAGCGCGCCGGGTTGAGCCCGTCGCGCACCCATCCCTATCTGGTGAGCTACGCACGGCTCGGGCTCGTGGAGCAGCAGTCTGCGAGCGGGCGCTACGCATTGGGGCCGGCCGCCCTGCAGCTGGGCCTGGCCTGCCTGCGGCAACTCGATCCGCTGCGCGCAGCCGAGCCGGTGGTGCAGGCCCTGGCCGAACACACCGGGCATGCCGTCGCCCTGGCCGTCTGGGGCAACCAGGGTCCGACCATCGTGCGACTGATCGATGCACGCGAGCCCTTGCATGTGGCCCTGCGCGTGGGCAGCGTGATGTCGCTCACCGCCACCGCCACGGGTCGCGCATTCGCCGCGGCCTTGCCGCATGACCAACTGCTGCGTGCGCGCACTGGCGCGCTGGGCGAACCGCTCGGCCCGTCCCCCTGGAGCGGCAGCCGCGGCGAACTGGAAGCCATCGCCGCCGAAGTGCGGCGCCACGGCGTGGCACGGGCCGTGGGACTGCCGATACCGGGCGTCAACGCGTTCAGCGCACCGGTGCGCGACCACGAAGGCCAGGTGGCGCTGGTGATCACGGTGCTCGACCACGAGGATCGGCTCGATCCGCGCTGGCAAGGCGACGCCGCACAGGCATTGCGCGAGGCGGCCCGAGAGGTGGCTTTGCGGCTGGGCGCACCCCGATAGGCGTCGGGCCGCTGCGGTTCAGCCGCTGGCGGTGGCGCCCACACCCAGCCGCGCAAAGGCCAGCACATGGCCGTCAGGGTCCAGCGCGTAGGCAGCGTCGTGCCCCCAGTTGCGCGGCTGCAACGGGCTCAGTTCGCGTGCGCCCGCGGCGATGGCCCGCGCATGCGCCCCTGCCGGGTCGTCGACCATCAAGTAGAGCTCGGCGCGGGCACCGGCGCGACCGCCGGCGGGATCGGGCAGCGCGTCGCCCAGCAGTCGGCGGATGCCGGCCTCGGGCATCAGGCCGAGCACGGCACCACCTCCCAGCTCGAACTCCGTCATGCCCGGCACATCGAGCCGCGGGGCTCGCCCGAGCGCGGCGCGATAGAAGTCGCGGCTGCGCGCGCCATCGGCTACATAAAGTATGAAATACGCGTCCAACGCATTCTCCGGCCTGCCCCGCTGCCGGGCGAGTGCGCGCAGCGTCAGCGAGCGCGCACGGCCAGACTCTGCAGCGAGCGCCCGATCAGGCCATGCTCATCATAGAGCGCCGACTCGGCCAGCCCGGTGCCCTGTGGGCCCAGCGAGGTGCGCGCATCCAGCCCGATCCACTCCCCTGCCGGTCGACGCAGCAGGTGGATGGTGAGATCGGCATTGACGAACAGGTACCGCCGGTAGTCGAGAACCGCGCTCACGCCGTTGCCGGAATCGGCGGCCACCGCCACACGCTGGTAGCCGCTGGGCGCTTCGCCGGCGACCAGCGGATGGTTCAAGCGCATCCACACCAGGCATGGCCCACGGAACAGCTCGCCGCGGCCCACCCGAGCCTCGACCAGGTCGCCGTAGCCCACATGCCCGCCCTCGAACGGAAAGCGCTGGCGCCCGCTATCGTTCGGCCCCCTTTCGGCTGCGGGCAGCGGGTGGCCCGGCAGTGCAGACGGCAACTCCAGACCGGCCTCGCGCTGGCACAAGGCGGTGAACCGGGCCACCTCCTTGCCATCGGCGAGCAGTCGCGCGGCGTAGTGCGCCGCATTGCGGCCCACATAGTCAGCGGCCACCTCGACCTCCAGGCGCCCGATGGGCACGGGCCGCAGCAGGTTGGCGGTCAGCCGTGCCAGATGGCTCAGGCCGTGTTCGCGGGCGGCCTGCTCGATGGCCCGGCACACCAGCGCGACCGGTGGGCCGGCGTGCTGGTGACCGGCCTCCCAGGGGCCCCGGGTCAGTTCGCTGGCCTGGAAGCCACCTTCAGGCTGGGGGGTGTAGGCACTGGTGGGCAGGACGCGCATACGGTGACTCCAGGCAGACCTTTCAATCATGCCCTGTCGCGCCAGCCCGATCTGGCACCACGGCGACACGCAACGCGAGTCCGGACACCCCCGACCGGCGCTGCGGGATGGCCCGCGTGACCTATGGCCGACACGGCGCATGGCGCTGTGCCGCATGATCCCGCGACGCACGCTTCCATGGAGGTGACCGATGCACGGGACAACACCGCGGGGCACCAACAGCCCCTCATTGCCGCAACCCACGCCCCACCAGCGCCGGCCGGGCAGCCGGCGGCACGCGATGGCTGCTGCCCTGGGCTTGCTCGTGGCAACGAGCGCTGCGCTGAGCCAGGGCTCGAGCGCGCTGGTGGTCGAGGTCGACCGGGCGCAGGACGTCGGGGCGATCCGCGATGTCTTCGGCGTCAATCGGCGGCCGGGCTTTGCCGATCGCAGCGGCGGAACCTCGATGAACGCGGCCAACCTCTACGCCGCATTCGGCGTGTCGCAGGTGCGGCTGCACGACGCCGGGCTCGACCTGTGTCCCACCTACACCGCGGCGTCGAAGCTCAACACGGGCACCACGCCGGTCCAGGAGGTGCAGGGGTGCGAGCTCAGCGGCACCGGCTCGATCCCGGTTTTCACCTGGACGCCGCTGTCCAGTGCCGACGCGGACCTGAACCTCGGCTCGAACTACGACTTCTCCAATGCCGATACCGCGCTCAACGAAACGGCCGCCACAGGCGCCGCGGTGTACCTGCGCCTGGGCGAGAGCTACAACGGCCCCAACAACACCGGCGACCCCGTGGCCTGGTCCAAGGTGGCCACCAACATCTACCGCCATGTGATCGGGCAGTTCAAGCCCACGCCAGGCGTGGCTGCCGTCGACCCGGTATTCGTCGAGGTCCACAACGAACCCGATGGCGGCTTCTGGCGCGGCACGGCTGCCGACTTCTACACACTCTTTCGCGAGACCGTGACGCGGGTGCGCGCCGCTGCGGGCGCCACCGGGCGCTCGGTCCACATCGGCGGCCCGGGGTTCACGCGCAGCATCCTCACGTCCAGCCAGGTTGCCGGCAACCCCGCCAACGGGTTCATCGCCGGTGTCGGCCGCGAGAACGTCGACTTCTACTCGGCCCACCTGTACAGCACCTGCACCACCGCCACCTTGGCATCGACGGCCAACTTCCTGCGTTCGCTGCGCACGCTGGTCGATGGCCAGGGCGGCACGGGCCTGCCCCTCCACATCACCGAATGGAACATCGGCCTGGGCAACCAGTGCGGCAATGCGCTCTACGGTGAAGCGCGCATGCAGTCGTTTGCCAGCGGCGTGCTCACACAGATGCAAGACCCCGCGCACGCCATCGAGGCCGCGCACTTTTATGCCGGCGTCCCCATCATGGGCCTGTTCGACTTCACCAGTGTGAGCGGCAAGGCGCGGGTCAACCCTTCGGCCTGGGCGTTCTGGGCCCACAGCCGACTGCGCGGCGCCACGCAAACGGCGCTGCAGGTCTGCCAAGGGGCCACCTGCGCCAGCGGCACCGCAGCCGAAACCATGCCCCTGCTGGGACTGGCGGCGCGCCAGGGCGACGCCACCACGGTGGTGCTGACCAACGACGGCACCACCGCCCAGCCCACGACGCTGCGCGTGCGCAACGTCGGCAGCGCTCGCCTCGATGCCACGCTGTCGACACCGCCATCGACCGCGCAGGACCTGCCCACCGCCGGCAACCCGCTCCAGGCCGATGCTGAAGCGCTGCAGAGCCTGTTGGCCCAGCCCACGCGCGAGACCCGCTCGGGTCTGCAGCCCCAGAACGGAACCCTGGAACTGACCGTGACGGTGCCTGCACGCGGCCTGTTGGTCGTGCAGCTGGCACCGCCGCCAACCCTGACCTCGCAGGCCGACTGCCTGTTCGATTGGGGTGAGCGCCACTACCCCACCTACCTGCAGCCTGCCCCGCAGTCGTCGCAGACCCTCGGCGACTACTACTACCGCGCCTACCCGGGCAGCCGCACCTATCTCGGCATATCACTGTCGGGATCACGGCTGCTGTTCCTCGACGACCGCGGCGGCGGCATCCAGGACCTGGGCGCGCTGGACGGCTGGCTGGCCACGGCGGGGTGCAACTGAGGGCGGTCCCACCCGATCTGCCAGGTCAGCGCCGGAACCGACCTAGCGTGTCCAGCAGGGTCATCTCCACGAACGGACGCGCCTGGCGCTGTGCCGGGCCGAACTGGATGCGCTGGCCCGCCACTTCCAGCGTGCGGTTCGCCAGAGCGTCCAACACGCACGATCGGCTGAGCAGCGTCGCGCAGGCACGCAGTGCCTCGTGCAGCACGCGCATCCCACGGTAGCCCTCGATCGACGGATAGCGGCCGCCTTCGTCTGCACCGTCTCGACCTGCCACCGCCGCAGCCCGGTGGTACTCCGCCACCAGCGGTTGGGACAGATCGGCCGGATGCGGCGTGACCTGAGTGATCATGAGACCGGGGGGCGGTCGCCAATGCCCGGCCCGGGCCTGTTCTGCCAGTGCGGCACCGGTTTCGCTGAAGACCAGATGCTGCACGGCGCACCCGACGGCACGACCGGCATCGACGAGTGCCGTCACACGCGCGGCGTCCAGCGCCAGAACCACGACCTGCGGTTGCGCCGCGCAAACGGCGCCCATCACGGCGCGGGTGTCACCGCCCTCAGCCAAGCGCTGGAGCACGACCGGCTTCAGCCCGATGCGCACCAGTTGCAGTTCGAGGCTCGCCCGCGCCGACTCCCCGAACAGGCCGTCCTGCACCACCAGCCCATATCGCGTGACCCCCACGGTGTCGAGATGCAGCATGGCAGCGTCCATCTCGTCGAAGGTGCCCGCGCGCACGTGGAATACCCCCGGGCGCGCCGGCTCTCGCAGTGCCTCGGCGCCAGTGGCCGGTGCAACCAGCGCTGCAGTGGCTGCCCCGGCACTGTGGATCACACCCGCAACCGCCGCAGTGGCCGGCGCGCCGTGGACACCTGTGATCGCCAGTACGCCGCGGCGCAGCAGCTCGCGCGCGTTACTTGCGGCCACGCTGGGGTCGCCCCGGTCATCCAGCACCACCAGCTCGATGCGCCTGCCGCTCACACCACCGGAATCGTTCGCTCGTGCGATCGCCAGGTCGACGCCGTGGCGCAAGCCGCGACCATACGCAGCATCAACGCCGCTGAGCGGCGCCGTCATGCCGACGAAGATCGGCCCGGGGCTTGCCGCTTGAGCCAGCGCGATTCCGCCGAGGGCTATCACCGTTGCGCCGACCAGCGCCGGCCAGACAGTGGCCCGCCACGTTTGCATCACGAGCGATCCGTGGAGCGCGGCCCGCTCACGCTGGCGGCGCCCAGCTCGAACCGGCGCGTCAGCGATTGCAACTCTCCGGCGCGGCCCTGCAGACCGGCTGACGCGGCCGCCAGCTGCTCCGCCAGCGCGGCGTTTTGCTGGGTGGCGCCGTCGAGCTGCGTGATGGTGTCGTCGATGCGCATGAGCACATCGCGCTGCTGCACCGCCGTGGCACCCAGGCCCTCCACCGTTCCAGCCACCTGTGCCACGGTACCGACCAGCTTGCTGACCGTCTGCCCCACCTCGTCGACGTGGGCGCGGCCACGCTTCAGGCTGTCGGAGGTCTCGGCGCTGAGCGTGCGGATCTGCCCGGCGGCCTGCGCCGCGCGCTGCGCCAGCGTGCGAACCTCGGCCGCCACCACAGCAAAGCCCCTCCCTTGCTCGCCGGCGCGTGCGGCCTCGACCGAGGCGTTCAACGCGAGCACATTGGTCTGGAAGGCGATGCCGTCGATCGTGTCGACGATGACCGTGATGCGACCTGCCGCCGCCGCGATGTGCTCCATCTGGTCTGCCAGGCGGGCGACCGCGGCGTCGCCCTGACCGGCATCGGCGCGAGCCGCCTGCACCAGGGTGCCGGCCTGCTGGGCTTCGCCCGCACCGGCGGCGATCGCGTCGGCCAGCTGGCGCACCACCGACGTGGTGTGCTGCAGGCGTGCAGCCGCATGCTCGGTGCGCTCGGACAGGTGCTGGCTGCCGGCGCTGATTTCGTCGCTGGCGCCGCTCACTGCGGTGGCCGACTCCTGCAGCGACTGCACCGTGGCTCGCAACCGCTGCTGCATGGCGGCCAGTGCCGTCATCAGCCGTCCGAACTCGTCGTGCCGGCGGTCGTCGACATCCTGGTCGAGCCGGCCCGCGGCAATGCGCTCGGCCACCGCCACGGCTTCATGCACCGGGCGGGTGATGCCGCGAACCAGGACAACGGCTGTCGCGATGCCCACCAGCAGGGCCGCCAGCGCCACGCCGCCGATCGCGGTGGTGGCCATGCGCTGGCGCGCCTGTGCGTGCCCGGTCTCGGCACGGTTCGCGGTGGCCACCGCGTCGACGATGGCGACGATGCGCTCGCGCCACTTGGCCTCGTTGGTCTCGGCCGGCAACAACAGGGTCTGCGCGGCCGCCGCGCCGGTGCCGGCCAGCAGCAGCCGTCGGGCGTTGTCGTGCGCTGGGGCCAGCGCCTGTCGCAGCTGCTGCACGTCGGCCATGGGCTGGGCGAGCGTGGAGTCCGCCTGCCCGACGCGCGTGGCCAGCTCTCCCTCGATGCGCAAGTAGCGCTCGCGTGCTGCATCGAGCAGACGCGCCTGCGCCTTCAGGTCTTCGGGGTCCTCCTGCACCATCAGGGTACGCAGCTGGCCCATCCAGTCGAGCTGGGCCGCGTTGAGCCGGTGCGCCAGATCGATCTGGCGGTTGTGGTGCTCCACGATGCGCTCGATCTGAGCGCCCAGCATGCGGGCTTGCCAGATCGCGCCACCGGCCAGCACCAGCAGCAGCCCGAGCACCAGCCCCAAGCCGAGGATCAGCCGGTGTTTTACCCCAATACGCGAGGTCACATTCGATAAGCCGGCCATGGCTCAGTGCGGCCAGATCATGTCGGGCAGATAGTCGATGGCGACCAGGGCGGCGATCGCCACCACCAGCCATATCGCCGCGCAGGCCAATCGGTCACCCAGATCCCGCAGGTTTGGCTTGTGCATCCCACGACATCCTTGCCACCGGTCGGCGGCCATCCGTTCGATGGCGTCGCAGATTAGCGACCGCTGACGTCCAGGGGAAGTCGATCCTTTCGATGGCAGCCATCGATGGCACGCATGGATTGCGGGTTTGCCCGCCATCGACGCAGCGCGCCGCACCGCGCACGGCCATCGTTGCGACGCCGCACACACGCACCGGCCGCTGCGGGCCGGAACGCACCGGCACCGAGCTCACCGGCTCCCGCTGGGGGCCGGCTCCGACTCCTTCAACCGCTGCGCCAGCGCCGCCTTGTCGTCCACGGACAGCTTGGCATACACCCGACGCAGGTGGTGCCGCACCGTGGCCGGCGTGACGCCCAGTGCGCGCGCCACCTCCTTGTGCGACTGCCCCTGCGCATAGGCCACGGAGACCGCCTGCTCCTGCGGACTCAGGCGGTCCAGGGCGCTGCACCGGCGCACCCGCACCAGCAGGCGCTCGCAGGCGTCGTCCACGCTGACGCGCAGCCCCGCACTGGGCACCCGGCTGGCAGGCGCCGATATCCCGCCGTCGATCACGCCGGGCGGCAGCCACGGCCCTCGCCAGTCGGGCCATTGCTCGCGCAGCAACTCGGCGAAGCCGTGCTCCATGATGTGCACCACCCCACACGGATCGGAGATGGCCAGTCGTTCGTGGGCTGGCATTCCCTGTTCGCGGCGCCCGTGCAGGTGGGTGAGCAGGCACAGCCGCAGCATGACCTGCAAGTGTGGCATCAGCAGCTCGATCCAACGTCGCTCGCGCGCGTCGAAAGGCGCTTGCGCCTGCCGCCGCAACAGCCCGAGGCTGTCGATCACACCGGTGTCCGGATCGACCACCGCGATCACCATGACCTGCTCGAAACCGAAGTGCCGGGGCATCCACGCGGCGGCCGCGTTGGCACGCAGGCTGGAGCCATCGAACACATGCGCGACACCCGGCGACGCGATGCAGTGCTGGGCTACGACGTTGTGTTCGACGTCGGCGTTGATCAGCCCGAGGATGCCCCGATCGACCTGCCAGGGATGCACATGGTGCAGGTGGCTGTCGCCCAACACGCCCGAGCCCCAGACGCAGCCATCGAAGGGCACCTGTTCGAGCAGGTGGAGAAGAGCCGCGTTCTGGAACGCCGCGATGTCGGGGTGCAGTGCCAGGCGATAAAGCCGCAGCAGCGAGGCCGACAGCTGTTCCAGGCTGGCCTCGTGGCAGCTTCCGATCGGGGTAGCTGGTGACAACTGGGACATGCGTTGGAAACTGTCATGCGAGCGCACGACCGCTCTTGATCTGTCGCAATCCGATAGGCCCTGACCCGTCAGGGTTGCCCCGTACACGTCGCACCGCCCGCAGGGTGTCACCGCCGCCACCCGACCGCGCCCTCGTTCATTTGAACGACTACCCGTGCGCCGAACGGTCTCCTAGAGTCCGACCGCAACGCAATCGCAGGCTGGCAGGAGCACCGCATGGATCACCGCACACCAGACGAACAGCAACTCGTGCAGTGGCTGGCCGACATGAACGAGGACGACGCACTGACACTGGCGCGCCGCATGTTGCTCGATGAGCAGGTCAACCCGATGCGCGTGCTGGAGCTGTGCCGCGCCGCCATGGACATCGTTGGCCAGCGCTTCGAGGAAGGCGAGTACTTCCTGCCCGAACTGGTGCTGGCCGGCGAGATGCTCGACACCATCGGCAAGCTGGCCAAGCCGCTGATCCAGCAAGGCGACAGCGGCGCCAGCCGCAAGCTCGGCCGGGTGCTGATCGGCACTGTGCATGGCGACCTGCACGACATCGGCAAGAACATCGTCAGCTTCATGCTCGACATCAACGGCTTCGAGGTGAAGGACATCGGAATCGACGTGCCGGTCCAGACCTTCATCGACGAAATCGAGCGCTTCCAGCCCGACGTCGTGGGCCTGTCGGGCTTCCTGACGCTGGCGTTCGATTCGATGAAGGAAACCATCGCCGCGTTCGAGCAGGCCGGCATGCGCCACCGGTTCAAGGTGATGGTCGGTGGCGGGCAGATCGACGAGACCGTGCGCGCCTACACCGGCGCCGATGCCTACGGCATCAACGCCGTCGAGGCGGTGAACCTGTGCCGCCAGTGGACCGCCGCGGTGGCCTGAGTACCTTGTCTGTCCGCCCCGAGGATCCGCGCCATGCAAACCACCCATCAGGCCCCCCTAGCCCATCACAGCGCAAACCCGCCATCCATCGCTGGTACAGCCGCTGCGCCCCCCGGGCCGCCCGTCGCGCCACCCAACCCCGCGTACCAGGCAAGGTGGCAGCGGGTGATGGACTGCGTGGCACTGCGCGAGCCCGATCGCATGCCCAC
>Ga0268298_10004172_pt1 | contig 14273 bp, 12 predicted proteins | sample WWTPWeurt_MetaG_FD_194462 | JGI IMG/M metagenome (GOLD analysis project Ga0268298, IMG submission 194462) | Activated sludge microbial communities from WWTP in Nijmegen, Gelderland, Netherland - WWTP Weurt | ecosystem: Engineered > WWTP > Aerobic digester > Activated sludge | place... | reverse complement strand
CAGGGGAAAATAAATAGTGAATAGTGAATGGTGAATGGTGAATGGTGAATGGTAAGTTGCGAGTGGATTAACAGCAAAGACGCGGGTGCGCAGAATTTTCTCTGCGTGCCCGCGTCTCTCGGCGGTGTGAAAATTTCTTTTACCTGATTAGCTTGTTTCGCGCTGGAATAATCCCAAAATGAATGCACCAATGCCGACAAAACCCACATACGGAAACAGCAGGAACCAACCTATGGCAGGCAGGAGACAGGCAAGACCCAGGATCACCGTTCCCAATGCAGTTCGTTTCCATGCGAGATGCTCAGGGAAGATGCGCTCGCCAAGTTGGTTGACCATGCCCGTCAGGCCGAAGCTCAGGGCGAGCGTAAGCGCGGCAAGGATCACCAAGGCGGGGATCATAAGAATGGTTTTTACAACACTGCCTGCATTTTCAGCAACGGAAAAAAGCACCAGTGCGATCAGCCCGAAGAACAAAAAGTTGACCAGCCCCACCCCGAAGGAACGCCCAGGCATGGTCGTAAGTACGCGCTGGGTTTTGGCAGTACGGTTCGGAAACAACGCAGCGAGGACAAGAAAATATGCAGCGAGAGGAATCGTAAACAGCAGGATGACAACCATAATTTGCAGGAACTCGTTCATGAATTCTCCTTGTTGAATTACTATTTTCACGGATACAGCAGCGCCGTATCCCTACCTTTGGTTTCTCAAAAATACACCGTTGCCCAGGATCCACAGCACGGAAACGCCCGCAAGCGCCATCAACAGGCTGGATATTTCGAAGGTTGCAGGTTGAAAATTGAAGGTGGGCAGGTTCGCGGGTTGAAAGTTGGGAAGTTGGAAGGTTGCAGGTTGCAGGTTGAAGGTTGAAAGTTGGGCAAGGCTTTCTGCCAGAGAAGGTATTTCAAAGGCGGGCAACAGGTTTGCAACGAACGGTATGGCAATGATGACGGCGGTCAATGCGAAAGCGGCCTGCAGGATCACTGTCAGCGTGAGGAATTTTGGCAGTGGGGCTGGCAGGTTTCGGGTCGGCAGGAACGGCGCGGCGCCCCACGGGGATGCTTCGCTAAGTGATTTGGTCAATGCCACTTCGGGCAGGGAATCCAATTCGGTGAACAATGCCTGAAGCGCAGAAAGTCGCGCCGCGCATTCGCCGCATGAAGATAGATGCGTTTCGATCTGCATACGCTCGTTGGTTTCGTTGTCGAGATATTCGTTGAGTTGCTCGTCAGTGAGATGCATGGAGTTTCTCCGCCAAAATTTTGCGGGCGCGGAAGAGATGGCTCTTCACGTCGCTCAATGGGATGTTCAATTCTGCGGCAATTTCTTCGTAGGATAGTTCTTGAAAATGACGCAATTCGACGACGGCACGATAATGCACGGGCAGGGATGCGAGGGCGTGGCGAATTTGTTCGCTTCTCTCGCGGACCTCTTGAACTGCCTCAGGCAATTGGGCAGAATCAGCGTCCCGTTCATCGTCAAGCTCAGACGTAACCTTCTGCGACTCAATGGTATTCAGGCACAAGTTGGCCGCTACACGCCGAATCCACGGCCCGAATTCGCGTTCGATATCAAAGGTATGGATGCGGTCGTAGGCGCGGATAAAGGTCTCCTGTGCAAGGTCTTCGGCTTCGCCGCGCTCGTGCAAAATACGGTAACAGACGTTGAAGACACTTGTCTGGTAGCGTGTGACAAGCTCGCCAAATGCCGTCCGACTGTCAGCGTCACCGCGACGGGTTTGCAGGATCAGGTCGCGGTCAGTTGGCGTGGTCATGGCTAGAGTTTAATACAGGAGTCAACGGGAAAAAGTTGCAGAATGGGAGGGTGAATCGCTGTCAAAACCTTTTCCAACCGCGAAGGCCGCAAAGAGCGCGAAGAAAATTCAAAACGGTTCAACTTAAATCTTCAGAAGGAATTTTCCTGAGAAAGCGCCTGAGATCTTTCTTTTCCTTGGCGGGCTTCGCGTGCTTTGCGGTTCGATTGTCTTTTTGCAGTGGAGTTATCAATTGCTATCCGCCCTACTATCTCAAAATCTTCTCCATCGCCTTCCCTTTTGCGAGTTCATCGATCAGTTTATCCAAATATCGTACATTTTGCATCAAGGTATCTTCGATATCCTCCACACGAACGCCGCATATCACGCCTTTAATAAGTGAGCGGTTCGGATTCAAGGCTGGCGCCTGCGCAAAAAAGGTTTCAAAATCGTTTCCCTGTTCAATTTGCTGACGTAATTCCGCCTCGCTATACCCAGTCAACCAGCAAATGATCTTGTCAACTTCTTCTTTTGTGCGGCTTTTGCGTTCCGCTTTTTGAACATAGAGCGGATACACACCTGAGAACTTCATTGCATACACTCGAGCATTAGACTTGTTGTTCATAGTAAAACTCCTTATCGATCTACCAAAAGTATGGAGGTGAATATATCCTCGGCCACAGAGATCAGCTTGTTTTTTATATTCTCAGTCAGTTTATCCAAGTCATCAAAATCTGGGTTGTTGACTAATACAACCTCAAAGATTGAATACTGAGGCATTTCCGAACCATTAATCCATTTGGTGTTTCTTAACAACTTCCAATACTTCGCCTGGGCGTCTTTTGTTTGGCCTAAAAGCCACACTTCAAATCTTATATGAGCATGATTGAAAACCAAGCCCAATTTCAATCTTTTATCCTTCAAAAAATCGTTTGAAAGATAAAAATATGTATAGTCCATGTAGCCTTGAAAAACCGCCCCGACAGAATATATATCGGATAAATCTTTAGAAAAGACAGTTTTCAAAGTCTGAATATATTTCACCAACTTGGCATACGCGACTTGAACATCGCCATTCTTCAATATCTCTTTATATGCAGACACGAAATAATTCAAGCTCTTCTTTTTCATTTGACTATCTCCCGTCAACTACCAAGCGCAGAACGATTTGCTTTACCCCCACAAACATGAAGTGTGGAATATACCTAAGGGCAAAGAAAAACGCCCATAAATTGCACAGACATCCTCACGCTATTGTCGGGTATTTGGCAGCATTTGAGTCTACGCAGATATAGTTAACAGATTTTATTCCATAGGGGGGGTATATCTGGAGGTATGCCAACTATATTACAGCAATCCTTTACGAATGCAACATAGCACCTCCACAATTCTGGATGTTGTAAATCAAAAAGACTGGAAAATTCACACAATGTTGACGCAGGATTTACCAGTATCAAGTTGGCGAGGAAAGAATTTTGTATTCCTCTTTTGGCCTCTCAAACAAAGCCAACTGTTTTTCCGCATCCACCCTTACAGGTATCAGAGGGTTGTAATTAAGAACAATCGCTTCCAACATAGGATTTCTATTTCTCTCACTTGCACCAACATGATAATAATGTTCGCGGGTTAAAACTGTAAACGCAGACGAATACTTCTCAAGCGCATCATTTGTTCTGTATTGATTGCTATGCCATGTTGACAAAATAAACCTAGAAGATGTCACTTTCAATAACTCATAAAGTTCCTGTTCATCTTTTTCCGACCATGAATTGAAGTAATCCACATGTCTGCCAGCATAAGGCGGATCACAATAAATAAAATCGGATTGGGAAGCAGAAGTAATGATTGTCTTGAAATCCGAACAGGTAAATTGCCAATCATATTGACTTATGGCTTGAGAAACATACCTGATTTGATTTACAATTTTGGTGATGTAGGCTTTGGCAAAACGTTCGGGTTTATGCCCAAACGGGACATTAAACTTGCCTTTTCTATTGAATCTCATTACCCCATTAAAACAAGCTCGGTTGAGAAAAAGCATATCCAACGAACTGGATTTTTCATTAAACCGTTCGCGCACTTCGTAGTAATGGTCTTCTCCCTTTTTCTGAAGAAGCGCGCCTTCTTTCTCCAAGAATTCTCTGACGACACCTGCAGAAATTTCTCCGCTTTTAATGGCGTTGTAAAATTTAATGATATGCGGGTTTACATCTGAAAACACTGCCCGATTCGGTCTTACATTAAAACCAACCACACCTGAACCCATAAAAGGCTCAACCCATATGCCATCTTTTTCGAGAATGGCATGATCTGCTATCCAATCAACCAACTTGGTTTTTATACCCTGACATTTCAGAGGCGGAACTTTTACTGTCATTTACTCACTCGTCTATTATTTTTGCGACTGGGTTTTCTTACTACTGCATTGGAAAACTTTAGGTTTTTACCACGATAAATCAAATAATCCCGTAGTGAAGAGATATTTTTGACCTTTCCATCTGTGGTCGTAATTTGGATCTTTCCATAGTTAATCCAGTAATCATCAAACCACTTTTCACCAAGTTTCTTGAAGACACCATTTCCACTCAAAATATCTTCGATTCTGGTAATACTCCCGATATTTGCCGTGTTGGAACTCCCTTGATTGTCACTGGCAATTTCCCATTTTTCACAGACAAAGAACTGAAAAATACCTATTACGGATGTGATGGATTGCAACTCACCCAAATTATGGGTTTCTGCTTCATACACTGTCTCTTTGTTGGAACGAGAGTAGATGATGCCTAAACAAAAATGGCCAAGATATTCACTATATGGAAACTGGATATTCTTGTTACTTTTCCGATTTGTGAAGTATTCGCCATGTGAGCCAAGCGTAAAGCCATTACAGAAATCGGGATTATCGGGAAGACGATATGTCGTTTTCAAATCCACAGCAAACTTCACACTTTCATCGTCGGCACTTACAAACGACAAATCAGGATAGTAATTTTGTTGTTCAGCCAAAACGATACGATAGTTATGTAGTCTAGCAAACTCAAGCAAGCGAGGGAAGAGATGGATTTCGAGGATTTTCGAAACAATCTTTGTATCTGTGGAAATCGTGTAGATATTCTGAAAGACATCAATAAAGCCCTTGATTGTCCACTGGTCATCCTCTGTGGATACATGGTCTTTTAGTGTCTCGACAAAATCTGTCAGAGCCTGTTTAAATTCAGACTTATATTCTTCCCGCTTTTGTTTTGTCATTTTTTTCGTCATTTCCAAGATTATACACTTGAAACTTATTCATCCGACAATAATTGGCGATTTTAGATACACAAAAACGTTACTCCATTTTACACGACCTTCTTCCTCAAGATCCTGTTCCAATCCATCATCGTCTTCAAATGCTCCATCGGCACCTGCCCCTCGGGCACAAAGCCGACGAAGGAACGGTTATAGGTGTCTTCTGGGCCATCATCAAGGTGCCAGGAGAGCGGCATTCTAAAAGTGCCAACGGAAGACGTACCTTTATCATCATCGGGCAGGGCGGTTTCATAGGTGATGACCATTGTCCCATCGGCGGTTTCAGCCACCTCAGCCACCGTCGCTTCGTGGATCCAGCGCAGCCATTGGTGCTGTTGAGATTTGACCTTGGTCTCAGGGTTGATCAATGTCCGCGAGCGGGTCACTGTCTCACCCTTTTGATATTCCCACGGCGTAGAAGTAGCCTTGGGATCGGATTTGTCGCCTTTTTTCTTTCCCATGTCTGGCAGCAACCCCACACCCGATTTGGTTTTCACTTCCTTGGCCACCTGCCAGGCATTTGGCTCTTTATCTACAAAGCGCAGCCAGAAAATACTGGCACCGGGCACATAATCTGCTGCAGACGTGGGCCTGGTATAGAACGGACGGGGATCACCGGGCAATTTGCCCTCGGTCTCATTATTGAAATACCATTTCGGCTTGGGGGTCAGGCCGCCGGGGGGCAAATGTCCGCGCAAGTGCTGACAATGCTCGGCAGTTTCGTTGCACACCGCACGGCTGACAATTAACTCATGAGAGCGTCCATGCTCTTCACGCCATGCAGATGAATCATAATTTTCCCAGGCATCCAACACATTGCGAATATCATTGTATGCCTGTGAATAACGCGCAGCTTCCTCTTCAGGGGTTAGTTTCTCCCAATTCGGATCTGTAACATGGTTCACGCGCAGCGGCGTGAGCTTGACGATTTCCTTCCACGCCCAGGCAGGGAAGGTGGATTTCATATCTTCGAGCGCCTTGAGCGCTTCCTCGGTACTCAATGAATTTATTTCGTAATTCAACTCTTCGGCCTGCAAAGCGGTCAAACCGTTGCGGCGGGTCTTGGGTCCGCTGGCTTTCACGCTGAGCATGTGCAGGGCCACTTTATCTTTCCATTCTTTTTCTGAGGCACGAGCCAGCTTGGGGATGTTGGACCCTGTTCCAGTTTCGTAGACCGCGATCTTTTCGGTGCAGAGTTTCTCCACGGCGGCATCATCCAGTTTGCGAATCTCGCTCCCGGCGTTCGATCCACGCAAACGCATCAGCAGCAACTTGGGGTCTGCCCATGAATTATGCGCACTCGCGTAACGCATCCCCGAAAAATGGACGACCATGTATTGCAGCCAATGCGGGTAACGGTTCGGTTCCTTCTTGAAGCGCTGATAAATTTCCTCCAGCAGTTCATATTGATTCTTCTTTTCGAGGGAGGTCTTGTATTCTTCCACCTTCCAACGGGCAATATCCTGAACCGTGATCGGCGCTTCAGGCTTATAGTGGACTAAAAACTCCGATTCTGACGTACTGAAAGCTGGATTAGCCTTCGACTGTTTGTACCACGCGAGTTTTCTTTGCTCGACCTTATCGTAGGTCTTGAGAAAAGCACGAACCTGATCCAGTTCCTGCTCGGCCATGGGCAGGGTGATGCCTTCCATCGTTTCAAGTTCCTGCGCTTCGATGGGGCGCTTCGGGTGGGCGGGGTCCATATTTTCAACGCGCCGCCGCTTGGATTTGGCCGCCTCTTTCTGCATGTTGCGATGATTGACCCAATATTGAAGTTGGCCCTCCACAAAGCTCCGCTCACCACGGATATCCTTGGGCCAGCCTTCGATAAAAATGGCATGAAAATTATTGATCTCGGTCAATTCAGCTTCGTTAATAGGCTTGTACTTCAGGTAATATCCCCGCACATCTTTCAACATAAAATAGGAACGCAAAGCAGAGTAAGATTTGTAGGCGGCAACCAGGGCAAACTCTTGTGCCGTGATGTACGCATCCACTTCCGTTTTGAGTGTGGAAATGTCCTTGTCCTTGTATTGTTTCCACAAATCAATTTCCATGTAATAGACCAGAAAATCGCGCAATTTCGGTTCGCGCATTGGGTAAATGGTCTTGCACAAAACAGTATTCTGCCATTGGAAGTACAGCGGCTCAGCCATGAGTGGCCTCCTTGAGAATTGGACGTTTTGAGAAAATGATGCTTCATTTTATTCCAAACCTGCCCAAAAAACGAAACGGATTTCCTGCTCTTGCAGGAGAGAGTCAATGAAAATATACTTGCCTGCATTCAAACGCACACCCCCACAGAAAAGAGACGGTAACGATGGAAGATAGAGAGTTATATGGAAAGAGCGCGATCTTTGGCCTGGGGCTTGGAGCCCTTCTAGGGTTGATACTGGGCGGAGCCACAGGCGCCCTCAGCCTGACATGGGGTGGAATTCAACTGGCTGGGCTTGTTGGGCTGGCAGCCGGGGCAGTGACCGGGGCACTGACTGGACTGATCTCGGCACGGGTTGCAGGCCGCACGGGGGGTGTCAGCTTTGGGGCTTATGGCGGCATGGCATTTGGCGGATTCCTTGGCCTGATCTTGGGAGCCTTCATCCCTGCTTCGTTCCGCGAAAGCATCGCCACCGACCAAATGCCCTACCTCACCGTCCTCGCAAATGGGACATTTGAAATGGCGATCCTGGTCAGTTTTTTGCTGGCCTGCCTTGGAACCGCCGTTGGCGCATGGGTGGCGGGACGTAATTTCATTCCACGTGACCAGCGCGAAGGATGACAGGCATGGATAAAACTTTTATCAAAGACCTGTTGGTGCGCGGCATCATCGGCATCCGTGATTGGGAGCGGGTGACACCGCAAGATATCCTGATCAATGTGACGGTATTCAGCGACACACGCCTTGCCGCGCAAACCGATGACATTGCCCACTGTGTGGATTACAGCGCATTGGCAAAAAAGGTTCAGGCGCATGCTGAAACTTCCGCACGCCTTACGGTGGAGGCACTGGCCAACGACCTCGCCGAAATTTGCCTGAAAGAGAACGGCGCTCAAAAAGTGATCGTTCGCGTGGAAAAGCCCTCGGCAGTGCGGTTCGCCAAATCGGTTGGCGTGGAGATCGAACGCAGCCGCAACCGTTAAATAAACAGTACATCCCACTCAAAAAATAGTGAGGTGTTCTGTTGTTACACCCTGCCTTGCTATTTTTTTGCATGCCTGCAGGATGGGCTTATAAATATTTCTGAGCAAGAAATATTTTTACAATCTGCGGGTCAAAGTGTTTGCCGGATTGCCCCTCGATATAACGATAGACAGTTTCGTGCGTCCACGCCTTCCGGTAGGGACGATCTGATGTAAGCGCATCGAACACATCCACCACGGCAAACAGGCGCGCCGAGAGTGGGATCTCCTCCCCTTTGAGACCACGAGGGTAGCCGCTGCCATCCCATCTTTCATGATGGCAATAGGGGATGTCCAATGCAGGTTTAAGATATATGATCGGAGAAAGCATCTGGTATGCATATATGGGGTGTTGCCGCATGATCTCTTGTTCAATCTCTGAAAGCGGTCCGGGTTTATGCAAAATGGAATCCGGCACACCCATCTTTCCAATGTCATGCAGTAGAGCACCTCGCCAAAGATGCTGTTTCTCGGCTTCACTCATTCCCATCTTTTCAGCAAGCGCCAACGCCATCTCTGCTACACGCTGAGCATGGCCTTCTGTCTCCTTGTCACGCAAGTCTAATGCACGCGACCATCCTTCAATGGTACCATCGTAGGATAGTTTGAGCTCAGCATTAGATCGCTGCAAACTCTCCAAAAGGGATGCGCTCTCGATCGCGATCGCGGCTTGAGTTGCCAGCGTTTCAAAGTAGTCGAGCCAGTCTGACGAAGTTTCGAAAGCCTTGCGGTGGAAGAGTTCCAACACACCTTTGACTTGTCCCTTCACAACCAGCGGAGTGGCGAAATGCATGACGAACTCCTCATCCGCCAACAGCGAGAAGCGGCTGAAAGAGTCTTGAGCCAGCTTCAGGTTAGAGCATGAAACGGTACGATGTTCCCGAGCTGCCTTTCCAGCATGTTCATCCACAATTCTGACATGTGATTGTTCAATGCCATGTGTTCGAAATCCTTGCCCGGCCACATAACCTAATGTATGCGTAATTGGATTGAGCATCAGAATATCTGCGGCATCCACTTCCAGTTCGCTTTTTACATTATGCAAAATAACATCAAGTGTAAGGTTTAAATCAAAATTACTGCTGATGGCAATATCAATCTGATGCAGGGCAATAAGATGATGCAACTGCGACACAGTCTGTTCATGCAACATGACGCGATGAATGGCATTGGCTGCAATATCGGCAATTGCATTGAGCAGGCGCACATCCTGTTCCAGAATATCCACTTTACGAGCGATCCATAGCGCACCAATGGCATGGTCTTGTGCTATGAGAGGAACTGAAGCAAGGCAGTGGGAATCGCCAAGAAGGTCAGAACGATAAAAAAACGGGTCACTATCTGCATGGTTATTCAGGTAGGGTTTCTTGTTTATAACGACCCAATTGCATACCCCCATCCCTTGCGGAATGTTCAATCCGATCATTTTCTCAGCGACAGATCCGCGTCCCATCTCGTCAATAAATCCGCCTGCTTGTGGATTGGGTAATACCAGCATGGCCCCATCAGAATCGAACAGGTCAACCAACTGGTCAAGAATTATATTCAGTATTTCGGTTCGCGTTGCCACCTTTCGCAATGCAGTGCTGACGGAGATAATGGTTTCCCGTTCGCGTTCATGCTGCTTGCGTTCGGTAATATTCACCATGATGCCTTCAAGATATTCAACTTTTCCATCTGACCCCATGATTCCTGTTCCCCACTCATCCACCCAACGCCACTCTCCAGATTTGTGGCGAATGCGATATGTAACATGGAATGGATTGCGATTGATGTCTGTTACATTATTCTCTTCAGGTGTCGGCATGGTTTTAAGGTCATCGGGGTGATACAGGTCGAAAAAGCTAAGTCCATTTTCAAGGAAGTCTTCTTTGGTGTATCCAGTCAGGTTTTCAATGGCACTATTGAGATACACAAAAGTGTAACGCAAGTCATTTTTACATTGAAAAACAACATTGGGAATATTTTCTGCAAGAGCCCGATATTTCTCTTCGCTTTCGCGCAGAGATTGTTCGGCTTGTCTTCGTTTATTCAGCAAATGAATCCGATCCAGCGTAACCGCCATATGGCTTGCAAGCGCTTTGAGATATTCCTGTTCTGAGGCAGTTGGGACCAATATCCCCTCATCCCCAAACGTACCCACACCAACCGACCCCATATGCCTGTCAAACAACAAGATGGGGATATTCACAAGTGTACGGTTCCCCAGCCTTTCCACGATCTTCTTATCAGTTCGTTCATCGGTCCGCGCATCTTCAACAACAACGATCTCCCTCGCCTCTACAATCTCCTCCATCATGCGGTCACCCTGAACGGTAAGTGTGGCCACCCCGTCCTCCGACATAACATTTTCAGACACGGGGCCTTTTGCAAACAAAACTTTGGCTTGTTTTTTATCTGGAGTAAAAAGGTATGCCCAGAGGTTTTGATAACCAATAACGGCTTGCACTTCATCACGTGCGGAATTCATGACTTCGGCGTAGGTCTCAGCCTGTTCCAGTTTGCGGGAAAGGCGAAGCAGAGACTGGGAATGCTTTTCACGTTCCTGCAAAGAAATTTCCGCCTGCTTACGCTCGGTGATGTCGCGGGCTGTTGTAAGGCTGAATTTCGCGCCATCGTACTCAACGACAGAAGAACCGATCTCTACGGGAAAAGTGCGGCCATCGCGCATTTTATGTCGTGTTTCGAATATTGGATAAGAATCGTTTGAGAACTGTTTATCCAATATGTCTTTGGCTTCGCCAGATGTAATAACAGCATCAATATCGGATGGTCCCATGGTTAAGAGTTCTTCCCGCGTATAGCCCAGGGAACGGCAGGCCGCATCGTTGACATAAGCGAAGGTCAATTGTTCGTTGATCAGGAAAACTGCATCGGATGATTGGTTAATAGCGCGATTAAGTACGATCAGTTCTCTTTCGTTGCGTTTACGTTCAGTGATATTACGCGCTATCCCCAGAAAAGAGACTACATTCCCGTCACCATCACGGATCACTGAAGAATTCGATGTATGCCACTGCCAGCTGCCATTTTTGTGTTTTACCCGATATTCAAATCCCGATTGTCTCTCACCGCTTAATACTGTTCGATTCAAAACATCGCGACACAAAACGAGATCATCAGGATGAACAAAAACTTCAAAAGACTTACCCACCACCTCACTGGCCTCATGCCCCAACATCTCCTTCCAATTGGGAGAAACATATGTGAAGACCCCATCTGTCGACACTGTGTAGACAATATCATTCGCTTCTTCCACAAACGAGCGAAACCGTTCCTCGCTTTCGTGCAATGCCAGATCCGCCCGTTTGCGCTCCGTGTTATCGAATATTGTCGAACGGCTCATCACATAATTGCCGTCGCTGTCTTTTATCGCCGTCGCGTTCAGGAGCACGGGCAGGAGGGTACCGTCCTTGCGAACTATTTCGAATTCCAAATCAGACACCCAGCCTTGATCCTTGAAAATAGGGAATTTTTCTTCAAACAGTTTTAAACTGCTGCTCGTCAGAAAGTCTTGAAACCTGACTTTCCCGATGATCTCGTCACGGGAATATCCAAGCCAGCGCAGTTCGGTGTCGTTGATAAGAATAATCAAACCATCTTTATCAAGTGAATGATAGCCACAAGGCGCATTATTATAAAGATCCTTGATCACTTCATTTGAGGCGCGAAGCTCCTCCGTTCGTTCTGCCACCTTGTTTTCCAATTCATCACGGGCTTTTTGCAGCAAATCCTTTTGTTGGCGGTTTTCAAGCGAAAGTGCCACATAATTGGCAAGGTTGTTGATAAACGGTTTATAGACATTAAAAACATCAAGATTGTCGACTTGGAAGATAAAGAAACCGAAATGATGGTAAGGTGAAACAATGGCATTGAATTGCATACCTGACTGGGTAGCTAGGTCACATTGGAAGCCAGGTTCGAACGAAGAGAACTTTTCACGTTTTCCATCTCTTTCTCTCATCACCTTGCAGCTTTTGCAAATTTCAGTTTCCATTTCCCCCCTTTGAATACTCACCTCATACAGACAGACTCGACAAGCCTTGATTGCGGGAATACCAATCAGTGTTTCAGCAAAGAATTCTGCAAGGCGTGTCGAATCAGGCAAAACGAAGTCAATATTTTGTGCCGCAAGGATTTGCCCCAAAACGCGCGCGTCAGCTTTTTGCCAATCGTTCATTTTGGTGCGAGCCTTACTTGTTTTCATAAGCGGCACCTTCTTAAAGCTTTGAAATCTGCATGGATTTTTTATGGCTCTGGATGCAATTCCTCGAAGAATTCATCCGACGCCATAAAGTATGGGTTTTGAACAATTTTTCCCTGCACTACCATCCAGGGATGTATCTTTAAAACTTTAAACAATGTCGCACCGTCAAACAGACGGGCATCATATTGGCACATGCCACTGTGGGGGAAATTTGCAACAATCGTATTGAGCAAAGCCTCATACTCCAGGAAATGATCAGAGCCGGGAATACCCTTGAGTGCCCAGGTCATCTCGCCGCAGCTGCGCTGGCCATTAAAACCAGCCTTCTTTGCCATTTCATAGCGGGGCGCCATGGTACTGACCAATTCATGCGGATTGAAGTACCCATTCGGGCAGTAGGCACTCTCGGCGCTGAGTACTTTCACAGGCGGATTTTCGCTCGTTTCCGAAAATTCCACCCCCGCTTCCAGGAGCCAAGAATGGACAACTTCCGGGGCAGTTGTATCGGCCAAATAGCGCACCTGCTCCCCTTGTTTGAGACCAGCCACCATATACTCCGAGACGATCCTTTGACGGTCATCATCATTGTCATAGATTAGACACATATGGACACCCTCAGGAAAATGTATCTTCGTGAAGTCCATGTTTATGCCCTTTTTCAAAGTATCCATATAAGTCTCCATTGTCAGTTTCAAACAAAACAGGGCGATTCAAATATTAAAAATGTTGGACTGCATTACCGATAAAAAACCACGGTATCAGCCCAGTACACTTCTCAGCACATATTCACATTTGACTCTTTATCTAAACCGATACTCTTGCGGCAAGATAGCCCCGCCTGGTTCTTCTGATCGAACGATCGCATAAAGACCTCCTGGCAGAAAATGCCTATCAAACTCGCCGACACACATTATTTTGACACATATATTTGTGTTTTTCTACTGTAAGAAGTCACTAAAATATAAAATCACCCAAACCTGTGCATCCGCATGAAAATTGGCCTTCTGTGTAAGTTTCATGAAACAAAAGGTCCTTAATGGTTTTATACCCATCAAGGACCTTGTCTATCATTTTTCTGCCATTTACTACAAAACCACGCTGACCAATTTACCTTTTGCTACGATCACCTTGCGAGGCTCTTTGCCTTCCAGATATTTCTGAACCACCTCGCTCGCCAAAGCAGCCGCTTTAACCTCTTCCTCGCTGGCTTCTGCGGCAACGATGATGCGGTCTCTCACTTTCCCGTTGATCTGAACGGGCAATTCGATGGAATCTTCCTTTGCAGCAGCCTCATCCACGGCGGGCCATTGCTGGGTATGGACAGAATACGGCTTGCCCAACTGCGACCACAATTCTTCGGCGACATGTGGGGTAACGGGAGCCATCATTCTCAAATAAATGTCCTGGGCTTCCTTCCACTCTTCCGTGCCAGCCGCGCCTGCTTCGCGCGCCTTGTACATTTCATTCATCAACTCCATCAACGATGACACGATCGTGTTGAATTCAAACTGCTCGAAATTGCGTGTCACACGGCGCAGGGTTTGGTGAACTTTTCGGCGCAGATTCTTTTTCGTTTCTTCAGAGGCAGTCGTCGGCGAAGTTGGGTCGGTGAACAAAGTCCACACACGCTTTACCCAACGGACCGCGCCTTCGATACCTTGCGAGTCCCAGGGTGCGCCCATTTCCCAGCGCGCGAAGAACATGATGTAGGCACGAACCGTGTCTGCGCCATAACGTTCCACCAATACATCGGGCGCGATCACGTTGCCGCGGCTCTTCGACATCTTCTCGTTATCTTCGCCCAACACCATGCCCTGATTGCGTAACTGCGTCATCGGCTCATTGCCTTTG
>Ga0268298_10004171_pt1 | contig 14274 bp, 13 predicted proteins | sample WWTPWeurt_MetaG_FD_194462 | JGI IMG/M metagenome (GOLD analysis project Ga0268298, IMG submission 194462) | Activated sludge microbial communities from WWTP in Nijmegen, Gelderland, Netherland - WWTP Weurt | ecosystem: Engineered > WWTP > Aerobic digester > Activated sludge | place... | reverse complement strand
AACTGTTGTTGACGGACACTGCGCTGTCGACCGTCCACGGCCCGTGCTGGCGAATGTTGCTGATCGGGGCCGGCCAGATGACGCGCTATCTAGCGGAGATGGCGATAGCGCTGGGCTACGAAGTGGTCGTGTGCGATCCACGCGAGGAGTACGCCACCGGCTTTGCAATAGCGCACACACAGCTCGTACGAAGCATGCCTGACGACGCAGTGCATGACTTCCAGGTCGATGCTCACTGCGCGGTAGTCGCGCTGACCCACGATCCCAAGCTGGACGACCTGGCGTTGATGGAGGCGTTGAACAGCGATGCTTTCTATGTCGGTGCGATCGGATCGCGGGCTAACCAGACCAAGCGAAGAGCGCGTCTGGCCGAGCATTTCGGCATGACCGAGCAGCAACTCGGTCGGCTGCACGGACCAGTTGGCCTCAAGAACGGGGCGCGCACGCCTCCCGAGATCGCAGTTAGCATCCTGGCGGAGGTGACCGCCTCGCGCTATGGGTATCGGATCGCCGAGCCTGTCCGCCTGCAGCCTGAGGCCGCCACGCCGGGGGACTGAACTATCAGCGCGTCGCAATCAACAACTCGTTCCTCCGGGACACGCTCCACCGTGCAGCATTGATACCATCGAGCATCCCGCGATGGAGCCACGACAATGAATCCCAGAGTGATCGATTTCGAGGCCCTGCTGGACCGTTCGCGGCCTGCGCTCGCCCGGGCGGCGACGTTGCTCGAGAATGACGGGCCGGGCGCGGCCGCGCTGCACGGCCGCTTGGCGGCCCGCTGCGGTCGCGCTCATGTCATCGGCGTTACCGGAGCTCCGGGCGCAGGCAAATCGACGCTGATCAGCGCGCTGCTGACGCAGTATCTCGGCCGGCAGCATCGTATCGCGGTATTGGCGGTCGATCCGTCGAGTCCGATCACCGGTGGGGCGCTGCTCGGCGACCGGGTGCGCATGGAGCACGCCAGTGCTGATACCGCGTTCATCCGCTCGATGTCGTCGCGCGGACATCTCGGTGGACTGTCGCGCAGCGCGGGACGCATCGTCGACCTGTTCGACGCTGCCGGTTTCGATGTGGTGATTGTCGAGACGGTCGGCACCGGGCAATCGGAGGTCGAAATCAGCCACGTCGCGGATACCAACGTGCTGGTCTATCCGCCTGGACTCGGCGATTCGATACAGGCGATCAAAGCGGGCATTCTCGAGATTGCCGACATTCTCGTGGTGAACAAGGCCGATCTGCCGACCGCAGCCGCCACGGCGCGCGATTTGAGGGCTGTGCCTGGGCTGCGGCATCGCGGGGGCTGGGAAGTGCCGGTGATGCTGACGGTCGCGACCAGCGGCGACGGCGTGGCCCAACTCGTCGATCGCGCCGACGAGCATGGCCGTGTTTGCGGCATCGGCCGGCGTTTGCGCCGCGACGCGACAGCCGGTACGTCCGTACACTGCAGCTGACGTGGCGCATGGGACCAGCGTCGCGGGCGAGACCTGACGCAGCGCCTCAGGCGACGATGATGAATGCTTCCTGTGCCTGTGGGCGTGGCCCGCGGCCGGCAAACGCGTGGTGACGGTAGTGCGGACCTTGAAATGGCCGCAGCGGGCCGACGGGTAGCGCACTGGCAGTATCGGTGCCGTACCAACGCTGTCGAGCGATCCCAGGCTGGAATGCCATCGGCGCGCATTCACGCGCCCACAGGGCTCAGGCTCTCTAGCCGCAATCCGGTGAAGAGCGCGGAGGCCATCCGCTTACAGATGATCCGGGTTCGCCACTCGCAGTGGTTCTTGGTCGGTCCCGCCAAGACTTGCCCGGCGTGATGCCCGGCACGCGTTGGGCGCCGGGGAACGGCCGTTGGCCGCTTGACAGTCCCGCGCGCCAACTCACGATCGTGCGAGGCGTTCAATGGTGCGGCCTTGAACCCGTGCGGCGCGAGCGCCACTAGTCTTCGAGCCGGTGACGCACGCGGTACAGCCAATGACCAGCTTAGAACGCCGTCCAGACGCCAATCCGAACAATCGACTGGCTCGAGGTCGATGACGCCCCCAGCGGGTCCATGACGCCCATGATGTGGGCCTTGGCGCCAGCGTTCGCCTTCTGGTACACGCCCTGCACGTAGGCCAGCGTGCGTTTCGAGAAGCTGTAGGACAGCGTCGTCCCGACCTGATGCGCGTGATTGTCGTCGACCTGGGCGTTGCCTTTCATGTACGCGTAGGCCGCGCCGACCGCCCACGGGCCCGCAAAGGTCCACTTGGCGCCCACGCGCGCCTGGTGCACGCTGGCTCCGCTCTGTTCGTTGCGCGCGCTGGTCACGAGCGCCGAGCCGATCACCGCTCCGAACACGTAGTGGCCGCCGAGGCCCCAGTTGCGAATGCTGACCTCGGGCACGCCGGGCAGGCGGTAGTCGACCTTCGTGTAAGCCGCGCCGATGCCGAGCGGGCCCTGCGAGTAGCGGGCACCGGCGCTGACGGTGCGGTCGCCCTGCCCTTCGCTGAGGCCGTAGAGCCCTCCGAGCACGAAGCCGCCGAAGCTCGGCGTCTCGTACTTGACGGTGTTGGCGACGCGGTCCCCCGCCGTGCGGTCCCAGTCGAGCCCGCCGGTCAGGTTCTTCGGGATGCCGAGCTTGGAGAACGGGCCCCCGCTGAAGTTGTAGAGGCCGCCGGCCAGCACGGCCGGATCGTTCAGCGCCGGCGCGAGGTTGTCCCACATGAAATCGAACTGGTTGCCCAGCGTCAGCTTGCCGAGGCTGGGCGAGGACAGCCCGACATAGGACTGGCGCCAGAACATGCTGGGAGCGGGAATGGTGCCGCCCGTGCCCAGTTCGAGCTGCGTCTCCAGCAGGAACAGCGCCTGCATGCCGTCGCCGAGGTCCTCGTTGCCGCGGAAGCCGAGCAGCGACGGCGTGTAGACGCCATCGTCAAGCTTCGTCATCGAGCCGCCGTTCTGGTTCGACACGCGCGACACGCCGGCATCGAGCAGGCCGTAGATCGTCACGTTGCCTTGCGCGAGTGCGGGTGCTGCAAGCCCCAATCCGAGCAAAGCGATAGGCAGGTTCCTCTTCATCATGGTCTCCTTCTCTTCGTTGAAAAAAAAACGATCCCCTCCGGGTCCTTGAGGCGGACCCGAAAAAGTCGTCGTGCGGGAATGCGGGGCGGGTTCTCAGAAGGGAGTTGGGCGCGACTCCCTTTCTCCACCGGGCGCGAGATGCAAAGCGCAAGGCTGCTGCGCGTGTCGATCTCGGGTGGACTCACACAGGCTCGGGAGCAGCGCCTCCTCTTCCGGCAGCGACGAACCACCGTGTGCACCGTCGACCCTGGTCGCTTGATGCAACGTCTCGTGGGACCCACGGCAGCGACGCGGCATCACGCCGCGCCAGGACCGCATCCCAGGTGGGTTGAATGGCATGCTGGCCTTCACCACCGATGCGCCGCCGCAGATCAGGTGGCCCTCGGGCCGCACGCGCCCGCACGTTGCCGTCGGCAGCCGAACGATCGGCTCGCGGGACGATCGGAAGGCAGTGGCCGCGAGCTCTCTCCAAGAGCGAGTCGCGGGCGCAAACCTGCTGCTCCCGCACGGACGATGGCGGCCTCCCTTCGCTTGCCCACTGTTGTGCTCCGGTGCGGCCATGCAGCCGCAGTCAGCTTCACCGATCGCGCTGGCGTCGACTCGTTTGTCGATCAACGATCAAGCGACTTTTCCTTGATCTTACATCTATTATCAATACAACATCACTCCCGTCAATGGTATTTGCGCAGGGAGTCGCGAACACCACGCCCCACATGCAGGTACCGTCGCCGGGCGCGGCCTTCGAGCTCAAGGGGTCTGCTTCACGACAGGCAGCTGAGGCGCAGATCCGAGCGCCGGCCCGGCCGGGATTGGGGTGGGTCGCGATGCGGCACGATCGTGTTCGCCGACGTACACGACGCTGGTCCGAAGCAACATCCTTCGTCGACGACGGGCAAAGCGCCGTCGCGCAGCGACGGCCAGGGGCGCAGAGGCCCGGCCGGTCAAGCGATCAGGGAATACTGACTATGGCGCGCAGCCCACGGCCTGCAGCGCCACGTCGCGGAGCCCTCAGCGGCGCTCACGCCCCGCCCACGACGCGATCAAACGCCCAGGAAGCGGTGCGCAACGTCTTGCTGCGCTGCGAGCTGCGCGGGCGTGCCCTGCCACACCACCCGCCCCTTCTCGATGATGTGATGCCGGTCCACCAGATGGGCCATCTCGGTCAGGTTCTTGTCGATGACGAGAATCGTCTGGCCTTCGGCCTTGAGCGTCTGCAGGCAGCGCCAGATCTCTCCGCGGGCCAGCGGCGCCAGCCCTTCTGTGGCCTCGTCCAGGATCAACAGCCGCGGATTCGTCAGCAGCGCGCGACCGATCGCAAGCATCTGCTGCTCGCCGCCCGATAGCGTGCGCGCCGATTGCAAGCGCCGCTCCAGAAGCCGGGGAAACAGCTCGTAGACGCGCGCCGGCGTCCAAGCGCGCGCGCGCACCGCCGGCACGCGCGCCGTCGCGAGCAGGTTCTCCTCGACGCTGAGCGAGCCGAACACGCGGCGGCCTTCCGGCACCAAGCCGATGCCCCGCCGTGCGATCCGGTTCGGCGCCAGACCGGCCAGCTCGCACCCCTCGAACGCGATGCGGCCGCCGCGCACCGGCAGCATGCCCATGATCGTGCGCACGGTGGTGGTCTTACCCATTCCGTTGCGGCCGATCAGCGACGCCACCTGCTGTGCCGCCACGTCCAGCGTCAGCCCGAACAGCACCTGGCTGGAATCGTAGCCGCTGTCCACCGCATCGAGCCGCAGCATCAGTCGCCCCCCAGGTAGGCCTTGCGCACTTCGGCGTTGGCGCGCACGGCGTCCGGCGTGCCGGTGAAGATCGCCTGGCCGTAGACCAGCACCGTGATGCGGTCCGCCAGCGAGAACACGACGTCCATGTCGTGCTCGACCAGCAGGATCGTGTACGTTCCCTTGAGCTCGGCCAGCAGCTCCGCCATCCGTCGCGACTCCTCGCTGCTCATGCCGGCCATCGGTTCGTCGAGGAGCAGCGTCGTGGTGCCGAGCGCCAGCGCCATCGCCAGCTCGAGCTGGCGCTTCTCTCCGTGCGCCAACTCACCCACGCGCACTCGGCGGCGCCCGTCCAGGCCGACGCGCGCGATCGCTTCGCGGGTCGGATCGCGCAGCCGCGCGTCGCGCTTGGCGTTGCGCCACATGTCGAAGCCGCCCGGCATGCGCGCCTGCACCGCCATCGCGACGTTGTCCTCCACGTCGAACTCCGGGAAGACTTGGCTGATCTGGAACGACCGTGCCAGTCCCGCTGCCGCGCGCCGGTGTGCGGGCAGCTGGGTGATCGGCTGCCCGGCGAGCAGGATGTCGCCGGCGTCGGGCAACAGCTCTCCGCTGATCTGCGTAATCAGCGTCGTCTTGCCCGCGCCGTTCGGGCCGATCAGGGCGTGCACTTCGCCGGTACGCACCGCGAGATTGACGTCCCGGGTGACGCGCAGCGCTCCGAACGACTTGCTCAGACCGCGCAGCTCGAGCCGAACCGAATCATCCATGCTCGCGCTCCGGCACCAGCAGACCGTACAGACCGCGCTTGCCGAACAGCACGATCAGCACCAGCACCGGGCCCATCACCAGCATCCAGTGCTCGGTCCAGGCCGTCAGCACCTGCTCGAGCCCGATGAACGCGCAGGCGCCCAGGATGGGACCGAAGATCGAGCCCATGCCCCCGAGGATGACCATCGCCATCAGCTCGCCGGACTTCTGCCAGGCAGTCATGTCCGGGCTGACGAACAGCGCGTAGTTGGCCCACAGCACGCCGGCGAGCCCGGTGCCTGCGGCCGACACGGTGAACGCAGTGAGCTGGTAGCGCAGCGGCGCGTAGCCCAGTGCGACGCTGCGCCGGCGGTTCTGCTTCAGGCTGCGCAGCGCCATGCCGAAGCGCGAGCCGACGATGCGCCGGCACAGGTAGACCCAGCCGATCAGCAGCGCCGTGCAGAGGTAGTAGTAGGTCGAGGCGTCGCGCAGATCGAGCCCCGGCAGCGTGTTGCGCCGCTTGATCGCCAGCCCGTCGTCGCCGCCGTAGACCATCAAACCGACGAGCAGGAAGTAGAGCATCTGCCCGAACGCCAGCGTGATCATGATGAACTGCACGCCGGAGGTGCGCAGCGACAGGAACCCGATCACCAGACCCGCCAGCGCGCACGTGGCGACCGCCAGCGGCCACAGGATCAACGCCTGGCCCGTACCCGCCCAGCCGAACAGGCCGGAGCCGTCGGCGGTGTGGAACGCGACGATGCCGATCACGTAGCCGCCCAATCCGAAGAACGCCGCATGTCCGAAGCTGACCAGCGCGCCGTAGCCGAGGATCAGGTCCAGGCTGACGGCCGCGATCGCGTAGATCAGGAAGCGCGTGAACAGATTGACGAGGAAGGGCTGGCCCACCGTCTGCGCGATGGTCGGCAGCAGCACGAAGACGGCCAGGCCGGCGAGGTTGATCCAGTCCTTGCGGGTCATGGCCGACTCAGTGGCGCGCAGGCGCGAGTCCGAGCGGCCGGAACAGCAGCACGAGCGCCATCAGGATGTAGGCGCTGGCCGAGATCAGGCTCGAACTCAGCGGATCACTCAACTGCGAGGGCATCAGCCGGCCGAGCAGCAGCGGGATGTAGGCGCGCCCGAATGCGTCGCTCATGCCGATCACCAGCGAGCCGATCAGCGCGCCGCGCACCGAACCGACGCCGCCGATCACGATGACGACGAAGGCCGTGATCAGGATGCGCTCGCCCATGCCGATCTGCACCGCGAGCAGCGGCGCGGACATCACGCCGGCGAACCCGCACAGCAGCGCGCCCATCACGAACACCAGCATGAACAGCCGCCGCACGTCGACGCCGAGTGCGTCGACCATCTCGCCGTCATCGGCGCCGGCGCGAACCAGCATGCCGACGCGGGTGCGCGAGATCAGCAGCCACAGGCCGACGGCGACCACCACGCCGGCCCCGATGAACGCCAGCCGCATCACCGGATAGGCCAGGCCCGGAAGCAGCTCGACCGAACCGGCCAGCGCGGGCGGGATGTCCATGAACGGCGGGCTGCGCCCGAACAGGACGGTGACCAGCTCGTTGGTGAACAGCACCATCCCGAGCGTGGCCAGGACCTGGTCGAGATGGTCGCGCCGATACAGATGCCGAATGACCAGCAGCTCAACCAGCAGACCGTAGACGCCGGCGCCGGCGACCGCCGCGACGATCGCCGCCAGGAACGATCCTGTCGCCGCGGCCGCGGCGGCCGCGCAGAACGCCCCGACCATGTAGAACGAACCGTGGGTCAGGTTGATCACGTTCATGATCCCGAACACCAGGGTCAGCCCTGCCGACAAGAGAAACAGCAACGCGCTGTACTGCAGGCCGTTCAGCGCCTGCTCGATGAACTTCAGCATGACCCGCAGATCCCGTCGCCGAAACCCGCGTCACATCTTGCACTCGGGCGCGTGGGGATCGACGTGATCGGCGGCGATGCGCTCCACCGTCTTGTAACCGAGCTTGCCGGAGGCATCCGGCTCGATGCGCAGCAGGTACCAGTCCTGCACCGGGTGCTGGTTCTGCGCGAAGCGGAACTTGCCCTTCACCGACTTGAAGTCGGCCTTGCGAAGCGCCGCACGGAACGCATCGCGCTTGCCGGTGACGTCGCCGCCGACGGCCCGCAGCGCGCTGCCGATCAGCCGTGCGGTGTCGTAGGACGTGGCCGCGTAGTCGGTCGGCAGGCGCCCGTATGCCTTGACGAAGCTCTCGACGAAGCGCTTGTTCTCCGCATTGTCGAGGTCGGCGCTCCACGAGGCGGTCAGGTAGAACCCGTTGCCGGCGTTGCCGGTTGCCGCCAGCATGCGCCGGTCCATCGAGTAGATGGGCGTGATCATCGGCACCGACTGCGCCAGGCCCGAATTCGCGTACTGCTTGGCGAGGTTGATGCCGGCACCGCCCGGGTGGAACTGAAAGATCGCATCCGGCTTCAGCTCGCGGATGCGGGCGAGTTCCACGGAGAAGTCCGACTGGTCGAGCTTGGTGTAGATCTCGCCCAGCACCTCGCCCTTGTAGGTGCTCTTGAAGCCGTTCAGCGCATCACGGCCGGCCTGGTAGTTCGGCGCCAGCAGCACCATGCGCTTGTAGCCGAGCTTGTTGGCGGCCATGCCGCTGGAGTCGCTGTAGGAATCGTTCTGATAGGAAGCCGCGAAGTAGCCCGCATTGCATCCCTTGCCCGCGAAGGTCGACGGTGCGGCGTTCACGCTCACGTAGGTGCCACCGGCCTCGAGCACGGTCGGCGCGACCGCCACCAGGACGTTCGAGAAGTTGATGCCGGTGAACAGGCGCACGCCGTCCTGCAGCATCCGGTCGGCGATCTGCTTGGCGTTGGCGGGCTTGAGCGCGTCGTCCTCGATCATCACGCGCACCGTCACGCCGCCGAGCTTGTCGCCCTCCTCCTTCACCGCGAGCATGAAGCCGTCGCGTTCGTCCTCGCCGATGTAGCCGGCGGGCGTGGACAGCGTGGTCAGAAAGCCGATGCGAACGGGCGTCTGGGCCTGGACCGTCAGGGCGGCCGTTGCGGCCGCGACGGCCAGGATCGTACGAACCGAGAACTTCATTGCGTATGCCTCCAATGTTTGTGGTTCGAAACTGCTGCTCTATGCCGCCCGAGGCGGTGGGTCTGCGTCGCCTTCGGATGCAAGGCGTGCAGCGATGACGTCACGCAACTCGCGGCGCAGCACCTTGCCGGCCGGGCTGAGCGGGAACGCGTCGACCAGTTCCAGGCGTTCCGGGAGCTTGAACTTCGCGATGCCGCGTGCGAGCAGGAAGTCCTTGAGCGCCTCGAAGTCGAGCTGCGCGCCCGACCTGGGAATGACAAAGGCGCAGGCCTTCTCGCCGAACACGCGATCGGGCATCGCCACGACGCAGACGTTCTGCACCGCCGGGTGGGCGACGATGTGGTTCTCGATCTCGTCGGTGCTGACCTTCTCGCCGCCGCGATTGATCAGATCCTTGATCCGACCTTCGAGGTAGAGGTAGCCGTCGACCTTCCTGACGGCATCGCCCATCCGGTAGAAGCCGTCGGCGGTGTAGGCGGCGGCAGTGAGCGCCGGTGCCTTGTAGTACCCGCGCACCGTGTACGGCCCACGCACCGCGAGCTCACCGACGACGCCGTCGGGCACCTCGTTGCCCATCTCGTCGAGGACCCTGACCTCGTCGGCCGGCGAGATCGGCCGGCCCGAGCTGTTGAAGCGGATGTCATCGGGGTCGTCCAGGCGGGTCTGGTTGAGCAGCCCCTCGCCGGCGCCATAGCTCTCCATATAGGTGCACCCGAAGCGCGACTCGACCTGGCGCCGCAGCGCCGGCAGCAGCCGGGCGCCGCCGTTCATGTAGACCTTGAGCGACGACAGATCGCAGCGCTCGGGCCAGTCGGAGGCGAGCCAGTTGACGGCCAGCGGCACGCCGCCCGCGACGACCGTCACCCGGTGCTTCTCGATCAACGGGAAGACGGTCTCGGCGCGCACGTCGGGCGCGATCACCGCGGTGCCGCCATGCGCCAGCGTCGCGAGAATTCCGGGCGACGACAGCGTCCACCCGTGTGACATCGGCAGCGACGCCAGATAGACCGTATCGGGTCCGAAGCCCGCGACGGCACCGCTTTGCAGGCTGTTGTAGACGTAGTCGTTGTGAGTGCGCGGGATGACCTTGGGCAGCGCGGTCGTGCCGCCCGAAAGAATCATCAGAGCAACGTCGTCCGCATCGTCGAACGCCTCGCGCCGCAGGCGCTCGAGGTCGCTGGGGGCGACGTCGGCGCCGAGCAGTTCCTGCAGGGCGACCTGGCCGTCACCCGCCGTGCCGGCCGTGACGACGGTGCGCACCGACGGCACCTCGCGGCGCAGCGCGTCGGCCAGCTCGCCATGGTCGAAGCTGTTGGACGGGCCCGGGATCAAGTGCGCCACGGCATCGGTGTGCTGCGCGAAGTGCCGGAGCTCCGTGATTCGATGCGCCGGCAGCGTCATCACCGGGATCACGCCGATGCGCAGCAGCGCAAAGAACGCGTAGAGGAACTCGATCGAGTTGGGGAGCTGGAAGATCACCCGCTCGCGCGACCGCAGCCCGAGTTGCGCCAGCTTCACCGCCAGACGGTCGGACCGCTCGACGAGCTGACCATACGTGGCCGACTTCTCGCGGTCGATCAGCGCGAGCTTGTCGGGGCGCGCCTGCGCGGTGCGGTGCACCATCTCGTTGAGCGTGATGCCCTGCCAGTAACCTTCGGCCCGATAGCGGCGCGCGAGCTCCGGTGGCCAAGGCGTACATCCAGCGAGCATCGTGCGTTCTCCGACATCAACTGGTTCAAGCCTATACTAATTTGACGAGGGCGGATACGGTGTTTCCCGCACCCGGGTTTGATTTGCGTCAGGGTGAGCGGCCAGCCCCGTCAGGGGTTTCGGACGGCTCGCAATGCAGTGCGCAGGTGCGCGAGCAGCGCGTCGAGTTGTTCGAGCCGGTCGCGATCGAGCTCCCGCAGCAGTTCTGCCAGCATGGCGTTGTGCGCCGGGATCATCGCGTCGACCAGCTTGCGTCCTTTGGCCGTCAGGTGCACGCGCGATACCCGGGCATCCTCGGGATCACGCTGACGGGCAACCAATTGCTCGGCTTCGAGCCGCCCGATCACGTCGGTGATGTTGCCCTTGGTCACCATGAGCCGCTGGGACAGCTCGCTCATCGTCGGTTCCAGCGGCGGCCTGGCGATCTCCGCCAGGACGTCGAAGCGCGCAAGCGTCGTGCCGAACTCGGCACGCAGGAGATTGCTCAGCTCGTTCTGGATGATGTTGCCGCAGGCCAGCATGCGCAACCAGACGCGCGTCTCGAGGCGACCTCGGCGACTGCCCGCGTACCCTTCGATGTGATCGTCCATTGAGCCGACCCGAGAAAAAGCCGCCCTCGCGGGCGGCAGGCGGCCACTGCGGCCGCGTTCGGCGAGTCTACCTGCGACTTTTCGTTCGTCAGGCCCGTGCGCGCAAGGACGCACGAGGCGCGTCACCGCCATGCCTGCGGCGACTGCGTGCTGGCGACGATCGCACCGCCTGCCTTGACGCAACTGCACCCGTTCACCGCGTGCGGTCGGCGCCTCCAGCGTCGCGATCACGGCCGGTCCCGCGCACGTGACGACAGTCGCCAACAGCGTCTCGGGCCGGCCGCCAGCGCCGGTACGGTGTCGCACCACAGTCGTCTCGTCGACGGTTCCCTCGCCGGCATCGACTTCCCGCCACTGCCCGCCGCCGCAACTGCGGCAGAAGTATCGCCGCGGGAACACCGTCACCCCGCAATGCGTGCACTCGAAGGCATTCAAGGTCATAGCGTCCCTTCCAGCACCACCGCGTTCGCACACATGCCGTGGCGGTACTCGACCATTCCATAGCCCGCCACGGCCGCGATTCGTGCGCCGACCACTTGGCGCGCGCCTGCCGCGCCGCGAAGCTGCGTCACGCCCCGACCACGCCATGCGGGCCCGCCGCCGCGCCCGCCGCCGCCTGACGTGTTCACCGGCAGTGCACCGCTCGCGATCCTCTGGTGGGCGAGGGCATGAAGATCGCCGTCGGGGGCGAAGCCGAGATCGGCCATTGGATCAGCGCCATCACCGTTCCGAGCGTGCCTGGCGCCCTTCCGATCGAAAGGGCTTGCGCCGCGCCGCATTCACGTATACAGTATTCTGCAATTTACGGATTCTTCAATACGTGCATGCAACCAATCTGATCGCCTCCGGGCGGTCGGTTCTGCCCAATTAGCCTGAGGCCTACCTAGATGAGCCTTCAAGTCGTCGATCGCGTTCCGACCCTTGCCGACCAGGTCTACCAGTCGCTGCGAGCCCACTTGAGGAACAGCTCCGTCCGCGGCGGAGAGCCGATTCAGGAAGCGCAGGTCGCGGAGCAGATGGGCGTGTCGCGAACTCCGGTGCGCGAAGCGCTCGGCCGCCTCGCGAACGAAGGCCTGCTGGTCCAGAGCCGGCGCTCCTTCGTGACCCCGGAACTGACCCGCAAGGACGTCGACGACATCTATCAGATCCGCTTCCTCGTCGAGCCCGAGGCCATCCGGTCAGTTGCGGCGCGCACCGTCGACCCGATCCTTCGGGCACCGATCGAAGCGGCCATGGCAGCCACCGTAGCCGCCGATTCCGCCGGCGACGTGAAGGCCTTTCGCGAAGCGAACGCGATGTTCCGGACGGCCTGGCTCGGGCTGGTTTCGAACGAACGGCTGGTTCGGATCATCGATCTTCACGCGGACCACATGCAGCACGCTCGCGCGCTCACCCTCGGTACACCCGAAGTCCGGTCGATCGTCGTGCGCAACCTCGAGCGCGTGATGGAGGCGCTGCGAACCGGCGACGGCGAAGCAGCAGCCGCAGCGATGGTCGAGCATCTCGCGGGCGCCAAGCAGGCCTACCTCGCCGCGGTCGCACTCGACTGAGACGTAGAGCAACCCAGCGAGAGGAAGACCAAATGATCGATCGCAGTATCCCGGGCCGCACCCATCGGTCACTCAGGCGCGACGGCGATACCAACGACAAGGAGCACCGAGCGCTCTCACTCAACGCGAACGAAGCCGCCTGAACACATCAGCTCATCGAGTGATGCGAAGAACGTACGCCAGCTCGCACGCAGCTAACCACACAACGACGAACTCTCTCCGATCTCCCTCGTTCCGCGGAACAAGGTCGATCACAACATCAGATTCCCGGGCTACCGGCGTGTTCGAGCGCGGCGAGCCGCCAGTTCAGCGGAATGAACATCGCGCCCAGGCGCGCGCAGGCGAACAGCAGCGCGATCTCGTCAGGGCTGTTCAGGCCGAGGAAGGCGACACAGCCGCCGCGCTGGACACCGGCCGCGGCCAAGCCGGCTGCATAGCGGTCGACGAGCCCTACGAGCCCCGCGTAGCTCAGGTCGCGCCCCGGGAAGCGCAGCGCCAGCCGCTCGGGCGTACACCCGGCATGGAGGTGAATCCAGTCGTACAGTTTCATCGATGCGATTCCGACCGCTCTGCGCAGTCCGGGATGCCACGCCCGGTCGCTACGTTATTTCGGGGTGGGCAACGGGGCTATCCGTTTTGTGCTCAAGCGTATCCCGGAAGTACAGCAATCGCCGGCTGAATCGCTGAAGGACTGGGCCGCGCAGGCGCGGGCCGCCGGGCGACTCAGGTGGCCAGAGTGCAGGCAGGCAACGGCACGACGCAGCACGTGGCCGACGAGTCGTTGCAGCAGCCGGGCGACGTCCACATCGCCCACCTCCCTCGCCGCAGCGGGTCGTCGGCGATGCAGGTCGACTTCACCTTCGGGCCGGGAATGGCGTTCCATCGGTGAGGGTCGACCGGCTGAGGATCTGGCGGCCGTTGACCAAGTGCTCGATGAACAGAGCCCGATGTCGGATCGGGTGCTCAGAGGAACGGAGCGGCGGCACTTTCCGCGGTGGCCCGATCGAGCCGCGCCCAGAGTTCGTTCAGCCACGCCAGGTGCTCGGGCTTCATCAGGCACGAGCGCAGGCACAGCACGTCGTCGCGGTCCCAGGCCAGCGGCCAGTCGGGAAACATCGTCTTGGGGAAGCTCGCCACGGCCAGGTGCAGGTCTTGGCGCGCGGCGGCCTCGAAGATCGCCTGCGAACGCGCCGACACCTCGCTGGCCGACGAGCCACGCGGGGCCCAAATCACGATGTCCAGCTCTGGCGCCAGTGCGGTCAGGAAACGCGCATCGCCGCGCAGCCGTCCGTGCAGCGCCAGCGCCGCTTCGCGCGAGGCCTCCAGGCCTTGCGCGAAGGCGCCGCCGCGCTGCAGCGGAAACAGCTGCATCGTGGCCCACAGCGCCACCGCCGTAGCGCCGGCGCGCGAGCACTCGAGGCTGATCTCGCCCAGATGCAGCTCGTTGGAACTGAAGTAGGTGTAAGGCGAGTCGTGCTTGTAGAAGCGGCCGACCGACGGATCCTTGAACAGCACACTGCCGCAGCCGTAGGGCTGCAGGCCGTGCTTGTGCGGGTCGACCACGATGGAGTCGGCTTGGCCGATGACGTCGAAGGCTGCGCGTGCCTCGGGGCCGAGGTTGCCGCACAGCGTATGGTAGCCGCCGTACGCCGCATCGACGTGCACTCGAAAGCCGTAGCGCTGCCGCAGCGCGAGGATTTGCGGCAGCGGATCGACCGCGCCGGCAGCGGTGGTCCCCAGCGTTACGACCACGGTGCCCACGTCACCTGCGGCCAGTTCTGCCTGCAGTG